>Ga0302316_10000259_pt1 | contig 47710 bp, 45 predicted proteins | sample III_Palsa_N3_2_FD_200456 | JGI IMG/M metagenome (GOLD analysis project Ga0302316, IMG submission 200456) | Peat permafrost microbial communities from Stordalen Mire near Abisko, Sweden - III_Palsa_N3_2 | ecosystem: Environmental > Terrestrial > Soil > Palsa > Peat permafrost | place: Sweden...
GATAATTTGAACAGCGGCAGCGGCGTACCCAACAACGGCGGCGGTGATGTCGCAGTCGGCACCCCCAACCCGCTGGCGCCCTCGATCAGTTATAACCATGTGCATCGCATGCATGAAGACGACAGCGTGGTGTGGCGGTACTTCGAAGCCGGCCCGGACGGCAAGGATATCTTCGGCATCTCGCGGATGGCGCTGTCGCTGACCTGGGACTTCGGCTGTGAGTACGGCGGTGGAGTGACCTGCACCGGTGGACAGAACAAGGCGAATTTCCTCGGCGCAATGCTCTATGACCGGTTCTGGTTTGACCACAACCACATGGCGCTCACCGTGGGCGGTGGCGCGATGAACAACCCGGGGCGCTACCTCGCGCTACTGCAGCCGATCAACGGTGCCACCGCCGCGACCGGTTCCCCCTACTTCACGGAGAACCCGGGCCAACCGCTGTATCAGTGGGACATGCAGCTGAATTTCCAGTACATGCCCAAGGACTGGATCACCTGGTGGACCGAGGTCACCTATCGGCACTCGAACGTGCCGTACTGGAGCGGTCCAGGAGGCGTGACCCCGCCTGATGGCAACACCGGAGCGCCCGCCCAGTATGCCTGCAACAACGGCGGTGTGATGGGAGCCGACGGCTGCGCCGGCGAGGGCGGCGTGTGGTACCCGGATCTGCGTACCTCCGAGCTCGTCGTGGGAGCCGGCCTTATGGTGAAGTTCTGACCTCGGGGTCGTCGGGTACCAGCCGGTACCCGACGCCCACTTCGGTCAGGATGTATTGCGGCTGCGCCGGATCCTGCTCGAGCTTGCGGCGCAGACTCGCCACGTAGACCCGCAACGAGCGCACGTCAGCCTGATGGGGTCCCCACACGGCGTTCATGATCTGCTCATGAGTGACCAGCCCTCCGGCGTGCTGCGCCAGGCACTCCAGGATGCGGTGTTCAAGCGGCGTCAGCTTGAGCACCTTGCCCAGCGGGCCAATGGCCGAGCGCTTCTCCAGGTTGATTTCAACTTTCCCCAGGTGCAGCAGCGCTTCGGGCTGATCGCGGCGCATGAGGCGGCGGATGATTGCCCGCACCCTGGCGATGAGTTCCCGGCCACTGAAAGGTTTTACGATGTAGTCATCGGCGCCTGCCTCGAAAGCCGCCAGGCGCTGCGACTCCTGGGTGCGTGCCGTAAGGACGATGATGGGCACTGCTGACCAGGTTCGCACCTGCACGATGAACTGCAGTCCGTCCATGTCGGGCAGGCCAAGATCGACGATGCAGGCGTCGGGTCGATATTGTTCCGCGAAGCCGATCGCCTCGCGGCAGGTGCTCACGGGAATCGTACGGAACCCATGACCTTCGAAGAGCGTCTGCAGGACATCGCAGATCGCCAGATCATCTTCAACCAGCAGGATCCGGTGCATGGCGTCGGTCATTCAGCGTCCCTGCGCCACCTGGGCGTCCGAAGTATGAGCCTGCGGCAAGATGATCTCGAAGCGCGCGCCACCACCGCTGCGGTCGGTCGCGTGGATGCTGCCGCCGTGCAGCCGCGCGATCGCGCGGCAGATGGCCAGTCCCAGCCCCGCACCACTGACTGTGCCTTCCTTCTGACCGCGCTCGAATTTCTCGAACAGCCGTTCGGGAGCCACCGCGCCAAAACCCGGACCGTCATCTTCGATGATCAGCATCATCAGGTCGGCATTGGCGATGGCGCTGATGAAGATGGTCGTGCCCGGCGGGGTGTACTTGACGGCGTTTTCGAGCAGATTGGAGAGCAGCTGGCGGATCAACTGACCGTCGACCAGCACCATCGGCAGATCATCCGGAAGCTCGCACAGCACCCGCAGTCGATCGAAGCGGTGGACGGTCTGCCGGATGGCGGCGCCTACCAGTTCCTCCATCGACTGCCAGTCCGCCCGCGGCGAAGCCGTCGCCGATTCCAGACGGATCAATTCCAGCACGTTTCCGAGCAGTTCGGCCATGTCCCGGGCCTTGGCTTCGATCAGATGACCGAGCGTCTTGCGACGCTGGTCATCCAGCGTCGCGCCCTGCTCCGCCACCAGGCATCCGGCGCCCGCGATGGCGGTCAGCGGCGCCCGCAAGTCGTGCGATATCGAGGCCAGCAGGGTGTTGCGCAGCGCTGCCCGCTCCGCCTCGGCGCGCGACGCGGCTGCAACTTCAGCGAGCCGGACCCGCTCCAGCGCCATGGCAATCTGGCCTGCCAAAGCATCGAGCATGTCCCCTGGCTCAGAGTCCGGACCTGCGGCACGCTGTGGGCCTACCACCAGCACGGCATTGATACCCTCGCCGCCGCCTAGGGGCAGATAGCGGCAGGGAGCCACGACGCGATGCTGCATGCCGGGTCCCGCGCTGACGCCGTGTTCGAATACCCAGCGCACGAGACCCATATCCGTCTGGGGATCCAGTGGCATGGACGCGGCGTCATCGGCAAAAACCAGCGTGGCCGTGCCCTCGACCGCGGCGGCCACGTGTGATGCCGCGGCCACGGCGATCGAGCTGGCATCAGGTGCAGCCGCCAGATCGCGGCACAACGCGTAGAGGGTTGCCGTGCGTCGTTCGCGCGCGGCCGCCGATTCGGTCTGTCGGCGGATGCTGACCATCAGATTTGAAATGATCAGCGCGACCATCACCATACTGAACAGTGTCAGCAGATATTGGGTTTCGGCGACGTAAAAGCTGAATCGGGGCGGAATGAAGAAAAAATCAAACGCCACGGTATTGGCGATCGCGCAGACGGCCGCGGGACCTCTGCCGAGCCACAGGCCGGCCGCCGCGGCGCCCAGCAGATACACCATCGCGACGTTGACCGGATCGATGTGTGCCAACAGTGGATACGCCACAGCGGTGCACAGCGCGGTAATCGCGCAGGCGCCCAGGTACCGGCGCACCTGGCGCGCGATTGGAGTATTCAAATACCGCATCTGTTCAGAATAGACACCGCGATATAAAGGCCATGTGAGAAAACGCGAAGAAGCAGTAAGCCACGCGAAAGCTTTCGGTCGGGTATTCTATGGGTCAAGCTTTCAACGCGATTTCAAACATGAGTGTCCTACTGAGTAATGTGCTGAGCGCGGCGCTCGTGACCTTCGCCGGGTTGTTTCCCATCGTCAACCCCGTGGAGAACGCACCGTTCTTCCTCGCCCTTACCGCGGGGCTCTCGACCACCGAGCGGCGGGTTCTGGCGCGTAAGATCGGTATCAACGGCTTCATCCTGTTGCTGGGATCCATGGCGCTGGGCCCCTGGCTGCTCGAATTCTTCGGCATCCAGCTGCCTGTCATGCGGGTTGCCGGAGGACTGGTGGTCACGGCGCTGGGCTGGAAACTCCTGACACAGGGCGGGTGGAGCGATCACGGTGCAGCGGGAGTAGCCAGTCCCCAGAGCAGCACATCAGGCGGCTTCTATCCACTGACCATGCCACTTACCGTCGGTCCCGGATCGATGTCGGTGGCCGTGACGATCGGCAGTCGCAAGCCCGACGACCAGTACCACTTTCCCGAATTCGCCTCGCATGCCATCGGCGCACTGATCGGGCTGGTCGCGATCGGGATCTCGATCTACGTCGCCTACCGATTTGCCGAACGGATCGCGCGGGTGCTGGGTGCAACCGGCATTGATGTCCTGGTGCGCCTGTCCGCTTTCATCCTGATGTGTATCGGCATCGAGATCGTGTGGACGGGCTTCACGGCACTCATCGCAACGCTGCCCCACACCTAGACCGTTGCCTTCAATCCACGAGGCGGATGGTTCTAGGAACGCCCGGATGCACGACGTATCCGGCCTGCGGCGAGGCCTGATTCGCCAACCGATAGACATAGTAGTACTCGATGTCATTCCAGGCCACGTTGAACAGGTTGAAGACATTCACGTCGGCCTGCCAGCCTGAAGATGAGCGGTAGCCGAATTGACCGTCGACGGTCGTGTAGGCAGGTGATTGGGCGCTGTCGTCCTCCACCAGCGGGGATTCCCCGAAGTGCCGCAGTCGCAGCGCACCGAACCAACCCGAAGGATGTTTTGCCGTGAGTCCGGCACTCACGACATCGGTAGGACTGTTCGGAATGTAGCGTCCGGTTATCGCGATCGGCGTGGTGCAGGGATGAGTGGGCGCTGCATCCGCGCAACCCAGGTCATCCGGCGGGACATTGTGATCGAATCGCCCCCTCGAGAATGCCGCATTCAGGTCGGCGCTGAGCCAGCTTCTGAGCTGGACCGTGTTGCCCCACTCCGTCCCCGTGCGGGTCGTGGCGCCGCTAGGCGAGGTCACGCCCGCGTCGCCATCGAAAACCAGTTCGCTCCTGAGTTTGAGCACAAACACGTCGAAGGTGGTCTGCCAGACAGATGACGGCGCCGCCGCCAGTCCAAGCTCGGCACTGGTGGCCCGGGTGAGGGGTGTTACGGGGCCATCGGCCGGGTTCTCGCCGCTGCGGGTCACTCCGCGCGCATCGTTGCTGTGGTAGCCGTCGGCCACGGTCATGAAGTATGAGATTCCCGACCAGGGCCCGATGCGGGCGCCGAGCTTCGGGCTGAAGATGCTGGCGCGGACGTTTCCGGTGTTGCAGCCCAGCGGGTCACTTTGGAGGGTGCAGCTGCCATCTGCATTACGCATCTTGTCCCGCACGTCGAAGTCGAACTCATCTTCGCGCAGTCCAACTACGGTGCGGAACTTATCCGCCCACTTCGTGCTGTTCTCGAAATTGGCCGCCGCATTTGACTCCAGCACACCCGCATCCTGTTCGGTAGAGAGGTATCGTCTCTGAACGGTCGCATCGATCCCCACGTCCCGGATATCGTCAACGCGCGCCTGGACCCCCACCAGGTTCGAGGTCAGCATGCCCCACAGCGTGGTGTACCAGGTCTTCGAGGCCTTGAGGCCGTACACCACCCGATCATCATGCTGGAGCATCTGATCGCCGTTGACCGGATCCTTCGGGTAATAGGTGAAGGTCGACCACAGATCCAGCTTGTAGCGGATCACATAGGCGGACAGTTCAGTCTGGTCCGCGTCAGTCCGGTGCAACAGGTTGAAAGAAAGGCTCGAGCGGCTCGATGTGCCGCCGTCCGAAGGATTCAGGCTGCCGAAGCGGCCGATCACGCCGTCCTCGATCGCCGTCAGTGGCACCTGGTCCGTGGAGTTCCAGGATCCGTCGTAGGTCATGGCGGTGACCGTAAAGTAGTCGTCCGCAGTGCCTTGGTGATAACGAACTACGCCGTTGATGCGATCGTAGTCGTCCGGGTGCTCGAAGGGGCCGTCATTGTGGTAGACCTCCAGCCCGCCCAGAAGCGTTCCTTGCCCGACGCCGGTGGCACCGAGCAGTAAACCGCGGCGGTAGCCGTCTTCACCGATCCCCAGGGTGGCGGTGTCCGGAATCGCGTCCAGAAGATCCATCCGAATCGCACCGGCGACTGCGAAATCACCCTCGTCGGCGTAGTACGGACCTTTCTTGTAGTTAGTGCAGGTCGCTGACCAGTTCCGGAATCAGAAAATTCAGATCGGTGTAACCCTGCCCGTGGGCGTGCGTGGGCATGTTGACCGGCATGTCGTCGATCTCGGTCGACAGATCCGTACCGTGATCAAGGTTGAACTCCCGCATGAAGTACTGATTCGCCTTCCCTTCACCGGAGTGCTGGGTGACGATGAGACCCGGCACGTTCTCGAGCACCGCGCCCGGCCTGAGCAGAGGCTGAGCCTCAAGCTGCTCCAGCGTGATATCGCCGGTCGAAGCTGCCGCCATCGCGCTTTCACCCGTCGCCACCACGGTGACCGTCTGCAGCTCGCCGCCCTCCGTCGTGGCATCGGCGACCACATCCGCAGCGTTGCCCCACCCTGCCGTAGTGCAACAAACCGCTGCCAGCACTGCCCGGATGACGTATGGACGGACCCGATCGCGCGCCGACATCCGAAGCTTCTCATTCCTTGTAGTCCTGACTCGCTCTCAGTTACGGGAATCCTTCGGCTGCGGATGCATTTTTCTTCAATACTGCATCCGGAAATCCCCGTGACCGTAAGCATCAGGGAGTTTGCCTTCCGCATCGTCACGCCCTGGGGCTCGGCCGCGATCGCCGTGGTGGCGATGGTATGGCTGGTGCAGCGCGCGTTGTTCCCCACCGGCTGATCCGGCAGCTTCTAAAGTCCGGCCTCATCCAGCCGCAGCCGCAGCACTGCCGCGTCTTCGCGGCCGCCAAGCGCCTGGTAGTAACCACGCCGACCACCGATCTGTGAAAAGCCGAGGGACTGGTAGAGGCGGATGGCGATGGCGTTCGACGGGCGCACCTCCAAAAACGCCTCGAGCATGCCGGCCGCCTCGGCCTGATCCAGCAGGTAACGGATCAGCTGCCGCCCCACACCTGCCCGACGTGACTCCTCGCGCACGCACAGATTGAGGATGTGGGCCTCGCCGGCGCCCATGCTCATGACCGCGTAGCCGACAATGTGCTGACCCTGCACGGCGACGCGGCACAGGTAGGACACCCGCAGACAGTCATGAAATATGCCTTCGGTCCAGGGAAACTGATAGGACGCGCGCTCGATGCCAATGACCTCGGCGACATCCGCATCGTGCATGACGCGGATGGTGAGTTCAGCGGCGTGAGCGAACTGGTCTGGGGCGGTGGCCATGGCTTAAGGTCAATTGTCCTTCAGGCAAGCCCTGCGAAAACAGTGCGGGCGAACTTCAGATCCTCCCACGCTTTGCGCTTGTCTTCCGGCTTGCGCAACAGATAAGCCGGATGATACGTCACGATTACCGGAGTCTTCAGCCCCCCGAACGCGTGGACCTGGCCGCGCATGCGTCCGAGGCTGCTTTGCGTGTCCAGCAGATTCTGCATGGCGATGCGCCCCACCGCCAGGATCAGCCGGGGCCGGATGAGTTCGATCTGCCGCTCAAGATACGGCAGGCAGGCGGCCACTTCGGCCGGGGCCGGATCGCGGTTGCCGGGTGGCCGGCTCTTCAGGATATTGGCAATGTACACATTGCGGCCACGGGCGAGGCCGATGGCGCGCAGCATGGCATCCAGCAGCTGCCCGGCGCGGCCCACGAAAGGCTCGCCCTGCCGGTCCTCCTCGGCGCCCGGCGCCTCGCCCACCACCAGCCACTGGGCGCGTCGGTCCCCCACGCCGAGCACGGGTCGGGTGCGGGTCCGGTACAGCTCGCAACGGGTACAGCGCGCAACCTCCTCGGCCAGCTGTTGCCAGGCCGGATCCCCTGCGGCGGGAGCGGCGGCGGGCGCGAGCGCCGGGCCGCGAGGCAGCCACTCCTCGATACCCAGCGCAGCCAGGTAGTGACGCCGCCGTGGATCGTTGCTCTCAGCCAAGCTGGGGCGGTCCACGAAACAGGCGCCGCAGACGGCGACCCACCCACAGCAGCGGCGCCGATGCGGCGTAGACGCCGAAGATCGACAGCAGCATCGTGGGCGGATCCACTGCCACCAAAATGATGAACACCGGCACCAGCAGCATGTACGCCCAGCGGATGCGGCGATCGAGATTGAACTGCTTGAAACTGGGATACCCGAAGCCACTGACCATCAGGGCGCCGGCAATCGCCGTGATGCCGAAGGCCAGGATCAGTCCCGGCAGACCCGGCTCGCGCCATTCGCTGGAAAACCAGATGAAGGCGGCCACGATGGCGGCCGCAGAGGGGCTCGGCAGGCCCTCGAAGTACCGCTTGTCCGCAGTCGCGGCCCGGGCGTTGAAGCGCGCCAGGCGCAGCGCCGCCGCCACGCAGTAGAGGAACGCCGCGAGCCACCCGATGCGGCCCCAGGCGCGGCCGTATTCGGCGATGCGCACCACACCCCATTGATACGAGATGATCGCCGGCGCGAGACCGAAGGACACCATGTCCGAGAGACTGTCGTATTCCTTGCCGAACGCACTTTCCGTGCGCGTCGCACGGGCCGCGCGGCCGTCGAGCGTATCGAAAATTGCCGCGACGAACACCGCGATGCCGGCGGCCGCAAAGTGCTTGTCGATCGCCGCAACGATGCCGTAGAAGCCTGAGAACAGCGCCCCCGTCGTCAGCAGGTTGGGCAGCAGGTAGATGCTGCGGCTGCGGGGCCGGGCCACCGGTTCGGGGAGGTGCTCGATGGGCTCACTCATGATCGCGGGATGATACTGTAAGATTGCCCGACCCGTGCCAGACCTGAAATCACGCTTAGCTTCGCTCCTGTGCCCCCTGCTCGGTTTGCTGGCCGGGCTCGCAGCCCCGGCGGCGCGCGCCGACCAGCAGCTCGACCCGGGATTGCGGGACGTGGTGGCGGCAGCCATCGCCCAGGCCCAATGCTTCCCGGACCGCTTCGACTCGGCCGTCTGGTACAAGCTCATGGAGCCGCGACTGCGATCCCGGGTCAAGAACGACTCCGACCGCCTGGACATACTCACCGCGGTCTACTGCGAGACCCATCGCAGCGGCGCGACGCCGCTGCCCCCGGGGCTGGTGCTGGCGGTCATCGACGTGGAAAGCCGGTTTGATCGCTGGGCGGTCTCGAACGCCGGCGCGGTGGGGCTGATGCAGGTAATGCCCTTCTGGCCTGAGCGGCTGGGGATGCGGCGCTACGAACTGGTGCATAACAGTCCGAACATCCGCATGGGCTGCGCCATCCTGCGTTTCTATCTGCGCCAGGAGCACAACGACTACGCGCGGGCACTGGCGCGCTACAACGGCAGCGTCGGCCGGCGCAACTACTCGGACCTGGTGCTGGGACGCTGGGCGCGCTGGACGGGTGCGGATGATCTGGGGGCGCCGCCCGTACGTCACTCGGCGGTGAATCCCTCGCGCGGTTGAGTGACTGCAACGTCGCAGACCTCCACGGCCGTGACCTTCGAGGCGAGCGATCCGATCCACAGCCACTTGATGAAATCCTCGACCGGAGCCCGCGGGCCCTGGACCAGAACCTCGACCCGTCCGTCGGGGAGGTTCCGCGCGTAGCCGGTGATGCCCAGCTCGCGCGCGCGTGCCGCGGTCGTGCCCCGATAGAACACGCCCTGCACCCGTCCGCTCACCCAACAGATCCTGGTCACCATGCGCAGCAGCGATCTTACGCTCGCTGTAGGATGCCGCCCATGGCACGCATCCTGGTCCTGTTCTATTCGCGCAATGGCGCAACCCTGGAACTTGCGCGGCAGGTATGCCGCGGCATCGAGAGCGTGACCGACGCGACCGCGGTGCTGCGAACCGTGCCGCCGGTGCTCACCACTGCCGAGACTCCGGCACAACCCGTTCCGGCCAGCGGGCCGGCCTATGTCACGCCGGAGGATCTGGCCGGCGCCGATGGCCTGGTCCTGGGCAGTCCGACGCGCTTCGGCAATATGGCAGCCCCGCTCAAACATTTTCTGGATGGCACCGGAGCGCTGTGGGCCAGCGGGGGGCTGGCCGGGAAACCCGCGGCGGTCTTCACCTCGACCCAGACCCTGCATGGCGGCCAGGAAACCACGCTGCTGAGCATGATGCTGCCGCTGTTGCATCACGGCATGATCCTGGTTGGCCTGCCGTACACCGAGTCCGCGCTTCATCAGACTCGTTCCGGAGGCGCTCCCTACGGCGCCACCCATGTCAGCGGGCTGGCCAGCGGCGGTTTGAGTGCCGAGGAAAAAGACCTCGCCCAGGCCCTCGGCGCACGCGTGGCGCGGATCGCGCTACGACTGCGCGCGCCGTAGCAGCACGCTGCGGATGAAGGGCACCGTCAGCCGTCGCTGTGCGATCAGCGCCGCGCTGTCCAGCGTGTCCAGCAACTGGTACAGGGTCGCCATGTCACGCGGGTAGCGTCGCTGCAGCCAGCGCGCGACTTCCTCGGGCAGTTCAAATCCGCGCACCTTGGCGCGCAGCATCAGGGCGTCGCGCTGCGCGGCCTCATCCAGCGGCCGCAGCGTGTGGATCGTTGCAGCGGCGAATCGCGACGCGAGATCATTGAGCCCCCACGCCAGGAGCGTCGGGCGTTCGGGCGCCGCGGCGATGAGCGACCCGCCAGATTCATCCAGCTCGCGGTAGAGGCCGAACAGGGCCTCCTCCCAGTGCGCATTGCCCGCCGCAAGCTGCACATCATCCAGGCATACGAGGTCCAGTCGTGGCAGACCTTCGAGGGCGGCGGGGCCCAGCGCCCGCAACTGGGCGAGCGGAAAAAATCCGCACCGCCGCGAGGCCGGTGCCAGCGCGCAGGTGGCCTGCAGCAGGTGCGATTTGCCGCTGGCATGCGGGCCGGCCAGCCAGGTCATGCCAGGGGTGCCGCCGCGGGCGACCTCCCGCAGGTGCTCGAGCAGCTGTTCATTGCCATGCGGCCAGAACGTCGCAAAAACGGCGCGGTCCGCCAGATGCAGGCCAAGAGGCAGTTGATGCATAGCTACGCCGCCGCGCTGCTCGCGCGACGCGCGTACTCGATCACATAGCCGATTCCGGACAGTACGGTGGTCAGCAGGGTCACGATGGTTCCCACTTCCAAGAGCACGACGGGCGGAAAACCGATGGCCTTGAACAGCAGCACGCCCAGCAGATAGGCCAGCTGCACCAGCGTGTTGAGCTTGCTGGCGAGGGTGGGATGCCCCGCCAGCGGCCCGAGCCAGGCCAGGTAGGTGATTGCCCCGAGCGCGATCATCACATCGCGCGTGATGACCACGGCGGTCAACCAGCGCGGCACGAGTCCCGCCCAGGCGGCGACCACGAACACCGTGATCAGCAGACATTTGTCCGCCACCGGATCCAGCCACTTGCCAAGTTCGCTGGTCCAGCCAAAACGCTTGGCGATGAAGCCATCCGCCAGATCCGAGACGCCGGCGATGAAGAAGCATACAGCGGCCCAGCCGTAGTCGTGAACGGCGAGCAGGGACAGGATCGGCCAGATGAGCGCGATTCGCGCCAGGCAGATCAGGTTGGGCACAAACCGCAGCGTGTTCACGGCATGTAGGTCAGCTGAACCTGCGTCTCACCGCCGCCCGCGCTGCTCAGATGCTGCGACCCGGTCAGCGCGCGCAGCAGCGCCTGGCCGCCGCCACGCACCCCCAGCGCGAAGGTCGCATGATCGCCCTGCGCGGCCATCAGGCCCGATGTCTGTACGCCCGGCACCGCGCGCAGCAGCTGCTCCACGTGCGCATAGTCAGTCAGCGTCGCAACCCCACCCACCTGGACCACGATCTGCTCCAGGGGTTTGGAGCTCACCTGCACGGCGACGCTGGCGAGCGAATCCGCAGCGCCATTGATGCCGGCATCCGAGGCTCCCGACCACCCTTCCGACGTGTAGCTGCTCACCAGGTGCCATTGCCATTGCCCCGGGCTGGCCGCATCGGCGCGGCCGATCAGCACCGCATCGCCTCCCAGGGTCTGCGCGCTCTGCAGCACCGCCTCGTCGGAGAGCGTGGCGCCGGTCGCATCGGTCACGGCCAGCGGCACGACGCTGATCGGCAAGCCGCGCTCCTCGGCGGCCTGCTCCAGCTGCATGCGCAGCGCCTCGGCCGCCGGCCCACTGGGGACGGGGTTGATCGCGACCAGGGTGAACGGTCGATTGCTGTCCCAGAGCGTGCCACCCGCGGCGACAATCGCCTGCGCCAGGCGTACGCCATCGAAGTCCACCTGGATCGCTCCGCCGGGCAGCGAGCGGGATCCTTTCAGATACTGTGGGGCGTCCTGGACGATGGCCGCGAGCTGCGCATTGGCAGGTGCATCGCGGCGCCCCGTCGCCCGAATGAGCGCCTCCCGCATGCCCTCGGTGACCACGGTCGCTGCGGAGGCGCCGCGGACGGTGACCTGGTAGACCTGCACCGGCCGCAGGGCCCAGGCCGGCATAACCCCCAGCGTGGCGGCGGCCAATATCAGCCAGCCGCTCGTACGCAGCGACACCCGGGGCGATCGGTGAGGTTGGTTCATCGGCCTATTGTACAATTACCCGGGTGGTGACCTCGTCCATGCCTCCGCAGCCCCCGCCGGTGCCCTTTGTCGCCACCTACCAGGTGGCCTGGCACGGCATTACGGCCGGGGCCTCCACCCTGACCCTCGTCGTACAGGCACCCGGCACCTTCACCTACAGCTCCAATATCAAGGCGCATGGCCTGTTTCGCCTGGTCTTTCCGGATGCGCTCATCCAAAGCAGCACGTTTACCCTGGCCGATGGTCACGTGGTTCCGGTGCACTACCAGGAAAGCGGTCTGGCGCGCGATCACAGCGACGTGGTGGACCTGGCATTCGACCGCGGCACCGGGCGCGTGCACGGCACCGCGGAGACCCACGCCGTGGATCAGCCCCTGGATGGCGGGGTCCAGGATCCCATGTCGGTGCAGATCGAACTGATGCGGCAACTGCAGGCGGGACTTGCGCCCACGCAGTTCAAGCTGTTCGACAAGAATGAGGCTAAGGAATACTTCTATACGCGCGAGCGCACCGAGGTCCTGAACACGCCCCTGGGGCCGCTCGACACCGTGGTCTACCGCAGCGACCGGCCGGGTTCCGACCGCGTGACCCGACTGTGGCTGGCGCCCAAGCTCAACTACATGCCCTTGCAGGCGAATCGCAGCCGCGACGGCAGCGTCGACCTCTCGATGCGCATCACGGGCGTGACCTACCCGCCCCCCTAGACCGCCTCAGGTCTTGGGCAGTGTGACGCCCTTCTGCCCCATGTATTTGCCGCCGCGATCGCGGTACGAGGTCGAACACACCTCATCGGATTCAAAGAACAGCATCTGCGCGACGCCTTCATTGGCGTAGATGCGGGCCGGCAGCGGCGTCGTGTTGGAGAACTCCAGCGTGACGTGTCCTTCCCACTCCGGTTCCAAGGGCGTTACATTAACGATTACACCGCAACGTGCATAAGTTGATTTTCCAAGACAAACAGTGAGCACAGTGCGCGGAATGCGGAAGTACTCCACGGTGCGCGCCAGCGCGAAGGAATTCGGCGGAATCAAACACACATCTGCCTTCACGTCCACGAAGCTCTTTTCGTCAAAGTGCTTGGGATCAACGATCGTTGAGTTGATGTTGGTGAAGATCTTGAATTCGTTCGCGCAGCGTACGTCGTAGCCGTAACTGGACGTGCCGTAGGACACGATGCGCTGGCCGTCGGCGGCGTGGCGGACCTGCCCGGCCTCGAACGGCTCGATCATGCCGTGCGCGGCTGCCATGCGACGGATCCAGTTGTCGGATTTGATGCTCATTCCTTCACCTTCAGGACTGTTCGACGACGATATTCGGAAAGATAAGGCTGCGGTCGCGGGCGCGACGTGCCAGCGCCGCAGCCGTGCGTCGTGCCATCTCAAAATACAGCTGCGCGCGCGCCGAGGCGGGCTCGGCGACGACCGTGGGGTGGCCACCGTCGGCGTCCTCCCGGATACGCACGTCCAGCGGCAGCTCGCCCAGCAGCCGCACGCCGGCCTGCGCGGCCATGCGCGCACCACCGCCCGCCCCGAAGATATGTTCCGCATGGCCGCAGTTGCTGCACACATGGATGCTCATGTTCTCCACGATGCCCAGTACCGGCACGGCCACCTTCTCGAACATCGCCAGACCCTTGCGGGCATCGGCGAGCGCGATGTCCTGGGGCGTGGTGACGATCACGGCGCCCGCCACTGGGACGCGCTGCGCCAGGGTCAGCTGGATGTCACCGGTCCCCGGGGGCATGTCGACGACCAGATAATCGAGTTCACCCCAATCCGTGTCGCTGAGCAGCTGGGTCAGGGCCTGGGTCACCATGGGACCGCGCCAGACCATGGGTTGATCCGGATCGATGAGGAACCCGATCGACATCGCCACCACACCATGGGCGGAAAGCGGCTTGATGTGCTTGCCATCCGGCGCGCTCGGACGCTGGCCGGTGAGCCCCAGCATCAGCGGCTGGCTGGGCCCGTAGATGTCCGCATCCAGGACGCCCACCCGGGCCCCCTGCGCGGCCCAGGCCAAGGCCAGATTCGCGGCCACGGTTGACTTGCCCACGCCTCCTTTGCCCGAGGCCACGGCGATGATGTTCTTCACCCCGGGCAGCGGTTTGAGCGGACGCTGGACTGCGTGCGCGTGAATCTGTGCGGTAATGTCGAAGTCCACGGGCAGACCGTCCAGCACGGATCGCAGCTCGGCCTGCAGCGCCTCGGTCAGGGGCTGCGTATAGCCACCTACCGGAAAACCGAAGCGCAATCGGACCTTTACGCGACCTTCACGCAGCTCCACGTCATCAACGACCCGGGCGGCCCCCAGCGTCTCGCCCAGAAATGGGTCGGCGTGATTCTCCAGGGCTGTGCGGATCTGGTTCAGGCGTGGATCGTTCATGACACCATCATGGCTGCGAAGGGCGCCGGATTGTAGTCGGTGTCGGCCAAACGTGCCTGTGGCTTTGGCCCAGCCGGAAGGTGCGCTGTGGCATAATTAAACGGTTACTGGAGACGGGTAAGCTGTCGGCTGAATGAGCTTTTTCACGAACTTTCGCGCCGACAGGCTGGTAGCTGAAATCCGGTCCGGCTCCGGCCCGAATGATCCGGCGGTCCTTAAGGCAGCCGCCAAGCTGAAGGCCCTCGGGCCCGGTGTGATCGACGCCGTGCTGGGCGCCCTGCCCGAAGCCGACAAGAACGTCACCGTCGTCATGGTCGATGTGCTCTCGGCACAGATCAGCGCCAAGACCTTTCCCCGCTTCCTGCGCGGCCTCGTCGAAGGCGGCCCGCGGGAAATTGCCGGCATTTCATGGGCGTTGAGCACTTCGCGGAATTTTCCGGCCAATCTGCTGCTGGAATCCCTGAACCAGCCCGGGGTCTCCAAGTCGGCCCTGCTGGAAATTGTTGCAGCGCAAAAATCACGTTTCGCGGTCCGCGAACTGCTGACGGTCGCCTATACCCAGGAACCCAACGAAAAGGCCGCGATCTTCCGGGTCATCGGTGAAATTGCGGATGCGAATGCCGTGCCGGAGCTGATCGGCCGGCTGCATGGCAAGGATGCCATCGCCCGCGTCCACATCATCAATATTCTCTCGCGCTTCAATCTGCCCGAAGTGCAGACCGCGCTGCTGGCGCAGCTGAAGGATCCGCACAAGCTGATCCGCGGTGCCTCGCTCGGGGCCCTGCAGAAGATGGACAACATCGTCGATATCCAGCGGCTGTGCGCGCTGCTGCGCGATCCGGAGATCGACGTCCAGAACAAGGCGGTGGATGTGGTCATCAAGGCCAACCACCCCGATACTGTGCGCTACCTGATCGACGTACTGAAGGACGAGAATGAATATGCGCGTCGGTCGGCGGTCGAAGTCCTCAACGAGGTCGGCAACGCCGGCAGCGTCAAATACCTCCTGCAGGCTCTGAAGGACAGCGACTGGTGGGTCCGCAGCCGCGCGGCGGACGCGCTGGGCAAGATCGGTGGCCCGAAGGTCATCGACGCCGTCCTGCAGCTGGTCCAGGAGAAGGATCAGGACATCCGGCGCGCGGCAATCGAGATCCTGAACCAGACCAAGGACGAGCGGGCCGTGGATCACCTGATTCAGGCCACCCGCGACAATGACTGGTGGGTCAGCGAGCGGGCCATCGACGCGCTGGCGGAAATCGGCAGCAAACGGGCGCTGCCCCGGCTGCTGGAGATGATCAAGTCGGGCAACGCGCAGGCGCTGCCGGTGGTGGTCCGGGCGCTGGGCAAGCTCGGCGACGGCCAGCAGGTCGATGCCATTCTGCCGATGCTGGAGCGGCCCGAGCGCGAGATCCGCATCGAGGCCATCCAGGCGCTCGCCAAGCTCGTCGATGACCGGCAGGCCGACCAGGTGCGCGCGGGCCTGCAGGCGCAGACCTCCGGGACGGATCAGACGGTGTCCCGGCTCGCGACGGCGGCGCTCGCCGAAATGGATGTCCGCACCGGCAACAGCCCGGTCACGGCGCCCGGCACGCTGACCTCGGTCGCAGCTCAGGTGGCGCGCGCCTCATCCAGCAGCGGATCGAAGCCCGGCACGACCCCCTCGGGGACGACGGTGATGCCGGAGCCGGCGATCATGCAATCGGCACGCAACAAGCCGGCCGAGGCACGCCTGGACATCACCACGCTCAAGACCGGTGACATCATCGAGGGGCGCTATAAGTACATCGATCGCATCGGTCGCGGTGCCTTCGGCACCGTGCTGCTGATGGAGGACACGGTCGTCGATGAGCGCCTCATCCTCAAGTTCCTGAACCCGAACGTCGCCGAGGATGAAGAGGTGATGAAGCGCTTCGTGCACGAGCTGCGCTACTCGCGCAAGATCACGCACAAGAACGTCATCCGCATCTACGACTTCCTCTTCATCCAGGGCAATTACGCGATTTCCATGGAGTACTTCCCCTCCCACACGCTGGGTGGGGAGATCGTCAACGAGAAGCCGATGGATCTGAAGCGCGCGCTGCAGTTCGGCTGCGACATCGCCACCGGCATGACGGTCGCCCACCAGGTCGGTATCGTGCATCGGGACCTCAAACCTGCCAACGTGCTCATCAACCAGGATGGATTGCTGAAGATCGTGGACTTCGGGGTGGCCGCCGCGCACCGCGAAGGGGATACCCAGCTGACCAAGACCGGTTACGTGATCGGCTCGCCTAAGTACATGGCCCCGGAGCAGATCCTGGGCAAGAAGGTCGATGAGCGCGCGGACATCTACGCCGAAGGCGTCATCCTGTACGAGATGCTGACCGGGGTGCCCCCTTACGCCCGGGGCGACCACATGTCGGTCATGTACCAGCATGTCCAGGGGCGAGCGCGGCCGCCCTCGGAGATCAACACGGCGCTGCCGCAGGGCTTAAGCGATGCGGTCATGAAGGCCATGTCGGTCGATAAGAACAAGCGATTCCAGTCGATGGATGAACTGCGGGGCGCGCTGGAAGCCTATCTGTAGGACGAGTAAGGTGATGGTCAGCTGGGCCACCGCAATGGGCGTTCGCGGTGCACCAGGCCCCAAAAGGGCTTTCTTTCGTGCGTTACGTCAAAATTCCGGGCGCAAGCCGTTGAATATGCGGCCCAGAGTTGGCAAAACCATGGGTGGGCCCAATTACTGTCGATTTAGTGAGGGGTAGGCTGTGGCGCGCATCGACGCGTTCCTGAAACTCGGCATGCAGCAGGGTTGTTCGGACGTTCACCTGGCGGTGGGGGTGCCACCCATGTTGCGCATGCATGGCGACCTGTTGCCCATCAAGTTCCGTGATCTGCGGGCCGTGGAACTGGAAGGGTACGTGACCGAGATCCTGACGCGTTCCCAGGCCGAGAATTTCGCCGCCGGCCATGACCTGGATTTCTCCTATGTGTCCGGTGACGGCGGGCGCTTTCGCGTCAACGTGTTTCGCAAGGACACCGGCGTCGGAGCGACCTTCCGCGCCATTCCGACTGAGGTGCCCTCGCTGGAGAAGCTGGCGTTGCCGCCGATCGTCACCAAGCTGTGCGACTACCACCAGGGGATGATCCTGGTGACCGGCTCAACGGGCACCGGCAAGTCAACGACGCTGGCCGCGATGATCGATCACCTGAATCACACGCGCAAACTCAACATCATCAGCCTCGAGGACCCCATCGAGTTCGTCCACCGCAGCAAGAACAGCCAGGTCATCCAGCGCGAACTGCACACCCACATTCCGACCTTCGCCGAAGGCGTGCGGGCCGCGATGCGCGAGGATCCCGATGTGATTCTGGTCGGTGAAATGCGTGACGCGGAAACCATCCGCATGGCCATGACCGCGGCGGAGACCGGGCACCTGGTGCTGGGTACCCTGCACACGACCGGCGCGGTGAAGACCATCGATCGTGTGATCGACGCGCTGCCGGTGGAGGAGCGCGAACAGACCAAGAGTTTCCTGTCGCAGAGTCTGCTGGCCGTCATCACCCAGATCCTGTGCAAGACGACCGACGGCCGTAACCGCAAGGCCATCTGCGAAATCATGGTCATGACCAAGGCCATCGCGAAACTGATCCAGACCGACCAGAGCCACCAGATCCTGACGCAGCTGCAGATGGGGCGTGATCAGGGCATGCAGGTGTTGGATCAGGCGCTGCTGGCCGCCATCACCGCGCGTGAAATCGACCCTGATGATGCCTATGCCTACGCCAGCAACAAGAGCCTGTTCCAGAAGTTCGTGACCGACACCAGCGTGCTGCCCAGAGTCGAACTCACCGCCACCATGGCACTGCCTTCGGATTGAACTGCGATGCCGGCCATTGATGCCTACCTGAACGAGATCCTGGACAAGCGCGGCTCGGACCTGCACTTCATCGCCGGTGATCCGCCGCGCATCCGCCAGTACGGCGACCTGATGCCGCTGCGTCCGGACAAGCTGGATCCAACGGCGGTGCGTGAAGCGCTGTATGAGATCATGCCCAAGATCGCCATCGACCGCTTCGAGACCAAGGAAGGCGCCGACTTCGCCTACACCATGGCGGAGCGCGGGCGCTTCCGGGTCAACGTGCTGCGGCACCTGAACGGGATGGGGGCCGTGTTCCGCGCCATTCCGTCCAAGGCCCTCACGATGGATGAGCTGAAGCTGCCGGAGTCGGTGCGCCAGATGTGCCGCCACACCCAGGGGCTGATCCTGGTCACCGGCAAGACCGGGTCGGGCAAGTCGACCACACTCGCCTCCTTGATCGATGACATCAACACGCGCGTCCAGGGACATATCCTCACCATCGAGGACCCCATCGAATTCGTGCACGTGCGCAAGAGCTGCCTGATCAGCCAGCGTGAAGTTGGCCACCATGCGCCCACTTTTTCGGCCGCCCTGCACTCCGCCCTGCGCGAGGATCCGGACGTGATCCTGGTCGGCGAGCTGCGCGATCTGGAAACCATGAGCATCGCCGTGACCGCCGCCGAAATGGGCATCCTGGTCATGGGCACGCTGCACACCAACGGCGCCGCACAGACCGTGGATCGCATGGTGAACGTGTTCCCTTCGGACAAGCAGTCGCACGTGCGCACCATGCTGTCGACCTCGCTGCGCGGCGTGGTCTCCCAGCAGCTGCTGCAGCGGGCCGACAAGCAGGGGCGCGTCGCGGCGCTGGAGATCCTGGTGAATACACCTGCAACCTCCAACCTGATCCGCCAGGGCAAGCTCGATCAGCTGGAGAACAGCATGCAATCTGGAGGGCAGTTCGGGATGCGCACCATGGACAGCGCCATCCAGCAGCTGCTCGACCAGCGCATGATCACCGGCAAGGAAGCCTACAAGAAGGGTATCAACAAGGCGAAGTTCGAGCCGGTCAAGGACCAGGGCTGACCGGTCGCCGCGCCGGGTCCAGGGTGCGCACGAACCGGCACAGGGTTTCAAATCCCGCCTGTGCATCTTCCATGGTGATGCTCTCCGCCGGGTTGTGGCTGATGCCCCCCGCGCAGCGCACGAAAATCATGCCGATATCTGCGATGGCCGCCACCGCCATCGCGTCGTGACCGGCGCCGCTGGGCAGGCGGTGGGGCGCCACCCCCTGGGCCGCGATCGCCGCATCGATCTGCTGCATCAGCCACGGCGCACACGGGGACGCCGGCGAGTCATGCATCACGACGATGCCCGACTGGATACCCCGGCGCACACCAATGGCCGCCACGGCGGCGCGGATATCCTCCACCGCGCGGCGGCGGCGGGCGTCCTCGGGAGCGCGCACGTCGATCGTGAAGCGGCACTCCCCGGGAATCACGTTCACGGCCCCGGGACTCGCGTCGATCCGGCCGACGGTGCCGACCAGGTGCTGCTCCTGGGAACAGCGCTGTTCGACCGCGAGAATGGCTTCGGCCGCGGCCACCAGCGCATCCTGGCGTGCCGCCATCGGCACGGTGCCGGCGTGCCCGGCCACGCCCTGCATCCGCACCTGCAGCCGCGTCGCGCCATTGATCGAGGTGACGCAGCCTACGGACAGGCCCGCCCGCTCGAGCACGGGCCCCTGCTCGATGTGCAGCTCGACGTAGGCCAGCAGCTCCTCGCGTTTGCGCGCTGCCTTGCCGACCGCGCTCGGATCAAGCCCGAACGCCTGCAGCGCGGCGGCCATGGTGGTGCCGTCCCGGTCCGTTGCCTCCAGCACCTTCGGGTCAAGAGTGCCGGCCACCGCGCGGCTGCCGAGCAGCGTCGAGCCGAAGCGCACGCCCTCCTCGTCACCGAAGCCCACCACTTCGAGTGCAAACGGCAGCAGCCCGGCACCGATGTGATGCGCGCACTCGATCGCGGTGACGACACCCAGCATGCCATCGTAGCGGCCGGCATCCCGCACCGTGTCCAGGTGCGATCCCAGCATCAGTGCCGGCAGGCCGCGGGCCTTGCCCTCGACGCGGCCGGTGACGTTGCCCATTGCGTCCACGCGGGCGCGCATGCCGGCCTCACCCAGCCAGCCCAGCACCAGGGCGTTGGCGCGGCGATGTTCCTCGGACAGGAAGACGCGGGTCAGCCGGGGCGCATCCGAAGTGAGCGCGGCGAGCGCCTCCAGGCGCTGCATGATGCGGGCTGCAGCCTGTGGTGCGCTCATGCGGGTGGGTGGTGCTCGATCCAGTGACGGGCGATGTCGATGCGGCGGCAGAACCAGACGTCCTTGTGCGCTCTCATGTGTGCGAACAGACGCCGCAGGGCGACGATGCGTCCCGGTCTGCCGATCAGACGCGTGTGCAGCCCGACCGACATCATCTTCGGTGTCGTCGCCCCTTCGGCGTGCAGCGAATCAAATGCATCCCGCGCGTAGATGTAGAAGTCCTCGCCCTGGTTGAAACCCTGCGCCGTGCCGAACTTCATGTCGTTGACGTCCAGAGTGTACGGCACCACCAGATGATCGCGGCCCGACTCCTTGACCCAGTAGGGCAGATCATCGTTGTAGGCGTCCGCGTCGTAGAGGAACCCGCCCTCCTCGACCACGAGCCTGCGGGTGTTGGGGCTGAGCCGGCCGGTGTACCAGCCCAGGGGCCGCGACCCGGTGACGCGCGTCAGCGCTTCGATGGCCCGGCGCATGTCGGCGCGCTCCTGCTCTTCCGGTACGTCGTGATAATCGATCCAGCGCCAGCCGTGGCTGGCGATCTCATGTCCGAGACCCACCAGCTCGCGTGCCAGGGCGGGGTGCCGTTCCAGCGCCATGGCTACGGCGAAAATGGTCAGGGGTATGCCGAACTCCTGGGCCAGGCGCAGCACGCGCCACACCCCGACGCGGCTGCCGTACTCGTAGACCGACTCGATCTGCAGGTTGCGCGCGCCGGGCAGCGCCGCGGAGCCGACCACTTCGTGCAGGTAATTCTCAGCGTGGTTGTCCCCGTGCAGGATGTTGGCCTCGCCGCCCTCCTCGTAGTTGAGGACGACCTGCACCGCGATCCGCGCACTCTCGGGCCAGCGCGGGCTCGGGGGGTGTGCGCCGTATCCGATCAGGTCACGGGGATAGTCGCTGGCTGCCATGGGCCACAGTGTAACCAATGCAACTCGCTTGTGGTGTACGCGCAGGCGAAGGACAATCGCAGGTCTCATGACTCCAGAATCCAAGCTGCTCAGCCTCATCGACGCCACCTTCCCGGACCAGGTGAAATTCCTGGCCGAGCTGGTGCGCGTGCCCTCGGACAATCCGCCCGGTGACTGCGCGCCGCATGCACAGCGCACCGCCCGACTGCTCGAGCAGCTGGGGTTCACGGTGGAGCGCTACGTCGTGCCCGACGCCGAGGTGCGGGCCGCCGGCATGATCAGCGCCACCAATCTTGTGGTTCGCCATCGGTTCGGGGACGGCCCCGTCATTGCGTTGAATGCTCACGGCGATGTGGTGCAACCGGGCGCAGGCTGGACCACGGACCCCTACGGCGCGGAAATCCGCGACGGGGTGATGTACGGTCGCGGCGTTGCGGTGTCCAAATCCGACATCGCCACCTACGCCTACGCGTTGCGGGCGCTCGTGGCCAGCGGTGCCGCACTCAGTGGCACGGTCGAACTGCACTTCACCTACGATGAGGAGGCTGGGGGGCTGGTGGGACCGGGGTGGCTGCTGGCGATGGGTCTCACCAAGCCCGATTACGCCATCAGCGCGGGCTTCAGCTACAGCGTCGTCGTGGCCCACAATGGCTGCCTGCACCTGGAAGTGCGCATCGAAGGCCGCTCGGCACACGCCGCCAGACCCGACACCGGAGTGGATGCGCTGGAGGCGGCAACGCAGGTGCTGGCCGGGCTCTACGAACTGCGCAAATCCTACGCGCGCGTGCATTCGAAGATACCCGGTATCGATCACCCGACCCTCGTGGTGGGCCTGATCAAGGGCGGCATCAATACCAACGTCGTTCCGGATGTGGTGACACTGCGTATCGATCGGCGGATCATTCCGGAGGAATCACCGGAAAATGCGGAACGCGATCTCACCCAGTGGCTCACGCAAGCCGGCGCGGCGCTGCCCGGCATCCGACTCAGTGTCCGGCGTGTGCTGCTTGCCCGCCCCTTCGTACCCGTCCCGGGACAGGAACGCCTCGTGGCCGCACTCCAGCGCCATGCACGCAGCATCATGGGCGAGGATGTGCCGACGAATGGCGTACCGATCTATACCGACGCGCGGCTCTATACCGAGAAAGGCATTCCAACGGTGCTGTACGGCGCCGGACCGCACAGCCTGCTCGAAGCCAACGGCCACCGTGCCGATGAAAAGCTGGTGCTGGAAGACCTGCGCAAGGCCACGCAGGTCGTCGCCCTCACGCTCGCGGACCTGCTTCAGGCCAAATAGATGAACCGCAGTACGCACAGTGCGGCGAGCAGGAACACCAGCCAGTCCGAGAGCCGTGCCTGACCGCGGATCAGTTTGAGCACCGCGTAGCTGGTGATGCCGAAGGCGAGGCCATTGGTGATCGAATAGCTCAGCGGCGTGATGACCACGGTCAGAAACGCCGGAATCGCCTGTCCCGGGTCGGACCATTCGATTTCCGCAAGCGCCCCCATCATCAATGCGCCGACCAGGATCAGCGCCGGTGCGGTGGCCGCCGCGGGGATGGCCTGCACCACCGGTGCGAACACCAAAGTTCCCAGGAACAGCAGGCCCACGACGACGCTCGTGAGGCCGGTGCGGCCCCCGGCGGCAACGCCCGCAGCACTCTCGATGTAGCTGGTGACCGGGCTGGTGCCGGCCAGCGCCCCCACGAACATGGAGGCCGAATCTGCCGCCAGGATCCGGTTGAGGCGCGGAATGCTGCCATCCGGCGCCACCAGTCCGGCACGTCGCGTCACCGCCACCAGCGTCCCCACATTGTCGAACATATCCACGAACAGAAAAACGAAAATGATCTCCACCACCGACAAGCCGATGCCGCCCTTCAGATTCAGCGCCGCGCGGATGTCGAGTTTGAAGGCCGTGCTGCCCAGGTCATGCAGATTGAAGTGGCCGGGCGTGAAATGCGACAGGCCCACGCTCCAGGCCACCGCGGCAGTGATCAGGATGCCGATCAGCATGTAGCCGCGAAAGCCACGGGACTGCAGCGCGGCGATGATCAGCAGGCCCAGCAGCGACACCGCCGCCGTCGGAGTCGTCAGATGACCCAGAGCCACCGTGGTACCCGGGTCCGCAATAATGATGCCGGCGTCCTTGAGTCCGATGAAAGCAATGAAGAGTCCGATGCCGCCCCCGACGGCCGAAAACAGTGACCGCGGCAGGGAGTTGATGATGACCTTGCGCACTCCGGCGGCGGTCAACAGTGCGAACGCGCAGCCCGAGAGAAAGACGCAGCCGAGGGCCGTCTGCCACGGAATCCCCATGCCCTTGACGACGGTATAAGTGAAGTAGGCGTTGAGCCCCATGCCCGGTGCCAGGGCCAGCGGATAATTGGACAGCAGTCCCATCAGGATGCTGCCGAAACCCGCCGCGACACAGGTCGCCACCGCCACACCGGCGACGGGCATGCCGGCATCACCAAGGATCAGGGGATTGACCACCACGATGTAGGCCATGGTGATGAACGTCGTGAATCCAGCCAGGATCTCGGTGCGCACCGAGGTTCCGTGGGCTTCCAGACCAAACAGGCGCTGCAGCATTGGGCGTCGATCCTCGAATCCAATCCCACCAATCTAGCAATTACCGCGCCAGCCGTGCGGCAGATTACTGCGCGCCGTGTGCGCCCGTGTCCGCGATGGCGTCCCCGAGGCGCAGGCCCGCGATGCGGTTTATTTGCTGCAACGCCGTGGCGCGCTCGGTGGCCGGATCGCTCGCCAGGCGCTGGGTCATGGCCGCCAGTATCGACTCCGGCGTGTGGCCCCGCACGGCGAGAATGAAGGGGAATGCGAAGCGCGCCAGGTACAGCTCGTTCAGCCGCAGCAGCTCCGCGAATTCCTCATCCGTGCAGGCGTCCAGGCCGGCACGGCTCTGCTCGCGGGCCGAGGACTGGGTCAGCTGGGCGCGCTGGCGGCCGCGGGCGCCGAGGTTGGGATGCGCCAGGATCAGGGCATCCTGTTCAGCCGCGCTCGCCCGTGCGACCTCGGCGCACATCGCCTGATGCAGCTGTCCGCGACCGCCAAAGGGCCGCAGCAGCGCCGCGCGCGATGCAACCCAGGGCGAGTGTTCAAAGATGGACCCCAGGGCGGTGGTGAACTCCTGCACCGACATGGCATTGAGTGCCTCAATTGTGAGCATGCGCGCAGTCTCCTAAGTGGCGCCCTGACCCAGCCACTGCAGCAGTTGCGCCCGCTCCAGGTCGGTCATGCCGGTGACATTCCCCAGCGGCATGGTGCGCAACGTGAGCTGCTTGCGGACATCCGCAAGATGGGCGCGAACCTGGGGCGGTGAATTCAGCACGATACCGTTGGGCGGCGCATTGAAGCCGGGCTGGGTCGGCGCACGTGAATGGCAGGGAACACAGCGCTGGTCGAGGATGGACTCGGCCTGGGTGGCGGTGACCGGCTGTGCGCCCGCGGCGAGCGCGGGATCATCGGGATACAGCCCGATGATCACGATGATCAGTCCCAAAAGCGCCATGATCAGCAGCAGCAGGGATGTAATCCCCTGCCGCCCCTCCGGTTTATGGCGCGCCACGAACCAGGCGCGGATGCACACTCCCGAAAAGCTCATCGCGATCAGCACCAGCCAGTTGTCATGCGCGCCATAGGTCATGGCGTAGTGGTTGCTGATCATTACGAACAGCACGGGCAACGTGAAATAGGTGTTGTGTACCGAACGCTGCTTGCCGCGCAGTCCGGGTGCCGGATCCGCTTCACGCCCCTCCTCGCGCGCCCGCACCAGTTCGCGTTGACCGGGGATGATCACGAAGAAAACATTCGCCACCATGATGGTGCCGATCGCCGCACCGAACATGATGAATGCGCCGCGGCCGCTGAACAACTCGCACACGCCCCAGGCCAGGACGGCGGCCAGCAGCGCCACCGCGATCGCGAGGTTGACGTTGCTGCGCCCGAGCTGCGAGCGGCATAACGCGTCGTAAACCAGCCAGCTGCCGACCAGGATGCCGATCGCAATGGCCACCGCGGCACCCCGGCTCAGCATCCGCACCGAAGGATCGATGAGGTAGGCGTCGGCCTGGAAGAAGTACAGCAGGCTCAAGAGTCCGATGCCGGACAACCAAGTGCTGTAGGCCTCCCAGTAGAACCAGTGCAGGGTGCGGGGCAGCTTCTCGGGGGCTACCTTGTACTTGCGCGCCCGATAGAAGCCGCCGCCATGGACCGCCCACAGTTCACCCGCGACACCCGGATCGTCGTCCGCCTGTTCGGGCGGCAACAGATGGTTATCCAGCCATACGAAGTAGAACGAGGAGCCGATCCAGGCGATACCGGTAATGATGTGTAACCAACGGACAAGCAGGCTTCCCCAGTCCAGCAAATAGCCGCTCACGTCTCAGTCACCACAAAGCCTTTCGTTTCCGGTGCCTGTCGGCCACAGGCGCCGCAGTCACCCGCCGCGCACTGCTCTTCACCACCGTGCCGCCTGGCCGACTGCGGTTCCCCCTTTACACTCTGCGACAGCAGCTGCATGAGCTGTGCGGCGATTGCCACGGCTATCGCTGCCGGCCACTTGCTCTTGACGCCTGCGACCCCGATCGGACAGACCAGGCGCGCGATGTCCGGCTCGCGAAACCCGGCGCGTCGCAGCCGCGAGCGAAAGCGCGCCGCCTTGCTCTGCGAGCCAATCAATCCCAGCCATGCCGGGTCTTTGCGCAGCAGCACAGCGCGGCACAGTTCGTAATCCAGCGCGTGATCGTGCGTCATCACCAGGAAATAGGTCCCCGCGGGCGCTGCGGAGACCGACCCGACGAGCTCAGGTTCCGACAAGACCCTGGAATAGTCCACAGCCCCGGACGGAAATTGTTCCGTGCGCGAATCCAGCCATTGCAGGTGCAGGGGCAGCTGCACGAGCATGCCGGCCAGGGCCTGACCCACGTGCCCGGCGCCATAGAGCCACACCGCCGGGTATTCCTCATCCAGACGTTCCAGGAAGGTCGTTTCAGCGTCCCCGGATCGCAGCACCCGGGGCACGGCCTGGTGCCGCGGCAGATGTCGCAGCGTTGCAGCCGGCAGCGCATCGTTGTCGAGAGTGTGGTGGACCCCCGCGGCCCCGACGACGGTCGACAATACGACCGCCGATGCTGTCAGGTGCTCCGTCAGTGCCTCGAGCTGCGGCAGGCACGCTTGCGGAAAGCATTCCAGCCATACCGCGACCACCCCTCCGCAGCACTGCCCGAGATCGACGCCCAGCACACGGTTCATGAGCCGCGCAGCGCGCTCCCCCCGCTGCAGCAGCTCCTGGGCCGCAGCGACGGCCTCCCACTCCAGGCGGCCACCGCCGATCGTGCCGGTGATACCGCCGGTGTCGAGCAGCATGTAGGCGCCCGGCTCACGGGGAGTTGAGCCTTGTACCTGGGCGACCACGATCCGCACCACCGCAGGCACCTGTGCCAGCCTTTCGATAACGCAGGGCAGCCATGAATGCGGGCCGGGTGTCATCGGGGCGCTACCGCTTCGATGGCGCGCAACACCGCTTCGGGCGTCGCCGGTGCATTCATCTCAACGACGGCCCCTTCCGGCCCACAGCTCGCGACGGCATGCCGGATTGCCAGCAACACTGATATGCCCAGCATCAGTGGCGGCTCACCAACGGCCTTGGACTGATAGATCGTGTCCTCGTGATTGGGGTGCCCCGCAAACAGCCGCACATTCGCGACCGCCGGCCAGTCACTGACGGATGGGATCTTGTAGGTTGACGGCGCATGGGTGCGCAGCTGGCCCTTCGCGTCCCACCACAGCTCCTCGGTGGTCAACCAACCCACCCCCTGCAGGAACCCGCCTTCGATCTGCCCCATGTCGATGGCCGGATTCAAGGACTTGCCCACATCATGCAGAATGTCGACGCGCAGCAACCGGCTCTCCCCCGTGAGGGTATCGACGGCCACCTCACTGACGGCTGCACCGAAGGCGAAATAAAAGAACGGCTGGCCCGTCATGCGGGCGTTGTCCCACTGAATGCGGGGCGTGCGGTAGTAGCCGGTGGAAGACAGCGAGACGCGTGCCCGATACGCCTGTTGCACCAGCTGGGCGAACGTGAAGCGCTGCTCGGCGACCTGCACGTGGCCGTCGGCGAAGCGCACCTCGGCAGCCGCCACTGCATAACGTTCGCAGGCGAACTGAACCAGCCGCTCGCGGATGGTCTGAGCGGCGGCCTGGGCTGCCTTGCCGTTCAGGTCCGCGCCCGCCGAGGCGGCCGTGGCCGAGGTATTGGGCACCTTGGAGGTATCCGTCGCGGAAACCCGGATCGCCGACAGCGGCAGTCCGAATTCGTGGGCCACGACCTGCGCCACTTTCGTAAACAGCCCCTGCCCCATCTCCGTGCCGCCGTGATTCAGCAACACCGAACCATCGGTGTAGACATGCACCAGCGCGCCTGCCTGATTATAGAGAGTCGCGGTAAAGGAGATACCGAACTTGACTGGGCTCAAGGCGATCCCACGACGGATATGAGGATGCGTGGCGTTCCACTGGGCGATCTGCCGCCGGCGCTCATGATAGTGGGAGGTGCGCACCAGTTCATCGACTATCGGCACGGTGCGGTTGCCCTGCACCACCTGACCGTAGGGGGTGACATTGCGCTCCTGGTCGCCGTAGAAATTGCAGCGGCGGACAGCGAGCGGCTCCAGCCGCAGGTGGCTGGCGATCGCCTCGATGATCTGTTCGATCATGATCATGCCCTGGGGGCCACCGAAGCCACGGAACGCGGTGTTCGAGACCGTGTTGGTCTTGCAGCGATGGCAGATGATCTCGACGTGCTCGAGGAAATAGGCGTTATCCACGTGCAGCACGGCGCGATCGTTCACCGGGCCGGAAAGATCCGCCGAATACCCGCAGCGTGAGGCGAGCATGAGGGACAATCCCAGGATGCGACCGCGCTCGTCGAAGCCGACGGTGTAATCACTGATGAAGTCGTGGCGCTTGCCCGTCATCTCCATGTCGGTATCGCGGTCCAGGCGCAGTTTGACCGGGCGGCCGGTGGCGCGCGCCATGACGGCGGCGGCGGCGGCGATCAGCGCCGGCTGGGTTTCCTTACCACCGAACCCGCCGCCCATGCGCCGGCACTGCACCGTCACGAGATGGGCGGCAACGCCGAGCGCGTGGGCGATGATCTGCTGGACCTCCGACGGATGCTGGGTCGAGCTGTGCACCAGCATGCCGCCGTCCTCCTGCGGGATGGCGGCGGCGATCTGCCCTTCCAGGTAGAAATGATCCTGACCGCCGACGCTGAGGGAACCGCTGAGCCGGTGCGGAGCCTGCGCCAGCGCCTCCCGGGGACGGCCCCGCACCAGGCCATTGCTGGGCAGCACATGGCTTTGCGCCGCCACCGCGGCGCGGATGTCGAGGATGGCCGGCAGCGCTGCGTATTCCACCTGCGCCAGCAGCGCGGCCCGCCGCGCCCGCTGGTAACTGTCGGCGGCCACCGCAAACAGCGGCTGACCGACATGCTGCACCAGTCCCGGCGCAAAGATCGGATCATCGTGTACCGCAGAGCCGTAGTTGTTCTCGCCGGGGATATCCTCCGCCACAAAGACGGCGACGACCCCGGGGGCGGCCTTCACCGCCGCAAGGTCGAGCCGGGTGACGTGCCCGTGCGCAATGCTGCTCATGCCGAACGCCCCATGCAGTGCATCGGCCGGCAACGGAATATCATCCGCATAGTGCGCGCGGCCGCTCACGTGCAGGTGCGCACTGTCATGCGGCGGCCCCGACTGCGCACTCATGCCGGAACCTCCTCAATACGCGTAAGCGTATCCGGCTCATACGACAGGAAGAAGCGTCGCAGCAGATTGGCGGCCCCCGTCAGCCGGTAGTCACTGCTGGCGCGCATGTCAGAGAGGGGCCGGAAGTCCTGCGACAGGCTCAAGGCCGCAGCCTCGAAGGTGTGACGCGACCACGGCGCGCCCAGCAGGGTCTTTTCAGCAGCCGGCGCCCGCGCCGCCACGGCAGCCATGCCACCGAGGGCGATTCTCGCCGACACGATGCGCCCACCTTCGACACCTACCGCGCAGGCGAGGCAGACCGCGGAAATGTCCTGGTCGATCCGCTTGGAGAGCTTGAAGACACCCACCCGCATATCGGTCGCTGGCGTCGGTACCCGCACCGACACCACGAACTCACCCGGCGCAAGATCCTTCTTCTGGTATCCCAGGTAGAACTTCTCGAGCACCAGCCAGCGGCTGCGTTCGCCACAGCGCAACTCGATCTCGGCACCGAGGGCCATCAGCGTGGGCAGCCCGTCGCCGATGGGTGAGCCATTGGCAAGATTGCCGCACAGCGTGCCGGAGTTGCGCACCGGCGGGGACGCGAACCGGTCGGCAACTTCCTGCAGCGCCGGACACTGTGCAACCAGCGCCGCCCAGGCATCGGTCAGCGACACGGCAGCCCCAATCCGCAGTCCCTGCGCGGACCCCTCGATGAACTGCAGCTCTTGCACCGCACCGATGTAGACGATCGGCGGCAGATCGCGCAATTGCTTGGTGACCCACAGACCCACGTCCGTACCTCCGCCGAGCACCAGGGAGTGCGGCTGCGCCTTAAGTTCCGCCGCCAGCTGCGCCACGGTGCAGGGCGCGTAGAAGCCCGGCAGGCGCAGCGGTTGCTGCCTCACCAGCGCGAGCAGTGCCTGGCGACGGCCTTCCGCGTGTGCGGTCGCGGTCGACCAGGCCGCAGGCGAAGGATAGGTCTGCATCGCGATCCCGGCATCGATGATGGGACGATAGCCGGTGCAGCGACACAAATTGCCGGTGAGCGAGTAGATGACCCGTTCGCGCGTGACGGGCGTGCCTTCCAGGTACAACGCGAACAGCGACATCACAAAACCCGGCGTGCAGAAACCGCACTGCGAACCGTGGTGGTCCACCATGGCCTGCTGCACCGGATGCAAGGCGCCGTCCGCGGCCTGCAGATCTTCGACCGTGACCAGCTCATGACCATCCATCGTGGCCATGAAGCGGATGCAGGAATTGATGGCACGGTACTGAATGCGGCTGCGGTCCGCGGTGAGCGTCCCTTCCACCACCGTGCAGGCCCCGCAGTCACCCTCCGCGCAGCCTTCCTTGGTGCCGGTGCGGCCGCGGACCTCGCGCAGATATTCCAGCACCGTCATGGTGCGCGGCAGGGCCGTTTCGCACACTAATTGCCCGTTGAGAAGAAAACGGACTTCACCCGCGGGTGGACCTGCGGCGTCGTCCATGGCTGCTATCCGCCCCGGTACACGGAATAGCTCCAGGGAGCAATCAGCAATGGCACGTGGTAATGCTGGTCGGCTGCGGCGATGCCGATCTCGATACTGGCGGCCTCGAGAAACGCCGGTTCCGGGAGCGGTACGCCGCGCGAGCGGAAATAAGCCGCTGTTTGAAAGGTCAGCAGGTAGCTGCCGGCCCTGAAAGCCGCGCCCGCCAGGAGCGGCGTTGCCAGCCGGCCGTCGGGCCCAGTTGCGGCAGCGGTCAGCAGCCGCAGGCCCTCCGGCGTGCGCTCGTGCAGTTCAATGCGCACGCCGCTGGCGGGCAGGCCCGCACTGATATCCAGAACATGTGTTGTCAGTTGGCCCATGGATCGATGCTAACGACAATGGCAACGCGTATGCAATGATGGCGCCTATGTCTCTCACCACGGCGGACTTCATCAGGGCGTTGCCCAAAGCAGAACTGCATGTGCACATAGAGGGCACACTGGAGCCTGAGCTGGTCTTCGCTCTGGCTGCAAAACACGGCATTGGGCTTGCCTACCGCAGCGTCGCTGAATTGCGCGCGGCCTACAATTTTGCCGACCTGCAGTCCTTCCTGGATATCTACTACGCCGGCGCCAATGTGCTGCGGGATGCTGACGACTTCCATGCCATGACCAGCGCCTATCTGCGCCGGGCACACGCCGACGGCATCGTCCACACCGAGATCTTCTTCGACCCGCAGGCGCATACCGCCCGCGGGGTGCCCCTGGCGGTGGTCATGGAAGGGCTGACCCGGGCACTGCGTGAGGCGCACTCACAGACCGGAATCTCCCACCGCCTGATCCTGTGCTTCCTGCGGCACCTGTCTGCCGCGGATGCGATGCAGACGCTCGAGCAGGCGCTGCCCTGGCGCGACAGCCTCACCGGGGTCGGACTGGACTCCTCCGAACACGGCCACCCGCCATCGAAGTTTACCGCGGTGTTCGAGCGCGCCCGCAGCCTCGGCCTGCTGGCGGTGGCACACGCCGGGGAGGAAGGGCCGCCCGCGTACATTGAAGAGGCCCTGGATCTGCTGCATGTGCGGCGCATCGATCATGGCGTGCGCTGCGTGGAGAGCCCGGCACTGGTGGCCCGTCTGGCCCGCGAGCGAGTGCCGCTCACGGTGTGTCCGCTGTCCAACGTTCGGCTGCGCGTCTTTGACAAGGTCTCCGACCATAATCTCAAGACGCTGCTCGATCAGGGCCTGTGCGTCACCGTGAATTCCGATGATCCGGCGTATTTTGGCGGCTACCTGCAGGAAAATTTCGTCGCCGTCGCCGAGGGCCTGGATCTGTCGCGGGCGCAGCTGGCGCAGCTGGCGCGCAATTCGATCGAAGCCTCGTTCCTCGAGTCAGCGACCAAGCAGCCCTGGTATGCGAGAATTGACGAGCTGATTGCCGAGGACAGCCATTGAACGCTTCACAACCCATCGAGTCGGTGCTCTGGGACGATTGGCATCCCGTCGCTGAGCTGGTGCAACTGCAGCGCACCGGGATCTCGGGCACCATGCTGCTCGGAGTGCCCCTTACCCTGACGCTGGCCGCGGACGGTGCGGTAAGTGCGACGGGTGCGCCGCAGGGGACCCTGGTGCCGATGCCGCATGTGCAGATCCGCTACGGGCTGGTGTGGTTGTGCCTGGGGACACCGGCACGCGACATCGTCGATTTTCCCGAGACCCGCGAGCCCGATCGGGTCGTGTGCACCGGTGGCTCGGTGGCGGTGGCGGTGTCGGGTCTGCGCGCCGTGGAGAATTTCCTGGATCTGGGTCATCTCGCGTTCGTGCACGCCGGCTACCTGGGCGAGGAGCCCCACACGGAAATCTGCGCCTACAAAGTCGAGCCGTTGGCCGAGGGTGGAATACTGGCCACGCAGTGTCGGGTCTATCAGCCGCGGCCCTCCCCCATGGAGTCGCAGGGTTTTGAGGTGGATTACATCTATGCCGTGCGCCGCCCTTACGTCGTGGTGCTGTTCAAGGCGAATCCCGTGGAAAAGGAGCGAATGGACATGATCGCGCTGCTGGCGCAGCCGGTCACCGAGGAACGCTGCATCGCGCATGTCCTGATGGCCTATCCCCCGCACAACGTGGATGTGGCATCGCTGCGCTGGTTCCAGCAGCTGATCTTCGGTCAGGACCGGCCGATCCTGGAGAACCAGGTGCCCAAGCGCCTGCCGCTGGATCCGCGCTCGGAAATTTCGGTGCGGGCGGACAGCTCCTCGGCCCATTACCGGCGCTGGCTGTCCGCGGTCGGCGTGCGCTACGGCGCGGTGCCGGCCGCCGCGGCATGAATCGCTGGTTTGCCGTCAGTGCCTGCGACGCGGTGCCGCCGGGCCACGTCGCTTATACCCAGTTGCTGGGACAGGAACTCGTCCTGTGGCGTAGCGCTGCGGGGGTTCTCAACGCCTGGGAGAACCGCTGCCCCCACCGCGGCGTGCGCCTGACGCTCGGGTCCTGTGTGGGCGAGGAGCTGCGCTGCCAGTACCACGCCTGGCGCTTCGCCTCCGGTTCCGGACAGTGCACCCATATCCCATCCCATCCTCAGCAGAAGCCCGCGAGCACGATTCGTGCGCAGGTTTTCCCGCTATGTGAGGACGGCAGCTTTGCCTGGGTGAACCTGACGCGTGATGCGCTGCCGAGCCCGCACCCGGCCGCGAGCCTCGATACCGCGCTGCGCAGCATCTTTGCCCGCGCTCCGGTGGCCGCGGTCAGGCAGGTTCTGCTGCAGGGCTACGGCGGTCACAGTGTCGGTCTCGGGGACGAGTTCACGCTCAGCGTCCCGGATCAGAAGCTGCAATTCATGCTCCAGCCGGTGACCGAAGCTCAGACCATCATCCACGCACGACTCCGGGGCGACCTGAATGCTGCGGAGCGCATGACGATATTCAGGCACCACAACGCGCTGCTGAGCGTCGCCCGTGATCAGGCGGAGGCCGCGGCATGATCACGCTGTATGACTATGCGCTGTCCGGCAACTGCTACAAAGTGCGGCTGCTGCTGAACATCCTGCAAGTCCCGTTCAGCGCCCGGGCCATGGACTTTCACCCGGGACGGGAACACAAGAGCGACTGGTTCCTGAAGCTCAATCCGCTGGGACAACTGCCCGTCATCAACGATGAGGGGCTGCTCCTGCGCGAGGCGCAGGCAATCCTGGTGTACCTGGCCAGCCGCTACGATGCATCCGGGCATTGGTATCCCCGGCAGGATGCCGCGGCATTGGGGCGGATCGGGCAGTGGCTGGGTTTTGCCGAGGGCCTCACCGCCACGGCCGGCGCCGCGCGCCGGCACGACACCTTGTTCGTGGAAGTGGATATCGGCAAATGTCGCGCCGGTGCGCACGCGCTGCTGCGGATCCTCGACGAGCACCTGTGGTTTGCCGAACAGGCCGGCGAGCGGTGGCTGTGTACCGCCGAGTGGCCCTCGATCGCGGATCTCGCCTGCTTTCCCTACGTGATGCTGTCCGAGGAAGGCGGGATTTCCCGCCTTCCCTACCCCGCGATCCGGCGTTGGGCTGAGCGCGTGAAGCGTGTGCCCGGCTTCATACCCATGTCCGGCATATTCCCGGCCTCGGCGGCTTAGCTCACGATCGCAGGCGCAGTGCCGCGGCGTTGACCTGGGCGCTCAGGTCATTGAGGTCGGCGCCGACCAGCTGCCCCGTGTCCACCCGGCGGCGGCCATTGACGAAACTGAAGTCCACCGTCGGCGGTTGTGCGAGGAGCACGGCGGCGACCGGGTCGGCGTGAGCGCCGGCAAACTGGGGTCGGTCGATGTTGAGCGCAATGAAGTCAGCCGACATGCCCACGGCGAGATGACCGATGTCGTCCCGACCGAGCACCTGCGCGCCGCCGAGCGTTGCCAGCTCCAGGGCCTGGCGCGGGGTCATGGCCTGCGGATCGCAGGCGGCAACCCGCGCCAGCAGCATGGCAACGCGCGCCTCCTGGAGCATGTTGTTCGTGTCATTGGATGCGGAGCCATCGACGCCAAGACCGACGCGCACACCCTGTGCCAGCATCTGCCGCACCGGCGCGATGCCGCTGCCCAGGCGCATGTTGCTGCAGGGACAGTGCGCCACGCCGGTCTGTGTCTGCGCGAAGCGGCTGATGTCAGCCGGCCCCAGTTTCACGCAATGCGCATGCCAGACATCAGGGCCCAGCCATTCCAGTTCCTCCGCGTACTCGCACGGCGACTTGCCGAAACGCTCACGGCTGAAGCGCACGTCCGCATCGCTTTCGGCCAGATGGGTATGCAGCCGCACACCAGGATGCGTTCTGGCCAGCCGCGCCGACTCACGCATCAGGTCCGGTGACACCGAAAACGGCGAACAGGGCGCGAGAACGATCCGCACCATGGCATGACGCGCAGGGTCGTGATAGCGCCCGATCAGGCGCTCGCAGTCCCGGAGAATGGCCGCCTCGTCCTCCACCAGTGAGTCCGGCGGCAGGCCACCTTTGCTGACCCCGACGCTCATGCTGCCGCGCGCCGCATGCAAACGCAGTCCCAGCTCGCATACCGCCTCGATCTCGTCATCCAGCGTGCTGCCGTTCGGAAAGAGGTACAGGTGATCGCTGGAGGTCGTGCACCCTGACAGGAGGAGCTCTGCCGCCGCCTGCTTCGCACTCACCCGGATGCAGTCCGGATCCATCCGCGCCCACAGCGGATACAGCCGCGTCAGCCACGTGAACAGTTCCTCGCTCTGCGCTCCCGGGATCGCCCGCGTCAGCACCTGGTAGAAGTGGTGATGGGTATTGATGAAGCCCGGCAGGACCACGTGCCGGTCCTTGAGGTCCAGCACCATGTCGGCCTGCATGTCCACGGCGGCATCGCTCCTGCCAATCCATTGGATCACTGCACCCTCGATCCGCATGGCGGCGTGGCGCAATTCGCGCCGCCCGGCATCCAGGGTCACGAGAGTGTGGATGTTGCGGACCAGCAGCGTGGTCATACCACCTGCCGGCTCGCGACCCATACCTGGGAGATGTTGGCGCGCGTCGCCTCATAGATGATCTTCTGCAGCACGGTCTGCGGCGAATCCTCGCCCGCGACGTGCAGGTTGCCCTGCGCCGCGTTCGCGTCGATCACGCAGGCGTCGAACTGGTAGCCGGGGGCGAACAGGCCCACCGGCAGATCCAGGGCAATGCCACCGCCGGCGGTGGCCAGCCAGAAGGCCGTCAGCGCATCGATGCGCGAGTCAGGACGGCGCCGCGCGGCCCGAGTCTGGCGCGCATCGACCCCGGCTTCGAGCAGCCGCGAGTTGATGACGGCGTGCCGCGCGTTCTCGAGCAGCGAGGCACTCGCGCCTCCGGCGATATCCGTACCGAGTCCGACGTGCATCCCCGCATCCAGCATGCGGCGCAGCGGAAACACTGCGTCCGAGAAATACACATTGGACAAGGGACAATGCGCCACGCCCGCACCGCGCCCGATGATCAGCTTCGAGTCCGCATCGTCCACGAAGGTGCCGTGTGCGAGCACCGTGCGCCGCGACAGCAGCCCGAAGGAATCCAGCGCCGCAGCATCCGTGAGCCCGAAACGCTCGAGCACGTACTGGTGTTGCCAGTCACTCTCCGAGCAATGCGTCTGCACATGGCAGCCGGTTTCGCGGGCCACTTTGCCCAAACGGGCCAGGAGATCATCGGTGCAGGAGGGAATGAAGCGCGGGGTGATCACCGGATAGATCAATCCTTGGCTGCCGGGCAGCGATCTCACGTACTCGATGAACTCCCGCGTCTCGCGTTCGGCCACCTGCGCGGACGGGTCGCGATAGAAATCCGGACATTGCTCGGCATTGTCCATCGCCACCCGCCCGATGAGGGCTCGCTGCGGATGCCGCAGGCACACATCGGCCAGCGCCTTGGTCGCTGCAAGGTGAATGCTCGCGAAATACATCGCCGTGGTCGTGCCGTTGGCCAGCAGGTTGGCCACCAGCGACTCATAAACCTCCCGGGCGTAGGCGGTATCCGAATACCGCGATTCCAGGGGGAAGGTGAACTTCTGCAGCCACTCCTCCAGCGGCAGATCCAGCGCCTTGCCCAGCTGCGGCCACTGTGGCGCATGCACATGCAGATCGACCATTCCCGGCAGCACGAACTGCTTCGGCCCCAGCGTGACCAGAGCGCCGGCAGCAGCCAAGCGTGTCGCCTCCGCGCCCGCCAGCGCGGATCCGCTTCCGTGAACCGCCGTGATGGCGCCATCGGCCGCCACGACGACCAGCACATCCTGCAGGCACTCAAGCTGGCCGCGCTGCGGCGCGTGCAGGAAGGTTCCGTGGAAGGCACGTTCGGTTGCGGGAGTGGGTCGATTCATTGTCAGTGGTCCGGTCGGAACGGCTGGGCAAGTGACAGCGGTGTATTCAGCCGCAGAGTCTGGGGGTTTCTGGAAATGGCCACCAGCACGACGATCGTTGCCACGTAGGGCAGCGCGCTCATGAACTGCGTGGGGACGTGTAGGCCGATGGTCTGGGCAAACAGCTGCGCAACCGTCACCCCGCCGAACAGCCACGCGCCCAGCACGACGCGCCCCGCCTTCCAGGTCGCGAAAACCACCAGTGCCTGTGCGATCCAGCCGCGCCCTGCCGTCATGTCATCCACCCACAGCGGCGTGTAGGCGAGCGACAGATAGGCGCCGGCAAGCCCGGCCATGGCACCACCAAACACCGTCGCCGCATAGCGGATCCTGATCACCGGATAGCCGATGGCGCGCGCCGAATGCGGCGCCTCCCCGACCGCGCGCAGCACCAGGCCCGCGCGCGTGCGGTTCAGGAACCAGCCGGTGAGCAGTGCCAGGCCCAGGGCCATATAGACCATGGGGTCCTGGCTGAAGAGCACCTTGCCGATGAGCGGCAGATCGGAAAGGCCCGGAATGTGCAGCTTGGCGATCGAGGTGACCGAGCTCGCCCCGAACTGCCGTCCGATGACGGCGGAGAGGCCCGAACCCAGGATGGTCAGCGCCAGCCCGGCCGCATACTGATTGACCGCAAGGCCCAGTGCCAGGACGGCAAACAGGCTGGCCATGAGGGCCGCGGCCAGCATGGCGACAATCGCTGCGATGAATGCCGGTTGGCCATGCAGCGCCACACCGAAGGCGGTGGACGCCCCGATCAGCATCATGCCTTCGATACCCAGGTTCATGACGCCCGAGCGCTCGGTGATGAGCTCGCCGGTGGCGGCGAAGATCAGCGGGGTGGCAGCCACCAGCGTTCCGTTCAGCAAGGGTATGAGCAGATGATCCATGGCGTTGGCCTTATCTCATGCCTTCACGCGGATCCGGAAGTCCACCAGCACATCCGTCGCCAGCAGGCAAAACAGCAGCAACCCCTGGAAACTGCGCGAGAGCGCGGCGGGCACATTCATCGACATCTGCGCAGCCTCCCCGCCCAGGTAGAGGAGCGAGAGCAGCAGCCCGCCACACAGCACGCCGATCGGCCGCAACCTGCCGATGAAGGCGACGATGATGGCCGCAAAACCGTAACCGGGCGAGATCACCGGTGAGAGCTGCCCCAGCGGACCTGCGGCCTCGAACATGCCCGCCAGTCCCGCCGTCGCCCCGCTGACAGCCAGGCTGATCCAGGTCAGGCGCGCCTGCGCGTAGCCCGCATAGCGCGCCGCGGCCGGCGCCGCACCGCTCACCTTCAACTGGAACCCCAGAAAACTGCGGTCGAGCAACAGCCACGCCAGCACGACCGCACCCAGGGTGATGAAGATGCTCGCGTTCACCCGCATCCCGGCGATGAGCGGCGAAAACGTCGCCGATTCGCTGAACAGCGCAGTCTGCGGATAGTTGAGGCCCTCCGGATCCTGCATGGGACCATTGACCAGCCACGACAGCAGCAGCTGCGCGACATAGGTCAGCATCAGGCTCACCAGGATTTCGCTGGTATTGAGGTGCGTCTTGAGAAAGGCCGGTATCGCAGCCCAGGCCATGCCCCCGAGTATGCCGGCAAGCATCATCGCCGCCAGCAGCCAGTGATGGACCCCGGCGGCAAAATGCAGCGCCACCCACGCCGCGCAGATGGCGCCGACGGTGTACATGCCTTCGGCGCCGATGTTCCAGACATTGGCGCGGTATCCGACCGCGAGACCCAGTCCGATGAGAATCAGTGGATTGGCCTTGAGCAGCCATTCGGAAATGCCGTTGCCGGTGGACAGGGGTTGCAGGAAGAAAACCCGCAGCGTCGCCAGAGGCGCAAGGCCCGCGAGCTCCAGCATTGGAATGGCGCACACGATCATGGCCAGCAAAGCCAGCGCCGGCGCGATGAATCCCATGATGCGCGAGGGGACCGCGCGGCGTTCCAGGTAGAGGCGGTTCATGCGGCACCGGCATCCGTACCCGTCATTAGCAGGCCGAGCTGATCGATGCTGATGGCCTCGCGCGGCATCGCTGCCGACAACCGGCCGTGGAACAGAACGGCGATGCGATCGCACACCTCCAGCAGTTCCTCGAGCTCTTCGGAAACGATCAGCACCGCGGCGCCCTTGCGGCTCAGATCGATGAGGCTCTGGCGCAGGAAAGCGGCAGCGGCGACATCCACGCCCCAGGTCGGTTGCGAGACGATGAGCACGGCGGGCTCGAGACTGCGCTCGCGGCCGACGATGAACTTCTGCAGATTGCCGCCGGAAAGGCTCGCCGCGACCGCATCGGTGCCCGAACACCTTACGTCGAAGCCATCGATGATGCGGCGCGCGAAGGCCTCGATCCGGCCACTGCGCGTGAAACCGCGCTGCACCAGGCCCTCGCGGTAGCCGGTCAGCAATGCGTTTTCCTTCAGCGACATGCCCGGCACCGCGCCGCGACCGAGACGTTCCTCCGGAATGAACGCGAGGCCACGCTGCCGGCGGGCACCCGCGCCCAGGTGAGCGATCGGTGTGCCGTCCAGCAACACGGTGTCCACTGCCGAGATGCGCTCACCGCTGAGTGCGTCCAGTAACTCCGCCTGGCCGTTCCCGGAAACGCCCGCGATGCCGACGACCTCTCCGGCACGAACCTCCAACTCCACGCCACGCAGCGCGGTGCCGAAGGGATCCGCCGGCTGCAGCGACAGACCGCGCACCGTCAGGCGCGCACGGCCGGCCACCGCCGGCGGCCGGGTCACCGGCGCAACTGCCGCGCCCACCATCAGGCGCGCCAGCTCCGCGGCACTCACCTCGGCGGGCTTTACCGCACCCACCACCTTGCCGCCACGCAAAATGGTGGCCCCATCGCACAGCTCGCGGATCTCCTCCAGCTTGTGACTGATGTAAAGAATGCTGCAGCCATCGGCAGCGAGCGCCCGGAGCACCTCGAACAGCCGCACGACCGCCTGCGGCGCCAGAACGGAAGTGGGCTCATCCAGGATCAGCAGTTTGGGACTCTGCAGCAGGCAGCGCAGGATCTCCACCCGCTGCCGTTCCCCGACCGACAGGTGATGCACCAGACGATGCGGATCCACCGGCAGTCCGTAGCGCTCGCTCAGGTGCGAAATGCGGGTCGCCAGGCCCGCGCGGTCGAAACGACCCTTGTTGACCAGCGCGATGTTGTCGACGACCGAGACCGTCTCAAAGAGCGAAAAATGCTGGTACACCATGCCGATGCCCAGTTCGCGGGCGGCACTTGGGCTGGCAATGGAGACCTGGCGGTCCTCCCAGAAGATCTCCCCGGCATCGGCCCGAATGGCACCGTAGATGATCTTCATGAGCGTGCTCTTGCCTGCCCCGTTTTCCCCCAGGACAGCGTGAATCTCACCGGGAGCAACTAAGAGCGACACAGAATCGTTGGCCGCGACGCTGCCATAGCGCTTGGTGATGGCCTCGAGGGCGAGACGCGGCCTCATCAGCCTTTCAGACTGCCCTGCATGCCGGCGACCAGCCAGTTGATGCTGCGCGAGTCCTTCTCATTCAGCACCATGCCCCCAGGCACCCGCACTGTCCCGGACTGATCGCGGATCTCGCCTGCAAACGGCTGCAGCCTACCGGCCTTGATCGCCGCCTGGCGATCATCCAGCAGCGTCCGCACCGGCTGCGGGACTGCCGCCGCGTACGGCGACATCTGCACGACCCCCTCCTTCAATCCCCACCAGCGGCTCTGGGGCTTCCAGGTTCCGGCGAGGACATCACGCGCGTCCTGCACGTAGATGCCACTCCAGTCCAGAATCATGGAAGTCAGCAGCCGCGTGGGCGCGTATTTATGCACATCACTCGCATAGCCGATGGACCATACGCCCCGCTGTTCAGCCGTTTGCGCGGCGACCGGACTGTCCGTCATGGCGGCCAGCACATCACAGCCCTTGGCAATCAGCGCCAGGGTCGCGTCCTTTTCCTTGCCCGGGTCTTCCCACGAATTCATGAAGATGATCGAGCAGGTTGCAGACGGATTGACGCTTTGGGCACCGAGCAGGAACGCGTTCGCGGGTCCCACGATATCCGGTACCGGATAGCCGCCGATGAAGCCGAGCTTGCCGGTCCTGGACATCTTCGCGGCGGCAACACCGCCCAGGAAGGTCCCTTCGTGGTAACGCGCCTCGAAGTTACCGAGATTGGTGCCGGTTGCGATACCGGCACAGCAATCGAAGACTATCTGCGGGAACTGGCGCGCCACGCGCCCGATCGGCACGCTGTGCGAGAAGCTCGTGCCCATGACCAGTTGATGGCCGGAGGCCGCAAACCCCCGGAAAATACGTTCGGCATCCTGCGGCTCGAACACATTCTCCACCACATCCACCACCACCTTGGGCCCAAAGGCGGCGCGGACCGCCTCCGCGGCCAGTACGGTCTGGCGGGTCCAGCCCACCTCGGCGGCCGGAGCCACCAGCGCGACGCCCACCTTGAGCTGGCCAACCGGGGCTGCGCGCGCCAGCAGCGTTCCGGCACCCAGACCGGCGAGGGCACCTGCGGCGCCGCCGTGCTTGAGGAATGTCCGGCGTTTCAACTCATCGATCCCCTGCGCCCTAGAAGGTGTAGCGCGCCGTGATTACGAACTGCAACGGCGGCGCCCATACCTGGGTGGTTTCACCGCCGAACTGGTTGGTGAAGCGGGAGGCCACCTCGAAGCGATCAAACACGTTGTTTATTCCCAAGGATACGTCCAGTCCGGTCGTCTTGTAGGCGTAATCAAAGTACAGGTTCGCCATCGTATACGAGGGCGCCCGGTAGACGGGTGTCAGGCCAAAAACCGTATCGGCATAATCGCTGCGGTACTGTAGCTGGAAGCGCGACAGGATGGTCGAGCCATCGGTCAGGTTCAAGGTATGCGTCAGGGCACCGGTGATCGTCCATTCCGGCAGGTTGGGCGGCGCGTTGCCGTAGACATCGCGGTATGCCGCCTCGCGCAGGGCGTTCAGCCCCGGTGAGCCGGTGAACAGGTCGCCGTAACAGGTGAAGTCGCAGGCCGCGAGGTAGGCGTTGTTGGCCGCCACCCCGGAGACGTTGTCGAGCGCGAGGAAGTGGGAGGTGATCTTGCCCTTCTCCCAGGCGAAATTGCCATCGAAACGGAATCCCGCCGGCATCAGGGCGGCAATTTCACCTTCCAGGCCGTACACCTGAACCTTGGGAATGTTGTCCACGCCACCTTGGAAGCTGATCAGGTCCTCGGCCTGGAACTGCATGTCGCTGTCGTTGTAAAGGTATGCCGACAGGTTGGCGGTCAGGTGTTTGTCGAAGAAACTGTTCTTCGAGCCGATCTCGTAGGCGGTAAGGGTCTCCGGCGCGAACTGCAGGGGCACCACGGCCGGGAAGGAGGAGATGTTGCCGCCGCCGGGCTTGAAGCCCGTGGAGACGCTGCCGTACAGCAGATTGGTCGGCGTCAGATCGTAGTCCACACCGGCGCGCCAGGTGAACTTGGTCGCCGTCTGCTGCACGAAGGTCGCCGGTGCGAACAGATTGTAGTAATCGCTGAAATACGTCGTGTTGTGATCCCGCGTATAGCGACCACCCGCCGTGAAGCGCAACGCGTCGGTAGCGTGCCAGATGGCCTGGCCATACTCGGAGGATGACGTACGCGTCTCGATGCCATTGTTCTGAAAGTACAGCTGGTCGCCCAGCACCGTGGCGTCATTGACGTCCGTGGCCAGCAGAAACGCCGTGATCGGATTGGCGAGATTGGTCAGGTCCGGATGGGCGCCCAGGATGTCCGGATCCCCAACTCCGTTCAGGGTCGGGTCGCCCGGGTACAGGTTGTACTGATCGTAGGCCACCGTCGTCTTGCCCTTCAGATAGAAGCCGCCAATGATCCAGTCAACCGGCCCCCCGGGCTTGGAGCTTAAGTCCAGCTCCTCCGTCAGGTTCTTGGTGTTGTGTTCGAAGAACTCGACATCATGCGGCGCAAAATTCGCACTCGTTATATCCAGATCCATGCCGTCCTCATTGACGCCACCATGATGATTGACTTCCTGGTAGCTGCCGATGGACTTGAGCGTCGCGAAGGGCAGATCGTAGGTAATGGTCACGCCGCCGAGCTGTTGGTTGTAGACGAGACGGCCCGGGAAGTCGGAGCTTTGCTGGTAGAAGTCGCTGTTCGGATCCTCGATGTTCTTGCCTTCGGATTCGTGCTCGCGCGCCTGGGCGTACTCGGCGCGGAACAGGATTGAAAGGTCATCGGTGGTCTGCCACAGCGCCTGCAGGCGGCCGTGCACGTTGTTCTGGTTGCCGAGGTCATAACCGCCGGAGTAACCGGGTACCTCCGTTGCGGTCACGAAGCCGTGCTGGTAGTTCTGATCGAACGCCGCGCGGATTGCGAAGTTGCCGCTGAAGGGAATGTTGACCGCGGCGCTGGTATGAATCAGATCATACGAACCGCCGGCCGCCTCGGCATAACCCTTCACCGCATCGAAGCTGGGCAGAACGCTGATGACGTTGATCGTACCGCCGATGGAGTTCTGACCGAACACCGTACCCTGCGGTCCGCGCAGCACCTCGACGTGATCCACGTCCAGGAAGTTTGAATTCAGCGCGACCGGAAAGGCGATGTAGATGCCGTCCTCGTGATACGACACCGAGGTCTGCGCCGAGTCGTCCTGCGGCACGTTGAAGCCGATGCCGCGGATCGAGACGCTGCGGTTGTAGCCCTCGCTCTGCGTGATCACGAGACCGGGGACCTGACCGTTCAGATCCAGCGGCGACACGACGGCTGCTGCCTTCATGGCATCCGCGGTGATGGCCGTGAGTGCCACCGGCGCGTGCTGCAGGCCGATGTTCTGCTTTTGCGCAACCACCGTGACTTCCTGCAGCGCATCACCTGGCGCGTTCGAATCGGTGGCGGCGTCGGTACTGCTGTCGGCCAATGCAATTCGGGCGGCGCCCTCACCTGCAATGATCAGCAACGTGACGGCTGCGGTTACCTTGCGGCTGTTCTTCATCGCGCTCTCCAAAGCGGTTATTGGGTTGCCGAATGGCCGCAACTCCACGGTAGAACGCACGCCCCCTCTTCGTCACCGTCATGTCCTGCCCGCTGTTACATTTTTTTGGTGCGGTCAATGACGGCGCCGTTGCCATCTCGATGTTATTAATTCGACTGTATTTTCCCTGTATCGGACCTCATCTCCCAAGGTCTCAATGAAAGATGTCACGCACGCCTGCAGGTGTCAACGCAGCAAGCAGGTTCATTCGCGTCCACCGGGCAGCACAATGTTCAAAGCCAGCGCGCACAGGCCGCCGGTCGCAATTCCCGAGGACAGCGTATTGCGCAGCAGCGCTGGCAACTGTGCCAACAGCTCCGGTACGAAGGTCACGCCCAGCCCCGTGCCGAGCGAGACGGCAAGGATGATCGCGCTGCGACGGTTGGCCGCAACGCGCGCGAGGATGCGAACACCCGCGGCGGCCACCATGCCGAACATGATCAGCGTGGCGCCGCCCAGCGCCGCCGGTGGCATGGCCTGCACCAGCGCGCCGACCGCCGGAATCAGCCCCAGCAGGGCCAACAGCGCGCCGATGTAGCGGCCCACATACCGGCTGCCGACGCCGGTAAGCTGGATGACGCCATTGTTCTGCGCGAAGGTGGTCGTCGGAAAAGATCCCAGGCAGGCGCCGATTGCCGAATTGATGCCGTCCGCCAGCAGTCCGCCACGCAGCCGCTGCATGAAGAGCGGTCCGGAAATCGGTTGGGCGGACAATGCTGAAGTCGCTGTCAGGTCGCCGACTGCTTCGACGGCCGTGATCAGGTAGGTAAAAGCGAAGGGAATCAAGGCGGCAGCCTGCATTCCAAAGCCGAATCGGAATGGCGTCGGCACCACCACGGCCGGTGCGGCGTGCAGGGCACTGAAGTCGACGCGGCCCAGCGCGATGCCGAGCACGTAGCCTGCGGCGAGTCCGATGATCACTGACAGCATGCGCAGATGTCGTGACCGGCAGCAGCTGAGGACCAGGACGATGACGACCACGAGGGTGGCCAGGCCGAGGTTTTCCATCGAGCCGAAGCTGCCGTTGGCCTTGGCGTCGAAGCCGCCACCGACGTTCGTGGCCCCCACCTGCAGCAGCGTGAGACCAATGAGCATGACCACCGTTCCGGTAACGATGGGCGTGATCACTCGGCCCGCCTGCTGGATGAAGCGGCTGAGGACGATGACGAGCGGCGCGCCGGCCGCCGAGAGGCCAAAGGCCACGCCCAGCGCGGCGCGGGTGCTGCCGCCTGCGGCGATGACGGCGCCGGTGGCCGCCAGAATCGGCGAAATGAATGTAAAGCTGGTGCCCTGCACGCTCAGCAGGCCGGATCCGACCGGACCGAAGCGGCTGGTCTGGATGAAGGTCGCAAGCCCGGACACGAACAGCGACATGCTGACGAGGTACGCCGTATCCCCGGCGGAAAGTTTGAGGGCGCCCCCGATGATCAAGGGCGGCGTGATGATGCCGACGAACATCGCCAGCACATGTTGCAGTGCTACCAGCACCGTATCGGCCAGCGGCGGCCGGTCCTCGAGGCCACACAGCAGTTCGGATGTATCCGGCAGCGTGTTCGCGTTCATGGACCGGCGGCCGATGCCACTCGCGGTGGATGCTCGCGATACTGCGTCCAGTCGCGCACCAGCGCCGCCACCACCGGCGAGCCCACCCGGTACGCCGCTTCCACGGCCGGCCCGAGAGCCGCGTAGGTATTCTCACTTTCCTTGGCAAGCCCCTGGGCAGCCGTCTCACCCGGCGGCGGCACCGTGAAATCACTGCCGGTACGCAGCACCAGCACCCGATGAGCGTCGACGCGACCGGACTTTGCCAGGAAGGTAAGCGCCACCAGCGTGCCACTGTCCTCCATGGCCGAGGTGATCATCTCGCCCTTGCCGTGAGTCCAGAACTTCATCCAGTGATCGGCCCAGTCGTTCATCAACCGGCCATCCCAGAAGCGCATCGCCGCGAGGTTATCGCCCAGGAGCACGAAGGGCAGCCGGCGGGCGTTTGGTTCGCGGTACCGTGCACGAACCTGACGCATCCGTGCGTCATCCACCAGTGCCACGTTGCGCGTGAGCCCGTAGGCCCATTGCACGAGCGCCGGATCAAGCGCGAATACCTGCCCCTCCGCTGGTTTTGCGTCCGGGTCATAGGGACGTTTCGATTCCAGTGGATACAGGCCCGTGTCCCAGTTGCCGGGTATCTCGCGCGCATCGATCTGGTAGGCGAGATCGCCATCGACGATGTAGCGGGCCCAGGCCGCAGAGCCGATGGTGGCGTAGTGCGGGTTGATACCCGCGATACCGGCCACGAGCCAGTAGGCGTGCGACAGATCAAAGCGTGGATCCATGCCCAGTTCCATCACCGCAGTGCTGGAATTCGCCGTGCCCTCCCCCGTGACCATGCCCAGCACGCCGGTCGTCGGATTGAGGAACAGATCATGGTGATGCGCGAACGCAAACCGCTGCGTGAGCTGCTGGCGGTCGTGCCAGTACTGGAACTCCCCGGCCATATCACCGGTATCCGCGCCGATCTCAAACATCGTCACCACGACGACCCGCACCTCGAGCGGCGCGGGTGCGGTGGCCCAGGTCCGCATGCAGGTGCACGCAAGGAGCGGTAGTAACAGCAGCGACAGTCGCACGGCGTTCGACTACTGGAGCGGCGGCGGATGGTCGCGATACACGGACCAGTTCCCGACCAGTTCGTCGACCACCACCGAACCTACCTGGTAGGCGGCTTCCACCGCAGGACGAAGCGCCGAATAGCTGGTTTCGTGCTCACCCGCCAGGTTCTGCGCGGCCGTCACGCCAGGGGGCGGCATGGAGTAGTTGCTGCCGGTGCGCAGCACCAGCACCCGATCCTTGTTCACCCGTCCGGTCGGACCAAGGTAGGTCAGTGACACCAGCGTCCCGGTGTCCTCCATGGCCGACATGACCAGGTTGCCCTTACCGTGCGTCCAGAAACGCATCCATTCACTCGCCCAGGCGTTCATCAGCTTGCCATGCCAGAAGTGCATGGATCCCATGTCGTCGCCCTCGAGCACGAACGGTGGTTTGAGCGCGTTCGGATATCCCTTGTAGCGGGCGCGCGAGGCGCGGATCTGCTCGTTGTCGCCCAGCTCCACGTGACGCGTGAGCCCATAGGCCCAGTCCACCAGCGCACGGTTGAGTTCGAAGAGCTGCCCTTTGGCCGGCATGGCCTTCGGGTCCCAGGGCCGTTTGGATTCCAGGGGAAAGATCCCCGTGCTCCAGCCCTTGGGTATTTCGCGGGCGTCGATCTCGTAGGCCAGGTCGCCATCAACGATGTACCGGGCCCAGGCCGCCGAGCCGATCGAAGCCGCCTCCGGGTTCACCCCGGCGATCCCTGCAACCAGCCAATACGCATGCGAAAGATCGAAGCGGGGGTCCATCCCCAGCTCCATGACGGCGGTCGCCGAGTTGGCGGTGCCCTCTCCGGTGACCATGCCCAGCACACCGGTTTTTGGATTCATGAACAGATCGTGGTGGTGGGCAAACTTGAACCGGGTCTGCAGATGCTGCCCTTCATACCAGAGCTGGAACTCTCCGGGTGCATCGCCGGTGTCGGCCCCGATCTCAAACATCGAGACCACCACCACCTTCACCTCGATCGGTGCGCTCGCAACCGCTGCTGCCTGCGCCGGCGTGTTCACGCCGGCACAGACACCCACCAGCAGGGCAGCCGCAAGGCAGGTGGCCTTGAGCAAGTGCATCCTCAGAACTTCGCCTTGAAGCTCGCTCCGATCACGCGCGAATCACTCACGA
>Ga0302316_10000263_pt1 | contig 47335 bp, 49 predicted proteins | sample III_Palsa_N3_2_FD_200456 | JGI IMG/M metagenome (GOLD analysis project Ga0302316, IMG submission 200456) | Peat permafrost microbial communities from Stordalen Mire near Abisko, Sweden - III_Palsa_N3_2 | ecosystem: Environmental > Terrestrial > Soil > Palsa > Peat permafrost | place: Sweden...
GGGACGCGTTCTACCTGCGGCAGCGAACCGGCTGGGAGCGGGCCGTGGCCCGGCTCAAGGTGCTCTCGGAACAGACGGTGGCGGAGAAGGCTTAGATGGTTGGTTTCCTGTTCCGGGCGGCGTTGTCCGTGATCGGACTGTGGATCGCCACACGCTGGGTCAGCGGCATCCGCATCGAGGATCCGCGGACCCTGCTGCTGGCCGGTGTCGTGCTGGGAGTGGTGAACGCAATCGTGCGGCCGATCGCCGTGATCCTCACCTTTCCGCTCACCATCCTGAGCCTGGGACTGTTCCTGCTGGTGGTGAACGCCGGCATGCTGGGTCTTACCGCCCGGCTGCTGCATGGTTTTCACATTGCCGATTTCAGGGCGGCGCTCCTGGCGAGTCTCATCGTCAGCCTGACCGGGTGGCTCGGCTCCTCGTTCATCGGGTCGCGCGGCAAATTCGAAGTCTACGTAAACCGGCGGCCCCGCTCCTAGTCGCGCCGCGCGGTCAGCGCCGCTTCGATGGCGCTGGTCATGGGTTTGAGGAAAAAACTGTCCTCGGGCATCGACTGCACCGTAATGCCGTGGCGGGCGAGCGCTGCCGCGACCAGCGGTCCCACGGCGGCGACATGCGTGCGCCGCAAAGCCGCGCTGACGCGCGCCTCGCCGCCCACCGCGACCAGCCGCCGCACCTGCGGCGTGCTGGTGAAGGCGATGGCATCGATGCCACGGCTCTCGATGCGTGCGATGAGCGCCAGCACGGCGGCATCCTCGGTCGAGTCCGCATACGCGTACGGCGCAACGCTGAGCACCCCGGCGCCGCAGCGCTGCAGGAATTCGATCAGCGGCAGGTTCGGTTCGTTGCCATACAACTGCACGCCGCAGCTGTGACCCTCGAGACTGTACGCAATCGGCTCAAGCATCGCGATGACGCCGGCGGTGGTCGGCACTTCCGCTGCGATGTCGGGTTTCAATCCCAGTTCGCGCAGCGCCCGCGCCGGCTTTGGGCCGCGCGTGATCTTGCGCACCTTCGCCAGTTGTTCCAGAAAGGCGCTCTTGAGTGCCGGCTCGTGCTGCTCAAGACAGCTCAGCAGCCGGCGCAGCCCTTCGCCGGTCAACAGGATGAGGTCATCGCAGGCGCCTTCGGCGAAGCGGCGGATGAAGGTCAGCACCGGTTGCGGATCCGGCGCATCGCGTATTGCGATCAGCGGACAGCGCAGCACTTGCGCGCCGCGCCGTTCGAGCAACGCCGCGAACAGATCCAGTTCGCGCGTCTCCGGGACGGCGATGGTCCTGCCGGTCAAAGTCAGGGGCTCCATGCCGCGCAAGTTTACCGCGTCGGCCGGCGCGCCGGCGGGGTGTTGCCTGCGCGCAGTGCAGCTCCCAGCGTTGCTGCACTCCCCGGGGGCGGTTGGGGGCAGCGCTTGGCGTGCGCGGCTGCTGCGCGCGCCGCGGCCGGGTGCGCGAGCGGTGGCACAGCGGTTGCAGGATCAACAGCCATGAATACCGCCGCGTCACTGCTGGACCCGCTGCCGGACCGTGCGCTCACCGATCCGGCGACGCCGCCGATCGTGATCGTCGGCAGCGGTCCCGCGGGCATGCGGGTGGCGGCGGGCCTCGCGCAGGCGCTGCCCGCCGTGCCGCGGCTGGTGTACGGCGATGAGCCCTGCGAACCCTACGACCGCGCGCGGCTGTCGGCGTTCCTGGCCGGGGAGCTGCGCTGGGAGTCCCTCGCCATCGATCCGCAGCTGCTGGCCGATCCGGCACTGGAGCGGCGCTTCGGCTGTTCGGTGACCGCCATCGACCGCGCCGGGCGCAACGTCGTGGATTCCTGGGGCCGGGTACAAGCCTACTCGAAACTCATCCTGGCCACGGGCGCCCGGCCGCACGTGCCGCGCGTCCCCGGCATTGCGCTTGCGGGCGTTTTCACGTTCCGCGATTTTCGTGATGCGCAGCGTCTGATTGCGCGGCGCGTGCGCACCCGCCGCACCGTGGTCCTGGGCGGCGGCCTGTTCGGGCTGCAGGCCGCGCGCGCCATGCGCAGATCGCGCATCGAGGTCATCGTCGTGGAGCACTCGGCCACCCTGATGCCGCGACATACCGATGCCGTGGCCGGCGCGATTCTCAAGGACCACATCGAACGCAGCGGCGTGCGGGTCGTGCTCGATACCGGCGTGCGCAGCATCTACGGTGATACGCGCGTCGCCGGGGTACGGCTGATGAACGGCGAGGACATCCCCTGCGACACCATCATCCTCGCAACGGGTTTGCGGCCACGGGTGGAGCTCGCGATCGCCGCCGGCCTGCCGGTGGGCACCGGCATCCGCGTCGATGATCAGTTGCGCACCATCGACCCGGATATCCACGCCGTGGGTGAATGCGCCGAGCACAACGGCGTCGTGTACGGGCTCGCGGACCCCGGCCTGGAGCAGGCGCAGCTGGTCGCCGAGATTCTCTCCGGACAGGCACGCAGCTACCGCGGTTTCTCGAGTGGCCTTAACCTCGTGGTATCCGGACTGCCGATGTTCAGCGTCGGCCGGGTGGCGCCCGATGAACTCGGCGACGGTGATCGCGAACTGGCCTATCGCGGCGGTGGCGCTGCCCAGTACTGCAAGATCGTCCTCACCCGCGGCCGTGTCAGCGGCGCGCTGGCCATCGGTGCCGGATTCGACAACCGGCGACTGCAGCAGGCGGTATTGGCCGGCGCCCGCGTCCATGCGTGGCAGCGCTGGCGCTTCTCACTGCACGGCCGCCTGTGGAAGTAGCGGCAGCGGCTGCCGGCGCTCAGGTGCCGTTGCCTTCCTGGCGGGCAAGTTCCTTCTGCCGCATGTTGTAGAGGATCGCGGCCATGATCAGGCCACCCTCGTACAGCAGGTACATGGGGATGGCCATGACGCACTGGGAGAGCGCATCGGGCGGCGTGACCATCGCTGAAACCACGAACACACCGACCAGCACGTAGCCGCGGTTCGCTTTCAGTTTTTCCAGTTTCACGATGCCCGTGATCACCAGCAGCACCACCGCGATCGGCACTTCAAAGGCAAGACCGAAGGCGAAGAACATCTGCATTGCGAAGTCCAGGTAGCTCGTGATGTCCGCCATCCAGGTCACCCCCTCGGGGGTGGAGCTCGCGAAGTATCCGAACACATGGGGGAAGACGATCTGGTAGGCGAAGCCGACCCCGAGATAGAACAGCACCACCGAGGACGCCAGCAGCGGAATCGCAAAGCGCTTCTCGTGTTTGTACAGGCCCGGTGCCACGAACGCCCAGACCTGGTAGAGGATGTAGGGCATGGCGATGAAGATCGACACGAACATCGCCAGCTTCAGCGGCGTGATGAACGGTGACATCACGCCGGTGGCAATCAGTGACACGCCCTTGGGGAGTTTCTCGCGGATCGGGCGGGCGACGAAGGTGAAGAGTCGGTTCTGATAGTAGATGCAGGGGATCAGCGCGATGATCACGGCGATCATCGCGCGCATCAGGCGATTGCGCAGCTCCAGGAGATGGGAGATCAGCGTCCCTTCCGCCAGGTCTTCCTTCTTCTTCTCGGGTTCCTCAGCCATGATCGTGCGGGAAAATCACCTTCACGCTGGCCGGTTCGCTTGAGGCTTCCGCCGTCGGCTCCGCGGCCGGCGCTGCGGTCCCTTCCGGATGCTCCGCGCTGGACGCGGCGGCAGCCTCGGGGTGCGGTCCATAGGGATCCTCGGCCACCACCTCCGGCTGGCTGCCGTTCATCGCAAAATACATCTGCGCTTCAGGATGGGCTTCCTGGACGGGCTCCGCGGGCGGGGCACCGTGCTCAGCAGGTGTGATATCGGCCGGGCTCGCCGCGGCGGTCTCCTCCGGCCCCGGGGTCGTGGGAGTGACCGGGGGAACATACCGCGGTATCGGCTTCACGGCATTGATGGAATTGACCTCCTGCTCCAGCTGCTCGCGGAACTGGCGGGCCATGTGGCGCGCGCGCCCCACCCAGCGTCCGATCTGGGCGACCAGGCCGGGCAGTTTCTTCGGACCGAGCACCACCAGGGCCACGCCGAAAATGATCGCCAGCTCGGTAATGCTGAAGTCGAAGAATCCGCGCTGCCTGGCGCGCGCGGCGGGGGCTCGCATCTTCTTAGGCACCTGGCTTGTCGCTCCCGCGCGCCCGGGCGGCCAGCACTTCGGGAAATTCCGCATCCGGCAGCGGGTCGGCGGGGCGCTCCGGTGCGGGCGCCTTCAGCGCCTTGCGGAAGCCTTTGACGGCGGCGCCCAGGTCGGAACCGGCGCCGCGCACCTTGCCCGCGCCGAATATCACCAGCAGCACCACGAGGATGATCAGTACTTCGAACATAGGGCGAATGATAGGGCAAATGGGCCGCGCGGCACAGTAAACTTCTCTGTCAAATTCAACGACTTCCGGCGGTCATAGGGGCTTTGCCGGTTTCCAGCCAGAAGGTCACGGGACCATCGTTCGTAAGGCTCACCTGCATGTCGGCGCCGAATTCCCCGGTCCCGACCTGCGGATGCGCGGCCCGGGCCTGGATCACGAGGTAGTCAAACAGCTCCCGGGCGAGATCCGGCGCCGCGGCCGTGGTGAACCCGGGGCGGGTGCCCGTGCGCGTATCGGCGGCCAGCGTAAATTGCGAGACCAGCAGCACCCCGCCACCGATGGCCCGCACGTCCCGGTTCATGCGCCCCTGGTCGTCAGCAAAAATGCGATACGTCAGCACTCGCTGCAGCAGACGATCGGCATCGGACTCGGTATCCTCCCGCTGCACGCCGATGAAGGCGAGCACGCCGCGGCCAATGGTGCCCGTGATCCGGTCCTGCACACGCACTTCGGCCTGCGTGACACGTTGAATCAGTGCGATCATGTGAGTAGTAATTCTACGGACGAATCCTTAAGATTCGGAGCCGTTTTGTGCAAGGTGGTGACGGGTATGGGTTTTCGGATCCGCTTGGGGCTTGTGTCGGTGTTCGCCGCGGCGTTTGCATTGGCGGGAGCATCCGCTTTCGCGCAGGCACCCGTCCTGAAGGGCGACCCGGTGCATGGGAAGGCCATCTCATACACCTGCCTGGGTTGCCACGGTGTGGACGGCTATCGCAACGCCTATCCCAACTACAGCGTGCCGAAGCTCGTCGGCCAGCATCCCGAGTACCTCTTCGCCGCGCTCCAGGAATACCGGGGTGACCAGCGCTCGCACGTCACCATGCATTCGCAGGCGTCGGAGCTGTCCGACCAGGACATGGCGGACATCGCCGCCTACTTCGCAGGCAACGTGCTGCAGCCGGCACCCGTGCCCGCCAATGCGCCACCGGCACCGGCCGCGGTCGCAGTGTGCGCCGCCTGCCATGGCCAGACGGGTATCAGCACCGTACCCAACTACCCGAACCTGGCCGGTCAGCACGCCGACTACCTGAAGCGCGAGATCGCCGAGTACAAGGATGGCGGCCGCAAGAACGCGATCATGTCGGCGATGGCCGCGACCATCAAGGACTCGGATGTCGCGGAACTCGCCGACTACTTCAGCAGCATGCGGCCGTCGCTATCCGCCCTGCACCGGCCGATCACGATCCTCACGTCGGACCGCTGAAGCGCTCACCCTACAGCGCGAGGCGCTTCAGGAACTGGGCCACCGTGGCCAGCCACGCATCCCGGTTGGCCAGGTGACGGATGTCGTGGCCCTCGTCGCGCGCGGTCACGTACCAGGCCTCGCCGCCGCGGGCGCGGAGGCCCGCGACGATCTGGCCGGCCTGCTGCACCTGTGCCGGGGAGTCCTGCAGACCCTGGAAGACCAGTACCGGCTTGCGGATCTGGACCAGGTTGTTGAGCGGCGAGATGCGGTTCAGCGCCGCGCGTAAGTCCGGATCATGCACATCGCCGAATTCGGCACGGCGGCTGCCCTGGTCCGCGGGCAAGCCGTCCGCCACGTAGGAGGGCAGGCTCGCGTAGCCATTGACACTGATTGCACCGGCCAGCCGGTCCCCATAGGTGGACAGCATGGCAAGCGCCATGAATCCGCCGTAGTCCTGGCCCATGACGGCCACATGGGTGCGGTCCAGATCCTTCTGCATGCCCACCCACACCAGCAGCGACCCCAGGTCCCGCAGTGCATCTTCCCGCGCCGGTCCGTTGTCGAGCTCGGCAAACGACTTGCCGTAACCGGTGGAACCGCGGATGTTCGGAGCGATGACCACATAGCCGAGCTGGTTCACGACGAACTGAATGAAGGGATCGAAACCCGGCCGGAACTGGGCCGCCGGACCATCGTGGATGTCGATCAGTACCGGGTGTGGACCCGCCGTCCGCGGCCGGTAGAGGAACGCCGGAATCATGCGCTGCCCGGTCTTGCCGTGATCCCAGGTGGGATATTGCACGGCCTCGGCGGCCACGAAGGTCTGTGGGTCCACGGCCCCGGGTTCGCTGTGCGTCCAGCGGGTCAGCAGGTTGCGTTCCGGCTCGAACACATAGACATCGCTGGGTGACTGCGCGCTCTCGGCGCTGAAGGCCAGCTGGTGGCCGGTGTGGTCGAAGTGCAGGCCCGTGATCCGGCCCTCCGGGACTGCGGCCGGCGAAAGTTCGAGCTTGAGCTGGTTGTCGAGGACCGTCAGGCGGTCGCGACCATTGTCGTTGGTCACGTATGCGAGATAGCGGCCGTCCGCGCCGACCTGGAAGTCCACGATGTCCCACGGTATCGCCGCCGTAATGTCGCGCGCCTGGTGGGTGACCAGGTCAAGGTAGCGCATCACGGCGAAATCGCCGCCATCCACGGAACTGATGTAGATGCCGCGGCCGTCGGCCGCGAACCGCGCGTGCCGCACGGCCAGGTGCGGACCGCCGGCTTCGGCGGGCAGCACGCCACCGGTGGTCACATCGCCGATGAACAGTTCGCTTTCATCATTGCTTCCGGGTTGCCACAGCAGCAGTTTCTGACCATCGCTCGACCAGTCCAGGGGGAACCAGGGCCGGTCGCGTCCGGCGACGACCAGGTGCGGCGCTCCCAGGGTGCCGATATCGGACATATAGACGTCGGTCGTGGTGCCATCGCGGTCGGTGCCGGTGAACACCACCTGCTTGCCGTCGGGCGACCACAGCGGGCTGCCATGCCGGCCGGTGCCGCTGCTGAGCATGCGGGCCGTGTGGGCCGCGAAGTTGTAATAGTACAGCTGTGGCAGAGCGTCGGCGTTGTGTTCCATCAGGAACGCGAAGCCATCGGCCGGGCCGGCCGGCGCGGTCAGCACCTTCGCGATCGGGTCGGCATACCAGGTGAGCTGTTCGCGCATGCCCAGCGGTGCCAGCACCCGGTGCACCTGCGCCTGATCGCCGAAGCGGGTGCTGATGAGCAGGCTGTTGTCCGGCAGCCAGGCGAGGAAGGCGGCATCGCGTCCGACCAGGTACTGGGAGATCCGCAGGTTCAGATTCGGATCGGCGGCGGCCACGCCGTCGAAGATCAGCGCGCCCTGTGACTGCGCCGGCAGTCCCACGACGGGCAGGGGCATCTGCGCCGCCTGGACGGCGCCAAGACCCAATGCCAGGAGCCAGGCGAGCTGCCGCCGGGCGGCCGATGTCTTTTTCATGAATGCGTACGAATCGCAGAAGGTGTCGAGCAGCCGCCATGGTGCCTGATACGATCCGCTTCATGACAGCCCAATTCGCGTCCGCGCGGCTCACCCGTCATCCGGACGGCATCACGGCGGTTGACACCGAGTACATCCGGCCGGGCCTTGCCGCGTCCCACATCATCCAGCACGGCGGCGCGGCGGCCTTCGTCGACGTGGGCACCAATTACTCGGTGCCACATCTGCTCGGTGCACTTCAGGAACTGCAGATCGATCCGGCGGCGGTCGAATATGTCTTCACCACGCACGTGCACCTCGATCACGCCGGCGGCGCGGGCCTGCTGCTGCAGTCCCTGCCCAGCGCCCGCCTCGTCGTGCATCCGCGCGGCGCCTCGCACCTCATTGATCCGGCCAAGCTCATTGCCGCCTCCAAGGTGGTCTACGGAGCGGAACGCTACCGCGAGCTGTACGGCGAACTGATTCCGGTGGATGCGAGCCGCGTGCTGCAGAGCGAAGATGGACAGCGCATCACGCTGCGGGGCCGGCCGTTGCAGCTGCTGCACACGCCCGGTCATGCCCTGCATCACTACTGCGTCGTGGATCTGGAGCATCACAACCTGTTCACCGGCGATACCTTCGGATTGTCCTATCGTGAGATGGATACCGCGCACGGCGCGTTCGGGGTACCCACGACCACACCGTCGCAGTTTGACCCCGCGCAGCTGATTGACTCGATCGACCGTCTGATGGCGACCGAACCCAAGGCCGCCTATCTGATGCACTACAGTCGGGTGACCGGGCTGCCCGCGATGGCGGCGTCGCTCAAGGCGCAGATTCCGCAACTGGCCGCGCTGGCGCTGCGCCATGCCGACGACGCCGATCCGTACGCCGCCATTTACGGGGAGATGCGGGCACTGTGGATCGAACTCGCGGGCCGCCATGGACTTGCCGATCCCGCAGCAAGCGTGGATGAATACCTCTCCAAGGACATCGACCTCAACACCCAGGGCCTCATCGCCTGGGTCAAACGCCAGCGAAGGTAGCAAACATGTCAAAGCCTGAAGCGGGGCAGAAGCTGCGGGCCGCGCTCGACCAGGAGCGGCCACTGCAGATCGTCGGCACGGTCACCGCATATTCCGCGATGCTCGCGGCCAATGCAGGCTTTCGCGCCATCTATCTGTCGGGCGCGGGCGTCGCCAACAGCGCGTTCGGCCTGCCGGATCTGGCCGTGACCACGCTGAACGATGTTGCCGAGGAGGCCCGGCGCATCAGCGGCGCGTGCGAACTGCCGCTGCTGGTGGATGCCGACACCGGATTTGGCGGTGCCTTCAATATCGCCCGCACCTGTCGCGACCTGGCGCGCGCGGGCGCCGCGGGACTGCACCTGGAAGACCAGGTGACGATCAAGCGTTGCGGCCACCGTCCCGGCAAACAGCTGGTTCAGCCTGCCGAAATGTGCGACCGGCTCAAGGCCGCCCTTGATGCGCGCGCCGATGCGTCGTTCGTGATCATGGCGCGGACCGACGCGCACGCGGTGGAGGGTCAGGCCGCCGCGGTGGAGCGCGCGCAGGCCTACGCGGCCACCGGCGCCGACATGATTTTCGCGGAAGGCCTCACCTCGCTCGAGGAATATCGGCAGTTCGCCGCGGCCGTGCCGGTGCCCCTGCTGGCCAACATCACTGAATTCGGCCGCACGCCGCTGTTCAACGCGCAGGAGTTGTGGCGGGCGGGAGTGCGTATGGTGCTGTATCCGCAGTCCGCCTTCCGCGCCATGAGTCTGGCGGCTCGCGAGGTCTACCAGGCCATCCGGCAGGACGGCACCCAACGTCTGGTCCTGGATCGCATGCAGACGCGCGAGGACCTGTACACCGTGTTGGGCTATCACGCCTACGAGGAACGGCTGGATCGGCTGTTCGGCAGCAATCCGCCACAGGAGTAGCAACATGAGCGAGAGCGCCCCCGTATTGCGCCCGAAGAAATCCGTCGCCCTGGCCGGTGTCACCGCCGGTTCCACGGCGCTGTGTACCGTGGGTCAGACGGGCAATGACCTGCACTACCGCGGGTACGACATCCAGGACCTGGCGCGCCACGCGACCTTCGAGGAGGTGGCCCACCTGCTCATCCACGGCGAACTGCCGAACGCGGTGAGCCTTGCCGCCTACCAGGCCAAGCTCAAATCCCTGCGCGGGCTGTCCCGCACGGTCCGCGGTGCGCTGGAGGTGCTGCCGCCGGCTGCGCATCCGATGGACGTGCTGCGCACCGGCGTCTCGGCCATGGGCTGTGCGCTGCCCGAACCGCCCGGCCACGCAGTCGCGGCCGCGCGCGACATCGCCGACCAGCTGGTCGCGTCGCTGGGCTCAATGCTGGCCTACTGGTTCCACTTCAGCCGCTCCGGCCGGCGCGTCCAGGTTGAGACCGATGATGATTCGGTTGGCGGCCATTTCCTGCATCTGCTGCATGAGCGGCCGCCGCTGGCCTCGTGGGTGCGGGCGATGCATACGTCGCTGATCCTGTATGCCGAGCATGAGTTCAACGCCTCCACCTTCACGGCCCGGGTGATTGCGAGCACCGGGTCGGACATCTATTCGTGCCTGTGCGGCGGTATCGGCGCGCTGCGCGGTCCGAAGCACGGCGGCGCCAATGAGGTGGCGCTGGAGATCCAGCAGCGCTACCGCACGCCGGAAGTCGCCGAGACCGATGTCCTGGCGCGACTTGCCGCGCGCGAGGTCATCATCGGCTTCGGACATCCCGTCTACACCCTCTCCGATCCGCGCCATCCGCTCGCCAAGGAGCTGGCGCGACAGCTGTCGCAGGAAGCCGGCGACATGACTCTGTTTGACGTGGCGGACCGCATCGAGTCGGTGCTGTGGCGGGAGAAGAAGCTGTTTCCCAATGTCGACTGGTTCTCCGCAGTGCTCTATCACCTGATGCAGATCCCGGTATCCATGTTCACGCCAGTGTTCGTCATGGCCCGCACCACCGGCTGGTCGGCGCACGTCATCGAGCAGCGCGAGAACGGCAAGATCGTGCGGCCCGCGGCCGAATACATAGGCCCGGCGCCGCGCGCCTTCGTGCCGCTCGCCGCGCGGAAGTGAACTGATGTCGGCATTTGATCCCAAGCGGGCCCAGCGCCCGGACGCCGACGCGCTGCTCACGCAGATCGCGGCGTACGCCAGCGCACCGCCGCCGGTGACGCCGCTGGCGCTCACCACGGCGCAGCACTGCCTCATGGACACGCTGGCGTGCGGCTTGCTGGCGCTGAAGGTGCCGGCCTGCGCGCGCCTGATCGCGCCGGTGGTGCCGGGCGCCGTCATGCCCGGTGGCGCCCGCGTCCCGGGCACTTCCCTGGAGCTGGATCCGGTCCAGGGCGCGTTCGCCATCGGCGCGATGGTCCGCTGGCTGGATTTCAACGACACCTGGCTCGCGGCCGAGTGGGGCCACCCGTCGGACAATCTCGGCGGCATCCTCGCGGTTGCGGATTACCTGGCGCGCCAGGCCCTGATGCACGGCCGCGCGCCGCTGACCGTGGCGGAGGTGCTCAGCGCCATGGTGCGCGCCCATGAGATCCAGGGCGTGCTGGCGCTGACCAACAGTTTCAACCGCGTGGGCCTGGACCATGTGCTGCTGGTGCGCGTGGCGACGACGGCGGTCGTGACCGCGATGCTCGGCGGCTCGCAGGCGCAGATCAGCAACGCAGTGTCCAACGCCTGGGCCGACGGCGGCGCGCTGCGCACCTATCGGCACGCGCCGAACACCGGTTCGCGCAAGAGCTGGGCGGCGGGGGATGCGACCAGCCGCGGCGTGCGTCACGCCCTCATGGCGCTGACCGGGGAGATGGGCTATCCGTCCGTGCTGAGCGCACCGCACTGGGGATTCCAGGACGTGCTGTTCGGCGGCAAGAGTCTCGCGGTGCCGCAGCCGTTCGGCAGCTATGTGATGGAAAACATCCTCTTCAAGATTTCCTGGCCCGCGGAGTTTCACGCGCAGACGGCGGTGGAGTGCGCCCTGTCGCTGCATGCGGCAGTGAGCGCGCGGCTCGATGAGATCGATCGGATCGTGATCGAGACCCAGGAGCCGGGTGTGCGCATCATCGACAAGACCGGTCCGCTTGCGAATCCGGCGGACCGCGACCATTGCCTCCAGTACATGGTGGCGGTGCCGCTGATCTTCGGCCGGCTGACCGCCGCCGACTATGAGGATGAGGTGGCAGCAGATCCGCGCATCGACCGGCTGCGCTCCCGGATGCAGGTACGCGAGAATCCGGATTTCACGCGCGACTACTACGATCCGGAGCGCCGCTTCATCGGCAATGCCGTACAGGTGTTCTTCACGGACGGCAGCGCGACCCCCCGGGCGCACGTGGATTTCCCGGTAGGGCACCGCCGGCGGCGGGCGGAGGGTGAGCCGCTGCTGTTCGCGAAGTTCGAAGCGGCGGTGCTGGCGCACTATCCGGCGAAACAGGCCGCACGCGTAGTGGCGCTGTTCAAGGATCCGGCGCGCCTCACGGCTCTGAGCGTCAACGAGTTCATGGCCGAACTGGTCGGCAATGGCCGATGAGCGCGCGGCGCTGCTGGCCGGTGCCCGGGAACTGGGAGTCGCACTGAGCGATGCGGCGGCGGCAGCCCTGCTGCGCCTGCTGGATGAGCTCACGCACTGGAACCGCGCCTACAACCTGACGGCCATCACCGACCGCGCGCAGATGCTCACGCATCACCTGCTGGACAGTTTGTCCGTGGCGCCCTTTGTGCAGGGCAGCACGGTGGCGGACGTGGGCACCGGTGCGGGTTTCCCGGGGCTGCCACTGGCGCTGCTCGCGCCGCAGCGGCGGTTCGTGCTCATGGATTCGAACGGCAAGAAGCAGCGCTTCGTGGCCCACGCCGCCCGGGCGCTGGGGCTGACCAACGTCGAGGCGCTGCACGCGCGCGTCGAGGCGGTGCGGCCGGCGCAGCCCTTCGACACCGTCGTGGCCCGGGCCTTCGCGGCCCTGCCGCAGATGCTCGAATGGGTCGCGCCGCTGTGCGGGCCGGGAACGCGGGTGCTGGCCATGAAGGGGCGGCTGCCCGAGGGCGAAATCGCGGGCGTGGCGCCGCCGTGGCAGATCGGGGAGGTCGTGCCGCTGCACGTGCCCGGCCTCAACGAGGAGCGCCATCTCCTTATCGCCACCTGTAGACTTAAGGAATGAAACGGGTCATCGCAATTGCCAACCAGAAAGGCGGCGTCGGCAAGACGACGACGGCCGTGAACCTGGCGGCATCGCTGGCCGCGACCAAGCGGCGCGTGCTGCTGATCGACCTCGACCCCCAGGGCAATGCGACCATGGGCTGCGGCGTCGACAAGACCCGGCTGACGCAGGGCACCTGTGAAGTGCTGCTGGGCGAGGCCAACATCCGCTCGGCACTGGTCCCCATCGAACCGGCCGGCTTCACGCTACTGCCCACCAACCAGGATCTCACCGTGGCCGAAGTGCGGCTGCTGACGATGCTCGCGGGACGGGAAATGAAGCTGCGCAGCGCGCTCAAGGAAATCCGCGAAGAGTACGACGTGATCCTCATCGACTGCCCGCCGGCATTGAACTTGCTGACCGTGAACGCGCTGGTTGCCGCCGACAGCGTGCTGATCCCGATGCAGTGCGAGTACTACGCCCTGGAGGGTCTCTCGGGCCTGCTGGCGACGGTGGAGCAGATCCGGGTGGCGGTGAATCCGCAGCTCGAGATCGAAGGCCTGCTGCGGACGATGTTCGACCCGCGCAACAATCTCTCCAACGAGGTGGGGGCGCAGCTCATCATGCACTTTCCGGACAAGGTGTTCCGCACGGTGATTCCCCGCAATGTCCGCCTGGCCGAGGCGCCCTCGTTCGGCAAGCCGGTGCTGCTGCACGACAAGGAGTCGCGCGGCGCGCTCGCGTACCTGGCCCTCGCCGGGGAGATGATCCGTCGCGACGACGAGGTCGAGCCGCCGGCCTCCGCGCCGACGGCAACGCCGCAGGCTGTGCAGTAGGATTGCGATGACACAGAAGAAACCCAGCCTCGGCCGCGGTCTGAACGCGCTGATGGGATCGCCGGACCTGGCGCAACCGGTCGCGCCCGCGCCGGTTGCGTTGGCACCGACGCCGCCGGAACCCAAGGGTGAGCGGCTGAGCCGGCTGCCGCTGGACATCCTGCAACGCGGCCGCTACCAGCCGCGCTCGCACCTGGACCAGGAGGCGCTCAACGAACTGGCGGCGTCGATCCGCAGCCAAGGCGTGGTGCAGCCCATCCTCGTGCGGCCCATCGAGGCCACGACGCCAAGCGGCGGGCAGCGTTATGAAATCATCGCCGGCGAGCGCCGCTGGCGCGCCGCGCAGCTCGCCGGGCTTGCGGACATTCCCGCCATCGTGCGCGACGTGCCGGATGAGACCGCCATTTCCGTGGCGCTCATCGAGAACATCCAGCGCGAGAACCTGAATCCGCTGGAAGAGGCGCGGGCGCTGGAGCGGCTGATCAGCGAATTCAGCATGACCCACCAGCAGGCGGCCGAAGCCGTCGGCCGCTCCCGCGCGGCGGTCAGCAATCTGTTGCGGCTTTTGGATCTGGCACCCGAGGTCTGCGAGCAGCTCGAAGCGCGGGCCCTGGAAATGGGCCATGCGCGTGCCCTGCTGGGGCTGACGACCCGCCGCCAGCAGGTGGAGGTCGCGGTACTGGTGGTGAAGAAGGGCCTCTCGGTGCGCGAGACCGAGGACATCGTGCGGCGCATGACCCAGGCAGGGGCGGCGCGGCCGGACGCCGCCGCTGCCGCCGCCGCCCAGGTTGACCCGGACGTGCAGCGCCTGGAACTGGATCTGTCCGAAAAGCTGGGCGCCCGCGTGGCGATTCAACATACGCGCTCCGGCAAGGGCAAACTGGTGGTCAGTTACAACAGCCTCGAAGAGCTGGACGGCATCCTCGAACACATACGTTAAACGAGCTAACTTGTAGCGTTTTCCTGCCGGCATATCTATAATTCGCCGCCGTTATGGCCCGGTCACGTAAGTGGCTGTAGGACAAACAAATCCTGTCGCAACGCCTCGGTCTTTTGACGGGGGCGGATGGGCGCCATGGGCTCTCTAACAGTGCAATCAGGGGGTTATGGCGTGTCCCTGAAGTGCACCGGGAATTCTTCGTGAACAGCATCGATCTGCCACACGCGCGGGCGCTGGCGTTCAATTGCGCGCGCGCCCAGGCGGTAACGACACTGCTGGTGGCTGCGGTGAGCCTGGCGGTTGCCGGGCCGCGCCCTGCCGCCTCGGCGATCGTGGGTGGCGGCGCGAGCACGCTGGCGAGTGTGGTGATGGCAGTGCTGGCATTTGGCCGGCTGTCCGGGTCGGGCGCGGAGCGGATGCTGCTGGCGTTCTATCTGGGTGAGATTGCCAAGATCACGGTGGTGATCGTGGTATTGGTTCTGGCGCTGCTGTTCATGAAGGTGAACGCGGTGGCGATGATTGCGGCCTACGTGGCCACGTTTTTGGTTTATTGGGTGGTACTGGCGCGCGCGCTGTGGTTCGGACGGACTGCGCCGCCGCCGGATGCCAAGGGTTCGGCCGGCAGCGCGCCGCGCGAGATGGTGTGATGAGCAATTTCGTTTCACAAGTGGCTGCAGAGACTCCGAATGCGACGGAGTACATCGCCCATCACCTGACTTTCCTGACCAATCACAAGCCCAATGGTCTGCTGGACCTGTCGGTCGTCAACTTCGACAGCGTCGTCATCTCCATCGTGCTGGCGCTGGTCTTTGGCGGCAGCTTCATCATCGCGGCGCGCAGGGCGACCAGCGGCACGCCGGGTAAATGGCAGAACTTCGTCGAGCTGGTGGTGTCGTTCGTGGACTCCCAGGTCCGGGGCATCTTCCAGGGCGATAACCCGCTGATCGCACCGCTGGCGCTGACGATTTTCTGCTGGGTATTTCTGTTCAATGTGATGGACGTGTTGCCGATCGACCTGCTGCCCGGTGCGGCAGGCGCCGTGGGCCTGGGCCATCTGCGCGTCGTGCCGAGCATCGATCTGAACGTCGTATTCGCGCTGTCCCTGACGGTGTTCATCCTCATCATCTACTACAGCATCACGATGAAGGGTCTGGGCGGTTTCCTCGGTGAGCTCTCGCTGCATCCGTTTCCGCCCAGCGGCAAGCAGGCCAACATTGCGCTGCGCATCCTGTGCATACCGCTGAATCTGGTCATGGAACTGCCGACGTTCATAGCCCGGCCGGTGTCGCTGGCATTGCGACTGTACGGCAACATGTACGCAGGCGAGATGGTGTTCGTGCTCATCGCCCTGCTCACCCTGTCGTCCGGGTTCGCAGCCCTGGCCTCCTTCGGTGGCTGGCTGAGCATCGTCGGGTCGGTACTGGTCGGCCTGGTGTGGACGGCGTTCGACCTTTTTGTCGGTGTCCTGCAGGCCTTCATCTTCATGATGCTCACCATCGTCTACCTGTCGCAGGCATCCGAGCATCATTGAAGCTTCGTCACTAATTTGATTGGAAACGGATCGATATCTGGAGAGTTGAATGGAAAACATTGCACACATTGAAGGGATGACCGTACTTGCCGTCGGCATCATCTTCGGCCTCGGCGCGCTGGGCACCGCCATCGGCTTCGGCATCCTCGGCGGCCGCTTCCTCGAGGGCATGGCGCGCCAGCCGGAACTGGCTCCGGCGCTGCTGGCCAGAATGTTCATCGTCGCGGCGCTGCTCGACGCGGTGGCCTTCATCGGCATCGCCTTCGGACTGTTTTTCACGTTCGCCAATCCGTTCGTATCCGCCTTCCAGGCGGCTGCCGCGGCGGCGCACTGAAGGCGCATGTCTTGAACGCGGACCCCGGCGCGAGCTTCCGTCCGCCCGCAATCAGGAGACGAGGGTGAACTTCAATCTGACGCTCATCATCCAGATGCTCGTGTTCGCGATCCTCATCTGGTCGGTGATGAAGTTCGCGTGGCCGAAGATCCTGGGTGCCATGGAGGAACGCGCGCGCAAGATCGCACAGGGCCTGGAAGCGGCCGATCAGGGGCAGCAGTCCCTGGCGCAGGCGCAGGTCAAAGCCGATGAGGTGATCCGCGAGGCCCGCGATCGGGCGACGCACATCATCGACCAGGCGCAGAAGCGCGCCAATGAGCTCGTCGAGCAGGCCAAGGGCCACGCCAGCGCCGAAGGCGCGCGGCTGGTGGCCTCCGCGCACACGCAGATCGAGCTGGAAACGACCCGCGCGCGCGAAACGCTGCGCCAGGACGTGGCCGGCCTCGCGGTGCGTGCCGCTGCCAAGGTGCTCGAGCGCGAAATCGATCCGGGCACGCATGCCGAGCTGCTCAACAAGCTCGCCGCGCAAATCTGATGGCAGACAAGATCACTATCGCGCGACCGTACGCCAGGGCGGCCTTTGCCGAGGCGCGTGCCGACAGCATGCTGGGTGCCTGGTCCGAGGCGTTGCACAAGGCCGCTGCGGTGGTGGCGGATCCGCACGTGCAGTCGCTGCTGGGTGATCCGCATGTGACGCCGGCACAGCTGGCGCAGCTGGTGCTGGACCTCGCCGGCGCCGGCCTGGGTGAACACGGCCGCAACTTCGTGCAGACCCTGGCCGAATCCCGACGCCTGAACTGCCTGACGGAAATCGCCGTGCTGTTCGATGGCTACAAGGACGACGCGGAAGGCATCGCCGATGTCACTGTCGCCTCGGCGGCGCCGCTCGACGCCACCCAGCAGCAGACCCTGGCTGCTGCGCTCGCCCGACGCCTCAAGCGCGAGGTGCGCCTGCATTGCGTCATAGAGCCGGATCTCATCGGTGGCGCCGTGGTGCGCGCCGGAGACCTGGTCATCGATGGCTCGGTGCGCGGGCGCCTTACGCGCATCGCCCACGAACTGGTCGCGTGATGAGCGGCCACCCCTACGAAATTCGCAAGGAACCCTAAAGCATGGCCATCAAGGCAACTGAGATCAGTGATCTCATCAAGCAGCGCATCGAGAATTTCCAGGGTGTCACCGAGGCGCGCAATGTCGGTACCATCGTGTCGGTCACCGACGGCATCGTGCGCGTCCATGGCCTGGCCGACGCGCGCTACGGCGAAATGCTCGAGTTCCCGGGCAACACCTTTGGACTGGCGCTGAACCTCGAGCAGGACTCGGTTGGCGCCGTCGTGCTGGGTGACTACAAGCACCTGGGCGAGGGCAACACGGTCAAGACGACCGGCCGCATCCTCGAGGTGCCGGTGGGCCCGGAGCTGCTGGGTCGTGTGGTCGATGCCCTGGGTACCCCGATCGACGGCAAGGGTCCGATCAATGCCTCGCGGACCGCGCCCATCGAGCGCGTCGCGCCGGGCGTGATCTATCGCAAGTCCGTGTCGCAGCCGGTGCAGACCGGCTACAAGTCGGTGGACTCGATGGTGCCGATCGGCCGCGGCCAGCGCGAGCTGATTATCGGTGACCGCCAGACCGGCAAGACCGCGATGGCGATCGATACCATCATCAACCAGAAGTCCTCCGGCATTAAGTGCGTCTACGTCGCCATCGGCCAGAAGCAGTCGACCATCGCCAACGTGGTGCGCAAGCTCGAAGAGCACGGTGCGCTCAAGCACACCATCATCGTGGCGGCCTCCGCTTCCACGCCAGCCGCCATGCAGTACATCTCGGCGTATTCAGGCGTGACCATGGGTGAATACTTCATGGACAACGGCGAGGATGCCCTGATCATTTACGATGATCTGTCGAAGCAGGCCGTGGCCTATCGTCAGATCTCGCTGCTGCTGCGTCGCCCGCCGGGCCGCGAAGCGTTCCCCGGCGACGTGTTCTATTTGCACTCCCGTCTGCTCGAGCGCAGTGCGCGCGTCAACGAGGAGTACGTGGAGATGGTCAGCAAGGGAGCGGTGAAGGGCAAGACCGGGTCGCTGACCGGCCTGCCGATCATCGAGACCCAGGCGGGGGACGTGACGGCGTTCGTGCCGACCAACGTGATTTCGATCACCGATGGCCAGATCTTCCTGGAAACGGACCTCTTCAACGCCGGCACCCGTCCGGCCATGAACGCCGGCATCTCGGTGTCCCGCGTCGGCGGCGCCGCGCAGACCGACATCATCAAGCGCTTAGGCGGTGGTATCCGTCTGGCGCTCGCGCAGTACCGCGAGCTCGCGGCCTTCTCGCAGTTCGCGTCCGATCTCGATGAGTCGACCCGCAAGCAGCTCGAGCGCGGCCAGCGCACCACCGAGGTGATGAAGCAGAAGCAGTACGCACCGCAGTCGGTTGCGGAAATGGCGCTGTCGATCTACGCCGTCAACAACGGCTACATGGACAAGGTCGAAATCAAGAAGGTCGTGGACTTCGAGGCCGCCCTGCAGGGTTTCGCGAACACCTCGCACAAGGCTGCACTCGATGCCATCAATGCGAAGCCGGTTCTGAAGGAACATGAGGCGACGCTGAAGAAGATCGTGGAAGACTTCCTCGCCAACGGTACCTACTAAAGAAGCCCCCAGCATGCCCGGCACCAAGGAAATCCGCACCAAGATCGCGAGTGTGAAGAGCACTCAGAAGATCACCAAGGCCATGCAGATGGTGGCCACGAGCAAGATGCGTCGCGCGCAGGACCGCATGAAGCTCGCGCGCCCGTACGCGGAGAAGATCCGCACCGTCATCGGCCACCTGAATGAGGCGAATCCGGACTTTCGGCACCCGTTCCTGGTGGCGCGTGAGCCGAAGGCGGTCGGGATCATCGTCATCTCGACCGATCGTGGACTGGCCGGCGGTTTGAATGCGAACCTGTTCAAGCAGGTGCTGCTGCAGATGCGCGACTGGCAGAACAAGGGCGCGCAGGTAAGCCTGTCGATCGTCGGCACCAAGGGCATTGCGTTCTTCCGCCGTCTGGGCACGCCGGTGCTGGGCAGCGTCTCGGGCCTGGGTGACCGGCCGCATATCAAGGACCTGATCGGCACCATCAAGGTCATGCTCGACGCCTATCGCGACGGCAAGATCGACCGCCTGTATCTGGCCAACGCGAAATTCGTGAATACCATGACGCAGCAGCCCACCGTCACGCAGCTGCTGCCGGTCGATGCGGCCGACAACCAGGGTCTGCCGGAACACTGGGACTACATCTACGAACCCGACGCGCGCGCCATCCTCGAAGGATTGCTGATGCGCTACATCGAGTCGCAGGTGTACCAGGGTGTCGTCGAGAACGTCGCCTCGGAGATGGCCGCGCGCATGGTTGCCATGAAGGCCGCCACCGACAACGCCGGCACGCTCATCCAGGACCTGCAACTCGTTTACAACAAGGCCCGCCAGGCGGCGATCACGAAGGAACTGTCGGAGATCGTCGGCGGCGCCGCGGCCGTTTGAGAAGGACATACGCATGAGCAACATTGCCGAAGGCAAGATCACCCAGATCATTGGTGCCGTCATCGACGTCGAGTTTCCGCGCGAGCAGATTCCGAGTGTCTATGAAGCCCTGCAGCTGGCGGATTCGGACCTGATCCTGGAAGTGCAGCAGCAGCTGGGTGACGGCGTCGTGCGCACCATCGCCATGGGGGCTTCCGAAGGCCTCAAGCGCGGCCTGCCCGTGCGCTCCACCGGCGGGCCGATTTCGGTGCCCGTGGGCAAGGCCACTCTGGGCCGCATCATGGACGTGCTGGGGCGCCCGCAGGACAACCGCGGGCCGGTCGACTCACCGCAACATCTGCCGATTCATCGGGCGCCCCCGGCGTTTGATGAGCAGGCGGGCGGACAGGACCTGCTGGTCACGGGCATCAAGGTCATCGACCTGCTGGTGCCCTTCGCCAAGGGGGGCAAGGTCGGCCTGTTCGGTGGCGCCGGCGTCGGCAAGACCGTCAACATGCTGGAGCTGATCAACAATATCGCCAAGCAGTACAGTGGTCTGTCGGTGTTCGCCGGTGTCGGTGAGCGCACCCGCGAGGGCAACGACTTCTATCACGAGATGATCGAGTCGGGCGTCATCGACAAGGACACGCTCTCGAATTCCAAGGTCGCGATGGTGTACGGCCAGATGAACGAGCCGCCGGGCAACCGCCTGCGCGTCGCGCTCACGGGGCTCACCATGGCCGAGTACTTCCGTGACGAAGTGCGCGAGGACGGCGGCAAGGGTCGCGACGTGCTGTTCTTCGTCGACAATATCTACCGCTACACGCTGGCCGGCACCGAAGTGTCCGCGCTGCTGGGCCGCATGCCCTCGGCCGTCGGCTATCAGCCGACGCTGGCCGAGGAAATGGGTGTGCTGCAGGAGCGCATCACTTCGACCAAGACCGGTTCGATCACCTCCATCCAGGCCGTGTACGTGCCTGCGGACGATCTCACCGACCCGTCACCGGCCACGACCTTCGCCCACCTCGACGCGACCGTGGTGCTCTCCCGGCAGATCGCTTCCCTGGGCATCTATCCGGCCGTGGATCCGCTGGACTCGACCAGCCGGCAGCTGGACCCGCTGGTCATCGGCGAGGAGCACTACAACACCGCGCGCGGTGTGCAGGCCGTGCTGCAGCGCTACAAGGAGCTGCAGGACATCATCGCCATCCTCGGCATGGACGAGCTGTCGACCGAGGACAAGCAGACCGTGTTCCGCGCCCGCAAGGTGCAGCGTTTCCTGTCCCAGCCGTTCAACGTCGCCAAGGTCTTCACCGGCCAGGACGGCAAGATCGTGGCGCTGAAGGACACCATCCGCGGCTTCCAGGGCATCCTGAGCGGTGAGTACGACCACCTGCCCGAGCAGGCGTTCTACATGGTCGGCTCGATCGACGAGGCCGTTGAAAAAGCCAAGACCCTGCAGTAATGGCACCGACACACACAATCAGGGTCGACATCGTCAGCGCCGAAGGCGAGATCTTCTCCGGGGATGCGGCCATGGTGTTTGCGCCGGGCACCGAGGGTGATCTGGGCATCACCCCGCGGCACGCACCGCTGCTGACCCTGCTCAAGGCCGGCGAAGTGCGGGTGCAGACCCCCGACGGCGCCGAGCAGGTGTTCTACGTGGGCGGCGGCGCGCTGGAGATCCAGCCGAACCTGGTCACGGTGCTGGCCGATACCGCGCTGCGCGCCAAGGACATCGACGAGGCGGCAGCCCTGGCGGCGAAGCAGCGTGCCGAAGAAGCGCTCAAGGATCGGGCCGGTGCCATCGATCACGCCGAAGCGCTGGCCGAGCTGGCCCGAGTCGCCGCGCAGCTGAGAATCCTCGAGCGGCTGCGCAAAATCCGCAGCTGACGTCCTCACCGACCTGACGGGCGGGTGCTTTCCGCTGCTGTTAAGCTGCCGGGATGGGCAGGGCCGCCAAGCTGCAACACCTCGCACTGTGGACCGCGACATGCGTCGTGGCGCTGTCCATGCAGATCGGTCAGGCGCCGGCGGCCCAGCTTGGTACGTTGGCAAGGCCGCCCTCGGCGCAGGCCCAGCGCCGCGGCCTGATCGCCACCGTCTCCCGGATGGAACGCGGCAATTCGGCAGGCGGTGACGTCTATTTCGTGGGCTTCGCGGGGTTCGGTGAACAGAAGGTATTCCGCAAGGAGGCCGAACTCGCCCAGCAGGTGTTCGGGGCGCGCTATGCCACCGGTTCACGGTCACTGCTGTTGGTGAACGACATCCATGACCGGCGCACCTATCCCCTGGCGAGCTTCGACAACCTGCGAACCGCCGTGGACGCCATCGGCCAGCGCATGCACCGCGACCGGGACACGCTCGTCCTGATGCTGACTTCGCATGGCAACGATGAGGATGGCGTCGCCATCACCAACGGCCGGCTGCCCGAGGACGCCCTCTCGCCCAAGGACGTGCGCAAGATCCTCGACGAATCCCGCATCCGCTGGCGCATCGTGATCGTGTCCGCGTGCTACTCCGGTATCTTCATCCCGGTGCTGAAGAATGACTCGACGCTCGTTATGACCGCCGCGGACGCATACCACAGTTCGTTCGGCTGCGACGACACCCGCGATCTCACCTACTTTGGCGAAGCGCTGCTCAAGGACGCGTTACCCCGCGCCTGCTCGCTGCCCGCGGCCTACGCCGACCTGGCGCGCATCATCCGTCAGCGCGAGAGCGACGAGGGCGAGATCCATTCCAATCCGAAACTGTTCGTCGGACCCCAAGTGCAGCCCAAGCTGATGCAGCTGGATGCGGCCGCGGCCCGCAGCTGCACGGTGCAGTCTGCGCAGCAACCGATACGACATTGAGGCGCACCGTGGCGTTGAAGAAATCGTCCCGCAAGCTCAAGACCAGGCCCCGCGTGGCCGCGCCCGGCGCGCAGCCCCTGGCCGTCATCATCCTCGCCGCCGGCGCCGGCAAGCGCATGAAATCCGCACTGCCCAAGGTGCTGCAGCCGCTGGCCGGCAGACCGCTGCTGCAGCATGTCCTGGATACCGCACGGACCCTCAGCCCTGCCGCGATCCACGTGGTGTACGGCCACGGCGGGGAGGCCGTGCGCGCCGCCTTTGCGCATGCGCCGGTGTCATGGGTGCGACAGGCACAGCAGCTGGGAACCGGTCACGCCGTCATGCAGGTGGCGCCGCTGCTGTCCGCCGCAGAGCGCGTCCTGATCCTCTACGGCGACAGCCCGCTGCTCACCACCCGGACGCTGCAGGACCTGCTGCAGGCAGCCGGCCGCGATGGCGTCGGGCTGCTGACGGTCAACGCCCGCGATCCGAGCGGCTACGGCCGCGTGCTGCGCAATGCGCGCGGGCGGGTGCAGGGCATTGTCGAGGACCAGGACGCGACCGCGAAACAGCGCCGCGTGCATGAGTGCAATACCGGCGTGCTGACGCTGCCCGCCGCCATGCTGACCCGGTGGCTCACGCGATTGAACAATCGCAATTCGCAGCGCGAGTACTACCTGACGGACGTGATCGGCCTCGCGGTCCGCGATCGCGTGGTGGTGCAGCCCCTGATCGCCGCCGACGAGCAGGAAGTTCAAGGCGTCAATGATCGCGTGCAGCTCGCGGCGGCCGAAGGCGCCTGGCGTGCCCGGCAGTCGCGCCAGCTCATGCTCGATGGCGCGACGCTCATCGATCCGGCGCGGGTCGACGTGCGCGGCACGGTGACGGTCGCCCAGGACGTGCTGATCGATGTGAACGTGGTGTTCGAAGGACAGGTCAGCCTCGGGGACGGGGTGAAGATCGGCCCCAACTGTTTCATCCGCGACGCGCAGATTGCCGCGGGCACGGAGGTGTTCGCCAACACCATCATCGATCGGGCCGTCGTCGGCCCGGACTGCCGGATCGGACCGTTCGCGCGGGTGCGTCCCGAAACCGTGCTCGCAGATCACGTGCACATCGGCAACTTCGTCGAAGTGAAGAAGGCCCGCATCGGCTCGCGCACCAAGGCAAATCACCTGACCTACCTGGGCGATGCGGACATCGGTGCGGACGTGAACGTCGGCGCCGGCACCGTGACCTGCAACTACGATGGCGTCAACAAATCAGTGACCACCATCGAAGATGATGTGTTCATCGGCTCCGGCAGCATGCTGGTGGCCCCGGTCCACATCGGCGCGGGTGCCAACATCGGCGCCGGTTCGACCATTTCGCGCGCTGCGCCGGCAGGCCAGCTGACGGTTGCCCGGGTGCGGCCGGTCACCGTTCCGGGGTGGAAGCGACCCGTCAAACGTGGGACCTAGGGGTCCTTGGCGAGGCCCTTGATGCGCTCCACCAGCGCGCTGGTGGATTTCTGCGGCAGCAGCGGGACCAGGGCCACGCGGCCGCCGTTTGCCTCCACGACTTCGCGGCCGACGACCTGGTCGGCCTTGTAGTCGGCGCCCTTGACGAGGACGTGGGGTCGCACCGCCTCGATGGTGGCGAGCGGGGTGTCCTCATCGAACACGGTCACGGCATCCACGCACGCCAGCGCTGCCAGCAGCGCGGCGCGTTCGGCCTGGGGCACCAGCGGCCGCTCCGGCCCCTTCAGGCGGCGCACCGATGCGTCGCTGTTGATCGCCAGCACCAGGATGTCGCCGAGCTTCGCGGCGCCGTGCAACAGCGACAGATGTCCGGCATGCAGCAGGTCGTAGCAGCCGTTGGTGAACACGATGCGCTTGCCGGCAAGCCGCCACGACACCGCGCGCGCCGCGAGTTCCGCGCGCGACAGCACCTTGGCATCCGGTGAGGCGGTGAGTTCGCTGCGGATGCTGTCGGCATCCACGGCGACGGCGCCGACCTGGCCGACCGACACGCCAGCGGCGGCATTGGCAAGCCGCGCAGCGGCAGGCAGCGACGTGCCGGCAGCCAGCGACAGGGTCAGCACGGCGATGGCGGTATCACCGGCACCGGTGACATCGAAGACCTCGCGGCGACTGGCCGGCACCGCAATGGGCGCACCGTCGGCAGGGACGACCAGCATGCCGTGTTCACTTAAGGTCACGACCATCGAGGAGAGGCCCGCCGCGGCAATCAAGGGTCGCGCCGCTGCGGCCACGGCGTCGGTATGGGTCGGATCCAGCGACTTGCCGGATGCCGTCTCCAGTTCCCGCAGGTTCGGCGTGATGGTGGTGGCGCCACGATAGCGCGTGAAATCGCGCGACTTGGGATCCACGACCACCGGTACCTTGCCCGCGCGCTGGGTGATGGCAGCGATGATCTGCGGCGTGAGCACGCCCTTGGCGTAGTCGCTGAGGATGACCGCGTCCGGAGCCTCGGTACCGAGCGCCGCGAGCATCTGCGCGCACACCGCCGCATCACAGGGAGTGCAGTCCTCCCAGTCCATGCGCAGCAGCTGCTGGCTGTGGCCGAGCACGCGCAGCTTGCGCGTGGTGCGGCGCTGGGCCGCGCGTACCACACCGCGGGTGTCGATCCGGCAGGTCACGCACAGCCGCAGCAGATCATCACCCGCCGCATCGGTGCCGATGGTGCCGGCGAGGCTCACCTTCGCCCCCAGCGCGGCGACCTGGCGCGCCACGTTGGCAGCGCCGCCCAGGCGATGCTCGGTTTCGCGGACGCGGACTACCGGGACCGGGGCTTCCGGGGACACCCGGTCCACCGCGCCCATGACGTATTCGTCGAGCATCAGGTCCCCGACCACCCAGACCGTAAGGCTCGCGTAGCGATCCAGGGCCGACAGCAGCGTGGCCAGATCCGTTTGTGCAAACTCGCTCATGGGTAACCCGGTCCTGGATTTTCGGTTTCGGCGTCGCTCCTGGCGAAGCTGCGGGCGAATTGTGCCAGATCATCGAACACCGGCAGAACCTCGCCACGCGCCAGCAGCTGCGCCGCCGCGCGCCGCCCCTTGCCGGTCCGCACCAGCGCCGCGGCAATGCCTGCCGCCCGGGCAGCTTCAATGTCCCGTATGTCATCCCCCACCAGCAGCGTCTCGGCCGCCGCCATGCCGGAGTCCTGCATGGCGGACAGCAGGAGGCCCGGGGCGGGCTTGCGGCACTCGCAGTGCGCCTCCGGCGCATGCATGCACACGAATACCCCGCCGATGCGGGCCCCGGCGGCCCGCGCCTGGTCGAGCATCGCGGCGAGCACCAGGTCCAGATCCTGCGCCGTCATCAGGCCACGGCCGACGGCCGACTGGTTGGTGGCGATGCTCAGCCGCAGGCCGAAGCCGCTGAGCGTCACCAGGGCCTGCAGCGATCCGGGCAGCCACCTGAAATCCTCCGGTCGCAGGATGTAGCCCTGATCCGGCGCTTCCTGGTTGAGCACACCGTCGCGATCCAGGATCAGATGCCGGACATTTGCGGCCAGCGGCTGCGCCGATGCCATCAGCGGTAGCGGTCGGGTTGCGACAGGAAGCGCTGCACGTAATCGCGCACACCTTCCTCGAGCGTCATGAAGGGCCGCGCATAGCCGGCGCTGCGCAGCCGGTCCATGCGCGCTTCGGTGAAATACTGGTAATTGGGGCGGATCGCGACCGGGGTGTCGACGTAGGTCAGGCGTGGCGGCTTGCCGACGGCACCGTACAGCGCGGTGGCGAGTTCGGCGAAACTGCGGGCCTTGCCCGTCCCGAGGTTGAAGATGCCGTTCACTTTCGGGTTGCCGAGCAGCCACAGCAGCACCTGGACGCAATCAACGACGTACACGAAGTCGCGCCGCTGCCCGCCGTCGCTGATTCCTTCGCGGTGGGACCGGAACAGCGTGATCGGCTCGCCGGCCGCGGCGGCGGCGTACTTCTGCGCCACGACGCTCTGCATGCCGCCCTTGTGGTATTCGTTCGGGCCGTAGACGTTGAAGAACTTCAACCCCACCCACTGTGCGGGCTGACCGTTACCGAGCGCCACTTCGCGCACGGCCCAGCGATCAAACAGCAGCTTGCTCCAGCCGTAGGCATTGAGTGGGCGCAACAGTGCGAGGGCGGCCATGGACCAGTCATCCTCGAAGCCGACTTCGGCGCCGCCGTAGGTGGCCGCGGAGGAGGCGTAGATGAAACGCTTGCCCTCGCGCGCGCACCAGCGCCACAGCCGCTGCGAAAGCCGGAAATTGACCTCGACGATGAGATCGGCATCGGTTTCGGTGGTGGAGGAAATCGCGCCCATATGCACGATGGCATCAACGACGGCGCCATGCTCCACGAGCCAGTCGTCGAGCTGCTCGGGGGCGATCAGCTCGCGCAATTCGAGCTTGCCGATGTTGCGCCACTTGGCACCCGCGCGCAGGCGATCGCAGATCGCCACCGGGACCCCCTGTTCGGCGAGGGCCGCCGCGAGGTTGGAGCCGATGAATCCGGCTCCCCCTGTAATGAGAATCATGTTGGGGCGGTCTCCGCAGCCAAAAAGGCACCTCGATGGTGGCGAGCATTATACATAGGAATCAAGAGCATACGTGGCTCACCACCGCGCCGCGGCAAGGATCAGGCAAACTACGCGGTTTACACGGGACTCTTGGACATGTGCGGAATCGTCGGGGCTGTCGCCGAGCGCAATATCGTCCCGATCCTCATGGAGGGGCTGCGGCGGCTGGAATACCGGGGCTACGATTCCGCCGGTCTCGCCGTGCTCAACGGCTCCGGTAACCTGATGCGCCTGCGGGCCGTGGGCAAGGTCCGCGCGCTGCAGGAAGCCATCGAACAGCAGCCGACCCGCGGCAAGATCGGCATCGCCCACACCCGCTGGGCGACCCACGGCGCCCCCACCGAGCGCAACGCCCACCCGCACGTCTCGCACGACGGCCTGGCGATCGTCCACAACGGCATCATCGAGAATCACACTGAGCTGCGCGCCGACCTCACGCAGCTTGGCTACAAGTTCATGTCCGAGACGGACACGGAAGTCATCGCCCACCGTATCCACTACCACCTGGGCACGGTGAAGGATCTGTTCAAGGCTGTGCGCGCCACGGTCGCCGAACTCGAGGGCGCCTATGCCATTGCGGTGGTCAGTGCGCAGGACCCGGATCGCCTGATCGTCGCCCGCGAAGGCTGCCCGCTGGTGCTGGGGCTGGGCGTGGAAGAGAACTTCGTGGCCTCCGATGTGGCGGCACTGCTGGCGGTGACGCGCCGCTTCGTGTTTCTGGAAGACGGCGATGTGGCCGAGGTGCGGCGCAACGGGTACCGCATCCTCGACAGCGAGGGTAACGGCGTAGACCGTCCGGCCCGCGACAGTGATCTGTCGGCCGACGCCGCCGAGAAAGGCCCTTACCGGCACTTCATGCTCAAGGAGATCCACGAGCAGGCACGCGCCGTCGCCAGCACACTGCAGGAACGGGTCGCCAACGGCAGATTGCTCGAGGCCGCCTTCGGGCCGGCCGCGATGGACGTGTTCAAGAACACCGAGCATGTCCATATCGTCGCCTGCGGCACCAGCTTCCATGCAGGTCTGGTGGCGCGCTACTTCCTCGAGCAGATCTGCAGGATCCCCTGCACGGTGGAGGTGGCGAGCGAATACCGCTACCGCCATCCGGTGGTGCCGCGCGGCTCGCTGTTCGTCACGATCTCCCAGTCCGGCGAGACGGCGGATACGCTCGCGGCGCTGCGCCTCGCGCGTGCGGCGAACTACCTGTCCACGCTGGCCATCTGCAATTCGCCGGAAAGCTCGCTGGTGCGCGATTCCGCCCTGGTGATGCTGACCCGCGCGGGCCCGGAAATCGGGGTCGCCTCCACCAAGGCGTTCAGCACCCAGCTGATTGCGCTGGGGATGCTGATCGTGGCACTGGCCAAGCATCATGGCGCTGATGCCGAGCGCGAACGCGGACTCGTGGCGCGGCTGGTCGAGTTGCCGTCGCTGATCGAGAAGACCCTGCAGCTTGATCCGCTGATCCACAAACTGGCCGAGCGCTTCGCCGACAAGAACCACACCCTGTTCCTGGGGCGCGGGGCCATGTACCCCATCGCCATGGAAGGTGCGCTGAAGCTCAAGGAGATTTCGTACATTCACGCCGAGGCCTATCCCGCCGGCGAACTCAAGCACGGTCCCCTGGCGCTGGTCGACGCCGACATGCCGGTGATTGCGGTCGCGCCGAACAATGAGCTTCTGGAAAAACTCAAATCAAATCTCATGGAGGTGCGGGCCCGAGGCGGCGAGCTGATCGTCTTCGCCGATCCTGAGGCGGGATTCCAGGACGGCGATGGGGTCACCGTGATCAACATGCCCCGGCATGTCACCGCGCTCCAGGAACCCATCATCTACACGATCCCGCTGCAGCTGCTCGCCTATCACGTGGCCATACTCAAGGGCACCGACGTGGATCAGCCGCGGAATCTGGCGAAAAGCGTGACGGTGGAGTGAGTCGGCTGCACCGTATGCGCCCATGAGCCTGTTCGCCGAAGTCGTCGCGGCCTCCAGTAGGGTGGGCGCGGTGTCCGCGCGGACGGCGAAGGTGCGGGAACTCGCCGCCTGCCTGCGCAGTCTCGCACCGGATGAGATCGAGATCGCGACGCACTATCTCTCCGGCGACACCCGCCAGGGACGCTTCGGCATCGGCTATGCAACATTGAGCGCCGCGGCGGCCGGGAGGGCGGCAGGCGAAGCCGCCTTGGCCATCATCGAGGTGGACCGGAGACTGGAGGAGATTGCGGGCATTCGCGGAGCAGGCTCCGCGTCGCGTCGCTCGAGTGCGCTGCGCGAGCTCTTTGCTGTCTCCACGGCTGTGGAACAGGAATTCCTGATGCGGCTGCTGATGGGTGATCTGCGTCAGGGCGCTCTGGCGGGAGTCATGATCGATGCGATTGCGGTCGCCGCGGCGCTGCCGGCACAGGAGGTGCGGCGTGCCGCCATGTACTCGAAGAGTCTGGGTGCGACGGCGCATGCCGCACTGGTGGAAGGTAAAGCCGGGCTCACGCACTTCCAGCTCGAGACCCTGTCGCCGCTCGCGCCGATGCTCGCTCAGACCGCGACCAGTGCTGCTGAGGCACTGCAGCAGCTCGGCGGCGAAGTGGCTTTCGAGTGGAAGATGGACGGCGCGCGAATCCAGGCGCACAAAAGCGGCGAGGTCGTGCGCATCTTCACGCGCGGCCTGAATGATGTGAGCGCCGCGATCCCCGAGATCGTGGCAACGGTGCGGTCCCTGCCCACAAACGACATCGTTCTGGACGGCGAAGCCATCGTGTTCGACGCCGCCGGGCGACCGGCGCCTTTCCAGGTCACGATGCGGCGCTTTGGCCGCAGACTCAACGTGGAGCAGCTGCGCGCGCAGCTGCCGATCCAAGCCTTCTATTTCGACTGTCTGCGCCTGGATGGCCAGACCCTCGCCGACCGGCCGGCCCGCGAGCGGTTCGCGGCACTCGCGCGCACCCTGCCTGCGGCGTTGCTGATGCCGCGCATCGTCACCGCGTCCGAAGCGCAGGCGCAGGAGTTCTATGAAGCGGCAATCGTGGCCGGCCATGAAGGCATCATGGCCAAGGTGCCTGATGCGCCGTACGAGGCGGGTAACCGCGGGGCGAGCTGGCTGAAAATCAAGCGGGCCCATACGCTTGATCTGGTGGTCCTCGGCGCCGAATGGGGGCACGGCCGGCGCGCGGGCAAACTGTCCAACCTGCATCTGGGCGCATTGGATCATGTCAGCTGCGAGTACGTCATGCTGGGCAAGACCTTCAAGGGACTCACCGATGCCATGCTCGAATGGCAGACCCGGGAACTGCTCGCACGGGAAATCCGCCGCGACCCCTCAACGGTGTACGTGCGACCGGAGCTCGTGGTGGAGGTTGCCTTCAGCGATCTGCAGGACAGCCCGCGGTACGCGGGCGGCCTCGCGCTGCGCCTGGCGAGGGTCAAACGCTATCGGCAGGACAAGCCGGTCGCCGAGGCCGACGACATGCAGACCGTCCGTCAGCTGTCGCGAAACAGCCGGTAGCGCTCCTTGACGATCTGGAACAGGCCGTAGGACATCAGGCCCGTTGCGAGTGCGCCCAGCAGCCACTCGCCGTCGGCCCGCTGCTGCAGCGCGCCGAGCGCACCGCCGATGCCGTTTGAGTAGTGCGGGTCAAAACGCCACGCCGCCGCGACGACGTACAGCCCGACGAGACCGAACAGCACGCTGCGGCTGACATAGCCGAACGCGCCGAGGGAGTTGATGAGCCAGCGCAACGGCGCATGCGAGAGGTCCACGCGCTTGCTCTTGTCGTTGGTGACGGCGCGATAGAACTGCTGTAGGGCAAAGAGGCCGATGCCGGTGCCCACGATCCCGACCACGACGCGGCCGACGGGAAACTGCAGGACGCGTGAGCTCCAGCGCAGATGCGCGGGGTCGCCATCGGGCGAACCCAGACCGAACAGGATCCACACCGCCTCGCCCACGAGTACCGTGTAAAAGATGCCGCTGCAGAAATGGCGCAGTCGCGCCAGCCAGTGTCGGCCCGCGTTGCGATCACCCCGATGTTCGGGGTCGATGAATGCCAGCAGCATCTGCCACAGCACGAACGCAGCCAGCCCGAGGGCCAGCAGCGCGAGCAGTGTCCTGCCGAGCGAGGTGCGACCGAGCTCTGCCAGCGCGCCCTGGGAGCCATTCGGCTGTCGCCGGCGTTCGATGTCCGCCAGCAGCGCGAAGGCTCCCATCAGCAGGTAGACGACGCCCTCGGCGATGTATCCGGCATGTCCCGTCCACAGTTCCCAGCGCTTGAGGGAGCCGGCCCGGTCCTGGGTGTCCACGTCATTGCAACGACTTGAGCACGTCGTCGGGCAAACCGGTGTCCTGCGGCTTGTCCCAGCCCTTCTCGAAGTACTTCTCCCACACCTGCGCCCAGGGTCGGCCGTAGAAATCGATGAAACCGGGGTCATTCTTGCCGAGCTGCTTGGGACGGCCGTCGACGTTCTGGATGTTCGAGAGGCACTCGATGAAGGTGTATCGCGCCTTCGGATCATTCATCGTGGCGCGGCGCAGGTAACGATCATGGATCCACACCGGCTGCAGCAGGGCCTCCGGGTCGTAGAACACCACATCATTGTCCAGCCCGATGAACTTGCCCTCGGCGTCATAGGCAGGCTTGAAGGTTTCGACCGCCTCGAGCTTGCCGCTGTTCTCGTACATCGTGTGTTGGGTCCAGGCCTGGACGTGCGCCGTCCAGGCCACCAGCGTGGTCCCATCCCAGAAGCCGACGGTTTCGCCGTACCACTGCGGAACCTTCTGCACGTGCTCCTTGCCGATCAGGACCTGGCGCAGGAAGTTGTCGGCAATGCCGGAAATGAACTGGACCTGGTATTGGCTCACCGTCAGCTGGAACTCATCGCCACGCGAGGGCCACGCCCACCAGCGCGTGAAGCCTTCCGGATAGCAGAACTCCGCATTCCACTGCTTCGAATTGTCGACGCCCTCGTGGTAGAGCATCTGCACGTAGCGCTTCTGATACTCCGGCGTCAGCAGCGACACGATGGTCGAGGGCTGATTGATGCCACCCCAGAACCAGCGCTCGCTGGTGAGGCCCAGGCGCGCGAAGAAGCTCGGCGCGGCCTTGTCGGGGGCCACCAGTCCGGGTGTGTCGGTCGCCTTCTGGTCGCGGGTGTAGAAGCCGTCCCAGTCCGGCGTCGTCGCCTTGGTGTAGTTCGTCGGGCCGCCGTGGGCCTTCGCGGCCGCGAGCAGCGCCGCGTAGTGTTCCTGCGCCGTCCGGTAGGGATAGGGGCTGACGATTTTCTCGCGCGGATAGTCGAGTTTGCAGTCGCCCCAGGAGGCCGTGACCGGAGGCTTGATGCCGATCCGGCCGCTCTCCCACATCGATTCCACGATCTGCCGCGGCGTATTGCAGCGGTAGTAGCGCGGATCCGACCAGTACTTCTGGTCCTTGTAGAAATTCCTCGATGTGAAGAGGTCAATGGGCAGGGGGGTCACGCCGGGCGGCGGGCCCTGGAAGGGCGGAATGGCCCGTGACACCAGCGGACCACCGAGATTGCCGAGGGCCTGGGGTGCGCCGGCCGGAGTCTGTGCGGCAGCCCAGCCCAGAACACAGCTCGTGGCAAGGGTTCCGATCACTGTGCACAGGCGGCCGACCGTTTTCATTGGATCTCTCCAGTTGTTCAATGACCCGGCGCGCTGGCGGCAGGCGCCGAGCCCGGACCGGAGAGAAAATCGTCAAAGTTCATCGTGGGCGCCGGGGCTTCCTTGGCCTCGGCCCCGGTGGTCGTGAAACCGATGACGCGGCCGGCAACAATGACGGCCAGCCACAGGCAGATCGATGCCGCCGCCGTGATCCTGCCGGCTCGCGGGGCACAGGCGGACCGATCCCAGCTTGCCACGCGCCTGCCGGCGGTCAGATGAAACACGGCCATGTTCAGACCAGCCAGTGCGAGCAGCACCATTTTCACCCGGAAGGACGTGTTGTGGGCGTAGACGCGGGCGTTGGTGATGAACATCAGTGCACCGCTGGCCGCTGACACGGCGAAGGCGCCCCAGGTAAGCCTGAGCAGCTCGGTGGAAATGCGGCTGAAGGGCCGCTCCCGCGAGGCGATGCCCAGGGCGCGCAGGTCCACGACCACGATGGTGCCGAACACCACGGCGAGTGCCATGACGTGGATGGACTCCAGGAACGGGAAGTAATAGAGGGACGAGCGCAGGCTGATCGCCAGACCGGAGTCTTCCAGGCCCTTCAGAAATGCCGAAAAGTCCACGTTCAGGTCACGCTTTGGTCGCGGGTGACAGGTGACCCCAGATGTGGTCGTACGCGATCAGCCGGCCCAGCACGATGATGCAGCCCCACAGGACGAAGGTCAGCAGGGCCGCTGCCCGCACCGCGGGCCGCCGGGCGAGACTGTGCTCCCAGCGCTCCCCGTGCTGCCGGACGGAGCGTTGGAATAATGCGAAGACCACGACCATGGTCGCCACGCAGGCCATTTTCAGCCAGAACGAGAAGGTGATGAGTTCGCGGATCGGCTCCGCGAGGATGAGCAGGGCGCCGCTGGCGAGCAGGAGATAGAGCGCGCCGGTCAGCCACGGTCCGTAGCGCCGCTGAGTGTTCTGCAGGCTCTGATCCGTGCCGACCCAACCGAGCAGTCGCAGCGTCATCATGAGCGCCGAGCCGACCGCCAGCCCGATGCCCGTGATATGCAGGGACTGGATGACCGGAATCATCCAGGACTCGTGCGTCTGGATGAAAACGCTCGGCACCGTCGTCGACAGCCACTCGGCGAAACTGTTCAAGGCGCTCTGCCGCTAAAACTTCGGGGCGCCGAGGAGTTGGTGGCCCTCCACGGTATCGCAGGTCTTGCCTGGCGCGGGGGGCGTCTTCCAGGGGCATTTGGCGATCGCGCTGGTGCCCGCCTTGGACCCGAAATCGCTACCTTCCCGCAGCGGGTTCACCTTGAAGCTGATGATGGTGCCGGCGGGCAGCGTATCGGCGGTGATTCCCTGTTCCGCGACGGCCGCGGCGCCGGCCATCTCCACCCCATAGGCGTGCGGTTTGCCGTCCTGGCCCTTCTCCAGTTTGCCGTCTGCGCCGATCAGGTAGACGTGCAGTTCGGCGTGGTTGGCCTGGGCCACGAACTGGTAGACCACGCCGGTCAGGGTGAGGGTCTGGGTCTGGTCATACATGGCGAAGGAGTGGTGGGCCTGGGCCGGCAGGGCCGCCACTCCAGCGACGACAGCCATCCCTGCAACGAACCGGGTCATGCTCGATCGAATCTCCACCTCGCCCCCTCAAAAGTTGCGCAATCAATGTCGTGCGCAGCTCATCTTGACGCCTAGTTACCCCGCGTTCAACATGCTCACTCGGCTAATGTGCTTTGGCCACTTGAACTTCCGGCTGCAACAGAATGCATCACAAGTGCAGCGGTGCCGGGCCACTTTAGACGTCCGCGCATTTTCCGGGGGAGGAAAAGTGCAAACGAAACCCTTGGTCCCGGTCATCCGCGCCGCGCGGGCGCCCCATATTGCTGCGTTTGCACAATTCGGCGGATAGACCGGCATGCCGTCATCCATGACCTCGCTTCTGAACCTGCAGTCCGTCGGCGCCGGCCAACGGGCCTCGCTGTGGGCCCGCAGCGCCGCGGGGTTTTTTCCGGGCGTCTCGGTGCACAAGCTGGACAACAGTCCGGAGGTCGGCCGCATCGGCAGCATGCCCTTCGGCACCGGCCTGCTGCGCGGGTTGCTGATGAACGTTCTCGACAACGCCTCCGTCCTCGATGATCAACAGCGCGGCGCCGCGCTGGCGGCGATCATCGAGCTGCTCGGGGCGTCCAAGCCCGTCCGCGCCGAGCGCATCGAGGCGACGGGCCGGCGGGTGCGCGCTGCCTTGAAGTGCATCAGCGAACGGTATTCCGATGCGACCCTGACCGCCAACGAGGTCGCGAAAGCCCAGGGCATCAGCCGTCGCCGCCTCGACAAGCTCATGGTCGAGTCCGTCTGTGAGACCCTGACCGCCCGGATCTGGAACCGGCGCCTGGCACAGGCCGCCGCCGATCTCACCGATCCGCGGTTCGGCGGCCACAGTGTCTCGCAGATCGCATTTGCCGCGGGCTTCGCGGACGCAGCCCATTTCAGCCGCGCCTTCAGGCAGGCCTTCGAGTGCACCCGCGTCGGTGGCGGGAGCGCAAGGCTGCGCCCGAGGGTCTGTCCGTGCAGTGAGGGTCCGAACCATGAACATGATCGAGGCGATCCGGGTATCCGGTCTCACACTGCTCCCGGGAGCAGTTACCCTCAGCGTCCACCGCGAATTCACCAGCAAAATGGACCAGGTGCTGTGCACCGCGGCGTATCCGATGCAGATTTCGCTGGTCGATGACTAAACTTGCCGCTCATGCGTCAACTCATCAGGCTGGCGGGAGCGATGGCTTTGCTCTCGGGCGCCGCCCACGGTGCGCCTTTCCCCGCGTCCTCGTCGGCCACCACGGCGCCGAACAGCGCCGACCCGTCTGCGCCGCCGCAGGAAGTCGAGGTCACCGGCGAGCGCCCGGGGCCGCGCCTGTGGCGCGTCTCCAGGGGCGATCATGTGATCTGGCTGCTGGGGACGCTCGATCCCTTGCCACGCAAGATGATCTGGCGATCGAAGGAAGTGGAGTCAGTGCTGGGCGAGGTCCAGGCCATCATTCCCACCAATCCGGCGGTGAGTGTCCATGCCAACCCGTTCACCTGGGTGCGCCTGTACTTCCAGTGGCGCGGAGTCCAGGTCCTGGACGGCAATGGCCGGCTCAAGGATGTGATTCCGGCGGGGCTGTATGCGCGCGTGATGACGCTGGTGGGTCGCTATGATGCCGGTGATCACAAGATCGAGCGTCTCAAGCCCATATTCGCCGCGCTGCGCCTGTACCGTCAGGCCCTCGACTTCGCGTACCTGGTGCCCGGCAACCAGGCCCAGGATGAAGTCGTGAAGATGGCGCGCAAACGCGGCGTGCCGGTGGTCCAGTCGAAACTGAAAATCGAGGAACCGCGCGACCTGCTGACGCAGATCGGGCAGCTGCCGCACGACGCCCAGGTCAACTGTCTCGAAGCCGTCGTTGAGCGCCTGGAGACGGGCATGGAGCCGATGAAGCAGGAGGCCACGGCCTGGGCGATGGGCGATGTGGCCGCGCTGCGCCAGCTCATGGTTCCAAAAACCATGGATGTCTGCACCGCCGCCGTCTCGATGTCCTCGCAGACCCGGCAGCTGATTGATGACGCCAACAACGGCTGGGATCACCAGGTGGAACTGGCGCTGACCAGCAACCGCGCGACCCTCGCCCTGAAGCCCATTCACGAGCTGATCGGTACCCGCGGCATCCTCGCCGCCTTCAAGGCCGAGGGCTACGAGGTCGAGGGCCCCTGAGCCGCGTCACTGTCAGCTGTCGATGAGTTCCAGTTGCAGCTTGCGGGTCGAGGCGAGCTCATGCAGATCCAGTTCCTGCTCGAGCGCCCGATAGACCTCGTCCTCGACCTGGCACTCATGCCGCATGCGGCGCAGGAGGTCGCGCTGCAGGGCGATGGCGTCGACCCGCAGGCCATCGAGCCGGCCGGGACGGCGACCCGCCTCCCGATGATCCGCGAGATCCAGCTCGAACTCGTACCGCAGCTGCCTGGAAATCTCATCGTCCCGGTCCTGCAGCGAGGTCATGGCCGATTGCGTCAGCAGTATCCGCACCCGCGCTTTTTCCTCTTCCTGCGCGGCGTCCTCGGGAAACTTCAACAACCGGATCAGGGGCTCGAGGGTGGCGCCCTGCAGCACCAGGGTCCCCAGCACCACCGCCAGCGCGCTCAGGACGACGAGGTCCCGCTGCGGGAAGCCGGTTGGCAGGGCGAGTGCCGCCGCGAGGGTCACCATGCCGCGCATCCCGCACCAGGAGGCGACGACGCCCTGTTTGAGACTGGGGCCGCCGCTTTGCCGATAGTGGCGCAGCAATCGCTGGATCGCGCGGTTGTAGGTCATCACGAGAACGATCCGCACGAGAATGACGAGGGCCAGCACGATCCCGGCGAAGCGCAGATCATGAAGCAGCTGGTCACGGGCGAGGCTGTGGACGATGCCACGCGCCTCCAGCCCCACGAACAGAAACGCCAGCACGTTGAGGACGAACACCACGACGACCCATACGGCGTTTGAATGAATCCGGTCCAGCGCCGACATCGGGCTGTCACGCTGGGCAGCCGTCATCGCGGCCGCGACCACCGCGAGAATCGGCGACAGGCCCAGCCGCTCGGCGAGCATCCAGGTGGTAAACGTAAACAGGAACTGAAACAGGATGCAGCCAAGGGTGCCGACGAGAAATTTGATCAGAACGCCGGCGATCCGACCTGTCACGAAGCCCAGCAGCAGCCCCCCCGGAACCGCCAGCGCAAGACGTGGCAGGGCGTGCGCTACGGAACCGCCGTCGGTGGCTACCTCCAGGGCCACACCGAAGATCAGCAGCGCCACCGCATCGTTCAGCAGGCTCTCGCCCTTGAGAACGGTGACGGTGGAGCGGGGTATGTCCGGGCGACTGAGCATGGCGGCGGCCGCGGCGGCGTCGGGTGGTGAGACGATGGCACCGAGCACCACGGCCGCGGCCAGCGGCAGGCCCGCCAGCGCGACGCCAGCCCAGGCGACCACTGCGGTGGTGACCAGCACGGCGACCACCGCCAGGGTCAGCAGCGACAGCCAGTAGGTACGGATCGCGCGCATCGGAAAGTCGAAGGCCGAATTGAGGATGGCCGGTGCGATGAACAGCGCCAGCGCCAGTCCCGGGTCGAAGGTGAGCGCGGAAGCCCAGGGCAGCGCGGCGACCAGCAGCCCGGCCACGGCGAGCATGGTCGGGTAGGGGATGTGCAGCCGCCGGGAGGCCTGCAGCAGCAGGACCGACAGCAGCAGCAGCGTCAGAATGCTTTGAAAGAGTTCCATGGGTGCGATCTTACCCGGGGCTTGCGCAAGTGCCACCACCCGCACGACACTGCGTTGCGAAGAACAGCACCGAGGGGGCGACATGAACAAGAAGCTATACGCTGAGTACATCGACAGTTTCAATCGCGATGACTTCGAAGGTTTCAGCAAGTATTACGCCGAGGATGTGGTACTGGAGCTGGGCAAACGCAAGGTACTGCACGGCCGACAGGCCATCATCGATTTCTACCGCGAGGTGAAATCGAAGATCCGCGAAACGCTGGTCATCCGCAATGTCGTTGCGGACGAGGACGGGCTTGCCGTGGAGGTCGCCACCGAATTCCATGCGCTGGAGGACTGGCCGGATTTCATCGCCGGACCCATCCGCAAGGGCGAGAGCATTCATATCGTGAGCTGGGCGTTCTACACGATCGTGAACGGCCGCTTCCAGCACATCCGCTCCACGCGTCTGTGAGGAGTTACGATTACATCATCGTCGGCGGCGGATCGGCGGGCTGCGTCCTGGCCGCGCGCCTGAGCGCGCAGACTGATCGCAGCGTGCTGCTGCTGGAGGCCGGCGGTCCGGACGACCACTTCCTGCTGCGCATGCCGCTGGGATTTCTGCGTGCGCTGTTCCGCCCGGAGTACTCCTGGGGCTACTTCAGTGAACCGGAACGGCAGCTGGACGGCCGGCGCCTGTGGTTGCCGCGGGGCAAGGTGCTGGGCGGTTCGGGCTCCATCAACGGCATGTTCTACATGCGCGGGCATTCCAGAGACTTTGACAGCTGGCGCGACCTGGGCTGCACAGGCTGGGGTTACCGGGATGTGCTGCCTTATTTCCGGCGCATGGAGAGCAGCTGGCGCGGGGCCGGGCCCTACCATGGCGACAGCGGTCCATTGCCGGTCGTGGCCATCGACACCGCGAGGCTGCTGCATGAGCCCCTGATGCAGACGGCGGCCGCAGCCGGGTTCAATGTCACGGCGGATCTGCACGCACAGGTCGAGGAGGGCTTTGCGCGCGGCGAGGTCAACATCGACCGTCATGGCCGCCGCGCCAGCACCTCGTGGGCCTACCTGCATCCGGTGATGGGGCGTGAGAATCTGAACGTCGAACTGCGCGCCATGACCACCCGCGTCCTGTTCAGCAATGGCCGGGCGAGCGGCGTTGAGTACGTGCAGAACGGTCACGTGGAGCGCGTCTGCGCCGATCGCGAAGTGATCCTGTGCGGTGGCACGTACAACACGCCGCAACTGCTCATGCTCTCAGGCGTCGGACCCGCGGCGCAGCTGGAGCGCCATGGCATCACCCCGGTGCTCGATCTGCCTGGCGTGGGTGGCAATCTGAGCGAGCATCCGCATGTGCCGGTGGAATTCGCGGCGCGACGCCCAGTGACCTTTCTCAATGAGCTGCGCTTCGATCGTGTTGCCAGATCCGTCGTGCAGTGGCTGCTGCTCGGCAGCGGACCGCTGGCGACGCAGATCAACAGCTGCAACGTGGTGATCCGCACGCGCCCGGATCTGCCGCAGCCGGATGTGCAGCTGATGTGCAATCCGGTGCGCATGGATGCAAAGATCTGGTTTCCCGGTCTGTCGAGCCGGCAGGAGGATCGGATCACGGCCGGTGTCGTGGTGCTGCACCAGAAGAGTCGCGGCCGGCTGTCCCTGCATTCCGCCAATCCCAACGATGCGCCACGGATCGAGCTGAACCTGTTCTCCCATCCGGAGGATCTGGAGACGGCCAAGTGCGGCATCGAGGCGGCGCGACACATCTACGGTACGCGTCCCCAGGCCGACCTCGTGGCCCGGGAAACGGCGCCGGGATCTCAGCTCAAAACGGATGCGGAACTCGAGGCCTACATCCGTGCGACGGCGAGCGTGACCCAGCATCCGGTCGGTACCTGCGCGATGGGCGTTGGGCCCGATGCGGTCGTCACACCTGAGCTGCGGGTGCACGGCCTGGGCGGGTTGCGGGTCGTCGACGCCTCGGTGATGCCGACGATCGTCGGTGCCAATACCAATGCCGCGGTGATCATGATCGCGGAGAAGGCCTCCGATATGATCCTGGGCAATCCGCCGCTGTCTGCGGCATGGGCTTGATTCGGATGCGCCTGTACCTGGTCCGTCACGCCATTGCCGCTGAACGGGATCTGCGCCAGTGGCCCGATGATCGGCAGCGGCCGCTCACGGCAGCGGGCAGGCGCCGCTTCAAGCGCACTGCGAAGCCGCTGGTGGCCCTGATGGAATCGGCAGGCCGGGTGCAGCGGTTGCTCACCAGCCCGCTGGTGCGCGCGCGGGAGACCGCTGGGATCCTGCATCGGGCCGGTCTGCCGCAACCGGTCGAAGAGTCGGTGCTGGCACCGGGGCGCACCCCGGCGCGCGTGCTGGCGGTGCTGCGGGCACATGACGCGCAGTCCCTCGTGCTGGTGGGTCACGAGCCGGACCTGGGGCGGCTGCTGGCGGTATGCATCGCAGGCCCGCATGCGAAACTGGCCCTGCGCTTCAGGAAGGGCGGGGCCGCCTGTCTTTCTTTTGCGGGTGCGCCGCGAGTGGGCGAGGCGACGCTGGAGTGGCTGCTGCCGCCGAAGGCGCTGCGCGCCTTGCAGTAAGATCGTAGGCGTCGGCTTTCGTCACGAGTACCTGCGCGAACTCACCGACCTTGAGCTGCGCGCCGTTGGTGATGCGCACGATGCCATCGATTTCCGGAGCATCCGCCGCGCTGCGCGCGATGGCGGTCTTGCCGTCGACGCCATCCACCAGCACCTGGAGCGTCCTGCCGACCTTGCGCTGCAGCCGCGCGGCGCTGATCGCCTGCGCGTGCTCCATGAAACGCTCATAGCGTTCCTGCTGCAGCTCGGGTGCCACATGCGCTCCCAGCGCGTTGGCGGTGGCGCCATCCACGGGCGAATATTTGAAACAGCCGACCCGGTCCAGCTGCGCCTCGGTGAGCCATTGCAGCAGTTCGGCGAACTCAGCCTCGGTCTCTCCGGGGAAGCCGACGATGAACGTGCTGCGCAGCGTCAGGTCCGGACATTCGCGGCGCCAGGCGTGGATGCGATCCAGTGTGTTCACGGCATGCGCCGGCCGCTTCATGCGCTTGAGCACACTGGGGCTGCCGTGCTGGAACGGGATGTCCAGGTAAGGCAGAACCTTGCGCTCGTTCATCAGCGCAATGACTTCATCGACATGCGGATAGGGATAGACGTAGTGCAGCCGCACCCAGGCGCCCAGGGATCCGAGTCCGCGCGCCAGATCGATGAAGCGGGTTTCGTAGGTGGCCTCATGCCACCTCGCCGTGCGGTAGCGGATGTCCACCCCGTAGGCACTGGTGTCCTGGGAAATCACCAGCAGCTCGCGCACGCCGGCATGCACCAGGCGCTCGGCCTCGCGCAGCACCTCATCGATGGGTCGGCTTGCCAGCAGGCCACGCAGCGCCGGAATGATGCAGAAGCTGCACTTGTTGTTGCAGCCTTCCGAAATCTTCAGATAGGCGTAATGGCGCGGCGTCAGGCGTACACCCTGTGGCGGCACCAGGTCCACGTACGGATCGTGCCGCGGCGGCAGATGCTCGTGGACTGCCGCCATCACATCCTCGTAGGCATGCGGGCCGGTAACCTTGAGCACGCTGGGATGGCGTTCCAGAATGCGCTCCGGGCGCGCACCGAGGCAGCCGGTGACGATCACGCGGCCGCTTTGTTCAAGCGCCTCGCCAATGGCGTCCAGGGATTCGTCCACGGCAGCGTCGATGAAACCGCAGGTGTTGACCACGACCACGTCCGCCTTGTCGTACGTCGCGGCGACCTCGTAGCCCTCCGAGCGCAGTGTGGTGAGGATGCGCTCGGAATCAACCAGCGCCTTGGGACAGCCGAGGCTGACAAAGCCGACTTTCGGAATACGGGGCATGGCAGGGTCGGGTAAATGACGGGGGGTGCGGATTCTACGGTATCCCGGTGTCCGAGGGGCTGTCCTGATCGTTGCCCCCACCGGCACGGCGCACATTATGCAGAACCGCAAACAACGCCAGGATAATCATGGGCATGACCAGCCAGGGCCAGATGGCATTGCGCCGCAGGACAGGGTGCCCCGCGGCGGGGACTCGGTCGGTTGTCATGGGGCTGCAATTTACCCGTGGGCTGCGGCCGCAGCAATGGTGCAGGTCCCTAGCCTCGCCAAGCTGGGCCGGACTGATGCATAGTCTTCTTAACTCAGGGCCGTTTCGCGGCCTGTCATTGATGCGGTGTGATGTTGGCTTTCGATCAGGCGTACTACAAAAAATACTATTTCGATCCGCGCACCGCAGTCACGACCCAGGCGGAGATGCGGGCGCGGGCGCAACTGATCATCGCCTATGCCGGGCACATCGGCCTGCCGGTGCGCCGCATCCTCGATGCCGGTTGCGGTACGGGCATGTTGCGCAAACCCTTCCTGAAGGCCTTTGCGAAGGCCCGCTATGTCGGACTGGATGTCAGCGAATATCTGTGCGAGCGGTATGGCTGGGAACACGGGACGGTCGACACCTGGCGCAGCCCGGTGCCGTTTGACCTGGTGGTGTGCTACGACGTGGTGCAGTACCTGGATGATCGCGCCGCCGCGCGCGCGTTGGGCAACCTTGCGCGACTGTGTCGCGCGGTGCTGTATTTCGGAGCTTTGACGCAGCTGGACTGGCGCCGCAACTGCGACCGTCGCCGTACGGACGACGCGGTGCACATGCGCGATGGTGAGTGGTACCGCACCCGCCTGCGCCGGTACTTTCATGAAATCGGCGCAGGCTTCTGGCTGCGCCGGGGTGCGCCCATCACGGTGTGGGAGCTCGAGACGGCACGTTGACGGTGGATCCATCGCAAATCGTCTGCTTCGAAGGTCCGGTGTCCTGGGTGCCGGGGCCCGGGCCTGCCGGGATCACGCTGCTCGGGCGGATCAGGGAAGCAGGCTCGACGCCCGCACAGCTTTCGCTGATCGGCACTGCAGGCGTGAACTTGCCGGCAGCACTCGGTGCGGTGACTGTAACTGTGGAAGAGCAGGCGGTGCCGGGCATCGTGCTGCGCTCCGGTGCGCACGAGTGGCGCGTTGCCTGCAGGACCTGGCAGCTGCATCGTGACGTTGGCGCAAGGTTCTATGGCGCCATTCCCCCGCGAGCCACTCCCTGGAACCGCCGTTTGAGCTGGCGGGTGCTGCTCGGGATCGCCGCCACGGCGCCGGGGCGGTGGCTGCTGTCACGACGTGCCGCGAAAAAGTCAAATAGCGTCTGAAGTTGGCATTGCGCCGCCACTTCGGCCAAGATGGTCCGAAGGAATGCCCACCGGAACAAGACGACTCGTGCTTCGTTCAACGAAGCAACTGGTCCGGGCGATTGTCAGATGAGGGAACAACATGGCCGTTGAGAGTCAACGCCCGGCACCCGAGCGTGGCGCAGGCGGCGGGTCCCGCGACCGACCGAATTCAAGGCGCGGTCGCTCCAGGATGCTGGATGCCTACCTGGGTGACATCGAATATCTGATGCGTGAGCGACTGTGGTCCGAAGCGGTGCCGCTGGCACTGGCACTGCCGCATATCTGTGTTGCGATCAGTGACCCGGCGCTGCGCAGTTCACCCCACGACTATCTGGAGTGGTGCCAGAACTGGGTGCGGCCCTCGCGGACGGATTCGACTGCAACGGTGCCGACGGCCGACGTACTGTTCCGGCTCGCGCAGTCGCGCGCCGAAGTACCGGATGATGAATCCGGAACGGTCGTCCCCGCGGCGGCGCTGCGCCAGTTGCGGTTGCGGCGACTGGCGCGTGCCACGCCGTTGCGTCGCCGGAGTGCGATCAGCGAACTGGTGCGCATCGATGCCGCGCACGAACCGGAGCGCGAGGCCGCGCTGGTGCTGGTGGATGCCGTGCGTCGCTGGTACGCCGATCGCGGGGCGCTGGACGTCACGGTCCAGAGCAACCTCGCGCGCCTGGCGATCCTGCGTTGAGTCGTGTCGGGTCGGCGCCTTGAGGGATTGCTGACCCGCGGCACCCAGATCCTGCCGCACGAGCGGCGCGCGGTGGCGCTGGCCTTCACGTGCAACTTCCTGCTGCTGGCCAGCTACTACATCCTGAAGCCGGTCCGCGACACCGTCGCCACGGTGTTCGGAGCCGATCAGCTGCAGATGCTGTTCACCGGCACGTTCATCGGCACCCTGATTGCATCCCCCATCTATGCCTGGCTGGCGGCCCGCGTGCGCCTGAACCGGCTGCTGCCCGGCGTGTTCTGGTTCTGGGTATTGAACGTGCTGCTGTTCCAGGTGCTGTTCAAAGCCGCGCCCGACAACCGTTGGATCGGCGGCAGCTACTACGTGTGGTTCAGCGCGGTGAACCTGTTCATGATTTCCGTGTTCTGGACCTTGATGTCGGACATCTTTTCCGCCGCTCAGGCCACCCGGCTGTTCGCGCTGATCGCGGCGGGTGGGAGCGTGGGCGCGATCGCCGGTCCGGTGGTGATCCGGTTTGCAGTGCGTTCAACGGGCCTCGATGGGCTGCTGCTGATCGCAGTCGGCGGGTTCCTCGCGGTGATCGTCATGGTGCACCTGCTGATGCACGAAAAGATCCGCCAGCAACGGGCCGGTGTGGGTGGACAGCCCACGACCCTGGACCACGATCTGGCCGGCAGCTCATTCGATGGTTTCCGGGAGCTGCTGCGGTCGCCCTATTCGCGGCGCCAGGCCGCGTTCATTCTGCTGATGACCTGGGTCAACACCGTTGCCTATTTCCTGCAGACCGACGTGATTTCCCAGACTTTCTCGGCGGTTGCCAGCCGCGCGGTGGCGATCGCGGACATCTCGCTGGTGGTGAACATACTGGCCGCCATCATCCTGTTGTTTGGTTTGGGCCGGTACGTACACCGCTTTGGGGTGACTGCGGGGCTGATCCTCAACCCGATCATCATGGTCGTCGCATTCATCGCCCTGGCGCTCTCCCCCACCCTGCTGATGATTCAGGCGCTGCAGGTGATCCGCCAGGTCAGCCAGTACGCCATTGCGCGCCCCAGTCGCGAAATCTGCTTTACCGTGGTGCCGCAGGCGGATCGCTACAAGACCAAAAATGTCATCGATACGGTGGTATACCGGTTCGGTGATCTGAGTGCGGCGTGGATGGAAACCGGCCTGCGCGCCATGGGCCTGCGGGTGATGGGGTCGGCGGCCGCCGGCTTCGGCATTTCCATAATCTGGGGCGCGGGGGCGCTGCTGCTGGGCAGGCGGTACGAGATCCTGCGGGCGAGGCAGGAAGCAATGCAGCGCGCCGAGTCGCTCCCGCAGCCGGCACAGGTGTAGTACCCGATTTGGCGCTGCGCACAGCTTCAATCCCCCACCGCGGTTGGGCTATAGTCCCCGCGCACCAAAACAGGATGCCCCATGTCCCAGCTCAATAATCCTTCCCCGATCGCCCGCGTGTTCAAGTCGCTGGCAGGCGTCGAACCCCACGAGCTGTCGGCCGTGATGCTGAGCATGCTGTACTTCTTCTTCCTGTTCGGCAGCTATTCGGTCATCAAGCCGGTGCGCGATGCCATGGGCACCGTCTACGGCATCAAACATCTGAACGAGCTGTTCCTCGGCACCTTCATCGGCACCCTGATCCTGGCACCGCTGTACGCCGGCATGGCCTCGCGCCTGAAGCTGTCCACCTTCCTGCCCTGGGTGTACGGCTTCATTGCGGTCACCATCCTCGGCTTCTACGCCATGTTCTCGGGTGGCAAGGTCTCCGCCCGCTGGGTCGCCGCAGGCTTCTACATCTGGGTGAGCGTGTTCAACATGCTCATCATTTCGGTGTTCTGGAGCTTCATGGCCGACATCTTCTCGCGCACGCAGGCGAAGCGGCTGTTCGGATTCATCGCCGCCGGCGGCACCATCGGCGGCATTGCCGGTCCTGCCATCGCGACCCTTCTGGCGAAGAGCGTGGGCAACAACGGCCTGATGCTGATTTCAGCCGCCGGTTTCGCCGTCACCGGCCTTTTGGTGAAGCTGCTGGCGCGCGAGCGCGACAGGCTGGTCGCAGCCTCGGGTAACGAGGGTCAGCGCACGACCATCAATCACCGCCTCGGCGGCGGCAATCCACTGGATGGGTTCATCCTGCTGCTGAAGTCCCCCTACCTGCTGCTGATCGCGGGCTTCCTGTTCCTGATGACGTTCATTTCGACAATCGTCTACACGCAACTGGGTGACCTCATCACCAAGGCCTTCACCGACCACAACGCACGCACGCAGGCGTATGCGACCATCGAACTGGTGGTGAACAGTCTCGCGGTGGTCATCCAGCTGATCGGCACCGGGCGCATCATCAACCGCTTCGGTGTCACGCTGGGCCTGATGCTGAATCCCATCATCATGGTGTTCGCGTTCCTCGCGATCGCGTTCTCCCCCGTGCTGATGATCCTCGGCAGCTTGCAGATCGTGCGACGGGTCGCCGAGTACGCGGTCGCCAAGCCGACGCGCGAAATGCTGTTCACGGTCGTGGACCAGGAAAGCAAGTACAAGGCCAAGAACGTCATCGACACCGTGGTCTACCGCGGCGGCGACCTGCTGGCGGCCCAGGTCAGTGTCGGGGTGCTGAACGGCTTCGGTGATATCGGCCTTGCGGTCCTGGGCGTGGTCGTCTCGCTGGTGTGGTTCCCGATCGCGTGGCTGCTGGGCAAGCGCTATGAGAGCGCGCGCAGCGCCGAGGGCGTCGCTGCGTCGGCAGTGCCCGTCGCCGGGCACTGATCCGGCGGATACTCAGGTGCTGCCGGCCTGCAATGACGCCATGTCGATGACGTAGCGATAGCGCACGTCGCCCTTCTCGACCTTGTGGTAGGCGGCGTTGAGTTCGTCGACGCGGATCACCTGGATGTCGGGCGCGATGCCGTGCTCCGCACAGAACTGCAGCACCTCCTGCGTTTCCCGCACACTGCCGATCAGCGAGCCCGCAATGTCCCTGCGGTGCAGGATGACTTCCGTGTTGTCCACCGGTTCGAGCGGCTCCAGGCAACGGCATGGCTCCCGACCTGATGGACGATGAATGGATCTACGGCAGCCGCCTGGAACAGATCCATCAGACCCTGGTGGAGGGCCGTCCCAACGGCATGCCGGCGCGGGGGGGCAAGATTTCCGACGACCAGCTATGGGAAATCTCGACCTACGTCCGCTCGATGTCACTGCCTGCGACGCTGGCGGCGCAGACCGGCAGTACCCCGTCCCAGAGTCCGGCCCCGGTACC
>Ga0302316_10000267_pt1 | contig 46867 bp, 43 predicted proteins | sample III_Palsa_N3_2_FD_200456 | JGI IMG/M metagenome (GOLD analysis project Ga0302316, IMG submission 200456) | Peat permafrost microbial communities from Stordalen Mire near Abisko, Sweden - III_Palsa_N3_2 | ecosystem: Environmental > Terrestrial > Soil > Palsa > Peat permafrost | place: Sweden...
GGAGCGGCGGGTGATGTAGCCGCGGGCTTTGAGGGCATCGATGGTGGGGACGGGGAAGGCCTTTTCGAATTGGAGGATGTCGGGGAGGTATTGGTGGTGGAAGCGGGGGGCGTCGGCTGCGGACTGAATGTTTAGGTTGTTGTCGATGACGCTGATGAGGTCGTTGGCTACCGTGGTCATGATGGTGGAGCCGCCGGGTGAGCCGAGGACCAGGCGGAGTTTGCCGGGGTGTGTGGGCGCGGGAGTTGAGCCGGGCTTGATGGAAAGTGGGACGTAGAGGTCGGTGACGGGCGGCTCGCAGACGATGGTGGGAGTCATAGAAGAGAGTGGACGTTTGCCGGGGGCGATGGCGTTGGCCGCGCTTTGGATGAGGCCGAAGCCGTTGGGGGCGCCGGGTTTGGAGGTGAAGTCGTCCATCTCGTCGTTGAGGAGGAAACCGAGGGGGTCGACGGTGACGCCGGAGCCGAAGCCGAAGTTGAGGGTATAGGTGCTGGAAACGGCGTTGCCGTCGGCGTCGACTACGGAGAAGTGGGTGGTCTCGTTGGACTCTTTCTGGGGATGGAGGACGGTGGAGGGGTCGGGGAGGTAGCCGGCGGGACGGGCGAGGGTGGCGGAGGGTGTGGGCTTGGTGGGGTCGATGGTTTTGCGCCAGGCGTCGGCGTAGTAGGGTTGGGCCATTTCGGCGAGAGGGATGGTGTTGAAGTCAGGATCGCCGAGGTAGTCGGTGCGATCCATGTAGGCGCGGCGGAAGGCTTCGGTGATGAGGTGGACTTGTTCGGGGGACCGGTCAGGACCGAGTTTGGGGAGGTTGTAGCCGCTGAGGATGTTGAGGATTTCGATGAGGACGATGCCTCCTGAGCTGGGTGGAGGCGAGGTGATGACCTGGAGGCCGTGGTAGGAACCGAAGAGTGGGGTGCGCTCTTTGACTTCGTAATGAGCGAGGTCTTTGGCGGTGATTAAGCCCTGGTTGGCGGCTTCGAAGGCGGCGATCTGGGCGGCTAGTTTGCCTTTGTAGAAGTCAGAGGGGTTGGCTGCGATGCGGGTGAGGGTGTCGGCTAGTTCGGGCTGCTTGAACGTGTCGCCGGGCTTGTAGAAGTTGCCATCGCGCTGAAAGATGCGGCGGGAGGCGGGGAAGGGGGTCAGGTTGGTGGATTTGAGGTCGTCGGCTTCTTCGGCGGAGAGGACGTAGCCGTCGCGGGCGAGGCGGATGGCGGGGGCCATGACTTTCGCGAGGGTAAGGAGGCCAAAGTGCTGTTCGGCGTAGGTGAGGCCGGCGACGGTGCCGGGGACGCCTGAGGCGTGGGAGCCGGTGATCGAGGCTTTGGGGATGATGTTGCCCTGGGCGTCGAGGTACATGTTGGCGCTGGCGGCGGCGGGGGCTTCTTCGCGGTAGTCGAGGAAGGTGGGGGTGCCGTGGTTGAGAACGCTGGAGGAGGGGCGGATGAGCATGAAGCCGCCACCGCCGATGTTGCCGGCGGCCGGGTAGACGACGGCGAGGGTGAAACCGACGGCTACGGCCGCGTCGACGGCGTTGCCGCCTTCGCGCAGGATTTCGAGGCCGGCATCGGTGGCGTCGTGGTGGATGGAGACGACCATGGCGTGGGGGGCGCTGGCGGGGGTTTCGGAGAGGTAGTCGAGTGGGGCTTGGGGGAGGGCGGGAAGGGTGGCGATGAGAGAGAGAGTCAAGCAAGCGGGGGTGACTTTATTCATACGGGCATCTCCGGATGGCCAATGATAACGGGTGGGCTGTTGTGGTTCGACGAAATTGCGGGGAACGGTGGATGGGAATGCCGCTTGAGAATCTCCTGTGAGGGTTGATTCGCGAGCCGATTACACTACGCACACCATGGCTGACGACAACCTGATCAAGAGATCGTGGCGACAACTGGTGTTCGATGTTCCCCGATTCCGGGTGAATGCGAAATCTCGGCGCCGGGTGCTGATCCAAATGGTTTTGCTCGTGGTTTTCAGTTGTGCGTGGGCACTTTATGTTGGGGGCCTGGCGTTCTTTGAATACAGATTTGCGGGAGGGTGGTGGGCTGTTTTATGGGTAGCCATCATGTATGCGCTGGCGTTGTCCATTCGCAAGGTGATGAAGAGTCGCGGTAACGCGATCACGTTGAGCATCGACAGTACGCCGTCGCCGCATCTGCGAAAGAAGGTATTGGATCAACGGCTAATCCTGGCGACGGTTGTGGCGAGAGGCGTTTTTGAGGCTGCGCTGAGATCGGGCGCGATTGCCGAGGGCGCAGAACGAAACGCGCGAGCAGGTCAGAATCAACGATTGCGGCGAGAGGAACTTTGGGAGGATTTGCCGGGCGGGTTGAGGGAACTGCTGGCGTCGCCGGAGGGGTCGTGGAACGAGATACCGGTCAATCGGGCGCTGCTGTATGCGGAGGGTGTCCGAGTACTGAATTGGCTGGTGCGCGAGGATTGCGAGCTGGCCGACCTTCGACTGTCGCAGACCGTAGGTGCGCAGGTTTTGTGGGGCGTATTGAAGGAACCGGATCCCGCGAGAGCAATTAATTTTCTGCGGCCGCGAGTCGAGGTGCAACGCGAGGGGCATCCCACCCGGGTTTACCTGGCTCGACTGACGAGCGAGCTGGTGCGGAGGGGTGCGAGTGACGGTCAACAGGACGCCCTGTTGGATCAGAATGTCGAAGCGTACATGAGGTACGCGGCATATGTGGGCGAGGCCGACATTGTGGCGGACGACCTGCCGGTGGGCGGGAGGCTGATCGGTGAGGCCGAAACGGCTGTCTTGCTGAGGCTGCGGGGAACGGTGGCGGTGCGGCTTGTCGTGCTGGAAGCGATTTTGGAGATTTTAGATGGAAGAGGGCTGGGAGCGTTGGTGGAGGTCATTGAAGGCATCGTTCAAAAGTGAGTGAGTTTCTATCACATTTTATGCAACCGATACGCTACACTGACGTCTAAATAAGTACGAACTTGGAAAAGCGAGGAAAAGAGAAGTCCATCGCAGATCCAGGTGCGAGTTGCGCCAGAGGTTGAGAAGCAGGTTGAAGCGAACGCTAAGGCGTAAGCAGGTTTTAGAGCGAAGCGACTTGGGGCGGGCCCGTTTGAAGAGCGGGTTCGCCCACTTTTTTACGAAGGATGGGATGCTGTTTGAGTTCGGCGGAGGGTCAGGGTGAGGACGGCGATGAGCGGGAGATTGATGAGCCAGAGGGTGTGGTTGTAGAGATGCGGAGAGAGGATGGCGCCGGCGATGGCGCCGCCGAGGAAGGCGAGGATGATGCAGGAGAGTTCGCGGAATTTACGCAGTCCGGCTTTGCGTTTTGCGGGGGTGAGGGCGTCATATAAGCCATCGACGGCAGTGCGGAGATTGCTGGTGATGAAGGTGGAGTTGTAGGCGTAGGTATCGACTTGGCGGAAGCTGGTGATTTGGTAGGCGGCGACGATGGCGATGATGGGAACGAAGGCGAGGTCGGGAAAGCGGCTGGGAAGGAACGAGGCGACGAAGAGCGCAGAGATTTCGCAGACGAGGCCTACGGTGACGGCGTGATGTTTGAGGGATTTGTCGAGAAGGTTCGCGAAGAAGACGCCGGTGATGAAACCGAAGATGGGTAGGAGATGACGCAGGGCCTGGGCGTAGTCGTGATGGAGGATGGAGACGCCGAGGAGGACACCGTTGCCGGTCATGGCGGCGGCGAAGACGTGGCCGTGGTTTAGGTAGATGAAGGCGTCGAGTGCGCCGCCGGTGATGGCGAGAAGGACGGCGGCGAGGAAAGATCCGGCAACCTGGTGTTCGGCGGTTGAAGAGTTTGCGGGCGGGTTGGATGAGCTGTTGGGCATTGGTTGGACTGAGTAGAGATGAAGGTTGGATGATTGGCTGGAGCCGGTAAGGAGATCGAGATGGCGATTAAGTGGGATAAGTTTACGGTGAAGTCGCAGGAAGCGTTACAGGTAGCGCAGGGGAGTGCGGCGGAGAATGGCAATCCGGAGGTGCTGCCGCTGCATTTGATGGCGGCGCTGCTGGAGGACAAAGAGGGCGTGGTGCGGCCGGTGCTGGAGAAGGTCGGGGCGGCGGTGCCGCAACTGCAGTCGATGGTGCATGCGGCGATTGCAAAGTTGCCGAAGGTGCAGGGGGCGGCTCAGCAGCCGGGGTTAAGTGCTTCGCTGACCAAGGTGCTGGATGGCGCGTTCAAAGAGGCTGAGAACTTTAAGGACGATTACGTTTCGACGGAGCATCTGCTGCTGTCGTTGGCGAAGCAGAAGAATGAGCCGGTGCAGATGGCGCTGGCGGCTGAGGGTGCGGACTATGCGGCGATTCTGAAGGCGCTGCAGGCGGTGCGTGGGTCACAGCGGGTGACGGATCAGAATCCTGAGGGGAAGTTTCAGGCGCTGGAGAAGTATGCGAAGGACCTGACGGAGTTGGCGCGGCGCGGGAAACTGGATCCGGTAATTGGGCGCGACGAGGAGATTCGGCGGGTGATCCAGGTGCTGAGCCGGCGGACGAAGAATAATCCTGTGCTGATTGGTGAGCCGGGCGTGGGTAAGACGGCGATTGTTGAGGGGCTGGCGCGGAGGATTTTTCAGGGCGATGTGCCGGAGGTGTTGCGGGAGAAGCGCGTGATCTCGTTGGATTTGGGATCGATGCTGGCGGGGGCTAAGTTCCGCGGAGAGTTCGAAGAGCGGTTGAAGGCGGTGCTGAAGGAGATTGAGGAGTCGAATGGGCAGATTATTTTGTTCATCGACGAGTTGCACACGCTGGTTGGCGCGGGCGCTGCGGAAGGTGCGATTGACGCTAGCAATATGTTGAAGCCGGCGCTGGCTCGGGGAGAGCTGCGGGCGATTGGCGCGACGACGCTGAATGAGTATCGGAAGTACATCGAGAAAGATGCGGCGTTGGAGCGGCGGTTTCAGATTGTGTATGTGGGCGAACCGAATGTCGAGGACACGATTGCGATTCTGCGCGGGCTGAGGGAGCGGTATGAGATGCATCACAAGGTGCGGATTAAGGACTCTGCGATTGTGGCGGCGGCGGAGTTGAGCCATCGGTATATTTCGGATCGATTTTTGCCGGATAAGGCGATTGATCTTGTGGATGAAGCGGCGGCTGCGCTGGCGATTCAGATTGGGTCGGTGCCGGTGGAGATTGATGATTTGGAGCGGCGAGCGACTTCGCTGGAAATTGAGCGCAATGCGTTGAAGCGCGAAGACGACGCGAACTCGCGTGAGCGGCTGGTTGAAGTGGACCGCGAGCTTGCTGAGGTGAAGGAGCACGCGGCGGGCTTGCGTGCGCGCTGGCAGAAGGAGAAGGGAGCGATTGGCGAGATTGCCACCCTGAAGGAGCGGCTGGAGCAGATGCGCTTTGAGGCGACTGAGGCTACGCGCAAGGGTGATCTGCAGCGCGCGGCGGAGTTGCAGTATGGAGAGATCCCGAAGACGGAGAAGGAACTTGCGGAGCTGACCGCGATGCAGGATGCGAACGTGGCCGATGCGAAGGCTGGCGGAAGTGCGTCGCGGCTGCTGAAGGAGGAGGTCGACGAAGAGGATATTGCGCGGATCGTTTCCAAGTGGACGGGCATTCCTGTGTCGAAGATGTTGGAAGGTGAGGTGCAGAAGCTGACGCAGATGGAGCAGCGGCTGCGCGAGCGCGTGGTTGGGCAGGATGAGGCGCTGGTGGTTGTGGCGAATGCGATTCGGCGTTCGCGCGCCGGGCTTAGCGATCCGAAGCGGCCGATTGGTTCGTTCATTTTTCTTGGGCCTACGGGCGTTGGCAAGACGGAGACGGCTAGGGCGCTGGCGGAGTTCCTGTTCGACGATGAGAACGCGATGGTGCGCATTGATATGAGCGAGTACATGGAACGGCATGCGGTGGCGCGTCTGATTGGCGCGCCTCCGGGATATGTTGGGTTCGATGAAGGCGGGCAATTGACCGAGGCGGTGCGGAGACGGCCGTATGCGGTGGTGTTGTTCGACGAGATTGAGAAGGCGCATCCGGATGTGTTCAATGTGCTGTTGCAAGTGTTGGATGATGGGCGGCTGACGGACTCGAAGGGAAGGACCGTGGACTTCAAGAACACGGTGCTGATCATGACGTCGAATATTGGTGCAGGGCAGTTAGCGACGGCCTGGGCTGAGGGCGAGGATGGGTTTGAGGATGCGAAGGCTCGCGTGATGGATGAGCTGCGGAAGCATTTTCGGCCGGAGTTTTTGAATCGCGTGGACGACATCGTGGTGTTTCATCCTCTGGGCGAGAGTCAGCTTACGCACATTGTGGATCTGCGGCTGGCTGATCTGCAGAAGATGCTGGTGGAGCGGCACATTACGCTGGAGCTGACGGATGCGGCGCGTGAGGCGATCTTCAAGGCTGGATACGATCGTGCGTACGGGGCGCGGCCGTTGAAGCGGGCGATTCAGCGGATGGTGCAGGACAAGCTGGCGATGAAGATTCTCGACGGCAGTGTGATGCATGGTGACCACGTGGTGGTGGATGCGGGCGCGGAGGGGCTGGAGTTCAACGTCCAGCGCCCCGCGACCGCGGTGTGAGAAGGCTGCTCTCTGCGGTCACTAATTATTGGGGACGCTGTGCTTGAGGCCGGTCCAGGTTGCGGAGTGGACGAGGTAGGCAGAGGGGTCGGTGCTGGGGTAGACATGCGACCAGAAGATGCCGAGCTGGTGTTCGATTTGCGGGCGGACGGGTGAGTCCTTGCGAATGGCGATGCCATAGTTGCCGGCGTCCGCATAGAGGTCGTATCGAGCGAGGAATGTGGGGTCAGAGACGAGGGCGGCTCGCTGATAGGTGTAGGCGAAGTTCGGCATCCAAATTAGATCAGGCTTGCGGGCGAGGAAGCGGCTTATATCGAAGCCGTGGAGGGCGATGTCGGTGTCGTTAAGGCCGGCTAGGTCGATGACGTTGATCTGAGAGGTGCGTTCGCCGAGATAGCCGACCTCGGTGGCCGCGACCGTGGTGCCGGGTGGAAGGGGGGCGATGAGGTCGTCGGTGATGTCCTTCATCATGGGTTGCCAGTCGACTACGGGGAGAGGGGTGGTGGCGGTGATGTTTAGCTGGGCGGGATCGTATTCGAAGTGATGACCGTGTTCGAGACGGCGGAACTTCGCCTGTACGCCCTGTGATGAAAAGGCAAAGAAGAAGATCAACATGACGGCTGTCGCGGTGACGCGCATGCCGAAGGTGTGACCAGGCCAGGCTGTTTCGTTGGTTGGGGAGGTGAGCCAGCGATCGAGCACGAGGATGGCGGGAATGATGATGAGCGGCGCGTACGGGATGTAGTAGCGGCTATCGAAGCCCATGATCTGGGTAACGGTGCCGAGGTACGCGAAGATGACGATGGCGGGCGTGGTACTGGCGAGGATCAGGCGCAGGTCGCGGCGGCGCGCGAGCAGGATGAGGGCCGCGAGGAAGAGTTGCAGAGCAGTGAGAAACGCAATGAGCTGGAGACTGGGATACCAGATGCTGCTGTAGCCGAGGTAGGCGTGACCCCCCTTCATATAGACGCTGAGGGGGATGGGGGTTCCAAAGTAGAGGCGGCAGAGGATGAGTTCAATGATGACGCCAGTGAAGAAGGTGGCATAGAGCACGGTGAGGGATCGAAGCGGCGGGCGAGGGTTGTCGGGAAGAAGGCGGAGGAGGAGAGGAAGGAGGAGGGCGACGACGGCGGACTCGGGACGCGCAAGGAAGAGTAGAAAGGCGACGCAACCGACGATTGCTGGATGGACTCGCCCGACGCGCCAAAGGAGGCAAAGGCCGGCGAAGAGAGCGCAGAGGGTCGTGGCGAGCATGGTTTCCATGCCGTTGAACTGGTTGCCCTGAAAGAGCGTGGAGGCGAAGAGTGGGACAGCGATTAAAGGAAGGACGCGCAAAGGGCTCCGCAGCCAGTCGCTGTGTGCATTGGCGGCGACGGCCCATGCCATTGCGATGACGGCAGCGAAGGAGAAGAGCCAGGAGCCGAGGATAAGTTGCGTCCAGGGATCCGTGGGCAGATAGCTGAATAGGAGAGTGCAGAAGCTCCAGAGCAGCGAGGTGGGGCCGTAGGTGTGGATGCGGTCGAGGTTCCACGAGAAGCCGAAGCCGTGGCGGATGTTGTGAGCGTAACGCAGAAACATGTAAGCGTCATCGAAGCCGAGCGGCTGACGATGGATGACCACGAAGTTCTGAATGGAGGTCGCGGTGGTCTGGGCGAGCAACAAAGCGGCTGCGATGTTAAGGAGACGTCGCGTTCCGGTGCGATCCATATCTTGCCTCGTTCTTGGTGAGCCTTGGTTCCCTGGGAGGAGCGAGGGCCTACGGCCACTGAACGGAGGTCGCCTGACCACCGAAAGAGGGACCAAGAGGGATGACGGTTGCGTGCTCGAGGGCGGCCGCTTTGTCGGTCCAATTCCAGCCGTCCTGCCACTGGATGAAAAAGCGTGGACCTTGTTTTGCTATCACCTGATCGTAATTGACGACAGGCAGCGAAGTGAAGTGCTGGAGATTGGTTGCGGCGATGGAGTAGGTGTCGTGGTTGAGGAAAGAGATTTCACGCGGCGCGTTGTAAATGAGGGTAATGCGAGCGCGGAGATTGGGATCAGGTGTGTAGTACGAGTCGACGAAAAAATTACCGAGGCTTTGCTCGTAGAGCGGGGCGTTGGGATTGGCCGCGAGCGCGGAGGCGAGTGCGGGCGCTGGATGAAGGCTCGCGAAGATGGCGAGAGATGTGCGGCGTTCCTGGAGGATGTTGTGCGTGTTGATGGCGATGGCGGCAACTGTGATGAGGGTGAGGGTGGAGTAGTAGAAAGCGTTGCTGCGCAATTTGCGTTCGAGCACGATGCCGAAAGTGGCGGCGAAGGCGATGAGAGCCGCGATGACGTAGCGGACTTCCATGGTGTGGGTGACGAAACGGCCGAAGAGGTATCCGAAGAAGGGCAGAAGAGCCATGCTGGCGAGGGCGACCCAGGTATAGGCGTGCTCGTTGGAAGGGCGGCCCTTGAAGCGTTGATAGCCGGCGTACGCGAGGGTCAGCGCGAGGACGACCATGAGGGCTGCGGCTAGCTTTTGGAGAGCCATCGGCCAGGTGGTGTAGCGGAGGAAGAGTTCGCGATAGCCCTGGCTGATGTTGCGGATGTTCACGCCGGTGATGTAGTAGTGCTGACGGTAGGCCATGAGGGCGTGCTGGAAGGGAAGGATAAGGCCGACGGAGGCCAGGCCGACGATGAGGGCCGTGACGACACCGAAGTCGAGACGTTTTCGGCTGAAGGTGCGGGAGAGTTCGCCCAGGGAGACGGGGATGAGGATGAGTACGCCGAAGTAATGGCTCGTGATGGCGAGGGCGATCGCGAGGGCGAGGCCGGTGAGGGGCAGGATTCGGGAACGCTGGATGGTGTCATCGACGGTGGCGATTTGCCAGCACAGGAGCGCGAGAGCGTAGAGACCGAGTAGCAAGCCGTAGGGGCGGCCTTCGACGGAGTAGCGAAAGCTGGCCGTAAGAAGGGGGAAAGCCATCGCGATGATGGCGGAGCGGTCACCGGCGAGGCGGCGGACGAAGAAAAACAGGCAGAATTGAAGAAGCAGGAAGCCGGCGAGCGCGGGCAGACGGAGGGCGATGGCGTTGCGCCCGATGAGATTCATGCAGAGGTGCGAGAGCAGATGGTAGGTGGGCGGATCGAGGGAGATGGGATAGCGAAGCTGGACGAGGATAACTTGCTTGAAGGTGGCGACGCCGTCGGTGTAGAAGGAGAGGAACTCGTCGTTCCACATGAGGCGGACGTGTGACCAGGTGAGCGAAAGGGCAGTGGAGAGCAGAAGGAACAGGGTGAGAAGTGGGTAGGAACGAGGAGAGGTCGTCGGGGGCGAAGGCGATTGTTGCATCATCCGCGCTTTGTCTCCGCTTGGAGTCCGGCAGCGGCAGACGGGGGATCCAGTTTCGATGAAGTGGATGAGGGCGTGGAGGAGGAAGGAAGGGTGGGCATGAAGAACTGCTCAAGGCGCGGCATCCGGATGAAGAGCAGAAGCCCCATGACGATGACAGTCGTAGCAAAGGAGGCCATCAGGAGGGGCTCGCGGTAGAGTTTCTCGGGATTTTGGACGGCGCTTTCCGGCTTGAAGGAGAGCTTGAGATAGATGGCCATGGTGAAGGCGACGAAGGGAAAGCCGAGGATGAGCTCGATGCGGTAGCGAATGATAAAGGCGCCGAGGAAGAGCATTGCCGTGGAGGCGTAGAAGAGGACGGAGACGAGGAGTGATTCCGGGGTGTAGCGCTTAAAAGAGGCTCGGTAGGATCCGGCGAGGGCGTGGTCGCCGGACTTGTGCAGTTCGTTCAGCTCGCTGAAACGCTTGAGCGCCATGAAGTAGCAGCCGATCATCCAGTAGGCAATGAGGAGCGAGACGGGCGGGATGAGGACGCTGGTGACGGCGTACCAGCCAAGCAACATACGCAGCGGGTTATTGATCGATTCGGTGAGGACGTCGAGGTAGGGAACGTCTTTCGAGCGCACGGGTGGGAAGTTATAAATGCAGCCCATGATCCAGAGGATGAGGGCCATGAGGGCGAACATCTTTGAGATGGTGAGGCCGATGGCGATGCCTGCGACCATCATGAGAAGCCACTGGACGTAGGCGGCGGGGATGCTGACGAGGCCGCGGGCGGCTGGGCGATTTTTCTTGATGGGATGGAGGCGATCGAAAGGCGCGTCGAGAACTTCGTTGATCACGTAGTTGCTGCAGGCGACGAGAGTGATAGCGATAAAAGCGAGGAAGAGAGTCTTGATGAGATGGACATTGAAGAGGGAGGGGTCGACGCTGAGGGGGATGATGACGCCGGGGAGAACGAAGAGGTTCTTGATGGAATGATCGAGCCGAGCGATGGCGAGGTGGGCACGGAGTCGCACGGCGAAGGGGACTCTGGTGCTCTCACTTTGAGACATCGGCAACGGACTCCCGTATAGCGGTTGCGGCTGAACTGACAGCACCAGTATAGCGTGCAGGGGTTTGGCTGCCGTGGCTGCGGCGGAAGGCGAGATCGGCGAGGAAGGACGAACGATATACTGACAGTCGTGACAAGAAACGCAGACATGGAAATAGCGAGAGTGGGTCGGCGTGCTAGATTCCAGAGGTGATCCGTACCACGTATGCAAGAAGCGCTGATTTCTGATGCTGGCGAGGGCAAGGAGAAGAGGCGAGGCTTTTATGTCGCTGGAATGCCGTTGTGGGCAATCGTATTCCTGGTATTGACCGCCGTGGTCTCGCTGGCAATCGGACACTATTCCCTGATTAACGGCGACGACATTCTGGAGATATGGTCCGACAGAGCGGGCAGCCTGGGCCAAGTGTGGCACATACAACGCACTTCACCGTTGGTGATCGATCCATTTTTTTATCACGGTCTCACATTTTTTGGGATTCGCGTATTTGGTATCAGGCCGTTCTTCTTGAGGCTTCCGTCGCTCCTTGGCTTCATGGTGATGCAAGTCTGTCTGTTCTATTTTGTTCGTCGCATTGCGTCGGTTCAGGCTGCGGTGTTCGCGCTTGCGTTTCCCATGGTCACAGGTGGATTTCTATACACAGTAGAGGTCCGTCCGTACGGTGTGCTGCTTGGACTGTTTGGTTTGGCGATGCTGAGTTGGCAGACGGCAAGCAGGCGGGACGAGCATCGCTCGCTGGCGTTGGTGATGCTCGCGTTGAGCATCGCGGCTGCGATCAATTCGCAATACTATGGCGTCCTGCTTATGCTGCCGCTATGCGCGGGCGAGGCTGTCCGTATTTTGAAAAGGCGGCGGCCGGATAAGCCAATGCTGTTGTCTTTGTGTACAGGACTGGCCGGGATGGTATTTCTGTTCCCATTTATGAAGGGAGCGGCTGAGTTTCGGGCTCACTACAAAGCAGGGAACGTCCCCTACCAATCCATTACGCAGACCTACAATTTTCTTGTGCTGGGGCAGTCCACGTTCAGCCAAGAGATCAATCATCTCCTCGCGATCTTGCTCGGTTTCCTGGTTGTGCTGGTTTTCTGGGGCTGTATACGTCTGCGCCAAAGTCAAGGCGCGAGGTTGCCGGATTCCGAGTTTGCTTTTCTTCTCACGTTGGCAGGGCTACCGGCTTTCGCGTTTCTACTGGGTCACTTTGTGACGCACGCAATGGAGTCGCGCTATGCCATAGGAGCACTTCTTGGTATTTCAGTTCTGCTTTCCATTGCACTGGCGCCGGTCCTGCGGAATCGGATTGCGCGTTCGATAGTTTTCGCAGCTCTACTTGCATGGTTTGGATGGAACGGAATGGTGGTCATTCGCGAATCGCGAGAGTATTGGGATAGGGCTCTCGCATCGATGGTTATAACGCCGCAGGTGATGGCCGCGATCATGGCCAGTCCAACGCAAATGCTCTATACGCAGGATATTGACCTGGTCGGCTTCCTGGCCTTTCACGATGCGAATGCGAACGTGCTTCGGCATGTGGCGCTGGTGTACTCGGTGGATGAAGAGATGCGCTGGAATCATTCTGAAACCGACTCAAGGATTGTAGAGAATTTGAAATCTTTCACTCCGTACACGATCCTTCCCTACGAGAGTGTGATGAAACAGCCGGTTGGCAGCGTGTTTGTCCTCACGCATGGGGGATGGAACTGGATGGATAAGGCGTTCGCAAGCGGCCAGGTCCCGACGGAGCCGGTGGGGGAAGCGTTTGGGGGCGAGGTCGTTCGAGGAGTGCATCCGCCCGGTAGCCAAAGACAACTAGTACCATGAATCGATCCCTGCGGGCCGTCGCGTGGCCTGCGATTACGGGAAGATTGAATTGCCACAGGGAGCATGGACTGCGCCTCGCGGTGAATGATGAAGAGAGAATTGCGGCTCGAACGGTCTGCAATACGTTGGTGCGTTGAATGAAGAAGGCGGTCGTTATCGGCGCGGGACCGGCAGGGCTGACGGCGGCGCTGGAGTTTTTGCGTAAGACGGATGTGCAGCCAATTGTGTTGGAGGCTTCGCAGGAGATCGGCGGGATCTCGCGGACGATTCAGTACAAGGGCAACCGAATGGATATCGGAGGCCACCGCTTTTTCTCGAAGAGCGACCGGGTCATGCAGTGGTGGATGGACTTGATGCCGGTAGAGGTCGATGAGGGTGCGGCGAAGATCAGCTACCAAGGGCAGCACCGGACGGTTGCCGTGCCGGTCGCCGTTGAGGAAGAGCCTCCGCTGCGCGGGATGGGGCCGCTGAAGGTCGGGGAAAAAGACGACGAGGTGAGTGCGGAGGAGTTGGCGGAACACTCGCCCACAGTGACGGTGGTAGGCGCAGCGGCACCGGAGAGCGATGACCTCGTGATGCTCGTGCGGCCACGCAAGAGCCGGATTTATTATCTACGCAAGTTCTTTGATTATCCGATCAAGCTGAATGGAACGACCGTGTCAAACCTTGGGCCGGTGCGAATGGTGAAGATTGGCGCGAGTTACTTGATGAGCCGGGTGCGGCCGATCCAAGACGAGAAGAGCCTTGAAAACTTTTTGATCAACCGCTTTGGTCGCGAGCTGTATCTGACGTTTTTCAAGAGCTATACGGAGAAAGTTTGGGGCACGCCTTGCGACACGATCTCTGCGGAATGGGGAGCGCAGAGGATCAAGGGGCTGAGTTTGACGACGGCGCTGAAGCATTTTGTGAGCAAGATGTTTTCGCAAAGGGGGAAGGGCGACGCCGGGAAAGACGTTGCGCAGAAGGGAACAGATACATCGCTGATTGAACGGTTTCTGTATCCGAAGTTCGGGCCGGGACAATTGTGGGAGCATGTTGCCGAGAAGATTGTTGCGATGGGCGGCGAGATAGCCATGGGGTGGAATGTGGTTGCGGTGAAGGTTGACGGCACACGCGTGGTTGCCGTCGAGGCGGCGAATGCCGCGGGAGAGACGCGGCGGTTCGAGGGAGACTACTTTCTGTCGACGATGCCGATGAAAGATCTGGTGCGGGCGCTGGACGTCGAAATTCCGCAGAATGTCCGCGAGGTAAGCGAGGGGTTACAGTATCGGGACTTCATTACAGTAGGCGTGCTCGCGAATAAGCTGGACGTGACGGAGTCCGATAAAACGCGGATACGAGACACGTGGATTTATATTCAGGAGCCGGATGTCTTGTTAGGTCGGCTACAGATTTTCAATAACTGGAGCCCGTACATGGTGGCGGATCCAACCAAGATTTGGATTGGGCTGGAATACTTCTGTTACGAGACCGATGCGCTGTGGACGATGCCGGACGAAGAGCTGAAACGGTTTGCCGCAGGGGAATTGGAGAAGATTGGGATCTTGAAGATTGCGGAGGTGCTGGATGCGCACGTGGTGCGGGTCCCGAAGACGTATCCTGCGTACTTTGGGACCTATGACCGCTTTGAAGAGTTACGAACATGGATAGACGGATTTGAGAATCTATTCCTGGTGGGCCGAAACGGAATGCACAAGTACAACAACCAGGACCACTCCATGCTGACGGCGATGGCGGTGGTGGATGGGATTGCTACCGGGTATGTGGATAAGGATGCGGTGTGGGGGATTAATTCGGAGCAGGAGTATCACGAGGAGAAGAAGAGTCAAGCTTCATAGCTTCCTATCCTCGGAATGTTGGGTGAAGATATTCGACTTGATTTAGGCTGCGCGAGGAGGTTTACGTGAGGAAGTTCATCTTGTTGCTGGTAGTGATTGCGGTTGCATTTGTGGTGTGGAACCGGCAACGGTTCTATGTGCGGGACCCGTTGGGGTCCGTTGCGCGCGATGGGGTGAAGGAGCAGGGCGCGCAGGTGCTGATCAATTACTCGAATGATGTGTTGCTGCAGAACTATAACGCGCCGATGTATGTAACGTTGATCCAGCATGGTAACCGTGTGGGGACGCCGGCGGTGATGCACTGCGTAGCATATGCTGCGTGTCTGTTGGACGCGGATGTACCGGAGTTTCTGGTTACGAATGAGGGAACGAAGGTGACGACGATGACAGGGAAGGTGGTGGAGTATCGGGATGCGAAGGGGAGCGATACGGTGGTGACGTTGCGATGAAGGCGGAGCGAGTGAGCTAGACCCGGACGATCATGACCTCGGTGGATTTGATGAGAGCTCCCGCAGTCTGGCCTTTGCGGAGCTGCATCTCGCGGGCGGCGTCAGAGGTGATGATTGAAGTGATCTGCTGGTCGCCGATCTTGAGGACGACCTGGGCCAGTAGGCCACTGATTTTGACTTCGGCGATCGTGCCGACGAGTTGATTGCGTCCGCTAACGTTGCGGAATCGCTCGCGGGACGACTTGCGAGCGGCTGTGGGTTTGGATTTCATGAGGGGATTGAGGGCGCTTTGGGGTATGCGGTGGTGGCCGCCGGGGGTCTTGATGGTCTTGATCGTTCCGGCGAGGATCCATTGTTTGAGTGTTGGATAGCTGACATTAAGGGCGGCAGCAGCTTCGCGGGGTTTGAGTAGAACGTCGACTGTGGGCATGGGTTTCTGTCTCCTGAAACTTTCTTGAAGAAAAAGCATTCAGCGATGTAAGGTATAAAAATCGTCAAGTAAAATCATATAGATATGCAATCAACCACGCGATCGTCTATTTTCTCGCGGCGCAGATATTCTGTGTTCGCACTGCTCTTCACTTCTTTCCTCATTGTGGGCGCGGTTGCAGCGAGAGCGCAACAGCCCGATGAAAAACGGATAGGCGTCCAGGAGGCAGGGGTGCCGCCGACTCGGGCGAAGCAGGCAGGGGCGCCGAAGCCGCCAGACCCCTGCACGAGTGGCCACGAGTTCGCGGCCACCGATTGCTCGCTGACTTGGCACGGCATCACGGTGTACGGTGCGTATGACATTGGCGTGGGCTGGGTTAGCCACGGATTACCGGAAAATGGCTATAACTACGAGGGCGAATCGCTGGTGAATCGGAATGGGTATCAGCATCGATTCCTGATTGCACCGAACAATCTGCAACAGACGGGGTTTGGCATTCGGGGGAAGGAACAATTTTTGCCTGGCTGGTTTGTTGTGTTTAACGCGTCGAGTGGAATCAATCCGCAGTCGGGGCTGCTGGCCAACGCTTCCAAGACTGACATCATCAACAACGGGCTTCCCAGGGCCAGCTACTCGATGGCCATCGACGGCGCGAGGGCGGGGCAAGTCTTCAATGACGAATACTATGGCGGTGTATCGTCCGAGAAGTTCGGCACGGTGACCTTCGGGCGCGAGCGATCTCTGGGTACGGATGTGATGCTGCTGACCGATCCTGCCGGGGGCAGCTATGACTTTTCTTACATCGGCTATAACGGTACGATGTCTGGCGGCGGCGATACCGAAGACAGTCGTTGGGATAGCGCGGTGAAATATCGCCTTGTGTATGGACCCGTTCATCTTGCCGCAATGTACAAATTTGCGGATGGGAATGGCGGCTGCTTCTCGGCCTCGGCAACCTGGACGGCGGCCAACTGTACGCCGGAGACGGCGCATAACAATGCGTATGGCGGGGACCTTGGCGGTGTTCTCGGCAAGTTCTCTGGCGACGCCGTCTACCAGCATTACAACCAGGCGATCAGCGTTTTGAACCCTTTGCTGGGGCCTCAGAGTTTGGCTGCGCCCTATCAGTCGACAATGAACAGCATCAATACGCACCCCATCATCGGCGCCAATCTCATCCCGACGAGCGACACGGTCTACGGCATCGTGACCGACAACAACGCCATCATGGGTGCTGGCAGATATAACGGGGAGGTCTTCAAGTTCTACGCCGGGTTCGAATACATCTGGCAGAATAATCCGCACAATCCGTTAGGCGTGGGTGCTTCCGACCAGGGCGGTTACATCATGAGCGGTGTCGAGGACAACAATCTTGATTCTGAAAAGATCCTGAGGATTTGGTGGACGGGCGTGAAGTACGCGTACGACAAGAAGACCGACATCACGTTTGCATGGTATGAGCAGTTGCAGAACAACTTCCGCGTTCCGCAAACCTGCTCGCCTGAGGCGGGTTATCGGGCTTCCTGCGCGGGCGCCCTCAACGAAGGCTCCCTCTATACGGATCATCATTTCACCAAGCGCTTCGATGGTTTTGCGGGATTGGCTTATTCCTTCGTATACGGCGGGGCGGCCATCGCCATTCCTCATGGTCCGGGCGTGCCTTTCCTCCACAACAGCAACTTTGCTCCGACGATTGGTGGCCGATTCACTTTCTGATCGTGCAGTTGATGCATTTGAGTCCCAGCCGAAGTATGGCTGGGACTTTTGGTTTATGCGGGAAGGCTGGCGAGAAGATCCGCGATGGATTGGTGGAACAGGGGGTGCTGGAGGTTGGGGGCGATTTCAGCGAGCGGGGCCAGGACAAAGCGACGTTCGTGGAGAGCGGGATGGGGGAGGGTGAGCTCGGAGTTCTGGATGATGAGGTTGTCACAGAGGAGGAGATCGAGGTCGATGATACGGGGGCCTTTTGGGGGTGCGGTGGAGCGATCGCGACCCATGGCGTGCTCGATGGCGAGGAGGGAATGAAGGAGGTCAAGAGGGGTGAGGCTGGTTTCGAGTAGCGCGGCAGCGTTCAGGAAGCGCGGCTGATCCAGATAGCCGACGGGGTCGGTGGCGTGGAAGGCGGAGACGGCGGTGACGCGGCCAAGGGTGGCGAGGCGGGTGAGGGCTTCGCGAAGGTTGGCTTCGGGTGGGCCGTAAGTGGATGGGAGATTGGAGCCGAGGGCTATGGCGGCGATCATGCTGGCGTCCAGAAATACAGGGGTCTCTCCACTTCGCTGCGCTTCGGTCGAGATGACGGAATTCCTGCCGGGTGAAACGGCGCGTTGCTCCGGTCGAGAGAACCAGGATGCTGGTTAGACATGGAGGGAGTGGAGGCCGGCGAATGCGGGAGACTTTGCGGGGGAATCTTCTGCGGTTGAAGAGGCTTCGGCGCGGTGAGTTAGTTCCCATGCGGAGCGATCGTGGAGGAGCTTCTGGACGAGGGCGGTGTGCATGGCGTGGCCGGCGCGCTCGGCAACAACGCGGCCCCAGATGCGGTGGCCGGCGAGAGCCAGGTCGCCGATGAGGTCGAGGACCTTGTGGCGGACGAACTCATCGGGGAAACGGAGAGGGCCGTTGAGGATGGTGCCGTTGTGGGCGGGGGTGGTGCGGGTGACGATGATGGCGGAGTCGTCGGACACGCCGCGGATGAGGCCCATGTCGCGGAGCATAGCTTCGTCTTCTTTGAAGCCGAAGGTGCGGGCGGGAGCGATGAGATTCGCGTAGGCGCCCGCCTCCAGATCGCCACGAAAGGTATCGCGACCGATAGGCTCGGGGAAGTCGATGGAGTAATGGATGGAGTAGCCATCGCCGGGATAGACGCCGATGAACTTATCGCCAGAAGGTGAGTTTTCGCGAACTTCAACGGGCTTGAGGATGCGAAGGTACTCGCGTTTGCGGCGCTGGCGTTTGAGGCCGGAGGCGAGGATGGCCGAGACGTAGGGGAGAGAGCTGCCGTCGAGGATGGGGACCTCGAGGTTGTCGACCTCGACGATGATGTTATCGACGCCGAGGCCGATGAGGGCAGAGAGGAGGTGCTCGGTGGTCTGGATGAGGACGCCCTGGCGCATGAGCGAGGTGGCGTAAGAGACGCGCGCCACGTTGCGGCCGGTGGCGGGAATTTCGAAGTTGTCCAGGTCGGAGCGGCGGAAGACGATGCCGGAGCCAGCCGGCGCGGGAACCAGACGCATGGAGACGTCGGCGCCGGAGTGAAGACCTACTCCGTGGAAGTCCAGCGGGGTAGAGATCGTGTGCTCGAGTTGTGGATTTGTATGCAGCGCAATGTACCGCAGATGAAGGGTATACCCGGAATAAAGATCCTGGAGTGTGGCAAATTTGCCACAGGTCTTCACCTGGAGTCGAGAAGGATTTATCGCGCGGGCGGCGGGAGACGACTTGATCCGGGGCTGAACATTTAGGGTATTGCCATGGGAATGATGGATTTGGAGTTGGCTATTACGGCGAGGCAAGCACGGTTGAAAGCGCGGCTGCGCGAGTTGGTGGAGGTCGAGTCGCCCAGCGAGGATAAGGCGGCGGTAGATCGGGCTGGAGACTTGGTGGGACGGTGGGCTGGAGAATTGGGCGGTAAAGTGAAGCGTCACACGCAGAAAACATTTGGGGACGTGTTGGAACTACGGTTCGGGCCCAACCGCAGCACGAGTGGGCGAGTCTTGCTGTTGGGGCATCTGGACACGGTCTGGCCAATGGGGACGTTGGAGAAGATGCCGTGGAAGGAGTCTGACGGCAAGATTTCGGGTCCGGGGGTGCTTGATATGAAGGCAGGTGTGGTGATGGCGCTTGAGGCGGTCACAGCGCTGCGGGAGTTGGAGGTGGAGCGGCCGGTAACGCTGCTGCTGGTGAGCGAGGAAGAGGTGGGTAGCCCGGTGTCGCGGGCGATCACAGAAAGGCTGGCGGCGGAGAGCGCGGCGGTGCTGGTGCTGGAGCCGGCGCAGGGGTTGGCATACAAAACGGCGCGCAAGGGCGTGGGGAATTACGAGCTGGTGGTGCAGGGAGTTGGGTCGCATGCGGGAGTGGATTTTGGGAGTGGACACTCGGCGGTGTTGGAGATGGCGCGGCTTGTGGAGAAGGTGTCGGGATTTACGGATTTGAGCAAAGGGTTGACGGTGAATGTCGGCGTGATTGGAGGAGGGACGCGATCGAACGTGGTGGCCGCCGAGTGTATGGCCGAGGTAGATGTGCGGATTGCGAAGGCGAAGGACGCGGTGCGGGTGGAGAGGATGTTTCGGGGGCTGAGGGTGACGGACAAGGCTTGCCGCTTGACGGTGACAGGCGGAATCAATCGGCCGCCGATGGAGCGGAAGGCGGGGACGGTAGCGCTGTTTCGGTTGGCGCAGAAGTTGGCAGCGGAGATGGGGCTTGCGTTGGAAGAGGCGTCGACGGGGGGCGGGTCCGACGGAAGTTTTACGGCGGCAATGGGCGTGCCAACATTGGACGGAATGGGTGCGGTGGGAGCTGGGGCGCATGCGGCGCATGAGCATGTGGTGGTGAAGCATTTGGTGAAGCGGACCGCACTGCTGGCAGGGGTGCTTGCGGGGATTTGACGCGCGAGCTAGAAAGCGTGCAGTTCGCGGAGAAGGGAGGTGACGGCGACGATGGGGAGGCCCATGACGTTGAAGAAGTCGCCTTCGATGCGGGGGATCCAGCGGGCGGCGTAGCCCTGGATGCCGTAGGCTCCGGCTTTGTCGAGCGAGTCCCTGGTGGCAAGATAGAGGGCGAGGTCGTCGTCGGGGATGGGGGAGAAGAACACGCTGGTGGTTTCGACGTGCGAGCGCTGGCCTGTAGGCGTGACGACGGCGATGCCGGTGTGAACCTGATGGACGCGGTTGGAAAGCTGGCGGAGCATTCGTTCAGCGTCGGCGAGATCTTTGGGTTTGTTGAGGATTTGTGATTCACAGACGACGGTGGTGTCGGCTCCGAGGATGGTGGCTTTGGGATGGATGGCATGGATGGCTTGCGCCTTTTCCAGGGCGAGGCGCTGAACGTAGGCGGTGGGAGATTCGTTCAGGTGAAGCGTTTCGTTGATGTGGGCGGGGAGGACGTCGAAACGCAAGCCTGCCTGGACGAGGAGATCACGGCGGCGCGGAGAGGCTGAGGCGAGGATAAGGATCATTCGGCGGTGTAGCCTGCTGCAAATTGCTGGACAAAGATGTGAGCTTCCATGGTGTGGTGCTCACCGCTGTTGAGGGTCACGGCATTGGTGGCGACATTGGCGGTTTCAACGCAGACCATGGTGAGCCAGCAGTCGGGGCTCATATCTAGCAGGGTAGCGGTGAGAGTAGACCAGGGATTCCAGATGACCGTAGTTTTGGATTCGGCTTTATCGACAGTGATTCGGCGCCGGAGGACGGGATCGTCGATGTTTACCGGGACAAGAGTGTCGAGATAGGGGCGATCGGTTTCACCGGTGAGTTTGAGGAGCGGGTCGGTCTGGCGTTTCTTTTTGAAGCCGTCAGTTTTGTCGAGGTACTCCGTATCGGAGAGGCCGATGATGGAGACTTGCTGAGCGTCACCGATAGAGAAGTACGTGTGAAGGGCTTCTTCGAAGTGAAGCGGCTTGCTGTCCTGGTTGGTGACGGTGAGCTTGACGTTGAGCTCGGCACCGATAGTGATTTCGTAGACAAGCGCGAACCGATCATAGCCCAGGGAGCGGCTGGTGTCGGAGGAACCGAGGGTGAGGGTGAGGTGAAGGTCGTCGCCGGCGAGAGCCGCGAAGGCGAGGGTCCACTCGGAGATGCGGGCGAAGCCGTGGGAGGGACCGTCGGTCCGCGGATCGTCCGGGGTTGCGGTGCGAGCGCCGAACCAAGGAAAGACGATCGGAATTCCGCCGCGGATGGCCTTGCCTGGGGTGAACGAAGATCGCTCGGAGAGGAAAAGCACCGGCTGCTGCCCAGTGGGTTGCCACTGCGTGACTTGCGCGCCCTGGAGATAGAACTCGGCGATGCAGGCGGGCGTGGTGATCGTTGCGTGGATGAGGCCTTGCTCGTTTTGAGAGAAGGCGAGGACGCCGGGAATGGTGAATTGCTCGGACAGTGTTTTGATATCCATCGTAGTCAGTGTAGTGCGTCCTGGTAAAGAGTTGGCATCGAACTAAGCGGAGACAAGATGATCAAAGCTCTGTTGTGTGACATGGATGGGACGCTGGTTGAGAGCAACTGGCTGCGCTGGTGCGGGAGAGGATTCGATAGCCGCAGTAGGTTGATAGGCTCCTACCAGGTGTAACGCTCGTTGACTCCGTATACTTGGGCAGACTTTTCAATCTGCAGTGCGAGGTCCGGACCGTGCGCAAGGTTTGGTGGGTTCTTGGTGTGGGCGTGTTATGCCTGCCGATGTTATTTGTGATTTGGCTGCTGGCTGCCGTGCGGTGGCCAAGGATGGACTCCTTGACCCTGAGAATGCCGATGGAGGTGCGGCGAACGGTCGCCCAGCTGGCATTTCAAAAAGCTGGGTGGAACAAAGGATCGTTCCACAAGCTGGAGCGAGTGATCGCGCTTGATCCGCAAAACACAGATGCCTGGGGCAGGCGCTGCACGGAGTATAAGGACGCCGAAGGTGCGAAGGCGCACTTACAAACGTGCGAGACGACAGTAGCGCTTGATGCAACTCCGGAGAATCTTGATGCCCTGGGGCGCGCGCAGGAGGCTCTGGGCGATCCATGCGCGGCGGATGCATCGTTCACCAAGGCGGCTGGAAACACATCGGAACAGGCTTATCTGTACGTGGAAGACATGGGCCGCGCCGCATTACGGTGTGGGGATTTGTATGGTGCTCGTGCGGGGCTTGAAACCGCGATCCTTCAAGAGGATAAGAGCATAAAAGAACCCGATCAGGATCAGGAAGACATCGATGATACGAAGGTAGACCAGCTAACAGACCGCGAATACCTGATCGTGACGTTGGATCGTTTACATGAGGGAAGCCTATCGAAGGATGCATGTAGCGCGGCTCATCCTGATTGGGCCGGATGCGCGTGCGCGCTGGGCGCGAAGGGTGAGGTAAGTTGCGAAGACGCCGCGCACTAGGGAGCAGGTGGGGCGGATAGTTGGAGCTCGGCGAGGTTGCGTTGGCCGGTGGGGCAGAGTTTTAGGAGGGGACAGTTCTCACACTTGGGGTCGGCGAAGGTACAGAGGGTTTGGGCGTGGAGCTTGATGAGGGCGTGGTGCTCGTCGAGCATGGCGGCGTCCCAGGTTTCGGGGACGAGGCGCATGAGACGTTCTTCGGTGGTGGCGGCGTCGGCGCGGGGGACGATACAGAGGCGTTGCGCGACGCGGAGATGATGACTGTCAATGCAGAGCGCGCGACGACGCAGTGTAGAGAAGTTGACGACGGCTCCGCTGGTTTTGGGGCCGACACCAGGAAACTGTTCAAGCCACGCACGGATCTTGTCGGTGCGGTATTTGGCGAGGAAGTCGAGGGTGAGGGAACCGTAGCGCGCGGTGATGCCTTGCAGTGTCTCTTTGAGCTGAGGAGCTTTCTGTTCGGGGAAGGTAACGATGTTGATGGCTCGCTCGATGTCGGCGATGGAGGCGTCGCGGACGGGTTCCCAGTTGCCGGGGCCGGCGTTGAAGGTGCGTTCGAGGTCGCGCATCACCTGATGCGAGACGGGCGTCTTAGTGCGCGCGGAGAGTAGCGAGTAGATGAGCTGTGTGAGCGGGTCCCAGGGCTCGCGTGGCGCAGGCTGGCCGTAGTAGCCGAGGAGAAGTCGATGAATGTGCGGAAGCTTATCGGCCTGCTCGGGGGTGAGGGTCGGGCGGAAGTCGTCCGCATTGGTGAAGAGTTCGGGCGGCATGAGAATTGGATGCACTTGAGATTTGAGGCGGTTCGGAGAGAAGCAGATCCCTGCGGGATGACAGACAGAAAGGTAAAGGCAACAGCAAAGCCTAGAACGTTTTCAGGTGTTGCGGGTGATGCCGAGTTGGGTGCCTTCGGCGGTGGCGATGCCCCAGGCCATGCGGGGGGTGTTGTGGGCTATGCCGATCTGGCCGTCGGGGCCGAGGAGGATGATGCCACCGTGGCCGCCGAGTCGGGTGAAGAGGTAATCGATAGCGGCCGACGCAGCGGCTTGGGGGGTAGCGCCTGCCGCTACGCGGTCGACGGCCCATTTGCCGAGGACGAGCTTCATGATCGGCTCGCCCCAACCGGTGAGGGAGACCGCCGCGGAGAGGTTGTCGGCGTAGCAGCCGCAGCCGATGAGGGAGCTGTCGCCGACGCGGCCGGGAGCCTTGTTCAATGTGCCACCGGTGGAGGTACCGGCGGCGAGGTTGCCGTACCGGTCGAGGGCGACGGCGCCTACTGTGTCGTGGGAGTGGAGGGAGGGGTCGTCGATGCGGAGTTCGTCGGGGAGGGCTGCTTCGACTTCCGTTTCGATGGCGAGTTGTTCCGTGGCGCAATCAAGAACAAATACAGGGGTCTCTCCACTGCGCTGCGCTTCGGTCGAGATGACGGATGTTGGGGGCGCTCCAGTCGGGGCGACGGAGTCGGAGGAGTTTCCGGAGAAGGTTGTGTCGGGTTCGCCGGCGGCTTCGGCTTGCTGGAAGGCCATGAGGCGGTCGCGCTCGCGGGGGACGATGAGTTCGGTGTTGTCGACTAGGCGCATGCCGTGTTGGGTGGCGAAGCGTTCGGCGCCGGTGCCGACGAAGTAGACGTGGGGGGATTTTTCGAGGACGAGTCGGGCGGCCTGGATGGGGTTGCGGAGAAGTTCGACGCAGGCAACACCGCCGGTGCGGAGATCGGCTCCATTCATGAGGAGGGCATCGAGCTGGACGCGGCCGTCGCGGGTGAGGAAGGAGCCTCGGCCGGCGTCGAAGGTGTCGTCGTCTTCCATGATGGTAACGGCGGCCTCGACGGCGTCGACGGCGGTTCCACCGCGGGATAGCGCGGACCAACCGGTGGCAAGGGCGGCTGCGATGCCTCGTTTGTGGGCCTGGACGGCGTCGTCGGGCATGGCCCAGGCGCCTCCGTGGATGAGGAGGATGGGCCGCGACTTACAGACGTTGAGGGTGGTGCTCATACCTTATGAGTGTACGGGAGACGAATGTGCGATAAGGCGATTCAGGCGCAGGACGATCCACGAGGGAGGATCCTTCGATAGGATGATCCGATGCGATATCCAACGGCTTGGCTCCTGCTTGCTTCCGGTGTATTTGGTTGCGTCGCCCACGCGCAACTCGCGATAAAGAAGGTGTCCGAACCAGCCGGAAAGACGCTGGAGAAGGCGTTGCGGGAATCGACATTGGGACAGGCTGGAGCCAAGCCATTTCATGTGCGCCTGGAGGTGAACCAAGAGGAGGGCACGCCCGGAGATTATGCTGCAACGATTGAAGAGACGTGGGCGACACCGGACCGCTGGATTCGAACCGTGCAGGCGCATGACCTCTCGCAGCTGACGGTGATGAACGAATCCGGATTGCACGTAGTGACGAAGGGAGATTATTTTCCGAAGTGGCTACGAGACTTTGTGACCGGCCTATTCACGCCGGTGCCGAATCCGAACCGCTGGAACTTGTCGAAGGCACCCCTTGAACATATCGAACTGCCGAATGGAGCGAGGTCGAGTCCTTGCCAGCATGCGGAATTTGAATTGGGCGACCCGCCATTGTAACAGGTGAACTTTGCAACGAACTGCTTCCAGCCGAACGATGGTCTGCTCGAGATGGCACAGTCGCCGAACTACACGATGGAGTTCAAGAAATACGCCGCATTTGGAAAGCTCAAGATCGCTCGCGAACTCCTCGAAGAGCCCGGGCGGAGGGTCCATTTGACGGGTAGGATCACCGTGCTTGAAGAAGCAAAAGCGGTCGGCGCGCAGGCTTTCGATACGCCTGCAAATGCTGAGGGAACGAATTCTCTTTCCTCTGCGCTCCTGAGCACAACGGAACTTGTTTCACTTGCGGGCGGTCTTCCGACCCTTCCCTGGCCGAATCCCATTCCTGGGCATGGGATGTTTACTGTGTGGTTGTCGATCGACCGAAGCGGCAGGGTACGGGAAGCACACTCCTTGAATTCAGACGAGTCGGGTATCGCGGCGGACATGAGTGCCCAGCTTGTGGGGAGGCAATGGAAGCCCTATGTAAAGGATGGTTTGCCGGTTCAGTCGGAAGGCGCTCTTGTCTTTGCATATCCGCCAGAACAACACTGACGTCCGTATTGGTATTAGGAGACCTTTACCGGGCGGAGAGTTCTAATTTGCGGCGTTCGGTTTCGAGGTAGGTGTAGCGGATGCGATGGATGACCGTGACGGTGGTCATGATGGCGAGCACCCAGAGGGCGGGGGCCATGGCGTTCCAGCGCTCGAAGAGGGCGCCGAGGATGATGAGGACGATGCGCTCGGGGCGCTCCATGAAGCCTACTTTGCAGGAGCCGATGAGGGCTTCGGCGCGGGCTCGGGTGTAGCTGACCATCAGCGAGGCGGTCATGACAAAGGCTGCGAGGAAGACGTAGAAGAAGCGGTTGCCGCGGGCGTAGAAGACGAGCAAGCCGAAGAAAAGAGCGACGTCGGAATAGCGGTCGAGGACGGAGTCGAAGAAGGCGCCGAAGACGGAGACCTGGTTGGTCTGGCGGGCTACGCGGCCGTCGACCATGTCGAAGAGGCCGGCGCCGATGATGACGAGGCCCGCGTAGAGGAACATGCGGACGTAGTTGTCGGCGCGCGCGTAGCCGAAGAAGAAGGCGGCGACTACGTTGATGATGAGGCCGATGAAGGTGAGGGTGTTGGGGGAGATTTTGGAGAGAGCGAGGCCGTTAACGATCTTCTGTAGCAGCCAGCCGCTGCCATTGCCGAAAGCACGTGTCCAGGTCATCGCGTCAGACCAGTTTATCTCGCGGAGAGACAAATGGGAGAAAGGGTGTATTTGAGCGGGATAAGACGCAATTATTGTACCGACAACTGGGTGGCGGGTGGGGTGGCGCGGGTGAAGCAGAAGGAATGGCGAAAGGCGAACGGGTCGGAGGATCCGGCGGGACGCGTTTCTTCGAGGATGGTGAGGAGGTTGCGGCGGATCGTCAGGGTAATGCGTGTTTCGGAGGGCTTGCCGTTGTCAGACTCGGTGTAGGTGGAGGCCGAGGGATCGAAAGAGAGGGTATCGGTTTCTTCGACGAGTTTGTTGGGGCCATCGTCGTAGAGGTAGTGCCAGGTCTGCGAGGAGCCTGTGGGTTTGATCGTGAGCCAGGTGGGAAGCTGGACGCGCTTGGTGGAGGTTGCGGGCTCACTGTAGTCGCGGTACTCGAGGACGCCGGTCCAGTTGCCGGTGAGGGCCTGTTGGAGATCTGATTGGATTTGGTGGAGAGCGGTGGCGGTTTGCGCGTGAATGGCGCAGGGCGTCAGGAAAGCGGCGGCTAGCAAAAGGGTGCGCGTGAAACGGTTACGGCGCGTGAACTGAGAGGTTCCGCGCCGTGCGAGGTTTTCGTTGATCTTTTGCGAGGTGAAGTTATTCGACGGCTTTGACGGTGTCGTGAATTGTGGAGAGCTTGAGGATCTCAAGCTCGCGCTTGCCGTTCGGGGTGATGACGGTGGCGATGTCGCTGACTTCCTTGCCGAGGAGGGCGCGGCCAATTGGCGAGGTGGTAGAGATGAGGCCCTTGGTTACGTCGGACTCTTCGCTGGTGACGAGCTTGTAGGAAAACTCCTCATTTTTAGTGGAGTCGAAGACCACGACGGTTGAGCCGAAGCCGACTTTATCGCGAGGAATATTGTCGAGGTTGACCATGGCGAGCTCGCCCATGCGCTTTTTGAGCTGGCCGAGGCGGGCGTTCACGAAGACCTGGCGCTGCTTCGCCATGTGATACTCGGCGTTTTCGGAGAGATCGCCTAAGGCTACGGCCTTCTTGATCTCCGCGGGGAGTTCGGTGGTGAGTTCGTACTCGAGAGCCTTAATTTGCTCTTCGATGGCCTTCTTGATGTCTTCCATGGTTGTGTCTGCTTTGCTGGCCCTGTGCGGATGCGCAGGGCAGGGAATGAAAACTCCATTATACGAAAACTAAGACGCCGAAACGGGCTAGGAGGCGTCGGGATCGGGGAGCAGGGTGGGGCTGGAGGCGGAGAGGAAGCTCTCGAGGAGGAGAGTTGCGGCTACCTGATCGATGATGTCCTTGCGGTCGAGGCGGCGGGAGCGGCCGGTGGATTGGGGAGTGTGACCGGAAAAACTGAGGAGAGCATGGGCGTCGTGGGTGGTGAGGCGCTCGTCGAGCAAGTGGTGCGTGAGGGAGGGGTGCGCATCCCTGAGCGCCTGGGCGAAGGCCTGGGCTTTGACGGCCTGGAGACTAGGGGTGCCATCGACGTGCAGCGGGTTGCCGACGAGAAGGGCTTCGACGTGGTGTTGGCGGATGAAGCGGGCGATGGATTTGAGGTCAGCGCGGAGGGTGGTGCGGTGGAGCGTGAAAAGGGGCTGGGCGGTGAGGCCCAGAGGGTCTGTGATGGCGAGACCGATGCGGCGGTCGCCGACGTCCAGCGCGAGGGTGCGGGGGTGAGGCACGGTGTTAGTGTACGGGGGAAGAACAGGGGATAGGGGATAGGGGATAGGGGATAGAGGGTAGAGGATAGGGGTAAGGTTCGTGGATAGAATGCGGAGGAGAGGGATAAAGTGTGAGGGTACTCAAGGCTTTGGTGGTGATCGTGATTCTGGTGGGGATGGCGGTGGGGTTCTTTGTCTACGTGCCTTACGGTCCTGGCTCGGAGATGTTTGTCGATATTCTGCCGGGGACCGGGACGCTGGGGATTGCTCGGCAATTGCAGAAGGCGGGGATTGTGCGGAGCGCGCTGGCGTTTGATGGGCTGGTGATCTGGAAGACGGTGCGGGGGCACGGTGCTGGATCGTTGAAGGCTGGGGAGTATCGGTTTGACCATCCAGCGAGGATGGAAGAGGTGTATGACCGGTTGAGGCAGGGCGATGTATACACCGTGACCCTGGTGATTCCGGAGGGATACAACATCTTCGATATTGCGAACGCGGTGGCATCGGCGAAGTTGGATTCTCGGGAGGATTTTCTTGACGCGGAGCGAAAGAATACGGAGCTGATCGCCGAGTGGGTGCCGAAGGGGGGCGCGAGTTCGTTGGAAGGTTATCTGTTTCCTGACACGTATAAGTTCAGTCGTCATGCGACGCCCATCCTGATGCTGACGACGATGGTGAGGCAGTTTGGGCAGGAGGTGAGGCGGCTGGGCATCAAGCCCGATCAGGTTTCGCGGACCGTAACGATGGCGTCGCTAGTGGAGAAGGAGGTGCATATCGACACGGAACGGCCGGAGGTGGTGAGTGTGTTTGAGAATCGCCTGGCGGCAGGTATGCCTCTGCAGACTGACCCGGCTGTGATCTACGCGTCGCTGTTACGGGGGACTTGGACGGGGGTAATCCATCAGAGCGAGCTGAAGTCGGACTCTCCGTACAACACGTACACACACGCAGGATTGCCGCCGGGCCCGATCTGCAACCCGGGAGTTGCGGCGCTGCAGGCGGCGCTTCGCCCAGCGAAAACCGACTATTTGTATTTCGTGGCGGATCCAAAGGGGACTACGAAATTCGCCAAAAGCCTGACGGACCACATCGCGAATGTGGCCGCTTATCGAGATGGGATGAAGCCTTAAGTTCAGAGGCTTTGGCAGAGTGCGTGCCTCGTGTGCTCCGGGAAGAGATACAACAGGTTGGGGTTTGGCTGGGGACTGGTCGGGGACCATTTCGTAAGGTACTGAATAGCGAAAATTTAGCGAATATACACAGGCAAAATTTGGCTAACATACACCCAAAGTATTGTATTTATTGTAGTTTTGGCACTTTCTGGCGGCCCAGAAATTTAGGGTTGACATGGAAGGGGCGCGGAGCTACAACCGCAACACTTCAACTACGAAGATCAGTCCGCCGGAGCAGGGAGATGAAGCTGCCGGGGCCAGAGTCTTCGGGGGGGAAACGCGGGCGGGCGGGCATTTCCCAGGGCCAACGTTCTGTCACAACGACGAAACAGGTCGCGACGCGCATGGATTCCACCGCAGAGTGTGAGCCACAGGCGAAGCAGATCTCATAGCAACCGAGCGAGCCCATTCGACCGCAGAAAAATGACCGAGGCTCGCCGGGGGGAAACTGTGCCTGGAGAGATAAGAATGAAGTACTTCCGCGTTGATTTGAAAGTGTGTGAAGCTTGCGGGACGCTTTGGCTGCGAGCCATGGGTCACGGAGTGTACTGCTCTGGATGCGCCCAGTGGTTGTCGGATTTTCCGGCACCGCGCGCGTCAAGCCGACGGGCACAAAGGCGCACGACGGTGAGTATCGCGGCGTATGCAGGCGGTGTCCAGTGAGACAGCAGGTAGGTGGCAAATGTCAGGAGGCTGGGCTCCGGTTGGTTCCCAAATTGGTACGACGTGGCGGACAGAACCGGGTGATCCGGGAGGGAAGCACAGGGCAAGTGGTTGCAACACTGAGCAACGCTTTGAACCTTCATCGGGTTTGGGCGGTTGCCGAAAGGGTTGCGGTCGAACCGCCGGAGATGCTGGATCCGGACGAAAAGCCCAAGGTTGAGCTTGCGTTCTATCGGAAGTACACGGAAGCGATGCTGCGACGGTATCTGCGGATCTCCATACAGAGCGGTCGTGTTCCATCGTTGCTGGGACGGGAGTTATTCCAGGGGAATGTGACGAGCTATCGAGTCCACAGCTTTGAGGATGGCGTCATATTCTGTTTCGACGTGGAAAAACGTCTGGGAAGGCTGACGGTGATGAACCAGCAACTGATCAAGCGAATCGGGCTGCAGGAGTACACGCAGGGGGAAGCCGCCTGCATGCTTGGGCTCAGCCTGCGAAACTGCATTCGTCAGTACGGATATGCACTCGATGAGCTAACGGAGATGTTTCTGGAGGCCGGAATGTTGGATCCGCTGAAAAGTTGTCAAGGGGGTCAAGGCGACGAAATCAGCCGAAGTGCCTCATTCTAAAGTTAATAATAAATTTGAAAAGTTGGCATAGTTACCCTATTCAACTTGGTATTCTAGTTAAGTAGAGATAAAGCGGGAGACCCTTCGGGGTCTCCCGTTGTGCGTTTAAGGGGAAAGAGCAGCGATGACGCAAAGTAAGGAGCTTGATCAGGTGAAGGAAGCGCTAGGTGAGAACAAAGCCAAGTACATGCGGCCAAGTGAGTGTCGCAGCCACATGAGGCGGACGCTGGCGAGGGAGTTCCAGGGGATTGTGGACGGGTTTGTAGAGGCCGCGAAAAAGGGAAGCTGTCCGCACGTAAAGTTGGCGACGGAGTTACTCAAGCCAATCCGGAAAGGGCCTTCGCGAAAGAAGGGAACGGCGACGAAGTACTGGGAAATGCTGCAGCGAGAAGAACGAGAGCAAGAGCAGTTGAAAAAAGAACAGCTTGCGGCTGGCCAGGATTTGTAGCCGCGATCTGCATAGATGACAACGGGATGTTAGAGAAATGGGCGGAGGATAGCCGCCGGGAGAGATCGATGAGTGTTTTCAGCAATGTGATTAAGGACTTGAAATCATTTGGGGCGAAGGTTGAAGCGGCGTTTAAGAAGTTGTTCGGAGACGCGCCCTCGTGGATTACGATTGCACAAGGAGTGCTGACGTACCTTGGGCCAATCGTGGTAACCATTTTGACGATCGGTGGCGGACCGGCGCTGGGGGAAGAGGCGAACGAGATCATCGGAACGATCAAGACTGATCTTGCGACGGCGTTGGCGACAGTGACTACGGCGAATGCGGCGACCAGCCTGCCGAATTTGCTTGCAGATATTCAAACGCAGCTTCCTGCACTGCTGGCGGCGGTGAAGGTGAGCAATCCGTCGGTTGTGGCGAGCATTGAGAACTACACAAATATGATCAACACGGAAATCACGGCGTTGCTGAATTCGATGCCAGCGGTGGCCTGAGATGAGCCAGGCGAAGACGTATCTGCTCTTGGATCCAGCCGCCATCGCCGCGAAGGTGAAGGCGGCTGGGGGACCGGCGCTTGATCCAACTCAAGGTAAGGGGCAAGCGAGTGCTGATGGTGTGACGTTGAGTTGGAGCGTCAACCAGGGGCAGATTCTTATCACGATACTTCGAAAGCCGTGGATGATCGCCTATAGCGCCATCTGGAGTCATGTGGATGCAGTTCTGGGCTAGTGAACGCATTGAGGCCATCAGCGCGAACGCCCTAATTCTGTATCATTCTGCATCCTAGAGGGTAGGACGGGAGTCGATATACTCAGTAATTGCAATTGATGAAGAATTTGAGAGCGTTGTCGGTGATGTTGGTGGCGATGACAGGCGGCTTGACCGGCTGTTTCTCGACGACTCGTCTCGTTCTGAAGTCAGAGGTCCCAACGGTTTACCAGACGGTCAGCGTGGAGCAGATCGAGAAGGATGTTGCGGATCGCGATGCAGCGGTCAAGACGCTGAAGGCGCAGGTACAGGTGACGGCGACTACGGGCGGATCGAAGGAAGGAAAGCTTAAGGAGTACACGTCGTTTACGGGATACATCTCTGTGCAGAAGCCGGCTGATTTGAGGGTAATTCTGCAGTTGCCGCTGATTGGATCCCGGGCGCTCGACATGGTGAGCACAGGCGACACATTCACGTTAGTGCATGCGTCGTCGCACGGGAATGTATGGATACAAGGGACGGGCAAGGTAACGACGCCCTCGAAGAACGGGTTGGAGAATCTGAGACCGTCGGTATTTCTGGACTCACTGTTGGTGCCGGGAGTGGATCCGGGTGAGTGGGTCACGATGACGGAGTCGTCGCGGGTGCTACACCAGGATATTCATCATAAGACGGAGACGGTTGAGCCCGATTACAACCTGACGGTGCTGAAGCCAACCAGCGGAAACATTCTGCATGTGCAGCGGGTCATTCGCATCAACCGGGTGACGATGCTGCCGTATCAGCAGGATATTTACAACGATAAGGGCGAGGTCGTGACGCAGGCGACGTATGAAAACTACCAGACCCATGGTGGCCAGCAGTTTCCTGCGGAGATTACGATTCGCAGGCCGCTGGATGAGTACTCGCTGAAGATCGACGTGACGAAGCTGACGCTGAATGAGCCGTTTGAGGCGGACCAGTTTGAGCTGACGATTCCGCCGGGGACGACGGTACAGAAGCTGCAATAGGCACTGTGCGCGGAGCGATTAGAGGAGGCCGGCGCGGTGGGCGTGCGCGGCGATCTGGTCGTTGATCGAGAGAGCAAGTGCAAGCGCTTCGCGGCCTGCCTGAGCGGAAACGCGTGGTTGTGTGCGCGTGCGAACAGCATTTAAGAAGTCTTCGAGCTCAAGGCGAAGGGGTTCGCCTTTGGGGATGTCTGCCTTGGTGAGGGAGAGGCCTGCGGTGGGGTGCTCACCGTGAGCGGGCAGAGAGAGCTCGGAGGTGGGACGGGGCGTGGGGGCGGCCGCGGTGGGTGCAGGGAGGGGAGAAGAACCTGCAGCGGGCGCCGCCGTAACTGCGGCAGCGATTGCCGCCGCGACGACGGTTGGATCGACGCTGATGGTCAGGAGTTCCTGACGAGCGAAGTCGAGAGACAGGTATTGGTGGGGTTGGAAGAGGCGAAGCTTGCGAACCTGCTCGGTGGAGACGCGGCTGGCGGTGAAGTTGGCGACGCAACCCGAGTCGAATTCGACGCGCACGTTAGCGATGTCGGTCTTGTGCGAGAGGATTGGCAGGCCAACGGCGCGGACTTCGCGAACAGGTGAGTTGGTCAAGCTGAGTACGATGTCGAGATCATGGATCATGAGATCGAGAACGACGTCGACGTCGAGGGAACGCGGCGTGAAGACGCTGAGTCGATGCGACTCGAAGAACATTGGGTGGGTGAGGGCTGCGAGGGTGGCGGTGACGGCCGGATTGAAGCGCTCGAGGTGACCGACGGCGACAATGCGGCCCTGTGCCTGGGAGAGCGCAAGGACGTGGTCCGCTTGAGCGAGGGTTGCGGCGAGAGGCTTCTCGATGAGGATGTCGAGGCCGGCTAGAAGAAGCTGTTCAGCGACTGCGGCGTGATGGCTGGTAGGGACGCAGATGGAGACGGCGTCGAGCGACAGGTTGGCGGCGAGCAACTCGGTAACAGTTGAGAAAGCTGGGACGTTGTAGGTAGACGCGAAGGACGAGCGGCGCTCGTTGATTGGATCAACGAGTGCGCCGAGTTGGACGAGTTGAGGCTGAGCGATTTCAAGCTCGCGATAAACGCGAAGGTGATTGCGCCCGAAGGCGCCGGTTCCGACGACTGCGACGCGGAGGGGAGGCACGGCTACTTTTGTGCCGCGGCGTCGGGCAGCGGAGACTCAACCGCTACGCGGCAGCGGGTGTAGAGCTCGAACAGTTGGGTTAGCTGATCTTCGGGCTTGGGAGCAGAGGGGAGTCCAAAACCGGTTGACGAGGCACCCTTGGTGCCGAGGTTGGTGTGGGCGGCGACGAACTTGAGGAGGTCGAGAGCGATGTCTTCAGAGCGGCGGGGTGCGGAGGTGAGATTGCTGGATTCCATAAGAGCCTTTCAGAGCATGTTGCTAAAGGTGATGGTAGCGGTTCGGCGGAGATGGTTGCAACGTATGACTGGCCGTCAATTGCAGGAATGGGCTAGACGGTGATCTGCAGTACGGATGTTTCGACCGAAAGAGCGACCGGAAACAGAGAATTTGTGATTGAGAAAGCGTAAGGGCCAGCAAGGCCGAGGAGAACGATATGAACCGAGTGGAGCTACAGAGGATTCTTGGCTACGTGAATATTGGATTGGCAATCGCCCACGACAGCGGGGTTTCCATTGGACATTTTGGGTGCGGCGATTTTATACAGCTTGCGCAGACCGCAAATGGCATGTTGCTCCATTCGATTGCGCCTACAGCCATTGCTGAGCCAGATTGCGCGGCTGAAGCGGGAGCGGGCACTGCCATTCTCGACGGTGCGTTGGCAGCGTAGAAGGCAACGCCGAGCTATCGCGATGGATGCATGAGTATGGATTTGAGCAGCAATAGAGGTGGAGGAGCAATGAGCGGAACAAAACGAGTATTGATGCTGCTAGTGGTACTGGTGGCGATGATAGCTGGGTGCGCGGGCATTGCAGCGGCCCAGGTACCTACGACGACGGTATCGGACACGATAGACAACGCCAGCGGAATACCGGCAGGCGGCACGGTGCTTGTGAGCTGGAGCTCCTTTACCACGGCGGGTGGACAGACCGTTCCGGCTGGTACGACGTCCGTAGCCCTGGGCGCAGGAGGCCAGCTGTCGATTGCTCTAACGCCGAATGCGGGAGCATCGCCGATGGGGAGCTATTACACTGCGATCTTTCACCTGAGTGACGGAACGACAAGTCGCGAGTACTGGGTAGTCCCCGTGACGGTGCCGGGGGGAGGGCCCGCGACGTTAGCGGAGATAAACAATCTTGGCCAACCAGGCCGATTGCGGCAACTAGAAGGGAGAGTCGAGGAACATGAGCGGAGCGTGCAGCGGTTGAAGGGCGCCGGTGTAGTCTTCGGGGGCCTTCTGACGACACTTCACGTGATCATTGGATATCTGATTGAGCACTACGCTAAGTTTTAGAGGGTCTCGCGGTGCGCAATTTAGGTTTTAGCTATCCGATGTCTTCGGACCAGTTCTCCAGGTACGCCTTGAATTCGGACATAAATTTACCTGCATCCGCGCCGTCGATAATCCGGTGATCAAATCCGAGAGTGAAGTGTTGAATGCTCCGAATCGCGATCGTATCCTGGCCATCCTTATCGGTGAGCACCACGGCCTCTTTATTGAGGCCGCCGATGCCGAGGATTGCCGACTGAGGTTGCGCGATGATGGGCATGCCGAATTGCTCGCCGAAGATGCCAGAGTTGGTGAGGGTGAAGGTGCCGCCGGCAACGTCATCGGGCGCGAGCTTCTTGGAACGTGCGCGCTCCGCCAGGTCGACCACCGCGCGGGCGATGCCCAGGAAGCTCTTCTCTTCGGCCTGCTTAATAACCGGAACGATCAGTCCCCACTCCAGTGCAACAGCGATTCCAATATTGATGTTTTTGTTGTAAAGGATCGACTCACCCTGCATGGAAGCGTTGACGATAGGATGCTTGCGGAGAGCTTGGACGGCTGCGCGCGTAATGAACGGCATGTAGGTCAACTTCACGCCATTGCGCTGCTCGTACTTGTTCTTCTCTTTTTCACGCAGCTTCACGATGCGCGTCATATCCACCTTGAAGACCGTGTGGACATGCGGACTGGTGGCCTTTGACTCCACCATGCGCTTGGCAATGATGGAACGCATCTTGGACAGAGGGACCAGTTCGCCGGGCAGCGGAGCTGCGGTGGCAGCTGGCATCGACTTCGCAGCAGGAGTGGGAGCCGAAGTTGCCGCTGGGGGCGCGATGGGGGCTGGAGAAACTGCCGGCGGCGGAGTTGCGCCCTCAAGATGGCCGAGGATGTCCTGCTTCGTGATCCGTCCGGAAGCACCGGAGCCAGGAATTCCGCGGAGGTCGATGTTGTTTTCGGCTGCGATCTTGCGAACCAGAGGCGATGAACGAAGAGCTTCGCCTCCGGCGGCGGAAGGCGGAGGAGCCGTGGCAGCTGCAACTTGCGTTGATTTGCTGGGAGCCGGAGAAGCAGCAGCCGGTTGAGGTGTGGGCGCGGAAGCTGCGCCGCCGCCGCCAATCACCGCGACCACTGTGCTCACTGTGACCGTCTGGCCTTCCTGCACGCGGATCTCGGATAGGACGCCGGCAGAGGGCGAGGGAATTTCTGCATCCACCTTGTCGGTCGAGATCTCGAAGATGGGTTCGTCGCGCGCTACTGTATCGCCGACCTTCTTAAGCCACTTGGTGAGCGTCCCTTCGGTGATGGACTCACCCATCTGAGGCATGAGGACTTCAATGCCGGGGCCAGAAGCCTCGGGTGCGGGCGGCGGGACGGCTGCGTCCTGGGCCGCGGTGGTCACCGCTGCGGGCGTGACCGTTTCCACTTTCGGCGCCGTTTGACTAGGTGCCGGGGTCGCTGGAGCCGCCTCGGCTGCGCCAGAGTCGTTAATGGCGCAAACCACGGTTCCTACGCCAACCGTAGCGCCTTCCTGCACCTTGATTTCGCCGAGGATGCCTGCTGTGGGCGAAGGGATTTCAGCATCCACCTTGTCGGTGGAGATCTCGAAGAGTGGCTCGTCACGAGCGACGATGTCCCCAAGCTTTTTGAGCCACTTGGTAAGCGTACCTTCCGTGATTGATTCGCCCATCTGGGGCATGACGACGTCGATTGGCATGGGGAACGGTCTCCGGAAGAGTCTACGGCAACGCTTACAGCGCAATTTCAGATTATACGGGTCTAAACGATGTAAAGGCGCAGATTAGGAGTGATCTGTACCGCTTGGTAAATAATGTGAGGTTAGGTCGCGGCGGGTTGAGCGCCTAACAGGTGGTCAAGGGATTCGGCGGCGAGCATCTGACGCTGGAAGACGCGTCCGAAGTTAGCGGCGACAGCGTGAGCGGCCTGGGAGAGTGAGGGTGGTGGACTGTGAGGGGATTCCATTTCCAGCGAAGTTACCGTTCGGTCCGTGATGCCGCAGGGGACGATCCAGTCGAAATCGCGCAGGTCGGTCGTGACGTTGAGGGCAAAACCGTGCGAGGTAACTGCCTGGGAAACATGGACACCAATGGCGGCAATTTTCTTATCGCGAACGCTTCCGCCCGGTAAAGTCCAAACACCCGTCAGTTTGCAGATGCGCTGCGTGGGGACACCGAAGTCTTTACAGGTAAGCATCAGGGCCTCTTCCATCAATCGCACGAAATCGACTGGGCCCAGGTGCGGACCACGTTTACCCGGGAGATCACCACGGAGATCGAAGATAGGGTAGCCGACGAGCTGGCCGGGACCGTGATACGTGACGTCGCCGCCGCGATTGATTTCGTGGATCTCGGCGCCGCGGCTGGCGAGTACCTCATCGCTGGCGAGGATGTTTGCGCGTGACGCATTGCGACCGAGGGTGAGCACGGGCGGGTGTTCGAGGAGGATGAGCGTGTCCCCGATGGTGCCGGCCTTGCGCGCAGCAACAACCTCCGACTGGATGCGCAGGCCTTCGGCGTAGGGGATGCGGCCGAGTTGTAAGAGGTGGATGTGCATTGTCTGGCTAGAGGCCGAGATCGCTTAGGCTGGGATGGTCGTCGGGCCGGCGACCGGAGGGCCAGTGGAAGAGACGTTCGGCTGGGGTAATCGTGAGATCGTTGATGCTGGCGTGGCGCGCGGTCATCAAACCGGCGGAATTAAACTCCCAATTCTCGTTGCCATAGGAGCGAAACCATTGGCCGGCCTGGTTATGCGATTCGTAGGCGAAGCGCACCGCGATGCGGTCGTCGGTGAAGGACCAAAGCTCTTTGATGAGGCGGTAGTCCGATTCACGCTGCCACTTCCGAGTGAGAAAGGCGACGATCTCTTCGCGCCCATTGATGAACTCGTTGCGATTTCGCCAGCGGCTATCGAGAGAGTAAGCGAGCGCAACCTTTTGGGGGTCGCGGACATTCCACGCGTCTTCTGCCTTGCGGACTTTCTCGATAGCCGTCTCGCGCGTGAACGGCGGAAACGGAGGCCTTGCTTCTGAGGTCACAGCTTCCTCCAGTCGCAAACTCTAAACGTTGATGGCCATGCCTTCGACGCTAGAGAAGCCGTCCAGCAAGCTTTCGGAGAGGGTGGGATGCGCGTGGATGGTGAACATCATCTCTTCGACCGTGGCTTCGAACTCCATTGCGACGACGCACTCGGCGATCAGCTCCGTGGCTTGCGGGCCGATGATATGAACGCCGAGCACCTCGCCATATTTGGCTTCAGAAACTACCTTCACAAAACCATCGTGGGAATCGACGATGGTGGCTTTAGAGTTGCCAACGAAGGGGAACTTGCCGACCTTGACCTGGTAGCCCTTCTCCTTTGCCTGGGCTTCTGTCAGGCCGACGCTACCGATCTGCGGGTCGCAGTAGGTGCAGCCGGGGACGCGATCTTTCCGAACAGGACGCGCGTATTTGCCGGCCAGCTTACTCGCCACAACGACGCCACACATCGCGCCAACGTGAGCAAGTTGCGGTAATCCGGCAACAATATCGCCAATCGCATAAACGCCTGGCTCGGAGGTTTCCATCCACTCATTGACGGGGATGAAGCCTCGGTCGAGCGTGATCTTCACCTTGTCGATGCCTGCGTCCGCGGTACGAGGACCTCGACCAACGGCCACCAAGACTTTCTCGGCTTCTTTGACCTGTGGCTTGCCGGCAGCGTCGGTGAAGCTTACCTTGACGCCCGCGCCTGTTTTCTCAATTTTTTCGACTTTGCAGCTAACGTTTACGTCGATGCCGCGTTTCTTGTACGCCCGCGTCAACTCCTTCGAGATCTCCTCGTCTTCAACCGGAACAATCCGCGGGAGGGCCTCAATGATCGTTACCTCGGAGCCAAAGCTCTTGAAGACCGAGGTGAACTCTACGCCAACCGCGCCCGAGCCGATCACGATAAGCGACTTTGGCAGCGCCGGCAGGGTGAGAATCTCTATGTTGGTGAGGATCGTTTCGTCAGCCTTGTAGCCAGGGAGCATGCGGGCGTCGGAGCCTGTCGCAAGGACGACCTTCTTGGCCATGACCTGAGTTGAGGTCTGCAGTTCGGAACCCTCGCCTTTGCCTTTATCTTCCGCGGACACATCCACGGTGAAGACGCCTGCCTTGGCTGGGCCGGTGAGTCGGCCATGGCCGCGGACGACCGTAATCTTATTTTTCTTCATCAGGAAGTCGAGGCCCTTGGTGTGCTTCACGATGATGTCGTTCTTGCGCTTGAGGAGGTTGTCCCAGTTAAGAGTCGGTGAGGAGACGCCTTCGATTCCATAGCTGGACGCATGCTTCAGATGGTCCCAGATCTCGGCTGAAAACAGCATTGCCTTGGTGGGGATGCAGCCCCAGTGAAGGCAGGTGCCGCCAAGTTTGTCGGTCTTCTCGATGAGCGCGACCTTGAGGCCGAGTTGTGCCGCGCGGATGGCGCAGGTGTAGCCTGCCGGTCCGCCGCCGACGATGACCAAGTCGTAAATAGTGTCTGCCAAGAGAGTGTGCTCCATTCATTGGGGATCACGGCCGGCATATCGCGCGTACCCGCGTTCTCAAGTTCCCTGAACCCTTAGTTTAGCCGTTGCCGCAGCCCACGTCATTCGATGTGCGACAGCCGTGCGCGATTCAAGCGGCCGTTTCATCAAGTTCTGAACGAAACCATGCGCTCCTGGAGGTGCGCTTTCAATGCAGAAATTTAGCTATAGCGATCGGGGATTAGCGCTCACAAAGAGCTTTGAGGGACTTCACCTGGGGTCGTATCAAGATTGCGCCGGAAATTGGACCATCGGTTACGGCCACGCGGGTCCTTCCGTTTTGCCGGGTCAATGCATCAGCGAACCAGAAGCTGAAAAGTTGCTCGAAGCGGACCTGGCAGAAGCCGTTGCCTGCGTGAATCACGCGGTGCAGGCGGTCATCTCCCAAGGCCAGTTCGATGCGATGGTGGACTTCTGCTTCAACGCCGGTCGCGGGAACTTCGTGCAGTCTACGCTGTTACGGAAGCTGAACAGCGGGGATTTTCAGGGTGCTGCCGCACAGTTCGCGCTGTGGGTCCACGCAGGCGGCGAAGTCGTTGCCGGACTACTGCGGCGCCGGAATGCAGAAGCAGCGATGTTTGTTGCGTGAGCAGTTGGGCCGCTTACTAAAGGACCTTTGCAGCATCTTTCGCGAAGTAGGTGACGATGAAGTCGGCGCCGGCGCGGCGAATGCTGAGCAGGCTTTCGAGCATGGCGCGTTCGGGTTCCAGCCACCCGCGCTGAAAGGCGGCGTGCAGCATCGAATACTCGCCTGACACCTGGTACGCGCCCAGCGGGAGATCGAATCGGTTGCGAGCCTCGCGGATGACGTCGAGGTAAGGCATTGCGGGCTTCATCAGCAGCATGTCGGCACCCTCGGCAATGTCTTGCTCAATCTCCCGCATGGCCTCACGCAGGTTGGCGCCATCCATTTGATATGTACGCCGGTCGCCAAACTGTGGAGCAGAATCGGCGGCCTCGCGGAATGGGCCGTAAAAGGCTGAGGCGAATTTCGACGCATAGCTGAGGATCGGCGTGTTGTGCTTGCCAGCTTGGTCCAAAGCTGTGCGGATGGCCGCGACGCGTCCGTCCATCATGTCGCTGGGCGCAACGATGTCGGCCCCGGCTTCGGCAAGCGATGCGGCTGTTTTGGCGAGCAGGGCGACACTCGAATCGTTCTCCACGGCAAAATGATCCCCGTCGCGCGTCACGATACCGCAGTGGCCGTGTGAGGTGTACTCGCAGAGGCAGACGTCGGCAATCACAACCAGCGATTCAGTCTTGCTGGATTGTTTGATCGCTCGGATGCCGCGCTGGACGATCCCATCGGCAGCCCACGCACCGCTGCCCTGTTCGTCCTTTTCTTCGGGAATGCCAAACAGCAGCAAGCCCCCAATTCCGAGAGTTGCGCAGGCTTCAACTTCGTTCACGGCTTCGTCGATGGAAAGATTGAAGACGCCCGGCATGCTGCTAATCTCCCGACGCACACCCTCACCCTCACAGAGAAATAAAGGGTAGATGAGGGCGGAGGGTTCCAGATGTGTTTCACGGACGAGCGAGCGCATGGCTGCGGAGGAACGGAGACGGCGTAGACGCGTTGCAGGAAATTCCATGCAAACAATTCTATGGCTAACCAGCATTTGAGTTCGTAACGCGGATCACACGCAGCCTGAGGCTCAAGCTTTGTGCTGCGCGTCGGCGAGCGCGGCGTACTCGTCGCCGCTGAGACTGGGCGCAAGTACCCAAAGCGTGTAAATCCCGAGAGCCGTTCCGAGCGGAAAGTGAATCAGGGCCAGAATGCCGAAGATGATGGCGAAGATGCGTCCCCACGGTTGGCGCGTCAGCAGGGCGTATGCCGTCAGAAGGACGCAGAAGACGCTGGTCACAAGCGAAAACAGAGCCATGGGCCAGAGGCTCGCGAGCCACATTGAGCCGAATGGGCTCCAACCTAGGGTGAAGTCGGAATTGCCAAAGTGCCTGCCGAAGAGGCCGTGTAGTACCGAAACTCCAAATAGCCCTGTGAAGATGCGCAATCCGGCATAAACGAACCAGAGAATAGCCAGTCCTTGAATATTCCGCGCGACACGGCTATACGGGAAAAACGACGGACCGCGCGAATAAGCAGGCCCCGGCTGCTGTTGGGAAAAAGTCTGGCCGCCACAGCGGGGACAGAATCGCGCATCCGGCGCCAAAGCATTTCCGCATGCTGAACAGTTCATTGTGCTGCCTCCTCAAAACACGTTCTCACGAGTTTCGCCACTAAAGACTACGTAGACAGCGTGGAATCGGTTCCGCCAGACCCGGCCTGCCGGCGGCGCCCGTTGTAATGAAGCGGACGCCCCAAACTCATCAGGACGGATGCGTTTCCCCGTATTCTATTGGTGTGGCATTCCTTCCTGAAATTCCGTCTCTTCTATCTGAAATGAGTGCCGAGGCACTGCAATGGCCTGAGCTGATCGAGCGACTGTCCCGTGGGGCACAATCGCCTCTGGGCCGGGAATGGATCAAAGCATTGCAGCCCAGTTCTGATGCCGCTTGGGTAGAACAACAGCAAGAGCGCAACGCCGAGATGCAGAAGCTGATCACGGGTGGAAGCTTCGATTTTCGTGGCATCTTCGATGTGACAGAGACTCTCGACAAGGCACGGATCGAGGGCGCAGCGCTGGAGGCGATGGAGATTCGGTCGCTGATCGTGCATGCGGAACGAGTCGAGGCGTGGAGGCAGATTGTGCTGTCTCCGCCGGATTCGGTACGGGACCAATGGCCGGGGATCGAGCAGCTCACGGCTCCGTTACTACCCTACGATCTTGGAGAATTGCTGAGATCGCTCAGCGGGAAAATCGAGCCCGATGGCAGCTTGAGTGACGACGCGTCGCCCGAACTGCGCCGGATTCGCCGCGCGTTGGAGCAGCAACATCGGGCGATTGAGTCCAGTCTGCGACGTGCGCTCGCGAAGCTTTCGGAGGATGGCAGCACGCAGGAATCGCTGATCACCGTGCGTGGTGAGCGCTTCGTGATCCCAGTCAAAAACGAATTCAAGCGTAAGGTCGGTGGAGTCATTCACGGCTCCAGCTCGAGCGGCCAGACGGTATTCGTGGAACCGATGGAGACCATCGAACACAACAATGAACTGGCGCGACTGCTGGATGAGGAGCAAGGGGAGATTCATCGAATCCTGGTTGCGATGACCCGCGCGATCGCCACGCAGAGCGACGCCCTCGTCCTGGGAGCGACGATTCTGGGTGAGGCCGATGCGCATCAGGGGGTTGCACGTTTTGCAGCGGACTTGGGCTGCGTTCGCCCAAGATTTGCCGGATCCGCTTTAGATTCCGACGACGAAGGGACGGACGAGTTTAGCTTCGTCGCAGCGCGCCACCCGCTCCTCGACATGCGGCTGCGCGCGCAGGGCGGAGTGATCATTCCACTCACGATCACCCTTCCTGCCGGCAAGCGCCAAATGATTATCAGTGGACCGAACACCGGGGGGAAAACTGTAGCGCTCAAGACCTCCGGACTGATCACACTGCTGGCGCAGGCCGGGTTGCCCGTGCCAGCGGAGAAGGCGCGCCTTCCCTTCTTTACGGCCATCTATGCCGACATTGGCGACGCGCAGTCGATCGAGCAAAATCTCTCCACATTTTCAGCTCATATCGTTCACCTGGAACGCATTTCTCGGAGTGCGGATGCGCAATCCCTTGTGTTGCTGGATGAGCTGGGGTCAGCGACGGATCCGGAAGAAGGAGCAGCGCTGGCGGTTGCGGTCGCAGAGCACTTTCTTGCACGCGGTGCATGGTGCGTCATCACAACGCACCTCACTTCCTTGAAGGTGTATGCGGCCAAGCATGAGGGAGTGGTCAACGCGGCCGTTGGATTCGACGAGGTAGCGCTGGCGCCAACATATGAGTTGCGCCTGGGGGTGCCGGGCGCCTCGGCGGGGTTGAATATTGCCGCGCGTTTGGGACTTGATCCGGCGATCGTGGCGAATGCGCGTTCCCAGATGACGACGCAGCAGGTTGATATTGGAAGGTTTTTGGATGAACTGCATGGTCAGCTCACAGCCGCTACGGTCGAGCGCGAACACCTGAAAGTGGTTGAGCGCGAATTGGCGAGGGAACGGCTGCGGCTTGAGCAGGACGGTCGCGCGGAGCAGCAGGCGCGCACGCGCGAATTGGAGAAACAGCTCAAAAGCCTCATCGAAGATTTCGAAGCCCAATTACGAGACACGGTGAAAGCCATTGACGACAAGACCGTTGCGCAAAAGATCGCACGGGATTCGGCTCTACGCATTGCGCGGCTGAAGCGGGAATTCTCCGAGCAGTTTCAAACAACGGTGGTCGCTCATAACGCTCCTCCACAAAACGAGATGGAGAAGAAGGCTGCCGATCGCCAGCGAGAGCCAAAGGCCGGTGACCTGGTTCGCTTGAAGTCCCTCAATCGTGAAGGCCGGGTAGTGCGTGTGGTCGACGCGAAGACGCTGGAAGTTGCGGTTGGCTCCATGAAGACTCGTGTCCTGCGAGACGATATCGCTGAGATTACGGCCTTGGCGGAGAAGCCGCTTGAGGCCGTGAAGCGGCGCGGAGGCATCACCGTGTCCACAACGTCGAACTCCGAAGACTCCGACTACATGAGCTCGGAGATCAATGTCATCGGCCGGACAGCGGACGAGGCAGAGAGTGAAGTCGAGCGTTTCCTGGAGCGAGCTTTTCTCGCCGGGCTGCCGCGCATTCGTGTGGTGCATGGGGTTGGAATGGGAATTTTGCGCCGGACGCTGAGAGAGTTCCTGGTGAAGCATCCCCATGTGACTGGAGTGTCGGAGCCACCCTATAACGAAGGCGGACAGGGCGCGACGATCGTGGAATTGCGGGTTTGAGGTCGCCACAACGGAGATTCGACATTCCATTGAGCTTATCCGTGCCCGGAATCGGCCCCCGTTCAACTGGCGATATCCCCATTCGCTGCAATATATCCCCGTTCACTGCTAAACCAACGACTTAGAGGCGCCCCTCCCATAGCCTTGGTGGTGCAAGCTGTACGTGATGTGGGACAACCTCTTGCCGCGCGATTGTCGGGGCAAACCTTCAGGAGAGATAAAGATATGGGTAAGGCAACAAAATTCTTTGAGACAGGCGTCGTTGTGGCCGCGAAGGCTGGTTGGAGCGTGTTTAGCAAACTGAACGCTATCAGCCCGAACGCTAGCTTCACTCCGAAGTGGTCGGACAAGCCGTTGCTGAAGTCATATCAGAAAGAGAAGCCGCCTCTCGGCTGGCCGCGTACGACCGACTCTCTCTGTCCGAAGTGCGTGCCGCAGATTCGTCAGCAGATCGTGGATGGCAAGCTGCCCCACGAGATTCTTCTCAACGAGAAGGTTGGCGAGATCAAGGCTCAGATCATCGAGCGTGATGGCCAGATCCTGATGGTGAAGGATTGCCCGATTCACGGTCACTTCGAAGATGTGATGTCGATCGACACGGCTTTCTTCAAGCATCTCGAAGAGGTTTTCCCGGGCCGCGATATCCGCGCCCACAACGATGGCAAGCTGCACAATCACGGCACGTCGACTGTTACCCACGGCCGCGGTTCGGTGCTGACCATCGATCTGACCAACCGTTGCAACATGATGTGCGATCCCTGCTTCATGGACGCCAACCAGGTTGGTTTTGTGCATGAGCTCACGTGGGATGAGATCAAGACCATGCTGGACAACGCGGTCACGATCAAGCCCAAGCGCCAGATGTCGGTACAGTTTTCGGGTGGCGAGCCGACCCTGAGCCCCTACTTCCTCGACGCTGTTGCTTACGCGCGCAAGGTTGGCTATACGTCGGTGCAAGCTGCGACCAACGGCATTGAGTTTGCCAAGTCCAAGGAGTTTTCGAAGGCTGCTGCCGAAGCGGGTCTGCGCTACGCGTACCTGCAGTTCGACGGCATCGGTAACGCTCCTAACTCGCATCGTAAGGTTGGTAATGCGTTCGACGTGAAGCTTCAGGCGATCCATAACCTGCATGAGGCCGGCGTGGACATCGTCCCCGTCACCTGCATCATCAACGGCATCAACAACGAGCAGGTTGGCCGCATCATCGAGTTCGCTCTCGACAATCCCAAGAAGATCAACTTCCTCTCGTTCCAGCCCGTGTCCTTCACCGGCCGCGATGAGGATGTGTCCGACGAGCGCCGCATGGCGCAGCGCTACACGCTCTCGCATCTCGCGCATGATGTAAAGAACCAGACTGGTCTCGGCGAGCCTGTTCGCGACTGGTTCCCCATCAGCTTTATGTCGACGTTCTCTGACTGGGCTGACCTTGTCCACGGACCCGAGCATGACTGGGGCCAACTCTCCTGCGGTTGCCACCCAAACTGCGGTATCGGCATGGCGCTGATGATCGACAAGGAAACGAAGGAAGCCGTACCGGTGACCGCGTTTCTCAATGCCGATCGCCTGGCGAAGGACATTGCTCGCGTGAACGATGCGGCTCGCGGTAAGTACTTGACGATGATTGGCGCGGGTCTGGCCCTCATCCGCAACTACGAGCCGAAGAATGCCCCGACGCACTTCAGCATCTTCTCGCTGTTGACCAAGTTCGATAAGTGCTTTGGCGCTACCGGCCGGAACTACGGCAAGGTATCGGCTGACCGCACCATGGACGACATCAAGATGCGCCGCGCCGATCGTTGGAACTTCCTGTTCATCGCGGGAATGTGGTTCCAGGATCTATTCAACTACGACTTCCGCCGCACCGAGCAGTGCATCATCCCCTACGCAACTCAAGAGGGTGAGATCAGCTTTTGCGCGTACAACACGGGCGTTGGCTGGAGAAACATCATCGAGAAGATGCACATGACCTCGTCGCTCACCAAGTGGTATGAAGAGCACGGTCGTCACGAGATCTTCGCCGGCGGTAAGAAGGTTGGTCTGGAGAAGGAAGCCAAGTATGACCTGGTGCTGAACCAGGCGCACGTGGATTCTGCTGCTAACGACACCTTCGACAAGAGCGGCATTGCCAAGAACGCGCGCGAGGAAAAAATTCGCGCTCGCGATCAGAAGCTGAAGGACGATGCAGAGAACTCCCGCATGGCCAAGCTGTATCGCAAGGAAATCCTCAAGGAGCCGGAGCTTCCTGGTGGGTTCGTTGCCATCGGCGAGATCGGCGGACTGGGTGGCATCAAGCCTGCAGCACCAGTTGAAAGCAAGGCTCAGGTTGTCAACAATATCGAAGAGACGGTAGCTGGCGACTAGCTCCGCAACATCACGCCAGCCTTAAAGGCCGCCCGAAAGGGCGGCCTTTTTCTGTTGACGGCGTTTGTCGGCTCGAGCAGAACAATTACATTTTGTTCACGCTTCAAGCGACGCGTGTTGATGTCACGTCCAATAGATGACGGTTTGTT
>Ga0302316_10000273_pt1 | contig 46033 bp, 32 predicted proteins | sample III_Palsa_N3_2_FD_200456 | JGI IMG/M metagenome (GOLD analysis project Ga0302316, IMG submission 200456) | Peat permafrost microbial communities from Stordalen Mire near Abisko, Sweden - III_Palsa_N3_2 | ecosystem: Environmental > Terrestrial > Soil > Palsa > Peat permafrost | place: Sweden...
AATGCCGATCGAGGCAAGTTTGCGCGACTCGTCAGGCACACGCGGCTCGCGGTACTGGGCGGTGGTCGGAGTGGCGTCGTACGCCACGCCAGCGCGCAGGGTGACCTGGTCGGTGAGGTAGTACTCGCCACCGAAGGAGACGTACCAGCTGTTATGCCAGTCGAAGTTCTGCACGGTGGTCGGCTGCGCCGGATTGGCGTAGGTCACCGTCAGGTTCTTGAAAACGTCCCACTCGGTCCAGTCCGCATCCGCGCCGAAACCGAACTTCTCTTCCTGGTGCCAGTAGCTGAAGCCGACGGTAGCCGGGTTGGTGAAATCGGCGGTACCGTTGGTATGCGTGAACGGCGTGCCGCCGCCAAGCAGCGGTGCCACCGCCGGATTGGAGAGCAGCGCGACAACGTTGTCCGGCACCGTGAAATTCGCCGTGCCTTCGAGGCGGTGCGAGATCTTGGAGCGATAGTCGAATGCCAGCTTGTCCTGCGAGTCGATCTTCCACTCAGCGGCAAGCTGGTAGCCCCAGGCCCAGTCGTTACCCGTGAGCCGGCCCAAACCATCCGAACCCGGTGGGACCACCGCACCGACCTGACCGCCCAGTGCCTGCGCCATGGCCGGGGTAATCTCGCCTGCCTCCGCCGCCTGCTGGATCAAACCCAGGCCGACCGCGTTGTAGTTGATCGCATTGGACAGCGTGGCACTGGTCTTCTCGGCGATGGCGCTGACACCGAGGCTGAGGTCGCTGGTGACGTCGAAGGACGCAGACAGCGTGGTATCCAGCGACGTGAACTTGGACTCGATCGCGTTGTAGCGACCCACCCAGTCCTGGTTGTAATCGGTCTTGAAGCCGAACGGCACATCGAAAGCTGCGCCCAGGTGAATGCCATCGGCAACCTTGGTGGCGAAATACAGTGCCGGTACCGGCAGCGTGGTGCCCGCATCGCCACCGTTGCCGCCACTGATCGGGCGACCCAGGGCATCGGTGGCGGTACCGTTGAACTTGGTGCCGAAATTGATCGCCGTAATGTCCGCCTGAAGGTAGGTACCGTCCAGGTCGCTCATGGCGGCAGGATTGTTCGCCACTACCGAGACATCACCGCCGGCGGTAGCCGAGCCGGCATATGCGCGACCCATCGCCGTGGCGCTGTTGGCCAGAAGCTGGAAAGCACTTGCGTTAGCGACATTTGGGGCAACCAACGCACCAACAATGGCTACGCTCAACGCGGCGAGCGCGAGCGGACGGGCAGCGCCCGTGAGGGAACGGAGAGACATGTGCATCGATTGCTCCTGCTTATTCGTATGACGGATCGGGGGAATAACTGGGGCGACCAGTGCGATTATTCATACGCGCGTTTGAAGCCCCTGGGCCGCACTTTGCCCGCTCGCACAAGGTGTTGCAAGTGCATTTGCAGCATATTGACGAGGCCTGCCGACGCGCTCGGCGGACCCATTGTTGCAATGGGTCTGCCTGGTCAGGATTGAGAACATGCCAGCTTGAGGCGCTCCCGACTGACGGTCAGCACTGTTACCCTCATCGATTCTCTGGGCATCCGTCCCATCCATACAGCCTCAGCGGGAGGTCATGCCATGCAATGTTTTGTCTATGCGAGCCTGCGCAAAACCGACAGCTATCTCTGGCTGGCCCGGCGCGACGACTTTGATGTACTGCCGGAGTCGCTGGTGTTGCTGCTCGGCGAATTGCGCTTCGTGCTGGAAGTGCGCCTCGATGAGCAGCGCAAGCTGCCGATCGAGGACACCGAACAAGTGCTTGAGCACCTGCGCGCCCAGGGTTGGCACCTGCAGCTGCCACCGCAGGAGACGCTGGCCACTGCCAATCATCTCGCCTACAAGCACTCCACCCGGGATGATCGCGACGAATGAGTCGCGCATCATCCGCACGCACGACCACACGCACATCAATCGACTGACGTTAACACTTGGTTACCGTCTGCAAGATCAACGATTTCTATACTGTCGCCATGACCCAGCCCAAATCGCGCCGCCGTCCTCCCCTCGTGCAAGCTCTCGCCTGGTTCATTCCGGGATGGATTGCGGTCGCCGCCGCCGGCCTCGCCATGCATCCGCTGACGCTGATCCCGTTGCTGCTGGCCAATGCACTGACCATGGCGGCGATCTGTCACGCAATCGGTTTCGACCCCGAACCGCGCTTCGGTCGCACGGTATTGCGGCGCGGTGCGGCGCACCTGGTGATGTTCACCGGCTACACCGCACTGGTATTCGTGCTGGTCGCGTGGCCGATGTTGCAACTCAGTCACGCACCCAGCCTCAGCGTGGCCCTTGAGCTCGCCGCCGCGCTGGTACTGGCGCTGGCGGCACTATGGCGGCTATGGCCGGCGTTCGGGCTGGTGTTCGTCTGGGATGACGCCTACCCGTCGCAGCGGGATGGCTCATGGATCTTCACCGCCACCCTGCGCAGCTTCGCGTTTGGTCGTCATCTGTCGCATGAAGAACGTTTCTTCAGCCACTTCCTGCCCGCCGCATTGGCACTGCTGGTGCTGGCGTTTGGTGCGATCGCGCTGACCGGCCTGTATGGCGCGCTGCCTTCCGAATTGCGTATCGCTGCGTTGGCGCTGTACGGCATCGTGCTGTTGCCGCTGGGTTGCCTGATCATCGCCAACCGCACGCTACGAGCGCTGTTGTGCGGGCGACATGGCAAGCACGCAAAGTCCGCCAGCGCTTCGCCTGCCGCCGTCAGCACGAGCGCGCCGGCACCGCTGAAGACGGCATCATTCGCCAAGACGCCGCTGAACGAGCAGGAACGCACCGCAGGCACGCCGCAGCAGGCCGAAGCTCTGCTGGCCGCTACTCGCAACGGCGATATCGAGCGCGCCCTGGCGCTGGTGGAAGCCGGTGCCGACCCCAACACCGCGCCGACGCCCGGGGATCGTGATCAACGCCCGGTTCTGATGTTGGCTGCATTGCTGCCCGATACCCGCCTGTTGCGCGCGCTGATCGCCAAGGGCGCCGACGTGAACCGGGCCAGCGGTGGCATCACGGTGCTGCTCGCGGCCACTCGCGACAGTTGGCACGGGCGTGCCGAGGCGGTGCTGACCCTGATCACCAATGGCGCCAGTCCGCTGGTCGCCGACAGCGAAGGCAACACGCCGCTGCACGGCGCCGTGCTCAGCGCCGAGCCGGGCGTGGCGGCGATGCTGCTGGACGCCGCCGCACCGATCAACGCACTGAACAAATTGGGCATTAGCCCGCTGGCCGCCGCCTGCCGCGCCGCCAACTGGCCGCTGGTGAAATTTCTGCTGGAACGCGGCGCCAAGCCCGCGCCGGCTGACGGCGAACCCGCCTTGGTCGCCGCCAGCGGCATCGCCGACGACGACGTCACCGGCGTCAAGCTGCTGCTCAAGCATCGCGCCGCGGTGAATGCCTTCGATGCACGCCACCGTCATGCGCTGCTGACCGCCGCTGCTGAAGGCCACGAGCAGATCGCCCGTACGCTGTGCGCGGCCGGCGCCGACGTCGCGCTGTCCGACCATCACGGAAGCACCGCCCTGATGGAAGCGGCGCGTGCCGGCGCCTGCGGCATCGTGCAGCTGCTGGCTGAGGCACAGCCGGATGCGCGCGTGCGCGACAACCACGGCCGCGACGCCCTGACGCTGGCCTGCCAGTCACCGCATGCACATGGCGAAACCGTGCGCGCGCTGCTCGCCCTTGGTGCCGAGCCCACTGCGCCCGGCAGCGATGGTCGCAGTGCGCTCGATCACGCCGCCGCCGCTGGCCGCTGGGACCTGGTCGCGTTGCTTGATCCGGAAACACCGCTGCCAGCCAGCCATAGCCGCGACCTGCTGGCCGAAGGTGCCGATACCCCGGCACACTTGCTCGATGCGCTGCGCTTCGGGCACTGGGCGATTGTGTCGAGCTTTGCCGAGCGCGTGCGCGAATGGCCACAGGCGCAGCTGGCGCAGTTGTATCTGGATCTGACCACGCCGGGTCTCGGTGCCGCGCGTCGCTGGTTGCTCGAACACGGCCTCGATGCCGAGACGCGGTTGCCCTCGCAGTTGTCCGACGATGCGGACGTCGCCGAAACTGAAGTTGCCGAAGTAACGGTACCTGCGCTGGCGCCCATGGGCCGCCGTCTGTTTGATGCCTTGCTGCAACAGTTGCCGGCCTCGACCGAGGCCCTGGATGACCTGCTGCAGGCCGGTGCCAGCCCGGCCGGTGCTGGCCTGCTGGCGCAGGCACTATCGCGCCTGAACGGTGCCGCGCAAAGCGCCGCGTTGCCACTGAACCTGCTTGAACGGGGCGCCGATCCGTTCGGTCCGGATGCACGTGATCGCACCCCGCTGCACCTGGCCGTAGTCAACATGCAGCTCGAGCTGTTGCAGGCGCTGCTGGCACGCGGCTGCGATCCGAACACACGCGACCGCGATGGCCGCACTCCGTTGTTTGCCGCGCTCGAACATGGTGCGCAGGCATTGCCACTGGTGCGTGCCCTGATCGCCCACGGCGCCAACCCGGAAGCAGCCGATGCGAATGGCGAAACGCCGCTCGGTCTGGCGCTGGAGCACCCGGCAGTGGAGCGCTGGCTGGATTGGCGCGATTGGCAGCGGCCAAATCGCCCGTTGCGCGCCGATGATCTGCCTGCCGCTGCTGCCAGCGGTGCCCTTGCCACGGTAGAGCGACTGCTGGAACTGGGATTTGCCGTTGATACCCGCGACGACCAGGGTGCCTCGGCGCTGCTGCGCGCCTGCGGCGCCGGCCATCGCGAGGTCGCCGCCTGTCTGCTCGACGCCGGTGCGGATCCGGCGCTGGCCGCGAGCAGCGGAGTCACCCCGTTGGCCGCGGCTGTCGCCGCGCGCCGCGAGGCGCTGGTCGGGCTGTTGCTGGAACGTCGGGTCGCCAGCGATCAACGCCTGCCGAATGACACCACGGCGCTGATGGTGGCCGCCGCAATGGGTTACCCGGAAATCGTCGACACCCTGCTGGACGGTGGCGCCGACGTCAACGCGGTCGATGCGGGCGGACGCAGCGCGCTGCATGCAGCAGCGCAGTTCGGCTTCGAACACAACGACAGTCTGCGCGCACGCCGGTTGTTCGATGGACTGCTCAAGCATGGCGCCGAAATCAATCAGGCGGACAGCGAAGGCAAAACGCCCCTGCTGCTATTGCTGGGCGCACAACTGCGCCCCGGCAGCGATTGCGATGCCACGCATATCGGCGCACTGGTGCCGTTGTTGCTGGATGCGGGAGCCCGGGTCGAGCACGCCGACCAGCGCGGCGTCACCGCACTGCACGCCTGCGCGATGCACGCGTTGCTGCCGCCAGCGCGCGTACTGTTGTCGCGCGGGGCAGATCGCCATGCCGCCGACGCGTTTGGTCGCACTGCCGCCGACGTCGCACGACAACTGGGCTATATCGATATCGCACATGAGTTCGCTGCCCGTACCGGGACGATTCCCAGCGTGCGGCAAACCTTGCGTCAGCCCGCACAGCCGGCCGACTGACCAGCGGCCGGGTCATCCTGACCGGCGTGTCGGTCCGTAATGGCGGCCATCGACGCGCGCGCTGGCAGCGTGCGCCAGGCGGTCATCACCTGCGCGGTGTCGATGTCGGCAACGGGTTGGCCTGGTAGCCCACCGACCACCATCACGGTACTTCCGCTTGCGCTGCGTGGTGCCCACATCAACGGTGGCCTGGAACCAAACAGCACCACCAGCGGACAACCCACGGCCGCCGCCAGGTGGGCTGGTCCGGTGTCTACCGACACCATGCTGTGAGCTACTTCCAGCAGCGCTTTCAGGCGACCGATTGGCAGCACGGCAGCGCCAATCCTGAGCGACTTCGTATCGGTGACCGCGATCAGGCTGTCGAGGTAGCTGGCCTCGGCAGGCGACCCGCAAAACAGGATCTGTGCCTGTGGCATGCGGTAGCTGATGGCACGCGCCAGAGCAGCCCACCGATGGGCCGGCCAGGATTTGTCGTCGTCGTCAGCTTCACGCACGCCGTTCCAGCGCATCGTGCGCTTGTTGGCGGGCTGCAGCAGCACCAACTGACGTCCAAGCATGCCTTGCACGCGTAGCCACGCATCACGATCGGCCCGCTCCGCCGCGCTGACCAGCAGTTGCGGTGCGATGCAGGCGTCCTGTGCCACTGGCGGGTAGGCCTCGCGAAAGGCCGCTGGCGTCGTATCGCCGAAGCGCAACAGCCAGTCTATCCAGTGCTCATCCTTCAGCATCGTCAAGTCCTGGATGAACTGGCAATGGTCGGGGCGCACACCGGCCAGCGCCAACATCGGGCGCACCTTGGTGCGGGCGCGTGGATCAGGTTCGCAGATGTAGAAAGGCGACTTGCGCAAGCGTCGCAGCGCAAGTGCAGCACGCCAGCGCTGTGGCTGAACCAACAGCGATCCGTACTGGCTACGCAAAGGGATGAGCCCGGCCACCTCGGGCTGGGCCGAATAGAGCGCCGGTGTCCAGTCTCCCAGCGCCAGCAACTGACACGGCTGGCCGTAGCGCAAATGCAACTTGCGCAGCAGCGGCTGCAACAGGATCGTGTCGCCAACACGGCCGAGGCGGATCACAACAGGGCTAATCACTGCGGGACCTGAGTCATGGGCATGACCTCAAGCAACGTTGTGGACGACATCCGGTTGACGTCACCTAGCGGATGGCACAAAGGACGGCGCGCAGGAACGTGCCCTGACTCGCATTTTCACCACGGGATGTTGGGGTGAGCGCAGCGAAACCCGACATTTCCGCATCCGGCACTGGTCAATCCTGACTTCTCAACGGAACATCCGAGTTGCGCTGGCGTTCGCGCTCGGCGCCCGGCTCCGCGTCGGCTTCGAACAAATGCTCCAGATCGACCAGCGCATCGAGCGTGCTCTGGATCAGTTTGGCCTCATCGTCATACACCAGCGACTGCTTCTTGAGCAGATCTTCGTCGTAGCGACGGAAGCGCTCCACCCGATCCACCGCCAATTCGTGTGACAGACCCAGCGCCTCCAGTGTCTTGCGGGACATCTTGAGACTGGAGTGGAACGTCTCGCGCACCGGATCGCCTACGCCCATATCCATCAAACGAAATACGTGCTGTCGGTTGCGCGCGCGGGCGATGATCCTCAGGTGCGGATATAGCCGGCTCACGATGCGTGCAGTGCGCAGGCTCGCCTCGGGGTCTTCGGTAGCCAGCACGAATACTTCGGCCTTGTCGGCCTGCGCTGCGCGCAGCAATTCCGGCCGTGACGGGTCGCCGAAGAACAGGTTGCCGGGGCCGAAGCGCCGTGAGAAATCCACCTGCTCGACGGAAGGCTCCAGCGCCACGAACGGAATACCCTGCGCGCGCAACACGCGGGCGATGATCTGTCCGACCCTGCCAAAGCCGGCGATGATCACGCGGGGCGTGTCGGCATCGATCGTGTCGAACTCGCGCGATGGCTTCTTCGGTTTCACATTCAGCAGCTTTGCCGCCAGCACCACCAGTAGCGGCGTCAATGCCATCGACAGCGTGATTGCCAACACCAGCGTGTCTCGCTGGCCGACCTCGATCAATTGCTGGTCCGCCGCCTGCTTGAGCACTACGAACGCAAATTCACCGCCGCAGGCCAGCAACACCACCAGACGCAGCGTATCTGAGCGATTGAGTCCGCCCAGCAGCCGTCCCAGCGGCCACAACAGCACCCCCTTCAGCAGCAGTAGCGCCCCCACCATGCCAAACACCAATCCGGGCCGATGCAACAGCTGCGACAGGTCCATCGACATGCCGACACTGATGAAGAACAGCCCCAGCAGCAAACCCTTGAACGGCTCGATATGCGATTCCATCTCGTGCCGGTATTCCGAATCGGCCAGGAGCACGCCAGCGAGAAACGCGCCCAGCGTCGCCGAGACTCCGGCCAACTCCATCAGCAGCGCCACGCCCATCACCACCAGCAACGCGGTGGCAGTGGATACCTCAACTGAGTCCGCCCGCGCCACAAATCGGAACACCGGGCGCAGCAGATAGCGGCCGCCGACCACCACCGCCAGGATCACCCCGACCGTGCGCAGCACGGCAAACAGGTCAAACCCGTGCCTGCCCGACGAGGACGCCAGCAACGGCACTGCGGCAATCAGCGGAATCGCCGCCAGATCCTGAAACAGCAGGATCGAGAACACCTGCCGACCGTATGCCGAGCCGGCTTCCTTGCGCTCAGCCAGGATCTGCAGGCCGAACGCGGTGGACGACAGCGCCAGGCTGGCGCCGATGATCACCGCCGCATTGGTCGACAGGCCAAACAAGTAGTACGCCATTGCGCCAATGACCACGCTGCAGCTCAGCACCTGCAGCAGGCCGGTGCCAAACACCGAGCGGCGCATCACCCATAAACGCTGCGGCGACAACTCCAGACCGATCACGAACAGCATCAGTACGATGCCAAACTCGGAAATCGTCGCGACCCCTGCGGTGTTGCTGATCAGTCCCAGCAACTGCGGCCCGATGACCACGCCGGCGAGCAGGTAGCCCAGCACCGAGCCGAGCCGAAAGCGTTTGGTCAACGGTACCGCGATGACAGTCGCCAGCAGAAACACTACGGCCGTACGCAAAAAATGTTCGCTGTCCACGGGCGGGCGACTCCGATCGGGGGAGTTTCGATTATTCCACGCAGCCGGGATCCGTGCGGGCTTCGATCTTCAGGCACCCCCATCACCGCAGGAGCGCCGAAAAAGATCAGGCCCGCACTGGGCGGGCCTGATCTGCAACATGGGCGAAGCGACCGCCCGGCAAGGGTACGCCGCTTACTTCTGCGAAGCGTCCTTCTTCGGCGCATCTTTCAGGCCGCGGTTGATCAGCATCGGCTCGATGATTGGATCCTGGCCACGCCAATCCTTGTACATCTTCGCCAGATCCTCGGTGTTGCCACGCGAAAGGATCATCGCGCGGAAACGATCACCGTTCTCGCGGGTCAGGCCGCCGTGTTCCACGAAGCCCTCGAACGCGTCGTCCGCGAGCATCTGCGTCCACAGATAGGCGTAGTAGCCGGCGGCGTAACCGTTGCCCCAGATGTGCTGGAAGTAGCTGGAGCGGTAGCGTGGCGGCACATAGCTGAGGTCGATCTTGTCATTTTTCAGCGCGGTTGCTTCAAACGCATCGGCATCCTGCAGCGGTGCATCGGCACCGAGCGTGTGCCAGTCCATGTCAAGCAAAGCGGCGGCGACCAGCTCGGTCATGTTGTAACCGCTGTTGAACTTGCCGGCCTTTTTCAGCTTGTCGACCAGGGCCTGCGGCATCGGCTCGCCGGTCTTGTAGTTCTTCGCATAGTGGGCGAACACCTGCGGATTGGTCGCCCAGTGCTCGTTGAACTGCGACGGAAATTCGACGAAGTCGCGCGCGGTCGCCGTACCGGACAAGGTCGGGTACTGCTCGTCGGCAAACATGCCGTGCAGACCGTGGCCGAACTCATGGAACATGGTGATCACGTCGTCCATCGACAGCAATGCCGGCTGTCCAGGCGCCGGCTTGGCGAAGTTGGTGACGTTGTAGATCACCGGCTTCTGACCGAGCAGCTTGGACTGGCTGACCAGGTTGTCCATCCAGGCGCCGCCGCCCTTGTTGTCGCGCTTGAAATAGTCGCAGTAGAACAGCGCCAGCGATGTGCCGTCCTTGTCGAACACTTCGAACACGCGCACGTCCGGCTGATACACCGGGATGTCCTTGCGCTCCTTGAAGGTCAATCCGTACAGCTGGTTGGCGGCGTAGAACACGCCGTTCTGCAACACGTTATCGAGCTCGAAATAAGGCTTGATCTGGCTTTCATCCAGATCGTACTTGGCCTTGCGCACCTGCTCGGCGTAGAAATCCCAGTCCCACGGCTGCACCTTGAACGCGCCGTGCTGCTGATCGATCACGGCCTGGATGTCTTTCGACTCAGTCGTTGCGCGGGCGGTAGCGGCCGGTACCAGTTGCTCCATGAACTTGATCGCCGTTTCCGGCGTCTTGGCCATCTGGTCATCCAGCTTCCACGCCGCATAGCTCGGGAAGCCGATCAGCTTGGCCTGTTCGGCGCGAATCTGCGCCAGCCGCTCGATGATCTTGCGGGTGTCGTTCGCATCGCCTTTCTCGGCGCGGTTCCAGGATGCCTCGAACAGTGCCTGGCGGGTATCGCGATTACTCAGGTCCTGCAGCAAGGGCTGCTGGGTGGTGTTCTGCAGCGTCAGAACGTATTTGCCATCAGCGAGCTTGCGATCCTTGGCGGCCTGAGCGGCAGCAGCGAGCTCGGCATCGGTAAGACCGGCGAGCTTGGTCTTGTCGTCGACCACCAGCGCGGCGTCCTTGGTGGCGGCCAGCAGCTTGTTGGTGAACGACGTGCTGAGCGTGGACTCTTCCTTGTTGAGATCCTTCAACTTGGTCTTGTCGGCCTCGGACAGCTTGGCGCCGGCATGCACGAAGTTCTTGTAGACCACGTCGACGAGGCGCGCCGATTCCGGATCGAGCTTGAGTGTGTCGCGCTGGTTGTAGATCGCCTCGACGCGCTGGAACAGCTTGTCGTTGAGGTAAATCGCATCCTGATGTGCAGCCAGCCTGGGCGCTTCATCTTCCTGCACTTTCTGCAACGCGTCGTCAGTGTTGGCGCCGGCCACTGCACCGAACACCTGCATCACGCGGCCAAGCATGACGCCGGATTTCTCCATCGCCACATAGGTGTTCTCGAAGGTCGGGGCGTCCGGGTTGTCGGCGATCTTCTGGATCTCCGCCAGCTGTTGCTTCATGCCCTCTTCGATCGCCGGCTGGTAGTCGGTGTCATGGATCTTGTCGAACGGCGGCGCCTGGTACGGCAACGTGCTCGCGCTGAAAAATGGATTGCTGCTCATGGCGGTTGCTGCCGGTGCGGCGGTGCTGGCGGCGGCCACTGAGGCGGTCGTCGCGGGTGAAGTGGCGGCGCCATTCGGCTGCTGCGAGCAGGCGGCTAGAGCCATCGTGGTAGCAATCACAATAAGGCGGAGACGGGGCATCTGGTTTTCCCAAGTGGCGCGTCCGAGCTCGGACACGGTAAGTCGTAACTTCTGACTTTACCTAGTCCCAGGCGGTTTCTCCAAGCCCACAAGTCATGCCCCTGATCGTGGTGCTGTCCCGGCATCCCGCGCGGGCATCGCTCAGGCCGCGCGCATGTCGCGCAATTTCCATGCGCTGCCGATCAGCAGGTACAAGCGGTGGCGCACCACGCTCATCGGCAGGTCCGTGAGTAGATCGACCTCGGTATGCAGGTCGGCGACTTGAGCACCCACCTCGGCGGCGGGGTCGGCAGCCCCCAGGCTGGTATCCACCGCATCCGGATCCGGCTGTGCCGCGCGCCAGCGTTCAAACAGGCTGTCATCACGCAGCGCCTGCTGCAACGCAGCTGCAAAGTCGTTCGGGCCGGCACCGTCGTAGGCAAACTGGGGATCGGCCCCGCGTGCATGGGCCAGGTCGGCGATGGTTAGGTAATAGTGGTTGCGGGCCATGGTGCCTCCGGCGGTGGGTGCGCCTATCCAAGCACGACGGATGTGAAGCTCACCCCAAGACCGCCACCGCAGCCGCCAGTCGATTCGCCGCCTGCGCTGGTGCCACCCCATGCGGCAGCACGCCCAGACAGGGTGCTGCCAGCAGTTCGCGCAGGGTTGCCAGGTTCTCTTCCAACGCCGCCATCGTTGGATCGACGCAGTTGCCGACCCAACCAAGCAGCCGGCAACCATCGGCCTCGATCGCGCGCGCGCTGAGCAAGGCATGGTTGAGACAACCCAGCCGCATTCCGACCACCAGGATTACCGGCAGCTGCCACCGCTTGGCAATATCCGAAGCAAACAACCCCGGCGCCAGCGGCACCAGCCAGCCACCGACCCCTTCGACGACCACCCGCTGATGGCCATCGCACAACTGGTCAAACGCGGCGCGCATTGGCGCCAACGAAATCTCGACGCCTGCATGCGCAGCAGCCAGGTGCGGCGAAAGCGGATCGGGCAACGCGACTGGATTGATCAAGTCATATGTCCGCGGCTCACTGCTGGCTGCCTGCAACGCGAGCGCATCGTCGTTGCGCCATCCTTCCGGGGTTTCCACGCAACCACTGGCCACCGGCTTCATGCCGCAAGCGGTGTATCCCGCACCACGCAAGGCATGCAGCAGTGTGGACGCAGCATGGGTCTTGCCGATGCCGGTGTCAGTACCGGCGATGAATACGGCGCGCTTCATCCAATGCCTCGACACGCCAGCAGCAGAACAGGCCTCGTAGAACGCCATTGCCCGTATTTTTTACTCTGATTCAAAATCGCACCCTCGAATGACCCGGCGCATAATAGAGCCTATGCGATTGAACCTTTGCGCCCTGGATCACCCATGTTTGAACTGAAGCCAGACATTTACGCCAGCAAACAAGAGCACTACGAAGGCCTGCAACAGCAGGCGCGCGGCCTGCTCACCGGCGAGCGCGACCTGATTGCAAACGCAGCGAATTTCTGCGCGCTGATCTACCACAGCCTGCCCGACCTGAACTGGGCCGGCTTCTATCTGTACGACGGCAGCGAACTGGTGGTCGGCCCATTTCAGGGCAAGCCGGCATGCATCCGCATCGCGCTGGGTCGCGGCGTCTGCGGCACCGCCGCGCAGACGCGGGAAACCCAGCTGGTGCGCGACGTGAATGCATTCGATGGGCACATCGCCTGCGATGCTGCCTCGCAATCGGAAATTGTCGTGCCGCTGATCAAGGCGGACGGCACGTTGCTTGGCGTGTGGGATGTGGACAGCCCGGTCATCGATCGCTTCGACGAGGATGATCGTGCGGGGATGGAGGCGCTGTGCTCGGTGTTCATGGAGCTTGCGCGCGGCGGATGATTTGCGCAGGAGGCGAGCAGGGCCGCGCTCTACCCCCTCTCCCTTTGGGAGAGGGCTGGGGTGAGGGTTCGGTGCTCGCGGGACCACTAATATTCGTCACCCCTGCGAAGGCAGGCGTGACGAAGAATCAGCTAAAGATTAAATCCCCGCGAGCACCCGCCCCTCACCTCAATCCTCTCCCCAAAAGGGAGAGGAGGCGAACGCAAGAAGCGAGACGCTTCATTGGAGCTGGCGAGCACCAGCCCCTCACCCCAACCATCTCCCCCACGGGGAGAGGGAGCAGTTGCCGCAGCGCAATGGCGTTCTTCAGCGCTCGCGGCCCTGGTGCGCCCCTTCCCGGGGCTGCCGCAACAACGTCATCACTGCCTGTCGCGCTTCTTCAACGCCAGTACCTGCGGAAGAAGAAAACACCTGCGCCGTAGCGTGCAACCCTTCAGCCGCAAATTGCTTGAGCAACGTCGCCAACGCCTGCGTAGCCTGGCCGCGCGAAAGCTTGTCGGCCTTGGTCAGCAGCAGGTGGCAAGGCAGCTGGGTGGCAAAGCAGAACTCCAGCATCAGCCGGTCGAACTCCTTCAGTGGGTGACGGATGTCGACGATCAGGATCAGTCCGCGCAAGCTGCGCCGCTGGTGCAGATAGGCGTCGATCTCCAGCTTCCAGTGTTCGCGCATTTCCAGCGGCACCTTGGCGTAGCCATAGCCGGGCAGATCGATCAGGCGCACATCCAGCGGCGGCTCGCCATCGATCTGGGTCGGTGGTGGCAGGCTGAAAGCGACCATCTGTTGGGTCCGGCCCGGGGTCTTGGACGTGCGCGCCAGGCCTTTGTGGTTGGTCAGCGCGTTCAGCGCACTGGACTTGCCGGCATTGGAGCGACCGGCAAAGGCCACTTCGGCGCCTTGATCGGCGGGTAGCTGGCTGATTCGGTGGGCAGCGAGCACAAATTGCGCGCCTTGCAGGGGATTCGACATGAGATGGTTTGACCAAGGTACGGTGGCACAGGGATAATTCTTCGGTTTCTGCTCGTTGCAGGCCTGATGGCTTGTCAGCGGCAGTGTTTGCAGTCTTTTGGGAGTCAAGTGTATGAGTTTTCGGCCCGCTGGTTTTCGGCCCGCTGTTCTTGGATCCGCCGTAGCTCTTGTGTTCGCGCTGTCTGCCAGTGCGCTGATGGCACAAGACGCCCAGCCGAAGACCTCCGCTCCCGCTGCTGCCAGCACCTCGGCAAAGCCGGCGGCGGCCAGCAGTGCTGCGGCGCCAGCTGCCACCAGCACGCCGGTGGCCGAAGCTGCGGTCAAGCCGGGCGACGCCACCGCCGGTCAGGCCAAGGCTGCCGTCTGCGGCGCTTGCCACGGCCTGGACGGCAACTCCAGCGACCCTCAATACCCGAAGCTGGCCGGCCAGAGTGAACAGTACATCGTCCACCAGTTGACCAGTTTCAAGGCCGGCAAGCGGCAGAACCCGATCATGCTGGGTATGGCTACCCCGCTGTCCGAGCAGGACATGCATGACATCGGCGCCTACTTCTCCAGCAAGACCCCACTGCCCGGCGTAGCCGATCAGGCGCTGGTGGCACACGGCGAACAGCTGTTCCGTGAAGGCGACCCCAAGCGCGACATCCCTGCCTGCATGGCTTGCCACAGCATTGATGGTCGCGGCAATCCGGGCGCGATGTATCCGGAGCTGACCAGTCAGCACGCGCAGTACATCCAGGCCACGCTGAAGGCCTGGCACGACGGCGCAAAATGGGGCGATGACGCGCACTCCCAGATCATGCCGTCGATCGCACAGAAGCTGGACACCGACGATATTGCGGCGCTGGCCAGCTACGTCGAGGGTCTGCACAGCGTGCAAAACCAGGCGCCTGTCGCTTCGCCCTGATCGATAAAGCGCCGGCCTGATGCCGGCGCTTTCGGTTTTACGCCCTTCTGTTCCAGATGTTCCATGTCGAGGTGTTCCATGTTGAAGCGTCTGCCGATTTTGTGTGCCGCCCTGTTTGCGCTCGCCGCGTGCAGCCAAAACAACGGCAACAGTGCCACCCCGTCATCCACGCCGGCCAGCGCGACCACCGCCGCGACCACAGCGACGGCGGCCACCAGCGCCGCTCCGGCGACACCGGCCAGCACGGCGCCGGCTGCCAGCAGCACGACCGCCGCAACGCCAGCACCGACGGCGCCGCCAGCTGCGCCATTCGTCGACAGCGGCAAGTGGGTCGAGGGCAAGAACTACTTCCTGATCGAACCCCCGCAGCCGACCAGCCACCCCGGCAAGGTCGAAGTGACCGAGGTGTTCTCCTACGCCTGCCCGGCGTGCAACCAGTTCCACGCCACGATGGATCAGCTGGCCGCGAGCCTGCCCGCGAATGCGGTCGTCACTTACCTGGCGGCCTCGTTCCGTCCGGATGAGAACTGGCCGCTGTTCCAGCGTGCGTTCTACGCGGCGCAGGCACTGGGCGTGGTCGAAAAGACGCACGACGCGATGTTCGATGCCGCCTGGAAAACCGGCGAACTGGCCACCTACGACCTGCAGGCCGGTAAACCCAAGCCGCGTGAGGCCTGGCCGACGCTTGACGATGTCGCGAAGTTCTACGCCAAGTACGGCGTCGATCCGAAGCAGTTTATCGGCGTCGCCAACTCGTTCAGCATCAACACACAGATGAAACGCGCCGATGACTTGATGAAGGCTTACGCCGTCGACAGCACGCCGACCATCATCGTCAACGGCAAATATCGTCTCACCACGATTTCGGCTGGTGGCATTCCGCAGACGATCGAACTGACCCAGTGGTTGGTGGCCAAGGAAACGGCCGGTAAGTAAGCGATCTGCAGCTGACCGTTCGGCCAGCAGCCACCCACCCGAAGAGAAGCCTCATGTTCAAGCGATTTGCCCGTCTGCATGTGCTCACCCTGCTCGGCGGTCTGCTGCTGACCAGTGCCTGCACGGCGCAATCCAGCGCGCCGGCACCGTATACCGAAGGCAACGAGTACGTGACGCTGCCCGGTCCGCACCAGCGCTATAGCAGCGATGGCAAGGTCGAAGTGGTCGAGGTTTTTTCCTACGGCTGCATCCACTGTGCGCATTTCGCGCCGATCGCTGAAAAGCTGCGCAAGGAGCTTCCTGCGGGCGTGGTGTTCAAACTCGTGCCGGCGCCGTTCAGTGCCGAGTGGTTGCCGTTTGCGCGCGCTTATTACGCAGCGAAACAACTCGGAGTGGTCGATCGCACCCATCTGCAGTTGTTCGACGAGAAATTTGGGCAGAACTACCCGATCAATTCGATGGATGAACTGGGCGACTTCTACGCCCGCGAAGGCGTGAACCGTGAACAGTTCATGCGTATCGCCACTTCCGACGCAACCACCACGCAGTTGAAGAGCGATCTGGCGCTGATCCAGAAATGGGGCGTGGATGGCACCCCCAGCATCGTGGTCGACGGCAAGTACAAGGTGACCAACATTCAGACGCTGGACGAACTGGCGGCGGTGGCTCTATGGCTGGCCAAGCGCGAGCAGAGCGGCAAATAAGCCGGTCAGAGCCGCCTCCCGCGGCGACTGACGCGCTGTTCATATTTGCTGGATCATGCTCGGTCGCGTTGTGCGGCCGTTAGCTTGATCTCCGTGGCCGCCTGCATCCCCTCCCCCGCGTAGTGTGTTGCGATGAACCGCGCCGCCATTCTCCAAGCCGACCCTGCCGAGCGCCGACTGCGCTTGCTCAGCTGCAACATCCTGGCTGGCGCCAGCGTGCGGCGTTACAGCGAATACGTCACCCGCAGCATCAACGCGGTGCTGCCGGGGCGCACCAAGATGGACAACCTCGACCGGCTTGCCGAGGTGTTGCCGCAGTTTGACGTGATTGGGTTGCAGGAGGCCGACGCAGGCAGTCTGCGTTCGGGCTTCCTCAATCAGACCCGCTACCTGGCGGAAACCGCCGGGATGCCGTTCTGGAGCCATCAGCCAAACCGCGCGATGGCTCGAGTGGCGCACTCGGCAAATGGCCTGATCAGTCGGCTGGAACCGCATTCGGTGCTGGATTACCAGCTACCCAGCCGCATTCCCGGCCGCGGAGCGCTGCTGGCGCAGTTCGGTGAAGGTGACAACGCGCTGGCGGTGATGATCGCGCACCTGTCGTTGAGCGCACCGGCACGCGCGCGCCAACTGGGTTTTATCGCCGAGCTGCTACACGATTTTCCGCACGCCATCCTGATGGGCGATCTGAACACCGAACCGGGTAGCGTGGAGATGCGTCAGTTGTTTACCAAATGCAACTTGCAGCCACCGGCGCAATCGACGCTGACGTTTCCCAGCTGGAAGCCGCGGCGCGCGCTGGACCACATCCTGACCTCGGAGGCGATCCAGCTGGACAAGGTGTGGACGCTGCCCCAGGCATTCTCCGACCACCTTCCGCTGGCCGCGGAAATCCGCCTGCCGGCGCACGTTGGCAGCGCATCGCGGGGACCCCGTCGATGAGTGCGCGCTTGACCAAATCGAGCTGGCCGCGACTGGCACTGCCATGGCTACTGTTGCTTGGCGCAGGGCTGGCGGCAGCAGGCTTGCGCTATGACCTGATCGAATCCACCGCGATGGCGGAGCTGTGCGGCAGCGGCCAGGCTTTGGCGTGGTGCGATACGCGGCTGTGGTTGATACTCGGCTTTCAGCATCACGCCTATGACGTCAGCCTCTACGGCATGGCTGCCCTGGCCGCGGCGATGCTGGCGCTGTGGCGAAAGCAGGTCTGGATCGCATGGCTGGCCGCCGCCTTGGGAATTTTCGCGCTGCAGCTTTATTGCGTCGAGCCCGGCGTGCTGGCGCTGCTGATCGGCAGCCTACGCCTGCTGAGACTGCAGGCGTCTGGATTGATGCACCTGCCACCAGGCGAGCAGCACCGGCAACGCGATCGCCAGATTCAAGCCCAGCCATAGCCACGCCACCGGCGTCTGTCCCGACTCTTGCCACACCACGGACGCCCCCAGTAGCGGTAGGCAGGCGGCCAGAAAGCGTTCTTCCAGCCGCGGCATCGACGGGTTTCGATCGGACAGCCATGCGACCAGCGCATAGCCCGCGCACGGCAGCTCGAACAGGCCGAGCGGCAGATCCCGATAGCGCCCATCAAACACCAGCAGCAAGCCGTAATACGTCAGCGCGAACAGCCAACCCAGTCGCAGCCATGCGGCCAGTGTGGATAGCGGCTGTGCGGCACCGGCCAGTCGCGCCGCCATCCAGCGGGCCAGCAGCAGCATCGTCGCCAATGCCAGCGCACAGACGCTCAACGCCACCATCCATTCCCACGTATCGCGGCAGGCGAGCCACATTTGCCGGAACTGCCAGGCAAGCGCGCAGCCGCTGGCAAAACCAGCCAGCACCAATGCCACCCAGCCACGCCAGCCCCGCCAACTGCGACGCCAGCTGCCGACCAGCATGAAAAGCCCTGCCGCTGCCGCACCAGCGAGCCAGCCGGCCCACCAGCGCGGTTCCTCGGTTACTGGTCCCACCATCGCAAACTTCGGCTGCGCATACCTGTCGAAGATGCCCCAGTAGCCGCCGGCCGTGCCTTCCTGCTCGCGCTTCCACGGCTGGTCGAAGGCTTCGATCACGTTGTACGGCATCTGCACCGTGGCGGCGTAGCGCAGGAATTCGCGCAGATAGCGTGCCTCGTTGACCAGGCTGGCATCGGCATACTGGCGCGCGCGCCCGGCACTGGGCCAACCGGTTTCGCCGATCATCACCATACGCCCGGGAAATGCGTGCTGCGCCTTCGCGTAGACATCGGCGACATGCTGTACGGCGTCTTCCGGCGGCACCGGTCGATCTTCCCAGTACGGCAGGATGTGGATGGTGATGTAGTCCACCGAATCGGCCAGTTCGGGATGGCGCAGCCAGAATTCCCACACGTCGGCGTAAGTCACCGGCACCTTGATCGCCGCGCGTACTTCGCGCAGATAGCCGGCCAATTGCGCCGAGGACAATTCGCCGCGCAGCAATACTTCGTTGCCTACGATGACCCCACGCAGCACCTGCGGATATTTGCGAGCAGTCGCTACACCCAGCTGGATCTGCTCCTCGTTCGCCTTGGGATCGCTTCTGAGCCAGATGCCCATCAGCACCTTCATGCCATAGCGGCCGGCAATTTCAGGCACCGCACTGAGGCCTTGCCCCTGCGAATACGTTCGCACGCAGTCGAAGCGTTGCGACAACGCACGCATGTCAGCATCGATTTGCTGCGGACTGATGAACGCATGCGGATCCAGCGGGGTCTGGCCCTTGCCGCGGAACGGCGAATACGACACGCAGGCAATCCGTGTCGACGGCGCATCTGGCAAGGCCACCGGCCGGCCAATGGCCCACCACCAATACGCCCCGACCAGTGCCAGCGACACGAGCAGCAGCCATGCCAACCCGTGCCGGCGATAGTTAGGCGAAGGTGCTGACGGCATATCGATCCCGTGGAGGTTGAAGACGAAGCATCCCAGCTTAGCAGGCGCCCGCAAGCGCGCTTGCGACTGGGAAATCCAATCGGCCCGCGTGGAACTCAGTGGGCATGCACTCAGTCGATACGGTGCCATGAACTACACTGCGACCAGATCGCCACGGGAGTTTCCATGTTTGCCAACGCCACGTCACCGCGCATCCCGCTTCCATGGTGGCTGCTGACGGTCGGATGGCTGCTGGCCACGTCGATCGCACACGCGACGGAGCCCAGCGACGCCCAGCGCGCCGCGTTCAAGCAAGCATATGCCGCCGCGCAACCGGGCGGTGACGGCTGGCGCAGCCTGTCCGCCGGCCTGCGCGACTATCCGCTCTATCCCTACCTGCCAGCGGCCGCGCTTGAACACGATATCCAGCAGACCGACCGCGCCACGGTGGACGCGTATCTCAAGCAATATCCGAACTGGATTCCCGCTGCCGACCTGCGCCACGACTTCCTGCTGGAGCTGGCGCGCCGTCAGGACTGGGACAATTTCCTGGCGTTGTACCAACCCGGCCTCGGCGACACACTCAGTTGCGATGCCCTGCAGGCACGGCTGGCGCATGGCGAGACGCTGAATTTCGACAAGGATCTGTCAGCGTTGTGGAACCAGCCGAGCCTGCCCGCTGCTGCCTGCGACCCGGTGTTGAACGCAGCGCATGACCAGGGACTGCTGACCAGTACCCGACTATGGACGCGCATCGACATCGCTGCCGACGCAGGCCAGGCCGGCACCATCAGCAAGCTGGCTGACTGGCTATCCGCAGACGACAACGCCGCCGCGCAGCAACTCGCGCTGGCTTTGCGCGATCCGGCGGCCGCCGCGGCCGCCGCGACGAACTGGCCCGATACCCAACGCTCCCGGCAAGCTGCCACCCTGGCGATCACCAAGCTGGCACGTAAACAGTCCGATAGCGCCGATACGGCATGGCAGAATTTGCAGACGCATTTCAGTTTCAGCGAGCCGCAACGCAACCAGATATTGCATGCGCTGGCGTTGTTCCATGCCACCGATTTCGACGCAAACGCACTGGCACGATTAATCGCGCTACCCGCAGCCGCGCAAACCGATGCCAGCCGCGAATGGCGCGTGCGCGTAGCACTGGCGGAACAGGATTGGCCGGCAGTGCTGGCAGCCACCGGCGCGCTGACCGACACCGAGAAACAGGACGGCGAGTGGCGCTATTTCCGCGCCCGCGCGCTGGCCGCACTGGGCCGCAGCGACGAGGCGCAACAACAGCTCAGTACGCTGGCGACGGAGCCGACGTTCTTCGGCTTTCTCGCCGCCGATCGACTGCAACAGCCGTACGCGATCTGCCCGCTGCAGCTGGTCGATGACCCGCAACGCGAACAGGCCCTGCTGGATCGACCCGGCCTGCTGCGCGCGTTCGAGTTGTATGCAGTTGATCTGCCCAAGCTGGCCCGGCGCGAATGGACCCAGGCGCTGCAAGGCGCCGATCCGGACACCCTGCGGATGGCCGCCGATCTGGCGAACCGGCGTGGCTGGTACGACCGGGCCGTATTCACGCTCGCCAGCGGCGACGCACTGCGGCTGTATCAGCTGCGCTTTCCGCTGGCCAGCCAGGATGGCGTGGTGGCGCAGGCCGCCCAGTCCGGCATCGAGGCAGCCTGGGCGTACGGCATCCTGCGTGCCGAAAGCGCATGGATGAGCGATGCCCGCTCCGGCGCCGACGCACGCGGTCTGATGCAGTTGCTGCCTGGCACGGCCGAACTGGTCGCCAAGCGCAACGGGCTCAACTGGGGCGGCGGCGACACCCTTTACGACCCCACCGTCAACATCACGCTGGGCACGCGCTACCTGGCACAGATGGCGGACCGCTATAACGGTGCGCCATGGCTGGCCAGCGCGGCGTACAACGCCGGGCCGGGCCGTGTGGACCAGTGGCTGGCCGCGCGCGGCACGCTGACGCCGGACCTGTTTGTCGCCACCATTCCGTTCAAGGAAACCCGCGAATACGTGGCCCGGGTGATGGCGTTCAGCGTAATCTACGACTGGCGCCTGAGCGGCAAGGCCGTGCCGCTGACCACCCGCATGAGCGCGATTGGCCAGCCGTACGGACTGCCAAACGCCACGACCGCGCGCAAGTCGGTCAGCTGCCCGGTGATTGCGCCGGTCAGCCTTCCGGCCACTCCCTCCACGGCGCCAAGTGCCTCGCACTGATTTGGTTTCACTGGCTTTCGTTTCACCGAACTCGTTTCACGCAAGGATCGATCCGTATGGCCGCACAGCAACTCGTTATTCTCGGCGGCACAGGTTTCGTTGGCAGCCATCTGGTACCGCGACTGGCTGCCGATGGCCACCACATCGTGCTACTCAGCCAAAATCGCGAGCAGCATCGCGAACTCGGCGTGCTGCCGCAGGTGAGAGTCCGCACCGCCGATGTCTACGACGATGACGTGCTGCGCCGCGAATTCGAAGGTGCCGACGCGGTGATCAACCTGATCGGCATCCTCAACACACAAGGCCGCCACACGTTCCAGCGCGCACATGTGGATTTGACCCGGCGAGTCATCGCGGCGTGCCACGCGAGCAGCGTCAATCGCCTGCACCAGATGAGTTCGCTGAAAGCCGGTCAGGGTCTGTCGCAATACCTGAAGACGCGCGGCGAGGCAGAAGCCCTGGTGAAAGCATCGGCGCTCGACTGGGCGATCTACCAGCCCAGCGTGATCTTCGGCGAAGGCGACGGTCTGGTAAGCCGCTTCGCCGAGCTACTACAGCGCATGCCTGTGCTGCCGCTGGCACGTGCGAAAGCTCGGATGGCACCCACCTTCGTCGGCGATGTGGCCGAAGCGATCGCCCGCTGTGTCGACAGCGACAAGCTCGGCCTGCGGCGCTGCTTCGAGCTGTACGGCCCCGATGTGTTCACACTGGGCGAGATCGTGCACCAGATCCGCGACGCCGCCGGCGTGCGCACCCCTATCATCCCGCTGCACGACAGCCTCGGTCGGCTGCAATCACAAGTCGCCGGACTGCTTCCCGGCAAACCGTTCTCGCTCGACAACTTCCAGTCACTGCGCACCGACTCCGTCGGCAAGACCGACGGCTACGCCGCCCTCGGCATCGTGTCGCAACCATTCATCCCATGGCTACCGCGCTTGCTTGAGGGATCGCCATTACAGCGGCGGCTGGATGAAGCGCGCGCGGCGTGGCACTGATCTCGCACCTTCCCTCAATCGGTTAACCGAGGCAGTAGGTTGGGGTGAGCGCAGCGATGCCCAACATGTGGCCGACGTCGATGTTGGGCATCGCTACGCTCACCCCAACCTACCCGCGTCTCGATGCATGGCAGAATCCCCCTATGCAAACCTATCTGGTCGGCGGCGCGGTCCGTGACAAATTGCTGGGGCGGCCGGTGGTCGATCACGATCACGTGGTGGTCGGTGCGCTGCCGGAGGATCTGCTGGCACTGGGTTACAAGCCGGTAGGCAAGGATTTCCCGGTGTTCCTGCACCCGAAGACCGGCGAGGAGTACGCGCTGGCGCGCACCGAACGCAAGACCGGACACGGCTATCACGGCTTTGTATTTCAGGCCGATGCGACGGTGACGCTGGAGCAGGATCTGGCGCGGCGCGACCTCACCATCAATGCGATCGCCGAGGACGAGCACGGCGCGCTGACCGATCCATATCACGGCGTGCGCGATATCGAGGCGCGCGTGTTGCGGCATGTCTCGCCCGCATTTGTCGAAGACCCGGTGCGCGTGCTGCGCGTGGCGCGTTTTGCGGCCCGCTTCGCGCCACTCGGTTTCAGTGTCGCCAACGAGACCATGGAGCTCATGCGGCAAATGGTCCGCGACGGCGAGGTCGACCATCTGGTGCCCGAACGTGTGTGGGCGGAAACGCGCAAGGCCCTCAGCGAAGCGCAGCCGTCGGCGTTCCTGCGCGTGCTGCGCGGGTGCGGCGCGCTGGCGATACTGTTTCCCGAGATCGATGCGCTATATGGCGTGCCCCAGCGCGCCGAGTTTCATCCCGAAATCGACACCGGCGTGCATCTCGAAATGGTGCTGGATGCGGCAGCTCAAATTGCACCGGGCAACGATCTGGTCGGTTTCTGCGCGCTGGTACATGATCTTGGCAAGGCGCTCACACCCACCGATGAACTGCCGCGCCACGTCGGTCATGAGCATCGCGGCGTGGCGCCGCTGCGGGCGCTGACCACGCGATTGAAGGTACCGACCGAACATGCCGCTCTGGCCGAACAGGTGTGCCGCGAGCATCTGAATGCGCACCGCGCGTTTGAACTGAAACCAGCCACCGTGCTGAAGCTGCTGAGTGCGTTGGATGCGTTGCGCCGCCCTGCACGGCTGGAAGTCTTTCTTGCGGCATGCGAAGCCGACAAACGCGGCCGCTTGGGCCACGAGCATGATGACTACCCGCAAGCCGCCTACCTGCGTGAAGCACGCGCAATGTCAGCCGCGGTCGATAGCCGCGCGTTTGTCGAAGAGGGCCTGTCCGGCCCGGCGATCGGCAAGGCGATGGAAGCAGCCCGTATTGACGCAATCGCCGCACTGAAAGCTACGCGTACGCTAAGCACGCCTATTATATAAGGCTCGCAAGACTGGCTCCCTGCCCGGGCGCTGACCGATTTCATACCTGCAGGAGTTACCTGTGTCGCGCGCATTCGCCCCGATTTCGCCCCTGCGCCAGCGCTTCCGCCCACTGCGCTGGCTGGCCATTACATTCCTGCTGATCTCCTTCATCACCCGGGTAGCGCTGCTGGTGATGTCCGGCCATGAGGTACCGCACGGTCCGTTGAGCCTGCTGTACGCGTTTGGCGTGGGCCTGGGCTACGACCTGATCACATTCATCTATGTGGCGTGGCCGATGGTGCTGTTTCTGTGGCTGGTACCGGCGCGGCGCGCGCGCGTTGCGCGCGCCGGACAATGGCTGCTGTATCTGGTCGGCATGGCGCTGCTGTATGCGGCCTGCCTCGCACTGGTGTTCGTGCGCTGGCATGTGGAGCTGCATGAATCGTGGCCGCTGGTGGTGCTGTTCCTGTTCTTTCTGCCGATGCCAGCACTCGCGTATTCGGCGCGCAGCGGCCAGACGGGCATGTACGTGATGGGTCTCGTGCTGCTGTTCGGGCTGCTGTTCGTGGGAGCGTGCGAGCTGGTGTTCTGGAACGAATTCAGCGTGCGCTTCAACTTCATCGCGGTGGACTATCTGGTTTACACCACCGAGGTGATCGGCAACATCCGCGAGTCGTACCCGATCTTCACGTGGGTCGGGCTGCTGGTGCTGGTGACTCTGGTGCTGTTTGCGCTGACCCATCGTGGCCTGCGCACACGCGACGGCGGCAGCCGCTTCTGGCAGCGTGGCAAGCTGGTTTTGCTGTGGCTGGTACTGACTGTCATTTCGTTGTTCGCCGTGAATGGCGGCATGAAGGATCGCACCAGCAACACCTACGTCAACGAGCTTGCCGGCAACGGTATCTACCAGTTCTTTGCCGCGTTCCGCAGCAGCCATCTGGACTACGCCAAGTTTTACAAGACGATGCCGCAGGACCAGGCATTCCGCATCCTGCGCGACAATCTGCAGACTCCGGACGCTACCTACGTCAGCAATGACCCGCATGATCTCACCCGTGAGATCCGCCACGCAGGTCCGGAAAAGCATCTCAATGTGGTGCTGATCAGTGTCGAGAGTTTGTCCGGGGACTACCTTGGCACGTTCGGCAACACGGAAAACCTCACGCCGTATCTGGATTCGCTGGTCGGCCAGAGTGTGTTTTTCGACAATCTCTATGCGAATGGCACGCGCACCGTGCGCGGGCTGGAGGCCTTGTCGCTGTCGGTGCCGCCGACGCCGGGTGATTCGCTGATACGCGAACGCAACAACGAGAATCTTTTTTCGATTGCCGACATCTTCAACGATCGCGGTTACCAGTCGGACTTCGTCTACGGTGGCTACGGCTACTTCGACAACATGAACTATTTCTTCAGTCACAACGGCTATCGCACGATCGATCGTAGTGATATCCCGAAGGACGCACCGATCCACAGCCAGAACGTATGGGGCGTGTCCGATGAGGACCTGTATACGCTCGCGCTGAAGCAGATGGATGACGCGCACGCCACCGGCAAGCCGTTCTTCCTGCACATCATGACCACCTCCAACCATCGGCCGTATACCTACCCGGCTGGACGGGTGTCGCAAATCGCGCCGTCACGCCCTGGTGCGGTGGCGTATACCGATTGGTCGATCAAGGACTTCATCGCGCGCGCGCGCGCCAAGCCGTACTTCGACGACACCGTGTTCGTGATCACCGCCGATCATTGCGCCTCCAGCGCCGGCAAGAGCAGCCTGCCGATCAACCACTATCACATCCCGCTGTGGATCTATGCGCCGAAATACTTTCCGCCGCAGCGCGTGCATCAGTTGATGGGCCAGCTGGATATCCCGCCGACCTTGCTGGGCATGCTCAATTTCAGCTATCGCACGCGCTTCTTCGGCCAGGACATCCTGCAGGTAACAGCCGATCGCGAACATGCGTTCCCCGGTACCTACGAAAAGCTCGGCTATCTACGCGACGACGTGCTCACCGTGCTGGAGCCGCAGCGCAAACTGGAGCAGTTCAAGCCCGATTACGCGACCGGCGACACCACTCCGATCACGCCGGCGAACCAGCCGCTGCTCGACGATGCGGTGGCCTACTACCAGGTGGTCAGCGATTTGTTCAAACACGGTGAGCTGGTACACCGGCCGACCGACTCCGCCCCGGTGCAACCACTGCCGCTGCCGGCTGCTGCATCGTCGGCACCAGCGCCTGCCAGCTCGACGCCAGCACCGGCCAGCACGGCTCCAGCGTCAGCCAGCAGCGCAGCGGCCATTCATTGAGCCAACGCCCGGTGTCGCCGAACAGGCACACCGGGCGCCCATCAGCCGACGAACAACTACAGCCGGCCGCCCTGATCTGCGGCCAGCAGTTCCGCCGACAACGGCAGCACATCGATACCGCGGGCCAGCAGCATCGCCTGAAACCGTTCGCCCATCTGGTCAGGCAGCATGAGCCGCTTCACCTGCTGAGCGAGCCGGTAACGACCGTGCTCGTCCGTGACCTGCGCCTGCGCACTCTCGAAGACCTCTTGCAGCCCGGCGGCGATAAGGAACTGCGCCTGCGGCAAATAGGCGGCCACACCGAAACCGGCGTGGTTGCCGGCCTCGGCCAGCGCAGTAAAATCGACCGAGGCAGTGAGATCGTTCAGGCCCGGCAGATAGAGCGGGTCGTTGTGCGAGCGGTGACGGTAATGTGCCATCAGCGTACCGTCGTCGCGCTCGGGTAGGTAGAACTCGCGGCGCACATAACCATAGTCGACGAACAGCAGCACTCCGCAACTGAGCGAGCCGGCCACCGCCTGGATCCAATAGGGCAACTGCGGCAGGATTTCCGAACGATAGCCGTCGACAAACTCCGCGCCGATGTCGCGCTCAACGTGGCGCACGGCACCGGCCACCAGCGCATCGGCCGGGCGATCGACACGCAACAGGCGGCCTTCGCCATCCAGCGTCACGAATTCCTCATAGACTTCGCCGCCACGCACAGTGAAGCGCGTGGTCGGCAGCGCATCGATCACCTCGTTAGCGAACAACACACCACGCCAGTCCTGCTCGGGTGGGCGATCCAGCCATTGCACGCGGGCGCTGAGTTCGGCCGGGAGATTTGCGCCCAGCCGTTCGCGCTGACGCTCACGCAGGTCGGCGCTGGGTTCCAGTATCAGATACTGCCGTGGCAGCGTGCCGCTGGCGGCCAGTGCGTTGAGCGCCGCTTCGGCGAACGCGCCGCCGCCACCTCCAAGTTCCAGAAAATCCGCATCGTCGCCGAGCATCGCCAACACCGGCTGCACGGCGTTCACCACACAGCGCGCGAACAATTCACCCAGCTCAGGCGCGGTGACGAAGTCGCCGGCAGCGCCGAATTTGGCCTTGCCCGCGCTGTAGTAACCCAGCCCCGGCGCGTACAGGCAACGTTCCATGTATTGCGCAAAAGAGAGCGGGCCGTGCGTGGCAATCTGCTCGCGCAGCAGTTGCAACAGGCGGTCGGAAAGCGCGCGTTCGTCGGCGCTGGGCTCGGGAAGTCGGGACTGCATGAAGGCTCATCGGTGAAATGACGGCGCCAAGGATAGCAACCTTGGAGGGTGTTCCCGCGAAGCCTGCGTCTCACGACGCTGCAGTTTCGCGAGCACCCGCCCCTCACTCCAACCCTCTCCCCATCGGGGGAGAGGGCGTCACGCTCAGAAATTCTTCTGCAGGCTCAGGTAGAGCCCGCGGCTTGGCCCGAACTGCGGCGCGCCAACGCCCACGCCGGTTCCACTGCGTAGCTCGTACGTGCGATCCAACGCATTGATGACCGCCAGTTGCGTATGCAGCTTGCCGAAGCTGGCAAAGTCGAAATCATGCGACACGCTGAGATTGAGCTGGAAGTAGTCCGGCAACGAAAGACCGTTCGGGGTCAGGCCGTCCTCGCGCAAACCGGTGCCGAACAGGTAATCGGCGCCCACCTTGGTGGTATCCGTGATGGCGTAATTGATACCGCCAGATGAAGTGAGCTTCTGATCGTGATCGAGGTAGATGTAGTTGTCGGCGATGTACGCCAACTCCACCGGACTGAAGTTGTACTGGCTGGTGATCACGTCCTTGCCCACGGCCTTGCTATAGGCAAAGTTGAAATAGGCTGTCAGCGGCCCCTGGTTGTAGTTGAGGCTGAACTCGGTGCCTTGCACGCGGCCTAGCGCATAGTTGAAGGTGGAATAGATCAGCGCCGTACCGAACTGACCTTCATCCTGCAGACGGTCGACTTGACGGTAGTACGTGTCCAGACCCACCGTCCAGGCCGAGCCGAGGTTCTGCGAGACGCCCATGTCAAAGTAATTGGAACGCTCGGCCAAGGGCGTGTCGTTGCCGTAGTTCTTCACGGCATTGGTCGTATTGGCGAATGCCTGGATATCTCCGCTCGAAATCAGCTCGGTTTGCGGTGGCGTGAAATAGCGCGAATACCCGGCATGCAAGGTGGTGCTGTCGGTGGCCTGCCAGACCACGCCAAGACGCGGGCTCAGTTGGCTCTCTGTGCGGAACGCTTCATATTCGTCGCCGCGCAAGCCGTAGTTCACCGTCCAGCTGTCACCAATGTTCCACTGATCCTGCACATAGGCAGCCCAGGTCCGGGCCGTAATATTGGTACCCGTGTAGATATTGAACGGCGTGGTGCTGGCCTGCGTGCCATCCGGATTCGCTGGGAAAACCAGCGAATTGGTATTCGTGTAAGCCTGATCGAAATCGCCATAGAGGCCGTAACGCAGCGTATGGCCGTTGCCCCACGGCATCGAAAAATCAGCCTGCACGGTTGTCGCACGGTCGCCCTGGTCGATCTGCCCCGCGACGCCGTTGAACATCAAATCGCCGATGTCATCGGGCAGGTATTGCAGGCTGCTGTAGCGCTCGCCCAGCGAGACCTGATAGTTGGTGTCGCCGAATTTTCCCTGCAACGCCAGTACGCCGAAACGCTCCTGTTCGTTCTGCTGCTCGTTCAAATTGGCAGAATTGAAGTTGACGGTATCCAGGTAACCAAACTGCGGCGTCTGATCCGGGTTGTTTGGAATCTGGAAGCGGTTGTTGGAGAAACCGAACATGAAGCTCAGGCGTGTGTCGTTGTCGATCAGATAGGTCACGTCGCCAAAGCCCTTCACCTGGTTGGTGTGATCGTGGATCGGCGTGCGGCTGGCGGTCGGGTTCTCGATACCGACATCGTTCTGAAGATAGTTTGCAGTGAAGAAATAACTCCAGTCGCCGCTAGTGCCCCAGAACGAGGCATTCGGATTGAAGGTCCCGAACGAGCCCGTGGTAACGCCGACGCTGCCGCCGTTGCCAAGCGCCGTGCCGCTCTTGGTGGTGATGTCCACCACCGCTGCCGTGCGATCGCCGTACTGCGCAGGCAACGCACCGTCAAGCAGCTTCACGCTCTGGATCATCTGCGTATCCAACGACTGGCCAAAGCCGGCAATCGATTCGGGAATCAAGACGCCGTTGATGCGGTACTGCAGGTTGGCGTGGTCGCCACGTACATGCAGCTGACCATAGGAATCCTGCACCACACCCGGCGCCTGGAGCATCACCTGGTTCATCGGCGTGGAATCGCCCAACGGCAAGGCGGCAATGGCCTGCTGGGTGATCAAGTACTGGCTGCTGCCCGTGTCTGGCGACAAGCCATTGCGCGCCTGATCCAGCGCAGCCGTCACGCTCACGGCGCTCATGTCCTGGGTTTTGAGCAGCTTTATGCCGTTGGTGCTCGTATCTGACGTGTCATCTGCGCTCGTTGAAGCGACGGGCGCGGCGGCTGTCGTCGTCGGAGCAGCCGTGCTCGCCGGCACCGTATCGGTGGCATGAGCGGCAGCCGTAGCGAGCGCGACAGCAAGGCTCAGAGCCAGCATGGATCGTTTCATCGGGGATTCCATCAGGGGCTTAAGGAAAAGATTCGTTGTTGTAATGTTATAACATTACTTTGCCTTCGTCCCCTGCGCCTGCCCCAGAAGTCATGCTCGCTGGCGAAATCGTGCCGCGGGCTTGCGACACCATGAATCGGATCGCGGCCAGTGCCCGCGCAGCCATCAGATGGCGCGCCATGGTCGTCCGCGGTGCCGCTGTGTGGCGCCATTGAGTTGGGCTTCACATGGCTTGTCTAGACTGCAGCGACGCCCGCGGTATCCATCGCCGCGGCGATGCGCAGCCAACCACGGAGCCCTGCATGACCAAGCACAGCCAGCAAGTCCCCGCGGTGATCGCACCGGTCGAGCACAACCGGGTCACCCAGGCCATTCTCGATTTCGTCAGTCAGGTGCCACCCAGCAAGGTTGGCCACAGCAAGGATCCAGCCGCCGAAGCACGCCAATTGGCCAACCGCGCCGCCCAGCGCGCCGCGCTCACCGCCGGTTCGCTGGCATTGCCGCCGGGACCGCTGGGTTGGCTGACCTTGCTGCCGGAACTGATCGCAATCTGGAAGATCCAGGCGCAGATGGTCAGCGATATCGCCGCCGCCTACGGTCGCGATGCCAGCCTGGGCCGCGAACAGATGCTGTGGTGCCTGTTTCGGCACACCGCCGCTCAGGCGTTCCGCGATCTGGTCGTGCAGATGGGCGACCGACTGGTATTTCGCCGGATGTCCTACGCCGTCGCGCAGCGTGTGGCCAAGCAGATCGGCGTCAAGCTCACCCGGCGCACGCTCAGCGAAGGTATTTCGCGTTGGTTGCCGGTGATCGGTGCGCTCGGTGTCGGCGCATATGCGTATTACGACACCGGACAAGTCGCCAGCACTGCGATCGCCTTGTTCAGCAGCGACGTCGTGATGGAAGACGAAGGCGACGAGGCAGCGGTAGCGCCCGTCAAACCGGCAGCCCGAAAAAAAGCGCCCTCCGTTCGCCGTGCGATGGACAAACTGGTCGGCAAAGCAGTGACCGGCGCCGCACGCAAAGTCGCCAGAGCAGCGCGCAAAGCCAGTAGCAGGAAACCGCGCAAGCCGAAGAAGGAGTGATTGCCTGGCGGCCGCGGTCGTCAGCGAGTGACGCATCGCCGGCTTTGCGGCAAGCTGTCTGCTGGATTGCCGCAGGAGCCGACGCATGAAGCCACGCCACGATCGACCCGTCGCGCTGATCACCGGTGCCGGTCGCCGCGTCGGTGCAGTGATCGCACGGACGTTGCATGCGGCCGGCTACGACCTGACATTGCACTATCGTCGCTCGGCGGACGCTGCCCGCGCACTGGCGGATGAACTGGAGCTGCAGCGCGCAGGCAGCACCTTGCTGCTGCAGGCCGAACTGGCCGAGCTGCACACCCTGCCGACGCTGATCGAGCAGCTGCTGGCGCATTTCGGACGACTCGATGCGCTGGTCAACAACGCATCGACTTTCTATCCCACACCCGTGGGCAGCGCGACGCCGGCACAGTGGAACGAGTTGTTCGCCTCCAACGCGCAGGCACCGTTCTTCCTCAGCCAGGCGGCGACCCCCGCACTGCGCGAAGCGCGTGGCGGCATCGTCAACCTGCTGGACATCTATGCCGAACGCCCTTTGGCGGAACATCCGCTGTACTGCATGGCCAAGGCAGCACAGGCAGCGATGACTCGCTCGCTGGCGCTGGAACTGGGTCCAGACGTGCGGGTCAATGGGGTAGCACCCGGGGCCGTGCTGTGGCCCAGCGACGGCAAGCCGTACGCTGATCAGCAGGCGATCCTGGCACGTACCCCCCTGCAGCGCGCCGGCACGCCGGAAGACGTCGCCGGTGCGGTGCTATGGCTGTTGCGCGATGCGCCGTTTGTCACCGGCCAGGTCATCCGCGTGGACGGCGGTCGCACGCTGTCGGTATAAGGACACCCCCTTGCGGGGGCGTCCTTCGTCACGATTAATTCTACTTGCTGCGGAATGCCTGCTCCAGCAACGCGGAGTCGAAACCCATGCTTGCTTCGCCTGAGTCCGCGTAGCGATAGAGCACTGCGGCGTAAATGCCCTGCAACGCCGCCTGAATCAGGCTGATCGCGATAAATCCGCACACCACCACGATCGCCACCAGCACGATCGCCACGACCGAATGCGTGGCGACTGCCGCAGCACCCAACACCGCAGATAGCAGGATCGCCAGCAGCATCACCAGGCCGAACACCACGCCGATACCGCCATTGCCGATCAGGTTCTCACCCCAGCTGCGCTTGAGCAGTTCCACGCTGCCCTTGACCGCATCTAGCGGACCCACATCTTCGTTGGCCAGGATGGGCACCACCAGAAACGTGGCCACGGTCCAGGCAAGGCCAAGGAAGCCGACCACCAGCCGCCCGATCGGGCCCAGCCGCTCCTGGATCATCCGCAACACCAGACCCACGGTTGCGGCAATCAGGGCATAGCCCAGGATGTTGATCAGCTTCGAACGCGCTAGCGCAAAGCCATCCGCCACGCTGGCCGGCTCGCCACTCAATTGCGCCAGCGCCACGCCGGTCAGCGCCGTCTGGAAAAAGATGATCACGAAGTACTGCACCACATAGAACATGAACATCGCCAGGTAAGTGCCTGCCGACATCCGTTGATGCATATCCTGCCCGGCATGCACGCTGCCGAACAACGTCATGCCGATCGGTATCAGAAAGGTTGCCGCCACCAGCAGTGAACACAACCCCGACAGCAACGGAAAGATCAACAACGACTTATCCGAACGCAACACCGTCGCGCTCGCCTGCATCAGTGCCCAGCTACGTGCAAATTTCCCAGCCATGCGTGTCCCCTCGCCCTGTGGATTGTGTAGGTGGCCTTTTTAGCATCAGCCGACAGCGCACGACAGTGCGGCGTGGGTACACCGAGCGATGTCGCCGGAGGGGTGCCATGGCTGATGAGCGACGTGTTGTTTGTCGTCGGCCCGCGGATCCTACGTATGAACCGCACGCCTAAACCGTTCGCCCTGAGCGTAGCGCAGCGGAGTCGAAGGGCCTTCGGCAAATTCTTCGCGGCCCGGATCAATGTTTGGCTTTGGCTTTGGCTCAGGTTTTGGCTCTGCTTGGCTCTCTTTGCTTTTGATCCGGCTTTTTGCCTTTCTGAAAAGTGCGCGCAGGACGCGCGCCCGCTCTACCGGGTCCCTGTGCGGCGGTGAGGTGGGGTCGACAGGCCCGCAGGGGAGTCGACATGGACGTCGACTCCTTTTCGCCAGGACAGGAGTCCTGTCGAAACGCTCTGCACGCGAAATAGCAGATCGCGGGAATCCAACCGATCCCGCACAGCGCAGGCCACTGGGCCCCTGCCTTCGCAGGGGTGACGAAGAATCAGCTAAAGATCAAACATCCCCGCGAGCAGCCGCCCCTCACCTCAATCCTCTCCCCAAAAGTGAGAGGAGGCGAACGCAAGAAGCGAGAAGCTTCATTGGAGCTGGCGAGCACACACCCCTCGCCCGGCCCCTCTCCCCATAGGGAAGAGGGGGAATAGCTTCGGTCGCGCCCAGACGATCAACCCATGAAGATCAACCCGCCCATGACTCGGGCAGCAGTGGCTCGCGCTCCGAAGGAAATGCGGCCCACAACTCAGCCATGCTCAGGCCACTGACCGGATGCCGAAACTCCGGCGCGATGTCGGCGATCGGCCGCAGCACAAACGCGTGCTTGAGTTCCTCGCGCGGAATCTGCAGATGGCCCGGCCCCTGCGTGACCAGCGTGTCGTAGAACACGATGTCCAGATCCAGCGTGCGATCGGAGTAGCGAGGCACATCACGACGACGGCCATTGCGATCTTCCAGCGCATGCAGCCAATCGTTAAGTACCGATGGCGACAGCTCGGTGTCCAACCCCACCGCCAGATTGACGAAATCCGCGCCAGCAAAACCCACCGCCTTGCAGCGGTAAGCCGGCGACACCGTGATGTCGCCAAAACGTTCGCGCAACGCCGCGATCGCCGCACCTAAATAACGCTGCGGCTCCAGGTTGGAACCCAGGCTCAGATAGACCCGCGCCATCAGTCCGGCCGCGTGCCGCGTTCGATCCGCACGCCCACCGCCTTCGCGCCGCGCACCGCACCGGGCTTGGACAACTTCAGGCGCACCCAGCTGACGCCAAACTCCTCGCGGATGATCGCCACGCAGCGCTCGGCCAGCGTCTCGACCAAGCCGAAGTTCGATTCGCCCACATAGCCGATCAGCCGCTTTGACACGTCCTTGTAGTTGAGCGTGTCGGCAATGTCGTCACTGGCCGCGGGACGCGTATTGTCGAACGCCATCTCGATATCGAACGACAAGGTCTGGCGCACCCGCCGCTCCCAGTCATAGATACCAATGACGGTATCGATGCGCAGGTCTTCGATGAAAACTATGTCCATGAGGCTGATGTCCGTGAAGAGCGTCACTGAGGCTGTAGCCGTACAGGGTCGGCGGACTGGCGCCCGGATGCAAGTTGTCCAGCCACGCGGCGGCCAAAGCCCCGCGGCGACGGTCATGCGATCATATGCAGATGAACGCCTTCAACACCCTCCCGCTCAAACCCGCCCTGCTCGCCAGCCTCGAAACGCTCGGCTATACCGAAATGACGCCGGTGCAGACGCAGAGTCTGCCGCCGATGCTGGCCGGTCGTGATGTCATCGCGCAGGCGCAGACCGGTAGTGGCAAGACCGCCGCATTCGGGCTGAGCCTGCTGCAAACACTCGACTCCGACACGATCCGGCTGCAGGCCCTGGTGCTGTGCCCGACCCGCGAACTTGCCGACCAGGTCAGCAAGGCGATCCGCAAGCTGGCGGCGAATATCCCGAACGTGAAGCTGCTGACGCTATGTGGTGGCATGCCACTGGGACCGCAGCTGGCGTCGCTGACGCACGACCCGCATATCGTGATCGGTACGCCGGGGCGGGTGCAGGAACACCTGAAGCGCGGGAGCCTGCACGGCGGCGGCATCAAGGTGCTGGTGCTGGACGAGGCGGACCGCATGCTCGACATGGGTTTCAGCGAGGCGATCGACGACATCGTGGGGCGCATCGCCAAGCATCATCAGACGCTGCTGTTCTCGGCGACGTATCCGCAGGAGATCCGTGCAGTGAGCCAGCGCATGCAGCGCGAACCGGTCGAAATAACGGTGGATGCACCCGTCGATGAGCAGCCGGCAATCGAGCAGCGCTTCCACGAAGTAGAGCCGGCGCAAAAGATGGACGCGTTGGCGCAACTGCTGAGTGGCGATCGTGCCGAACATGCACTGGTGTTCTGCAACATGCGTCGCGAAGTGGATGCGGTCGCACAGGAGCTCGACCGCCGCGGCTTTTCCGCGCTCGCCTTGCATGGCGACATGGACCAGCGCGATCGCGATGAAGTGCTGGTGCGCTTCGCCAATCGCAGCTGCGCGGTGCTGGTGGCCACCGACGTCGCCGCACGTGGACTGGACATCGCCGCGCTGCCGCTGGTGGTGAGCTATGACATACCGCACGATCCGGAAACCCACACGCACCGCATTGGCCGCACCGGCCGCGCCGGGCAGTCCGGCCTGGCGATCACGCTGTGTACGTCACGCGAGCTGCCGAAGGCCGGCAACATCGAGGAGATGTCCGGCAGCGCGCTGCCGTGGCGTCCGCTGAAAATCACGCCCTCGCGCGGCAAGACGCTGCATCTGGCGCCGATGAAGACGCTGGTGATCGACGCCGGCCGCCAGGACAAACTGCGCCCCGGCGACATCCTCGGTGCACTGACTGGCGACGCGGGATTGAGCGCGACCGACATCGGCAAGATCGATGTATTCGCCACCCGCGCCTACGTGGCGATCAGCCGCGCGCTGGCGAACAAGGCGCTGGAACGATTGCGCGCCGGCAAGATCAAAGGTCGCAACTTCCGCGTGCGGCCGCTTGGCTGATAACGTGGGTGGCCATAACCCACCTCCTACGTCGACCTGCTACGCCCCCCTCCTACACATGCTCTGCTGCGCAGGAAGCTGACCCGATGATCCGATTGCCCGGCCTGACCTCGATCTTCGCCCTCGCCCTGCTGCTGGGCAGTACTGCCGCACAGGCGGCTATACCTGTCTACGGCTACAAGGTGGTGAACGTCTATCCGCACGACACTGGCGCCTACACCGAGGGCCTGTTCTACAAGGACGGCTATCTCTACGAGAGCACCGGCGAGGAAGGCCAATCGACCGTGCGCAAAGTGGAACTGCAAACTGGCGAAGTGGTGCAGCGCTACAACGTGCCTGCGAAGTATTTCGGCGAAGGCATCGTGGACTGGAAGGATCGGCTGGTGCAGCTCACCTGGCAGGACCAGACCGGCTTTGTCTACGACCTTGCCAGCTTCAAGTTGCAACACACATTCAGCTATCCGGGCGAAGGTTGGGCGCTGACCCGCGACGACCATCACCTTTACATGAGTGATGGTTCGTCGGTCCTGCGCATTCTCGATCCGGAATCACTGACCTCGACCGGCAGCATCATGGTGACTGCCGACGGCGTACCGGTGACGAATCTCAACGAACTGGAATGGGTCAAGGGCGAGATTTACGCGAACATCTGGTTGACCACGCGGATCGCGCGGATCGATCCCGCCACCGGTCACGTCGTGGGCTGGATCGACCTCAGCGGCCTGCTCGACGTCAACCAGCTGCCTGACCCCGGCAACGATGTGCTCAACGGCATTGCCTATGACGCGAAACTCGATCGCCTATTCGTCACCGGCAAGCGTTGGCCCAAGCTATTTGAAATCAAGCTGGTGAAGCAACCCATGCCTTGAGGCACACGACCTTTGTGCCGGCTGCCGCTAGGCTCTCGACCAGCACAACGGCATGAGTTCGATGAGTCGACCGAATGTGAGTTGTCCTGCTTGAAAGCTCCGGGTGAGTTTTGCTTGAGGATCAACAACGGTGCGGCAAGTGCTCTTGCCTGGACGGTCAACTCCAGGCGGCAGCGCACCTTCGCCAACGACGAAGGGCCACCTCTATGTCAACCGCATGACCCAACGAACCGTTGAAAACCCTTTGCCAGTTACGCTGATGACGGTTCACCGTCCGGGACGACGCTGTTTTGACAACTGAAAGTGCAAAAGTAGTGAAGAATAAACGCGCGGGAGATGGTCTATGAGTGCCGACACCCCGAAAGCAGCCGGGTACTTTCACAAAAGGCGCGGCTGGCTGATCGCTGTGGTCGTCATCATTGCGGTCATCATCGCGGTGCTGATCCATCTTTTTGGTGGTGAGAAAGCCAAAACCGGCACCCCAGCACAGGTCGTGAGCGCAGCCACCGCGACCTTGGGCAGCATGCCTGAAGTCTTGAACGAACTGGGTACGGTGACCCCGATCACTACGGTCAACGTGCTGCCACAGTTGAGCGGTTACCTGACGTCGGTGGGCTATCAGGAAGGCCAGGACGTGACGAAGGGGCAGTTTCTCGCCCAGATCGACCCACGTCAGTACGAGATCGACAAGCAGCAGGCGCAGGCCCAGTTGGCCAAGGACCAGGCAAGCCTGGCGCAGGCCCGCGCCGACCTCGTTCGCTTTACGCAATTGCACGAGCAGAAGTCGATTGCCGAGCAGACCTACGTCGACCAGCAGTTCACGGTCAAACAAGACGAGGCCGCGGTCCAGGCCGACCAGGCGAATATCGCGCAGTTCGATCTCGATCTTGCCTATTGCCACATCACCGCGCCGATCGCCGGGCGCGTTGGGCTGCGCCTGGTCGATCCGGGCAACTTCGTTACCCAGTCGTCCTCGCCAGGCATCGTGACCATTACCACGATGAAGCCGACCACGGTGCAATTCACCGTACCGCAGAACTCATTGAGCAAGGTGCTGCAACGCTTCAATTCCAGCAGCAAGCTGGCGGTCACGGTCTTCAACAGCGACAACAGCAAGCAGCTCGCCACCGGCACGCTGTACGCGCTCAGCAATCAGATGGCCACCGGCACCGGCACGGTGACCTTGCGCGCAACGTTCCCCAATGACGACGAAGTGCTGTACCCGAATGAGTTCGTCAACGTCAATCTGTTGGTCGACACGCTGCAGAAGGCTGTGCTGGTGCCAACGCCGGCAGTGCAGAGCGGCGCGCCAGGGGACTACGTCTATCTGGTGAACGCCGATCAGACGGTCTCCGTACACAAGGTGACCCCCGGCCCCAGCGACGGTAAAAACACGGTGATCCTGTCAGGCCTCTCGGCCGGTCAACAGGTGGTCACCGACGGCATGGACCGGTTGAGCGACGGCGCCAAGATCAAGATCGCCGCGCCGAAGTCGGCCAAGCCGGCGACGGCAGGCAGCGCCGCGGCGCCAGCTACGTCGACGGCGAGCGCACCACAGCGGGGCGGCAAGCGGCTACAACACACCGCTTCCGCCTCACAGATCTCGTAAGCGGCGGACACGCAACCCGATGAACATTTCCCGCCTGTTCATACTCAGGCCGGTGGCTACAGCGCTGCTGATGATCGCCCTCGTGCTGGTCGGCCTGGTCGCGGTGCGCTTCCTGCCGGTGTCGTCGCTGCCTGCGGTCGACTATCCAACGATCCAGGTGCAGACCTTCTACCCCGGCGCCAGCCCCACGGTGATGGCCACCACGGTAACCGCACCGCTGGAAGTGCAGCTGGGTGAGATTCCCGGCCTGCAGCAGATGACCTCGAATAGCTCGGCCGGGGCATCGATCATCACCTTGCAGTTCGATCTCTCGCTCAACCTCGACGTCGCCGAGCAGAACGTCCAGGAGGCGATCAACGCCGCCAACAGCCTGTTGCCCGCTGGCCTGCCGGCGCCGCCGACGTATGCCAAGGTGAATCCCGCCGACCAGCCCATCCTTACACTGGCGGTTACTTCCAACTCGATGTCGCTGCCGCAATTGCAGGACGTCGCGAACAACCGCTTGGGCGCGAAGATTTCCGAAGTGTCGGGCGTCGGCCTTGTGACACCAGCCGGTGGCAATGTACCGGCGGTACGCGTTGAAGCGGACCCGCAGAAGCTGGCTGCCTACGGACTCAACATCGACGATCTGCGCTCGTTGATCGCAAACGTCAACGTGAGCCAGCCCAAAGGCAATTTCGACGGTCCGAAGCTGGATTACACGATCAACGGCAACGACCAGATCGAGGATCCCAAGGATTATCTGGACACGGTGATCTCCTACCAGAATGGCGCGCCGGTGTATCTGCGTGACGTCGCCCGGGTCACCCAATCCGCGCAGAACACCGAGCAAGGTGCCTGGTACAACAAGACGCAGGCGATCGTGCTCAACGTGCAGCGCCAGCCCGGCGCGAACGTGATCGCCACTGTCGACCAGATCAAGAAAGAGCTGCCCCAGCTGGAATCCACGCTGCCGGCGGGAATGAAAGTTCAGATCGTTTCCGATAGCACCGGCGTGATCCGTTCTTCGGTATCCGATGCTGCTTTCGAGCTGGTGCTGGCGGTGGTGCTGGTGGTGCTGGTGATCTTCGTGTTCCTGCGCAATGTGCCGGCGACACTGATTCCAAGCATCTCCGTGCCGGTCTCGCTGATCGGCACGCTGGCGATGATGTACCAGCTGAACTACTCGATCGACAATCTCTCGCTGATGGCGCTGATCATTGCCACCGGCTTCGTCGTCGACGATTCGATCGTGATGATCGAGAACATCGTGCGTTACCTGGAGGAAGGCAAGACCCCGCTGGAGGCGGCACTGGAAGGCGCCGGGCAAATCGGCTTCACCATCCTATCGCTCACTGTCTCGCTGATCGCCGTGCTGATCCCGCTACTGTTCATGGGCGGCGTGATCGGGCGATTGTTCAGCGAATTCGCCGTCACTCTTGCGGTCACCATCGTGTTGTCGGGCGTCGTTTCGCTGACCCTGGTGCCCATGTTGTGCGCGCGCCTTCTGCGTGCGCAGGCGCATCGGCATCCCAGCCGCTTCGAGCGGATCAGCGAAGGCCTGTTCAACAAGACCCTGGGTGCCTACGAGCGCGGCCTGCGCTTCGTGATGGCTCGTCAGACGGCAACCTTGATCGTCTTCCTGGCGACCATGGTGCTTACCGTGATCCTGTACATCACGATCCCCAAGGGTCTGTTCCCGGTGCAGGATGTGGGTGTGATCCAGGGCATCAGCGTCGCCGACAACTCGGTGTCGTACACGGCGATGGTGGAACGGCAGGCGGCCCTGGCGGAAGCGATCCTGAAGGATCCCGACGTGACCGGGCTGACTTCGTATGTGGGCATCGACGGCACCAATACGACGCTCAACAACGGCCGTTTCCTGATCAATCTGAAAGCGCGCGATGATCGTTCGTTGACTGCTGCCGAAATCGCCAGACGCATCCAGGGCGAAGTGGCGAACATATCCGGCATCAAACTTTACGCGCAGCCGGAACAGGATCTCACGCTCGATACCACCATTTCGCCGAACCAGTACCAGTTCGTGCTGCGCGGGCCGACCCAGCAGGCATTCATGCAATACGTGCCTGAGCTGGTCGCGCGCATGAAGAAGATCACGTCGATCACCGACGTCACCAGTGATCTGAACAACGATGGTCTGAGCGTGAACGTCGAGGTCAATCGGCAACTCGCCGCGCGTTATGGCATTACCGCCGCGACGATCGACAACGCGCTCTACGACGCATTGGGACAGCGCATCGTATCGACCATCTTCGATCAGTCCAGTCAGTACCGCGTGATCCTGGTCGCCAAACCCGAAAGCCTGCCTACGCTGCAGTCCCTGGGGAGTCTGTACCTGCCCAGTCAAACCAGTAGCAGCGGCCAGGTACCGCTGAGCGCCATCGCCACGATCAAGGTCACCAAGTCACCACTGGCGATCAGCCATCTGGCGCAGTTCCCCGCTGTCACGATCTCATTCAATCTGGCCAAGGACGCGTCGCTGAGCAAGGCGGTGAGCGAGGTCAATCAGGCTGAGCAGGCGGTGCATCTGCCGTCATCGATCACGTCCTCGTTCCAGGGAGCCGCGCAGGCATTTCAGGATTCACTGTCCAGCGAGGTGTACCTGCTGATCGCGGCATTGGTCGCGGTCTACATCGTGCTCGGCGTGCTGTATGAAAGCTTCATTCATCCGGTGACGATCCTCTCAACGCTGCCTTCGGCCGGCATCGGCGCTTTGCTGGCGCTGATGGTCGCCGGCAGCGATCTGGACGTGATCGGCATCATCGGCATCGTGCTGCTGATCGGTATCGTCAAGAAGAACGCCATCATGATCGTGGACTTCGCGCTCGTCGCCGAGCGCGAGCATGGCAAGTCGCCGGAGGATGCGATCTTCGAGGCATCGCTGCTGCGCTTCCGGCCGATCCTGATGACGACTCTGGCGGCCATGCTTGGCGCGTTGCCGATGTTGCTTGGCACCGGTACCGGCTCTGAGCTGCGCCGACCGCTCGGCCTGGCCATCATCGGCGGCCTGGCCCTGAGCCAGATGCTGACGTTGTTCACCACCCCGGTGATTTATCTCTACTTTGATCGCCTGGCGCAGCGCTTCCAGCGCAAGCGTCCCGAGCCATCAGGCGAGGCCCTGGACGGGCCGGCATCCGAGCACCCGCCGTGAGCATCCCGGGGGTATTCATCAAGCGACCGGTGGCGACCACCCTGCTGGCGGCCGCCATACTGCTGTCCGGCTTGCTGGCGTATTTCAAGCTACCGGTTGCGCCGCTGCCGAACATCACGTTTCCCGTCATCGTCGTACAGGCAAGCATGGCCGGCGCCAGCCCGGACATCATGGCGTCGACGGTGGCCGAGCCGCTGGAGCGACGTCTGGGCTCGATCGCCGATGTCAGCGAACTGACCTCGACGAGTTCCGTCGGCTCGGCGTCGATTGTCATTCAGTTCGGTCTGAGTCGGGATATCAATGGTGCGGCCCGCGACGTCCAGGCCGCGATTCAGGCGGCGCGCGCCGACCTGCCGAGCACGTTGCGCAACAACCCGAGCTATCGCGAATACAACCCCGCTGATTCGCCGATCATGGTGCTGGCGTTGACTTCGAAAACGCTGACCCGCGCGCAGCTCTACGATTCGGCCGATTCGGTGATCCAGCAACAGCTGTCGCAGGTCGATGGCGTGGGCCAGATCACGCTGGGTGGCAGCGCGTTGCCGTCGGTGCGTGTGGAATTGCAGCCGGACCAGCTCAACAGTTATGGCATCGGGCTGGAAGATGTGCGCGCCGCGATCAGCAGTGCGAACGCGAACAGCGCCAAGGGTCACATCGATCAGGACGGCCAGCGCTTCGAGGTTTTGTCCAACGACCAGATCAACAAGGCGGCACCTTACCGCGACCTAGTGGTGGCTTACCGAAACAACGCGCCGGTACTGCTGCGCGACGTTGCCGATGTCGAGGACTCCGCGGAAAATATCCGCAACATGGGGCTCTACGACGGCGAGGCGGCGGTGCTGGTCATCGTCTACCCGCTGCCCGGCGGCAATATCGTCAATACCGTCGCGCAGATCCGCAAGGTGCTGCCGTCGATCGAGGCGACCCTGCCGCACAATGTTCATGTGGGTATCGCCCTGGATCGCTCGCAGTCGGTGAACGCCGCGGTGAACGATACCGAGCGCACGCTGTTCATCGCCGTGCTGCTGGTCATCGGTGTGGTCTTCATCTTCCTGCAGTCGCCCCGCGCGATCCTGGTGCCAGCGGTTGCGCTGCCGCTATCGATCGTCGGTACGTTCGGGCCGATGTATCTGCTTGGCTACAGCATCGACAATCTTTCGTTGATGGCGCTCACCATCGGCACCGGCTTCGTGGTCGACGACGCAGTGGTGGTGCTGGAAAACATCGTGCGCCATGTCGAAGCAGGCATGGACGTGCGCGAGGCGGCCCTGCTCGGCAGCGCGGAGGTCAGCTTCACGGTGATCTCGATGAGCCTGTCATTGATCGCGGTGTTCCTGCCGATTCTGCTGATGCCGGGCATCGTCGGCCTGCTGTTCCACGAATTCGCGGTGACGCTCTCCATTGCGATCCTGCTTTCGCTGCTGATTTCGCTCACGGTCACGCCGACCATGGCGGCGTATGTGCTGAACCGCGGCACACTTCACTCCAAGGCCCGTTGGGCACTCTGGTACGAGCGACAGTTCGAGCGTTTCAAGCAGGCGTACTCGCGCTCGCTTACCACGGTGCTCGATCACGCGCTGCTGGTTGGCCTGACGCTGATCGGCCTGATCGTGCTCAACGTGTTCCTGATCAAGCTGGTGCCCTCGACGTTCTTTCCCGAGCAGGACAACGGCATTCTGGTCGGCCAGATCATCGCCGACCAGAGCATCTCGTTTCAGGCGATGGAACAGAAACTCGCGCAGTTGCAGGCGATCGTGCAAAAGGATCCTGCGGTCGCCTCGGTGGCGGGCTTCACCGGCGGTCGCGCGCTCAACACCGCCAATGTGTTTATCGAACTCAAGCCGCTGGCGGAGCGCAAGCTTTCCGCGGCGCAGGTGGTCGATCGTCTGCGCCCCAGGCTGAATGCCGTTTCCGGCGCCAAACTATTCCTGCAGGCCTCACAGGATCTGCATATCGGCGGCCGGCAGTCGGCTGCGGAGTATCAGTACACGCTGACCAGTGATGATCCCAATGCATTGTTCACGTGGGTGCCCAAGCTGGTGGCCACGCTGACCAAGGAGCGCGGCCAGGTGACGGACGTGAACTCGGACCTGCAGCAAAACGGTCTGCAGATTTACATCAACATGGATCGAGCCACGTCTGCGCGTTATGGCTTCGCACCGAACCAGCTCGACAGCGTGCTCTACGACGCGTTCGGACAGCGTACGGTATCGACCGTCTACAACCAGCTCAATCAGTACTTTGTGGTGATGGAAGTCGCGCCGAAGTATTGGCAGTACCCGCAGATGCTCGACCGGATGCGTTTCAGCACCGCAGCAGGCAATGCGAGCGGAACCCAGCAGACACAGATGTCCAGCGCCCTCGTCAAGCCGGTCACGCAGGCATCGGCGATCAGCACAACACAGGCAGCGTCCAATACCAATTCGCTCAACTCGAACGCCGAAGCCAATCAGCTTACCAACGCGATCTCCAACGCCAAAGGTGGCAGTTCCAGCGGCAGCGCGGACAGCACAGCTCCCGAAACACTGGTGCCATTTCCGGCGCTGTCATCGTATGTGAGCAACCACACCGCGACTCAGGTCAGCCATCAAGGTGGCCTGGTTGCCGCCACGATTTCGTTCAACCTGCCGCCTGGCGGCTCGCTGAGCAAGGCGACGGATGCGATCAATCAGGCATCGCAGCAACTGGGCCTGCCAGCCTCCATCCACGGTAGTTTCGCGGGCGCCGCGCAAGTCTATGCGCAGTCCATGTCGACCATGCCACTGCTGATCCTGGCGGCGCTTGCGGCGGTCTATATCGTGCTCGGCATCCTGTACGAAAACACCGTGCATCCGATCACCATTCTCTCCACGCTGCCATCGGCTGGCATTGGCGCCACCCTGGCGTTGCTGATCTTCGGTACGCCGTTCTCGGTGATTGCGATGATTGGCATCATTCTGCTGATCGGCATCGTCAAGAAGAACGCGATCATGATGATCGACGTCGCCATCCATTTGCAGCGTGACGAAGGCTACGAGCCGCAGCGGGCTATCCATGATGCCGCCGTGATACGTCTGCGACCGATCATGATGACCACCGCCGCTGCCGTGCTGGGCGCCGTGCCGTTGGCCATCGGCATCGGACAGGGCGCGTCGCTGCGCCAGCCACTCGGCATCACCGTCATGGGCGGCCTGATTCTCAGCCAGGTCTTCACGCTCTACACCACGCCGGTGATCTATCTCTACCTCGACCGCTTGCGCGCAAGGCTCGCCAGCTGGTCCGCCACGCTGCCGTGGAACAGATCGGACGTAAGCGCATGAAAATGAAAATCCCCCACAAGACATTGGCCGCTTCGTTGACCCTGCTGCTCGGTGGCTGCATGGTCGGCCCCGATTACCATCGTCCGCAGGTGGCGGCACCCGTGCAGTACAAGGAACTACCCGGCTGGACGGTGGCTGCGCCGGCGGCACCTGCTCCCAATGCCGATTGGTGGACCGGATTCAACGATCCATTGCTCAACCAGCTCGAACCGATGGTCTCGGTGTCCAACCAGACCGTGCGCCAGGACTACGCGAACTACCAGGAAGCACTGGCTGAGGTGCAAGAGGCGCGTAGCGGCTTGTTCCCCACCGTCGGTATCACCGGTTCGGGGACCAAGCAGCGCAGTGCCAGCGGCAACTCCGGCAACAGTGCGGTGACTATCAAGCCGATAAGCACTTCAGGTTCTCTCGAAGGCAATGTCAGCTGGGCTCCTGATCTTTGGGGCAAGGTTCGCCGCACCGTCGAAGAGAACAAGGCGACCGCGCAGGCCAGCGAAGCGACACTGGCCAACGCCACGCTGTCCGAGCAGACCGCCCTGGCTACGGCGGTCATCGATCTGCGGGTGACCGACGCCAACATCGACTTGCTGCAGAAGACCGTCGATGCCTACAAGGAATACCTTCGTGTGGTGGCCAACCAGGGCACCGCCGGCACCACCGCGCCATCCGATGTCATCACTGCGCGGACCCAGCTGGAGAACGCCCAGTCCAGCCTGATTGCGCTCGGTGTTTCCCGTGCGAAATACGCGCACGCGATTGCCGTACTGGTCGGCAAGAATCCGGAGGAACTGGATATTCCACACAGCACGGCGCAGCCAACATTGCCCACGGTTCCCGTTGGCGTGCCCTCGACCCTGCTGCAACGCCGGCCGGATATCGCCGTTGCCGAGCGCCAGATGGCTGCGCAGAATGCCGCGATTGGGGTGGCCGTGGCGGCCTATTACCCGAGCCTCTCGCTGTCTGGCGCGGATGGCTTTGCACAGTCGCCGCTGGCTGGCTTGCTGCATATCGCCAACCATGTGTGGTCGCTGGGCGCCGATGTGAGTGAAACCGTGTTCGATGGTGGCGAACGCCATGCCGAGGTGGCTGTAGCGAAGGCTGCCTACGAGGCCACCGTCGCCAATTATCGTGGCACCGTGCTGACCGCGTTCCAGAATGTGGAGGACGATCTTTCCGGCCTGCGCATTCTCGCCCAACAGGGCGACGTGCTGGACGCCGCCGTGCGTGACGCCACCCGTGGATCGCAGATCGCGTTCAACGAATACCAGGCCGGCACCGTGGACTACACCACCGCGGCCACCGCGCAGGCGATTCAGTTGAGCACTCAGCAGAGCGCGCTGAACGTACAGCAGCAACGCCTGCTCGATACGGTGTCGCTGATCGGCGATCTCGGCGGCGACTGGTCAGCCAGCGAACTCGGCGACATGCAGAAGGCCTCAGTCCAGCGCTGAGCAGATCGGTCAGGAGGAGTGCTTGCG
>Ga0302316_10000274_pt1 | contig 45899 bp, 40 predicted proteins | sample III_Palsa_N3_2_FD_200456 | JGI IMG/M metagenome (GOLD analysis project Ga0302316, IMG submission 200456) | Peat permafrost microbial communities from Stordalen Mire near Abisko, Sweden - III_Palsa_N3_2 | ecosystem: Environmental > Terrestrial > Soil > Palsa > Peat permafrost | place: Sweden...
CTGCCCATAACCCTCATCCAGCATCATCTGTTCGCAGTAGTGCGCCCAGCCTTCGATGTTGGTATTCGAGCCCATCACCTTGCGAATGGTCGAAGGAAACTGCGGCGTAAAGAGGAACTGAACGTAATGCCCCGGATACGCCTCGTGCACGCTCGTCGAAACAATGGTGCCCATGTTGAACGCTGCCATATACTCCGACGTACGCTGCGACGACCAGCTCGTCTCCGGCAGCGTCACGTTGAAATATGCTTTGTTCGAGCCCGTCTCGAACGGTCCGGGAGCGTCCATCGATGCCTGCGTGGTGGCGCGCATGAACGGCGGCGTCTCCTCCAGCGTGGGCTGCACGTCGCTTGGAATCGTGATGATGTGATGAGAGCGAATGAAGCCAATCTCGGACTCGAAGCGATCATGAAATGCCTGCAACAGTTTGTTCGGAGCCGGGTGCATCGAAGCGAGCTCGGCCAGTTCCTGCTGCGGCGTCTTGGTGGGATCAATCTCCTTCGCTACACGCGCGAACTCTGCCTGGTTCTTGTGCAGGTCGTCATAGCCAATCTGCAGCAAGCGATCCAGCGGAATATCGACCATCTCGTTATACGCAAGCGCCTTCGAGAACGTGCCCGCACCCCAGCGGAAGTCGCCATTCGAGCGCGGCAGCAGGTCGGCCTTCATCCACGCGCTATAACTCTTTAGCGCGGCGACAACAGCAGCATTGCTCTTCGCGAAGTCGGCCTTGGCCTGCGGATCCGTGGCAGACGCAAAGGCGCTCGGCACGTCGTTCTGAAAGAAACTGACGTCGTCGTCAATCTGCTCCAGAGCGATCTCGGTATAGATGTGTGGCGGATTCTTGAGATTCGCGCGGGCATACTCGAGCGCCTGCGGAATCTGCTTCTCGCGCTCAACCGCGGCGCGGAGGCGTACGTCCACCGACGCGTACGGCCGCTCCATGATCACGAAGATGGCATTGGTCACACCGCTCGAATACTGGTCCGGATTCTGCTCCCAGCCGCGAACCGCTTCCAGCTGCAGCAGCTGTCCACGCACATTGTTCAGCAGAATCTGGTAGTCGGCGGCGGGCTGTGCATCGAGCGCCCGTGGGTCGATGGCTTCCAGCTTCTTCTCAAATTCACGCAGCGCCACAATTTCGCGCTGCACCCCCGCGGCTGAATAATCCTCCAGCTGAGCATCGTACTGGTGAAGACCGGCTTCCGTGCCCTCGGTCGGCGCAAACTTGAAGAGAATGTTCTCGAAGTATTGGCTGCTGAGATAGTCGAACGTCTGGTTGCCACCATCGGCCGCGAGGTTCTGCGCGCGTGCTGAAGAAGTAGCCATAAGGGCAGCGAGAAGAGGAAGGGCGAGGTAACCGCGAAATTTCATGATGCGCAAAGTGTAGCGCAGATTGCTGCCGCTTTTCTCAGGATTCAGCAGCTAGGAAGTCGCCGCATTCTGCGTGCGCAGCATCTCCAGCAATTCGCGCGTCTCGGCCAACACAACGTCCGCCTGCGCGCTGGAAAGCGGCCAGCGCAGCGTTCCCTGCGGCGTGAGCTGCGCGCCGTTCTTCGCGTTGCGCGCCACCAGCTTCATCAGCGCGCCCACATTGATGCCCTTGCCATCTTCCTGCGGCGCGGCATGCAGCTTGTCGCTGAACGTGACGTAGAGCATCTCGCGCATCGGCCGCAATTTGCCCGCCTGCGCTGCGGGCGCATTCGCCGGGCGCGCACCCGCCGCCTCGCGCAGAGCCACCGTCGCGTTGGTCACCGGCCGATTTGCCGCAGCGCGCGTCGAGAACTGCAGATTCGCCGTCTGCGGCAACTGGCCGTGACGACCCGCAAGCGGCGGCCGAACTGGCTGCGCGGTCGACCAACTGCCAAAGCTCGGCCTCTGCACACTGGGTCTCGCTGGCGCTGGCGCCGAAGCCTTCTTCGGCTCCTCAATCAACGTCCGCTTGCGCTCAATCTGCGCGATCCCCAGCAGCTCGCAGGTCAGCCGAATCTCCCCGGCGATCAGCAGGTGCAGCACGCTATCCGGCGGCTGGCCGTAGCGGTCTTCGAGTTCCGCACGCACCTCGGTCAACGCGCTCATCGATTCCGCACCGGCGATGCGTTTGTACATTCGCAGCCGCTGGCCCTCCTCCGGAATGTATATATCGTCGATGCGAAGCGAGATGCCGAGGTTAACCGTCACCTGCGGCCGCTCCTCCTGGCCCTCACCCTTCAGCCGGCTCACCGCCTCCTCGAGCATCGTTGTATACATCTCAAACCCGATGGCCTCGATGTGTCCCGACTGTTCGCCCCCCAGCATGTTGCCCGCGCCGCGCAGCTCCAGGTCCAACGCGGCAATCTTGAAGCCCGCACCGAGGTCCGAGAACTCTTTCAACGCCGCCAGCCGACGCCGCGCAATCTCCGTCAACTGCTGCTCCGGCGGAATCAGCAGGTACGCATACGCCCGACGATTCGACCGCCCCACGCGGCCCCGCAGCTGATACAGCTCACTCAATCCATGCCGGTCCGCGCGGTTGATGATGATCGTGTTCGCGCGGGGAATATCCAGTCCATTCTCAATGATCGAAGTCGCGCACAGCACGTCATACTCGCCGTCCATGAAGGCCAACATGGTGCGCTCTAACTCTGCTTCCGGCATCTGTCCATGCCCAACGACAACCCGCGCTTGCGGAACGAGCTCCCGAATCTTCGCTGCCAACTCATAGATTGTTTCGACACGGTTATGCACGAAATACACTTGGCCGCCGCGCTCAAGCTCGACCTCCACTGCAGTCCGAATCAGCTTCTCGTCGAACTTCGCAACGATGGTCTGAATCGCCATGCGGTCTTTCGGTGGCGTCTCGATAACGCTCATATCGCGCAGCCCCACCAGCGACATATGCAGCGTCCGCGGGATCGGCGTCGCGCTCATGCTCAGCACATCAATCGCCGCGCGCATCTGCTTCAGCCGCTCCTTATGCCGCACGCCAAAGCGCTGCTCTTCGTCGACGACCAGTAACCCAAGGTCCTGAAACTTCAGCCCCTGCGACAGCAGCGCATGCGTGCCAATAAGAATGTCCACCTTGCCCTGCTCGGTGCGCTCCAGAATATCCTTCTTCTCCTTAGCAGTGCGAAAGCGCGACAGCATCTCGACCACGACTGGGAACTTGCTGAAGCGGCGCTTGAAGCTTTCGAAGTGCTGGAAGCAGAGCACGGTCGTCGGCGTCAACACAGCCACCTGCTTGCCATCCTGCACCGCCTTGAACGCCGCGCGCATCGCGACCTCCGTCTTGCCATAGCCAACGTCACCGCACAGCAACCGGTCCATCGGCTGCGTCGATTCCATGTCCGCCTTGATGTCGGCAATCGCAGTAATCTGGTCGTCGGTCTCGTTGAAATCGAAGGCATCTTCAAACTCGCGCTGCATATTGTTGTCCGGAGAAAACGCTGTGCCCACGGCCGCTTTGCGTTGTGCGTAGAGCTTCAGCAGCTCCTCGGCCATATCCTCCATGGCCTTCTTGACGCGCGCCTTCGTCTTCGCCCAAGCGGGGTTTCCAAGCCGATTCAATTGCGGCGCCGGCCCGGTCTCCGTCGAACGATACTTCTGAATCAGATCCAGCCGCGTCAGCGGAATATACAGCTTGGCCTCTTCCGCGAACGTCAGAATCATCAGCTCCAGCTGCGATCCATCGGGCTGCTCGATGGTGCGCAGGCCGTCATAGCGCGCGATGCCATGTTCCACGTGCACCACAAAATCACCAACCGCGAGATCGCGAAAGTCCGACACGAACGCAGCCGTCTTCGATTTCCGCCGCGCCGGTCGCGCCATCACATCCGCGTCGTCGTTGATATCGTTCGCACCAATCACGATGACCTGCCGCGCCGTCTTGCGGTCGAGCTCCAACACCTGCACGCCGTTCGCAATCGCCGCGCGCACGATCACCGGCGTACTGAGATCGCCCGCCATATAACTCGACTCGGAATAAACTGTCGTCGATCCGCCCTGGTCCACCCGCGACCCGATGCGATAGGCCACGCCATATTCCTGCATCAGCCCGGCCAGCCGCTCCACTTCGCCCTGGTTCGATGCCGCAATCAACACTCGCGCCTCGCTCTGCATCAGCACCTTCAGCTGATCGATAAGCGCAGGAATCGATCCGTGAAAGCGCATCGTCGGACGCGTAGCGAACTCAATCTCGCTCGCATCGCTACGATCCCTCTCAAGCACGTCGACTGCCCCAAGTTGATCCAGATCGAACCCGCTGTACGCACGAATGCTGTCCTGCAACTCCCACGGCGTCAGGTACAGATCGCCCGGTCCCACCAGTGATCCGATACCAGCGCGATCGTGCCGCTGCTCGACCTTGTCCCACCACCGCTCACCCTGGTTCTGCACCATCGCGGGCTCTTCAATCAGCACCCGCGTTTGCGCGCCCATCAGCTCCAGCAGCGACGACTTCGCACCCGCCACCGCTGCATAAAATTCCCACCCCGGAAAAATCGTGGCCTCGCCCGTGCGTGACGCCGCGTGGCTCACGCGGTTCACCAACTCCGCCGGCGTCTCTCCGCCTTCAAGCTCCGCGCCCGCCGCCCCACTCCGCGTCAGCCGCGCATTGATCGCGCTCAGCAACGCCTCCGTCGCGGGCGTCTCGGTCAGCGGAAGCAGTAGCACCTCATCCACAGCCGAGCTCGACCGCTGCGTCTCAGGATCGAACCGTCGCATCGACTCAATCTCGTCTCCGAAGAAATCAACCCGCACCGGCCGCTCCATCTCCGGCCCATATACATCCAGAATGCCGCCGCGCATCGAAACCTGCCCCGGCATCTCCACCACGTCCACGCGCGTATACCCGACCGACAGCAGATGCTCCACCAGCATGTCTGGCAGATGCTCTTCGCCTACGCGCAGCCGCAGCGCGAGCGCCGCATAATAGTCGCGCCCGAACAGCCGCATGCACGCTGCTTCAACCGGCGCTATGACCAATTTCGCAGCCCCGCTGGCCAGCTTCCACAACGCCGACGCGCGCTGCTCCTGGATCTCGCTGTGCGGCGAAAGGTTTTCGAACGGCAGCACATCATGCGCCGGCAAACGCAGCACCTCGTCGGCATCCAGCGCGCCAGATAACTCGCACGCAGCCAGCACCGTCGCATGCAGCGTCTCGGCTGCCTTGTTGTCGGATACCAAAATCAGCACAGACGCGTGCGCACCCGCCGCCGACTGCGCAGCGCGGACAAAGTATGGGACGTACAGGGCGCGTGCGGTCGCGGTCAATCCGGACACACGTCTCCGACCCGTGCCGCCCGCCAGGTGGCGACGCGCACGCTCAAAGGCGTCGGAGTGCTCCAGGTCCGCCATCAGCTCGCGGACGAAGGGAAGAATCATGCAGATTTCATTTTACGTCCTGCCGGATGAATGCAGTATTGCTGAATGCAGTGTTGCGCGAGCCATCATGGCCGCGCCTCCTGCGCCTGGACCACCCGGGACACCCGCTCCACGGCTCGCCAACGAAGCCGGTTGCCCCCCACCATCTGGACCAGCAGGCTATTGATCCCCACATACGAGCGTACCGCGGCAAGCAATCGCAGCGTTCCCACCATGGCAGTCGATTGCAACGAACGCCGGCGCACAACAAGATCAGTTACTTCCTCGCGCTCGAAGGAGTTTCCCATCGAATGCGGTGTGCCCCCGTAATAGATCAGTTTTTTCGCGCCCCGCTCCACTTCGTGCTCCAGGAAGTACGAGCGCATCGCGGTACCGAGCGAAAGCTTCTCATATCCCGCTGCATTCATCTGCCAATGCAGCACGGTCACGTCCCCTTGGCGCCAGCCGCCAATCAGGCTCAGCCATTTCCCCTCGCGGTTGCGCAGACCAAGCAAGAACCCTCCAGGCAGCTTGCACGCGCACTCGTATTGCAGGCGAAACTCCGCGAGGTCGATGGGATTGAGAGAGGTGCGGTTAAGCTCCTCGAGTTCATGCTCCTGCAAACGGTCATCGACGTCGCCAATCAATTCGCAAGATTCCACCGCCTGCAAACGCCGGCGATAGTACCCGAGATTGAAGCGAGTCGACTTCCCCAGCCTGGCCAGCGTTTCCTTCACCGTTGGTTCCAGCCTCAGCGTCATCGCCACCGGCCGTCTTCCCGCCACCCACATAGCGCGACTCTGCATCACCGGTACAAACGCGCTGGCAACGCCTCGGTGCTGGCCATAGGAAATGAGCACGATCTGTGCTCCGCGTGCCAACAGCGCATCGGCTGCCATCACGCTTGTCGCCGCCCGCTCCCCCTTCGGCGCAATCACGGTGCGAAAGCCTGCCCAATCGTCGGTAGAGAAGACGCCGGTCGGCAATCCGAGCGCGCGATACTCGAAGAGAAGCACCGCCGCATGCACGTCTTCCAGCCGCGGTGACGAGGTGTCTGCGCCAGATTTCATGATCAAGACAAGGTAGGGATGTTTGCCCCGAAAGCTCGAAGCGGACAGAAAGTAGCCGAGCCAATTCATGGCTCCGTCCTGATCACAACGTTCAGCCAGGCTCTCAAGCAGGGAGGATTGCGCCAGAACCTCTCCGTGTCCACTCAGCACCAGCGCTTGAAACAAATCGGGGCTCCCAAAAACACTGCCTGCGACCATTGCCCACGGGTAGAAATGTCGCCTACAGAGATTAATCTTACATGATGAACGCGTCGTAAGGCTCGGTGGGAAGCGACCGGATGCGGCTCGAAGCACCTGCCTGCAACCCCCATTTCTGCCCGGCCGCTATACTGTCGTCGGAGGTGTTATGCCTTATCTCAAGACTTCCCGCGCTCCGGTTTCGACTGGCACCAAAAAAGGCACACCGCGCACAACCCCCGTGCGCATGCCGCCTCCCGTAAAGATCCCGCCGAGCACCCCGACAACCGTGCCGACCAATCCCGGTAGATGATCTATGCCCACCAGCGTCATCGCCCTGCAGATTCTGCTCATCCTCCTTCCCGGATTCGCAGCAGCCTACATCGTGCAGCTCCTCGCGCTGCGTGGCCCGCAGACTGACTTCGATAAGGTCATCGAATCCTGCCTGTACAGCGTCCTCATCTACGCCTGCTTCGTCTTCTTCACCCACGGCTTTCTTCCCTTCGACATCCTCGCCGCCCAGCCCCCCGCAACCGAGGCCACCATCCTCTGGCACCGCAAGGCGCTGCTCGGCCTCGGCGCCATCACCCTCGTCATCGCGCTGCTAGCCGCCGTCTATGTCAACTACGACGGCAACCGCATCTTCCGCCGCCTCAAGATCACCGAGCGCACCGCACGCCGCTCCATCTGGAACGACATCTTCCAAGGCGAAGCCAGCAACAACCAGCTCGTCCAAATCGAGCTCGAGGGCAACCGCAGCCTCATGGGCGTGCTCACCTACTACTCCGACGCCGCCGAAGACTGCTCCCTCTTCGTCGAGCAGGCCCGCTGGATCGCCGCCGACGGCACCATCGAGATCGTTCCCGGCCTCGGCGTCCTGCTCACCAAATCCTCCAATATCAAGAGCATCTCCTTCCTGGACGAGCCGCGCGAAGACCCGCCAGAAGACTTCGAAGTCGCACATGGAGCCGCCGACCCGATTGCATCCGAAGCTCCCGCCTCTCCGATTGTCGGGCAGTGAAGCCTGATTACTGCTAATGTGACTGGAACGTCACATGCGGATTCCCAAACAATGAGAAAGCTCTTTGCGGCTATTGCGCTCTTTCAGGTTGCGACTCTCGCTCCGGCACAGACAACTTCTAGGCGAACCATCGACCGCTGTGCCCAGGACGGCGCCTGGTTCTACGCGTCGGAGAGTACCTCTGGCGAGCCGATATCGGTCGAACGCGGTGGGATATCTCTCCGCATTGAGCATCCCACCCCCAAGGGCGCGGACGCCGTAGTCTCCCTTTCGCATGGAAGCCACGTCCTCGCCCAGAAACAGAAAGATTTGGACCATGGCTATGGCTGGTTGACCGTGTCTCAAAATCACGCGTTTGCTCTCACGTGGAACTTCAGTGCGTCCGCGACCAGCACCCAACTCTTCGGCCTCTCGCCGAGAGGCAACATCATCGAAGACATCCAGCTGATCCCGCTGGCAGAGCAAACGTTCACTGCCGATGCAAGGCAGGCCTGCGCCAATCCGGGACTGAATACGACCGCGATCAAGTGGCTGGACCAGGATCACCTCCTGCTGTCCATCAATGCGTGGGCGTCCGGATTTTGCGAATCGAATTTCACTGAGGGCTTCATCCTCGACCTTCCCTCGCACTCCATCCAGCGAAAGCTCTCCGAACGCGAACTCCTCGACTTCCCCGCCGTTTGCACCCGGAATGTGGTTCCAATTCCCAAGCATTGATAGACTTGCACTATGCCTGCCGTTGCAGCCCTCTCGCCGGAGATTCTCGCCAAGTACCAGCCCGTCATCGGCCTGGAAGTCCACGTCCAGCTGCTGACCAAATCCAAGGCCTTCTGCGGCTGCATCAACGAATATGGCGGCGAGCCCAACACCCACGTTTGCCCCGTCTGCCTCGGCCTCCCCGGCGCCCTGCCCTTCCTCAATAAGCAAGCCGTAGAATTCGCCGTCCTCGCCGCCAAGGCCATCGGCTGCGAGATCCGCGAAACCAGCATCTTCTCCCGCAAGAATTACTTCTACCCGGACAGCCCCAAGGGCTACCAGATCTCGCAGTTCGACAAGCCCATCGCCGAACATGGCGTGATCGTCGTCCCCGACGCAGCCGGCGCGCCCAAACGCATCGGCGTCACGCGCCTGCACATGGAAGAGGACGCCGGCAAGAGCCTCCACGACGGCTTCCCCGACTCCGCCACCCGCACCTACATCGACCTCAGCCGCTGCGGCACACCGCTGATCGAGATCGTCTCCGAGCCCGACCTCCGCACCCCCGACGAAGCCTTCGAGTACCTCACCAAGCTCAAAGAAATCCTCCTCTACACTGGCGTCTCCGACTGCAACATGGAAGAAGGTTCCCTGCGCTGCGACGCGAACGTAAGCGTCATGCTCAAGGGCGCCGCGCAGTACGGCACCAAGGCCGAAGTCAAGAACGTAAACTCCTTCCGCTACATCCGCGCCGCGCTGGAGTACGAGATCGAGCGCCAGATCGGCGTGATCGAAGACGGCGGCCGCGTCATCCAGGAGTCGCGCCTTTGGAACAACGGCGAGGGCCGCACCTACTCCATGCGCAGCAAGGAGCAGGCCCACGACTACCGCTACTTCCCCGAGCCCGACCTTCCCCCGCTCGTCGTCGGCGCAGTGTGGCAAAAACAAATCCTCGCCGCCATGCCCGAGCTCCCCGAAGCCCGCCGCGCACGCCTCGTCGCCGACTACGGCCTCAGCACGCAAGATGCCGCCACCCTCACCACCGACCGCACCCTCGGCGACTTCTTCGAACAAGCCGCCCGCGCCGCCAAGTCCCCCAAGCGCGTGGCCGCCATCCTGCTCTCCGAAATCACCATGCGCCTCCGCGCCGCCGACATCACCCTCGACAAATCCCCCGTCACCCTCGACGGCCTCGTCTTAGCCGCCGACCTCGCCGAAGCCAACGAAATCTCCTCCAAGCAGCTCAAGCAGCTCCTCGACACCTGCTTCACCGAAGGCCGCGACTTCCTCTTCATCTACGACCGTGACAAGCCCCAACAAATCTCCGACACCTCCGCCATCGAAGCCATGATCGACGAAGTCATCGCCGCCAACCCAGCGCAGGTCGCCCAGTTCAAAGGCGGCAAGCGAACGGTAGCCGCCTTCTTCGTAGGCCAGGTCATGCGCGTAAGCAAGGGCCAGGCCAACCCCGCCCTGCTCAACGAACTAGTAGTCAAGAAGCTCGACGCGTAGCGATGGTAGCCACCGCTGCACTGGCGATCCTGTTCGGCTTATCAACCCATCAGGAGCCAACACCTCCTGCTGTCGACCATGAGATCAATCGTCTGCAGGCCTGTCATCCAGTCTTCAAGCTTGCCGAGCCGCCCATCAACGCTCGCTTCGTTTGGACTCAGCCCTTCGATCTCACATGGGCGCGGGAAGGTCCCGGCCAGATCAGCATCGAGTTTTCAATTCAAAACGCTCAAAGCGACTTCTTCAAGACCCGCGAAGAAGCGGAGCACGCGCAATCTTTCAATCCCCTGTTCGATCTCCGTCAGCGTTCGCACTACGCGATCGACAACGGCACTCTCCGCCTTCTCTGGCGCGAATCCTTCCTCAACTCAAAATGGAAGCGCCAGAAAACCAACGCTCCGGAATTTGCGTGCTGGCAGACATTTCCAAGTGGATCATCTCAATAGCCAGAATTACATGGAAGGCAGTCTAATTAATCCGCTTTAACCCTGTCCTTTCGTCATCTCGCCATGATCTAATTGCGCGGTGAAACTCCTCACCCTCCTCCTCGCTCTCCTCACCCTCCCCGCCCTCGCCCAAACCCCCGCGGACGGCACTGGCGCCTACGCCACCCACCACTACCGCGACCTCTTCGCCGAAGCCGGCCACGCCCCCGCCGACACCCAATCCAAAATCAACACGGCCTTCCAGCAGCTCTTCCACGGCGATCCCCTCACCGAGCGCGTCTACTTCGAGTCCGGCTCCAACGCCAACGGCCCCCTCGCCTACATGACCGACTGGGCCAACAACGACGCCCGCACCGAAGGCATGAGCTACGGCATGATGATCGCTGTCCAGCTCAACCACAAACGCGAGTTCGACGCCCTCTGGAACTGGTCCAATACCTACATGCTCATCACCGACCCCGCGAATCCCAACAACGGCTACTTCGCCTGGTCGATGGCCACGGACGGCTCGCCGCGCTCCACCGGCCCCGCGCCCGACGGCGAAGAATACTACGCCATGGCCCTGCTCTTCGCCGCCCGCCGCTGGCCCGGCGGCCACGGCCTGTACGACTACCAGGCGCAGGCCAACCGCATCCTCCACCTCATGCGCCACCATCCCGTCGAGACCGCCACCGGCCCCTTCCGCATCCACCCCGACGATCCCCCGTTCGTCTTCGACCCCACGAAACTAACCAGCCCCAACATCACCGAGCGCAAGCAGGCCGACACCAACCTCGCCCTCGAGCTCAAAGGCGAAGGCAAGACCCTACCGCCCGCGCCCCAATGGCCCCGCCATCCCGACCGCCCCGAAACCAGCGGCCCCATGATGGACGACGCCCACACCATGGTCAAATTCGTCCCCGGCCCCTACGGCAACTTCACCGACGCCAGCTATCACCTCCCCGCCTTCTACGAGCTCTTCGCCCGCTGGGGTCCAGCCGAAGATCACGACTTCTGGCTCCACGCCGCCGACGTAAGCCGCAACTTCTTCATCTGTGTCGCTAACCCAACCACCGGCCTCGCCCCCGACCGCAGCAACTTCGACTGCAGCGCCATGAAAGAGCGCGACGGCAAGCCCGTCCCCTTCAGCTACGACTCCTGGCGCACCGCCAGCAACTGGTCCGTCGATTCCAGCTGGTGGCACAAAGACCCCCGCCAGACCACGCTCTCCAACCACATCCAGGCCTTCTTGATCGGCCAAGGAATCTCCGCGTTTGTAGACCGCTACACCCTCGATGGCAAGCCCCTCGCCGTCCGTCACTCGACGGGAATGTTAGCGGCAAGCACCGTCGCCGGACTCGCCGCCACGCCCGGCTCCAACGAAAAAGCCTTCGTCGAAGAGCTCTGGCGCACCCCCATCCCCAACGGCGACCAGCGCTACTTCGACGGCATGCTCTACCTCATGAGCTTCCTCCACGCCAGCGGCCACTTCCGCATGTCGGATTGGGACGCGACCGCTCCCTGATCTCGCCGCTGAACCGCTACGCTCTTTCCGGCAGCACGATTCCCAGCCGCGCCGCTACCTCTTCCGGCTTCTGGAAGTGCGTCGTCACCGGGCGTCCCTCCTGCACCCACGCCTCCAGGCCGCCTTCCAGCACCCACACCTCGAAGATTCCCCGCTTCCGCAACGCCTCGGCTACTCGAGCACTCGCAAATTCATTCTTCGCCGAGGAGTACAGCACAACGCTCACTCCCTCGGGTATGGCCACTCGTGGTGACGTGCGCATGCGCGTTGCGTCCACGCGCACCGCCCCCGGAATACCTGCCACGCCCTCCGCACGCGCCTCGTAGTTCAGCAAGTCGAAGATCGCCATCTTTCCGCGTTCGTCGATCTTCTGCTGCAACATCGCAGGGCTAATCCGCCGCAGCCGCAGTTGCCGAATCACCCGCCAAAGATAGAGCCCTCGCAGCGCCACATAAAGCAGCAGCGGCACACCCACCACCAGCGCCAGCGTCGTTCCAAAGCGCTCGATGATGCGAATGACCCCGTCCAGTTGGTGCGCAAACACAAAGCCCAGCAGCGCATACGCCGCGGTCCACAACAACGAGCCTCCTGTGTCATATCCCACAAACCCCTTCACCGACGCACCCTCCGTTCCGGCCAGTGGAGGCGACACACCGTCCAGCACCGGAACGAACTTCGCAATCAGCAACAGCCGCAGCCCCCAGCGAGCGAAGATGCGATGGGAACGCTCGCGGCTTTTTTGCGGATCCCGCGTGAGGCTGCACACCGCGCGGATCACTCTCGATCCCCAACGCCGCCCGAGCCAGAACCAGAACCCATCTGCAGCCAGGCATCCCGCCACGGCAGATAGCAGCACCAGCGACAGGTGCAATTGTCCTTGCCTCGACAGCGTTCCAGCCGCGATCAGAAGCAGCATCGCAGGGACCGGCAGGCCAAACTGCTGAGCAAACACCGCCAACCCGATACTCGAATACGTCAGCTGTGCGGCGCCGTTCATAAGAATTTCCTAACCAACCGGCGGCTCCCGTGCGTACACGAACTATGCAGAATCACGCACATTACAGATGTTTCAACCATCGGCACCGATGCAACACATTCGCAGAACGTCTATGCTGCGTCTAACTCCCTCATGCGCTTCACTGGCAAACTCGCGCTCTTCTGCACGCTCTTCGGCCTCTCCGGCTGCCACCGCACGTACGTCGTCCCGCAGACGCCGATGCCGCCCAACACCATCCTTCTCTCCCAAATGATGCGGCAGCTCTCCGCGCAGCCCGGCTTCACCAACAAGCTCCTCGACCAGCTCGACAAAAACGGCAAGGCCGGTCCAGCGCTCCTCACGCCTAAGCTCGTCGACGAACTACGCAAGCGCATCCTCGGCTCCGACTGGCAGGGCCTCGACCGCTTTCCTGGCTGGACCATGCGTGCCATCAATCCCACCGTCCGCGTCGTCGGCCACCTCGCCGGCAAGGATCAGAAGCTCGAAGATGCCTCCGCCGTCCACCCTGGCGCCCCACTCTCCGCAGCCCAAGCCAGGCAGTATCTCGACCTCGGCCCCTACAGTGTCGACAAGGCGCAGATTGTATTTCTCAATGAACCCTCGCGTCTTCCCGGCTTTACAACCGAAGGCATCGTTACTTCTCTCGGAGCAGGGGTCACCCGTGGCGACGGCCCCAACTCGCTCGCCTCCGAACACGCCGAATCCCAGCGCCTCGCCGACGTTCTTAACCGCCTCGCCGCCAACAGGCTCGAAGACGCTGCGACATTCGTCGCCAGAACGGCACCCTTTCCTGCGCAGCCCATCGTGACGGTCATTAATACAGAAAAGCCGCAGTCGCTTATGATCCAGAACGACGAAGTACCAATGGATCAAGAGGCTCGACGGCCCGATGAACTCATTCGCCTTCTTCAGCAAACCGGCCACACCGTCACCATCGACGACGCCCGCTACTTCGCCAACTTCGCCCACCTCCACTACAACGGTCAGGACGTCATGGCCCCCTTCTGGGTCGACTCCGGCATCCTCGTCCCACACTCCCGCCGTCGCCACCTCCTCGTCCCCGTCTCCCACGCCGAGTACGAGTGGCACATCCACGGCCCCCGCATCAACGCCGACATCTCCTACTACTTCGGCATCGACGGCAAATCCGAGTGGCGCACCATGGACACCCTCGACCAGCCCTGGGTCCTCAAGCGCAACGCCCACGAGTACACCGGCGCACAGGCCGTCGAAGTCACGCGCCTCGCCGGCCTGATGACCGTCGCCTACCTGCATCTCCACGCCGCGCATCCGACCCTTCCCTTCGGCGGCTACTACGCACTCGGCGTCTGCCAGGACGGCGTCTCCGCCATCGAACACCAGCTCACCGGCCACGTCACCCTCTTTCCCAACACCGCCGACGCTACGTACTTCAACGACCCCCGCGACGCCGAGATCAACGCCCTCATCGCGGCCATCCCCAAGGACCGCGACGGCAAATCCCCTGGCCCTGAACGCATCTTCGGTTCACTCCCCACCGCCCCCGGCCCCGATCCCGCAACCGCCTTCAACGCCGTCACCATCCCCGGCCTCGCCGCCGACCTCAACCTCACCTACGTCGCCTGGCGCAATGGCAATCTCGACCGCCCGCACAGCCACGTCTTCTACATCGCGCTCGCCATCGGCCTGCTCATCGCCGCGTACATCATCGTGCGGAATCGCCGCAATCCCTGATGCAACGAAGTTCGTGCACCTGCCCTCAAACCTCACGGGAGGTTTCACCCAATGGCAACCAAAAAGGCAACAAAGAAAGCAGCAACCAAAAAGTCTCCGGCAAAGAAGTCTGCCAGCAAGAAGTCTCCATCAAAGAAGGCCGCAGTCAAGAAGTCTTCCGCAAAGAAGAAGTACAGCGCCGGAGCCGGCAAGCAAGTCAAGACCGAGATGCACGAAATGCATCAAGGCAAGCTGAAGAGTGGTCGCAGCGGCAAGAAAGTCACCAACCCGAAGCAGGCAATAGCCATCGGCCTATCGGAAGCCCGCAAGAAGGGCGAGAAGGTTCCCGAAAATCCCAACAAAGTTTGAAAAGGGCGGCCGGATTTCCCCGGCCACCCCTTTTCCCTTGGCGAACAAAACTTCACTGATCGACGTCCGCGCGTGCACGAGTCACATGCGGGCTACCCACTTCCGCGTACTCGCGGCGCGACGACGGTATGCTCGGCGCATACGAACGATACACGCTGATGTGGAAACAAGCCTGCTGAAATTCCTCTTCTACATCAACTTTTCCAACCTGCATCAGTGGCCGAAGATACGTGCGCATCCACGCAATCTCTTCGGTGTTCATGTCGCGCTTTCCGAAGTCAATCGCCTCTCCCGTCAAATGCGGCGAAGCCATCTCGCCGCCAACTCCCGCAGCATTTCCATTCACCCGCCGCAGCCGCACCTGGTACGCCACGGTCCGCACCGCCGAGTTCACCTGCAGCGGCTGATGGAACCGCAAATAATATGCCCGCGCAATGTCTGCCGCGAACCGCACCGTCCACGGCCGCGCGCAGCGACGATCGCCCGCCAGTTCAGCGTTCACATGCAGACTCATGCTCTCGGGAAAGTCCACCAACATCCGCTCCGTGCACATGCGGCGAAGATCATCATCATCCTGAATGCGGCTCAGTCCCTCTTCATCAGCGATCAAATTCTGGTGCATAAGAATCTCGCGGGTCCCCCGCATCGGCGGCGGCACCACCAATCGCCCATAACGATAGAGACCAGGCAACACCTCAGGCTGACCCGCTTCTTCAGCGATCGCTTCACGCGTCCCCAGCGACATCCCGCCAACCGTGCTCGATCGCGTCTCGGGTCCCGCTGTCGTCGTCACCGGCGCACCCACTAGGTCTGAAGGTGCGCTCGGCTGCAATGGCGCCAGCACTCTCTGCGCAGGCAACGCGTCAACGCTCGCTGTCACTTCCGGTAGAGCTGCGTCGCGCGATGTCCCTGGCCCCGTCACAATAACTTTCTCGTCGGGATGCGCCACGCCGTTGGCATAAATTCCAGAAGCCGGAGCGTGCGTCTTTACTCCCGCCACGACATCGAGACGGTCCCTGCCACTCGTTCGATCTCCCCGCCGATGACGGCTGCTCACTCGACGCATCGATGACGACGAGTCCCGCGCAGAACGCTTCTCCGCGGCACTCATCCTGTGCGACGACGCAGCCTCAACTCCAGCCGACCGGCGGCCGCTCTCAACCGAAACCCTATGCACACTCGTTCGGCCGCCATGCACACCCACCGCCCGCGCGTGCGCCGCCGCGTGTGCTCCAGACTTTGCCCCATGCGTTACGAAGTGTGCCGTAGAGTAACGCGGCGTAATCCGCCGACCGTGCGGCGTATATGTCTCCGCCAGCGCTTCACCCACCGCGCAGAACATCGCGAACGCCACCACGACGCTCCACACCGTGATCCACATCGCTGTGCACGCAGCCGACTTCGCGCGTGCGCCGGCTTCCGGTTGAGCGTGGCCCCACTGCTTCATCATCATCACAAGTTTTTAAGGTGGCCGCGAAGCCGCCGAGCTTCTTCAGCCTATCCGCAACCCTCCCCCCACGGTAGTGCCGATTCGGATGCTCGCACGCTAACCGCAACAACACTTGCCATTTGGCGAATGCAATTTTTCCATTTTGAGCGACCTCGCGCCCTCACGTACCATCGAAAGCATTACGGAGATTTAATGCATGCCCCGCAACCAGCCTGCCGCTGATTGGTTTCACACCTTCTGCCTTCCTCGCCGCATACTCGCGCTCTTGCTCGGTACGCTCACACTCGCAGCCGCCGCCACGCTTTGGCAACCGCGCAGCGTCGCCGCGCAAGCGCAACCCGCGCCCAGCTCCGTCGCCTTCTACACGCAGCGCGTCCAGCCTATCTTCGAAGGTCACTGCTACGGTTGCCACGGTGGCACCAATCACCGCGGCCACTTCAGCCTCGCCACCCGCGCTGGCTTGCTCAAGGGCGGCATGGACGGCAGCGTCGTCGTTCCCGGAAACGCCGCCCAGTCTCTGCTGCTCAAGCTGGTCCGCCACGAAGGCCCCGCAGACGACCCCATGCCCATGCCGCCACCCCCGCGTCACAAGCTTTCCGACACCGACATCGCCACCCTCTCACAATGGATCCAGGCAGGCATGGCGATGCCCCCTGACCCACCCAAACCCCGTCCTTAGTAAGTGCGCGGGTACATCCGCGACATGCGATCGTGCCATCCCAGCCCATCGCTATCCATGATCATCCACACCAACCCCAGCCCCAGCGGGCACGCAGCCAGCGCCATCGAAATCATCCGGCGCCGAAGCGCCTTGCGCGACGGGTTACCCTCCCCAAACGTGCAGAAAGCCATCCGCGTCATCCGCATTCCCGGCGTCACATCGTTCAACGTAAAGAACAGCAGCTGATAGATCACCGCGAAGAACAAAAACATTCCCGCCGCAACCAGAACCGCGAGGGGTCGCGGCACAGGCTGAAGCGTCGCCCCGGCAATCTTGATCACCAACGTCGCGAAGCCCGCAAGCGCCGCCGCCACGCACAGGCCATCGATCGTCGCAGCCAGCAATCGCCGCATCACGGGTGCCGCGTAAATCTGGTGATCGAGCTGCAGCTGCGTCTCGAGCTGCCGCGAAATCGTAGCCCGCGCATCAGCCGAGTGTCCAGCACCCAGCAGCAATCCCTGCCACTCCGGCGCCCCCGCAAGTGCCGCAACCTCTGGCTCCGCTGAAATATCTTCCGGCTCGACCTCGAAGATCCGCAGCTGCGACTCCGGCGTGCTATCGTCCAGCAGCGGCCCTTCCGCCAGCCGCGGCCGTGCCTTGCGCGAAGCCACCAGCTCGCGCGGAAATTCAAGGATGTTGCCAGGAATCGTCTGCGTCTCCAGTACCAGGTCAGGAAACTCCGGCGACAGCCGAAACTCAATCTCCTCGTCCAATTCAGCAATCTCTTCCGCACCGCCCTGCACCCGCGGCGACGACACGCGATGGCCCTCACTGCGCGGCGCCCACTCTGCATCCTCCGGCAGCCGAACCTGCAGTTGCTCCTGCGTACTAAGCGATCCCAGAAACGTTCCCTGCAGCGGCGCAAAGCCAGGGCTCAACTCCCCGAGAACTTTCCTCCAACCGCGCGGACTCTCTGCGTCCTTCGTCTCACTTGGTGCCGCGATCTCCGGCTCAACAATCTCCAGCACCGGCATCTCGCCGAACAGCGTCGCCGAACCAGCGCTCGCCGGCTCCTTCCACTGCTCAATCTCTTCCAGCACCTGCATCTCTTCCAACAACTGCCGCTGCGCTTGCTCGACAGCCACGGCATTGCGCGCGGCAACTTCCGCCTCTGCCTGCGCCCGCGCGATCGAACGCCGCGCCTCCTCGGCCAGGACTTCCTTGTAGCTCGGGCTATGCTCATACCGCGCCACGACCGCATCGCGCACCCGCAACGCATCGGCATGCCCTTCCGCCTCGCGCCGAGCCTGCAGCCGAATCGCCGCCTGCGCCTCCGCCTGTTCGCGCCTCGCATTTACCCCTGCACCGTCCACCACCGCCCGCCGGCTGCGATGCGCCGCCAAACGCTCCGCCGCCAACTTCTTCAGCGCGCTGCGTTCGTCAGTCCCCTCGGGGGGATCGGGTGGGGAGGTCTCATCGCGTTGCGCCGCACTGCTCATCGTCAGATCTTCCTTAACTCTAAAGCCCAAATTGCCGAATCTAAACCAGCGGCGGTCGGGAATCGTCTAATCTCAAGATAGTGGACGGTCTCATCCAAGCTCTCGGCACCAGCAATCCCAGCGGTCACGCCAGCAATCCCAGCGGTCGCGCAAGGCATCGTTTCCACTCTTCAGGAAAGGTGTTTCGTCTCATCCCTCTGTTCATAAGTACCACCCTACTCGCCATGGGGTACCAAAATCTGTGCGCTCAGGGCGTTACCCCCAAGGAACCCCCCACTTCCTTCCCAAATCAGAACACACTCATCCCAGCCCCCGCCACTCCCCAGATACCACAAGCTCCGGACTCCCAGTCCCCCGACCTCTCCACCGTCCCCCACGCCTCGCCCCTGTCCCCCGACCAGCCACTCGCCATCGCCGACGTCGCCAGCGATAACCCGCAGACCCGCCACGGCGAAATTGGCTTCGCCTCCGGCAACGTCGTCGTCACCTACGGCGATCACGTCCTCCGCGCCGACGCCATCACCTACGACCACTCCACCGAGACCATCACCGCCGAGGGCAACGTCGAACTCACCGGCGGCGCCAACGACGAGCACATCAGCGCCTCCCGCGCCATCTACAACCTCCGCACCCAGACCGGCCGCTTCTTCGACGTGCACGGCTCCGTCGGCCTGTTTCGCGCCTCCGCCGAGCCCACCTTCAAACCCACCAACGCCGGCATCACTACCCCCAGCAGCAGCTCGCGCCTTCCCGGCTATCAAAACTCCAACCCCTTCGTCTTCCAGGGCCGCCTCGTCCTCAAAACCGGGCCCACCGACTACACCATCTACAACGGCTGGGTCACCAGCTGCCTTCTGCCGCACCCTGACTGGACCCTCTACGCCGGCCGTATTGCCCTCAACAGCGGAAAGGCCCAGGCCTCCAAGTCCACCTTCAAGCTGCTCGGGATTCCAGTCTTCTTCTTCCCCTACGTCACCCATCCAGTCGACAATCAGCAGCGCCAGTCCGGCCTCCTGATCCCCGAGCTCGGCTACTCCAGCGCCAGCGCGAACACCGGCTCCAAGGGCATCACCATCGGCGAGCAGCTCTACCTCGTGCTTGGCCGCTCCGCCGACCTCACCGTCGGCTCCATCTACTACTCGCTGCGCGGCTTCTCGGAGAATGGAACCTTCCGCTACAAGGGCTATGCCGACAACTTCTTCAACGCCCACTTCTCCGCCCTGCAGGATCGCGGCTTCTACGCGCCCGGCGTCAATGCCGAAGGCCAGCCCGTCACCGTCTACAACAACCAGGGCGGTGAGGACATCACCTCCAGCTTCCGCCGGCAGTTCTCCCCCAACATCCGCGCCGTCGGCGACGTCGAGTACCTCAGCTCCTGGATCTACCGCGAAGTCTTCACCCCCAACTTCAACCAGGCCGTCAGCACCGACATCACCTCCATCCTCTACCTCATCCAGCAGAAGGACGGCTTCTCCCTCGATACCCGCGTCGATCGCTATGAAGGCCTCAAAGTTGTCCAGACCGACTTCAGTCCCGCCGAAGAGGTCAAGATCTACCACATGCCCTCCATCGACTTCAGCGGCGTCGACCACTCCATCCCCAACACCCCTTTCCGCTGGAGCTTTGCCTCTTCCGTCGCCGGCCTCAAACGTGTCGAGCCCGACTTCGCCACCGCCGGCCTCACCTGGCGCCTCGACCTTCGCCCCGAAATCTCGCTTCCCCTCCACTTCGATGGCTGGCACGTCCTCGCCACCGCCGCCGTCCGCGAGACAGCCTACACCCGCTCTCGCCAGACTCCCTACGGCAACAATGCCGTGCCCGTCGAGAGCGACCAGGGCATCAATCGCGCCGACCTCGACCTCAGCGTCGACGTCCACCCGCCCACCCTCGAGCGCACCTTCCCTGTCTCCCCGCGCTGGCAACACATCTTCGGGGACGAGATTACCCACACCATCGAGCCCGTCATCACCTATCGCGATACCCGCGGTATCAACAACTTCCTCAGCGTCCTCCGCTTCGACGACGTCGACCTCCAAAGCGATACCGACGAGCTGAAGTACGGCGTCACCCAGCACCTCTACTTTCGTCCCCACCCCAAGCCTCCCGCCAAGCCCAAACCCGGCTGCCCCGCCACGCCCGTCACGGTTGCTATCCCCACCGGCAAAACCCCCGCGGTCGACACCCTCGACCCCGACGAGCGCGCCACCACCGACGCCAACGGCATCCCCAACGCCAATGCCACCGCCCCCGACCAGCCCCTCCGCACCCATCCCCGCAAGCCTGACCCCTGCGCCCAGCCCGCCTCCATCCCTCCGCAAAAAGAGTGGTTCAGCTGGATCCTCGCCCAGAAAGTCTTCTTCAACCCCACCTTCGGCAACGCTGTCATCGACGGCCGCCGCAACATCTTCACCACCACCCTCGACTTCTCCGGCATCGCCTTCCTCACCCAGCCGCGCAACATCTCGCCGCTGAAATCCCGCATGCGCTTCCGCACCTCCTCTCACCTCGACGTCGCGTGGGACTTCGACTACGACACCGGCGCCAAAAAATTCCTAAGCTCGAATACCTACCTCGACTTCCACGAAGGCAAAATCTTCGGAGGCTTCTCCTACGCGCTCCTCAACGCTCCCGGCAGAAACTACACCGAAGACATCGATACCACCACCAACGAAGTCACCGGCTTCACCAGCTCCGCCATCGCCAACTTCTCCCAGATGCGCGTGCTCTTCGGCTACGGCAAGCCCAGCGAGCCCGGCCTCTCCGCCGCTGGCTCCGCCGGCATCGATCTCAACCTCGGCACCGCCCAGTACATCACCCTGCAGACCAACTACAACTGGAACTGCTGCGGCTTCTCGATCGAATACCGCAAGTACGATCTCGGCACCATCCGCAACGAAGGCGCCTACAGCTTCAACTTCACCCTAGCCAACATAGGCACCGCCGGCAACCTCCGCCGCGCCGCCAGCCTCTTCTAGCCGCCACGGCTAACCTTCGCCCTCTGCGATAATCAAAGGATTGTGCTTATCTCCAGCCGTCTGGCCACACTCGCCCTCGCCGCATGCCTCGCTTCCCTCGGTTGCCATGCTCAAACCCCAGCCTCCACCCCCACCAAGCTCGTCACCGGCGCGACCCTTGCCCCCGCCGTCGCCTACCGCGTAGAGATCCTGCTCCGCAGCAAGGCCCAGCTCCCTCCCCTCTCCACCATCAGCATCGGTGCCGCCGAACCCTCTGACATCCCCGGCTTCCACACCATCAACGTCACCGTCACGGCGGAAGACAAAAGCTCGCACCCCATCAAGTTCCTGCTCTCCGACGACGGCAAAACCGTCGCCCAGTTCATCAAGTACGACATCTCCGCCGACCCCCGCACCAAGGTCTCGCCAGCCGGCCGTCCCTCCCGCGGCGGCCCCGCCTCCGCCCCCGTCGTCATCGTCAACTTCGACGACCTCGAGTGCCCCTACTGCGCCCGCTTCCACGACAGCCTCTTCCCCGCCATCACCCAGCGCTACGGCGATAAGGTGCACATCGTCTACAAGGACTTCCCCCTCGACCAGCATCCCTGGGCCATACGCGCCGCCGTCGACGTCAACTGCCTCGCCGCGCAATCCCCCACCGGCTACTGGAACCTCGTCGACTACATCCACCACAACGGCGAAGACATCGGCTCCGACCCCAACGCCAAGCTAGACGCCCCCAAAGCCGACACCAAGGAAGCCGACGCCCCCAAGCACACCCTCGACCGCGCCAACGCCCAGCTCGACAAGCTCACCCGCGATCAAGGCGCCCAGCAGAAAGTCGACGCCGCCAAGCTCGACGCCTGCATCGCCAAGCAGGACACCTCCGCCATCGACGCCTCCAAGCAACTAGGCACCGCGCTCAACGTAGAGTCCACCCCCACCTACTTCATCAACGGCGAGAAGTACGAAGGCGCCCTCCCCATCGACTACGTCTTCGCCCAGATCGACAACGCCCTCCGCGCCCAGGGCACCACCCCGCCCCCTCCCTACATAGTCCCAACACCACCCGCCGACCCCACCAAGACTCCCGCCCCAACCCCGCCCACCAAGTAGCCACTTCACAAATCCGGGTGCCCCGGGTCCGGAACTTCGGACCCGGGCCTCGTTAACCCGCAATCTCCCCGCACCACGCGAAGCCTTCCGCCGTCCGCGCAGGACTCAGGTAATCTATCTGCACCCTGTCTCCGGAGCCGCCGCGCTGCATGGATGTCCACGCCCCTCACGAACCCATCCACACCTGGCGCGACTTCGCCCTCCATCTCATCGTCGTCACCATCGGCCTCGTCATCGCGCTCTCTCTCGAAGCTCTCGTCGAACGCCTCCACCAGCGCCACCTCCTCCACACCGCCGAAACCAATCTCCACCTCGAGCTCCACGATAATCGCGACTACCTCGCCGGCAACGAGCGTCACCTCAACCAGACCGAAGCCGAACTCCAGCAGGACATCGCGACCCTCATCGCCCGTAAGGCCAACCCCAGCGTCGCCGAACCGCTCAACTTCGGCTGGGTGTGGAACGGCGCGCAAGACTCTGCCTGGACCACCGCCCGCGACTCCGGTGCCCTCACCCTCATGCCCTTCGACACGCAGCAAGCCTGGTCCGTCATCTACGGCCAGCAAGGTGCTGTCAACGAACAGGCCGCCGTCTACATCGCTGACATCTATCGCGCCTCCGCTCCCACCAGGGGCCGCGCCTTCGACCAGCTCACCGCCGCCGAACTCGATCAATCCATCGCCGGCCTCCAGCTAGCCCTCGCCGACCTAGACCACCTCCGCGACCTCTGCAAGTCCCTCGACGTCATCTACAAACGCACCGGCAATCTCTAGCCCAAGGAGCCCACTCCCATGGACGTCCACGCCCCGCACGAACCCATCCACTCCTGGCGCGACGCCATCCTCCATCTCGCCATCGTCACCGTCGGCCTCTTCATCGCGCTCTCCCTCGAAGCCTTCGTCGAGCACCTCCACAACCGCCACCTCGTCGCCGAAGCCCGCACCAACATCCGCGAAGAACTCCAAATCAATCACGAGGCAGCGCAGGACGACATCCATCGCATCCAGCTCACCATCGAGAGCCTCCAGGCCAACATCGCCACCATCCACCGTCTGCAAGCCGACCCCAAAAACTTCCACGGCTCCATCACCAACGCCATGTCCTTCGACTCGCTCAACGATGCCGCCTGGCGCACCGCCCGCGACACCGGCGCCATCAGCTTCATGCCCTACAAAGAAATCCAGCGCTACTCCGACCTCTACTTCCTCGAAGACCTCGTCAACAAGAAAGCCATCAGCGCCGGCGAACAAAGCTTTCACGCCCAGATCCCAACCCTCATGGGCTACGACCTCGCCAGCATTCCTCCCGCCGAGCTCACCCAGATGCTGCGCGACAACGCCGCCAGCGAAATCGACCTCGTCACCCTCAAGCAATACCTCGTTCTGCTCGACCAGCAGTTAGTCACCGAACTCAAGCACTAGCCGACCGCAAGCATCAGCCGGGCCCCGCACCCTCAGATCGAAGGAGCCCACCATGCTCGACGTCCACCCGCCCCACAACCCCACCCACACCTGGCGCGACTTCTTCATCCACATCGCCACCATCGTCGTCGGCCTGCTCATCGCCGTGGGCCTCGAACAGATCGTCGAGCACATCCATCAGCACTACGAGTTGCGCGAACTGCGCGAATCGCTCGACCGCGAGCGCGATGCGAATAAACGCGCAATCCAGCAGGACATCCACGACTGGCGCTGGGAGATGGTCGAGCTGCAAAACGATCTCATGGTGCTGCACTTCATCCGCCAGCATCCGGGCGTTGCGCAGGGCGACCTGCCCGGCGACCTCTTCTTCATCCAGTCCCCGAAGGTGATCGAATCCGGCGTCTGGGATGCCGCGCAGCAAAAGGGCATTCTGAGCCTGATGCCGGTCGAGGAGACCAATCGCCATGCCACCATGTACCTCTTCCTGAAAGGCATGGCTTTGCAGGGTGGAGAGGCATACGCCGCCTTCAATAACGCAGGTCGCTTCGATGTCGACGACGGCAATCCCACGCACCTCAGCCCCTCACAGCTCGACCAGCTCATTCAGCTTGTGCAGGAGGCAATCCAGAAGCAGATCACCGTGGGCTATTCGCTGGGATTACTGCACGACGTCTTTCCCGAGCTCGGCTCGACCCTGACCGACGGCGAAGTCGATCTCGCCCATCACTATCCCTTCCGCGAGTCTCCCGATGAGGTCGCTCGCGCCCATCGTCTGACCGTGGACCGCCTGGCCGCCGCCGGACTCTCTCAAAAGGTGATTCAGCACTTCCTCACCGCACCCGCAAAGAAATAGCGCCATCCCATCGAGGTCTATTCCACTTATGCTCGACGTCCACCCACCCCACGCCCCCACCCACACCTGGCGCGATTTCTTCATCCACATCGCCACCATCGTCATCGGCCTCATCATCGCCGTAGGCCTCGAGCAGACCGTCGAGCTCTTCCACCATCACCACCAATTGCAGAAGGCCCGCGAGGAGCTCCGCGAAGAGATGGACTCCAATCGCCGCGGTGCCGCCACCCAGCTTGCCTGCGTCCACCAGGTCCAGGACGAGTTGAACGCCGACATGGCCCTTCTCCTCGCCCACCGCGCCACCAACCAGCCCCTCACCGCCAAACTCAACTTCGACTGGAGCTTCCGCCGCTCCCGCTCCGCCGCTTGGAACACCAACAAGCAGTCCGGCGCCCTCGACCTCATGCCTCACCCCGAGCTCGCCCACTACGACTACACCTTCACCGTCGCGCAGGTCGTCATGGACTCCTCCGAAAAGTGGGAGACGGAGATCGAGATCGCCAAAGCCATCGCCGCCCGCTCCCCCAACGGCACCCTCTCGCCCCAGGACACCACCGAGCTCATCACCGCCATCTCCAACACCCGGGGCTACCTTGCTCGCACCGAGCGCCTCATCGCCTTCGAACAGGGAGCCCTCAACGACTCCAGCTTCGACCACTAACCCCTCCCGAGGAGCCCCCATGCTCGACGTCCACCCACCCCACGCCCCCACCCACACCTGGCGCGACTTCCTCCTCCACATCGCCACCATCTGCATTGGCCTGCTCATCGCCGTTGGACTCGAACAAAGTGTCGAGGCCCTGCACCGCGCCCACGAACGTCAGGTTCTGCAAACAGCGCTCAACCATGAGTCTGAACAGATCCTTCGCGACACCACCAACGTAGAGAACGGAGAAACCCTCCGCCTGCAATGGTCCCGGCTGTATGAATCGCAGATCTCAGACGCCGCTCGCGATCACCGCCCGTTGCCGCCGCCGCCGCCTATAACCGGCAAGATCGCATGGGACCTACCGGACAATCCCATCTACGCGTCGGCCAAGTCCAGTGGCAAGCTCGATCTCCTCCCCGACGCGGACGTCGTCGCGTACGGCGAGATGTCCGGCGTGATCGAAAACGTTCTCAGCCACTATGAAACGTACGACAAGGCCCGCATCGCCCTCGACACCGCCTTCCGTCGCATCAACTACGCCAAACCGACCGGAACTTCACCCTTCGATCACGCCACCCCCGAAGACATGAAAGACCTCTACGACAAGCTCGTCGACTACGAGCAAGCCACGCGGTCCTTGCGCTTCTGGTCGCGACAAGCCCGCGGAGCCGCCACCCTGATGCTCCCCGGAGAACGCGACCTGCGCAAGATCGAGTCCGCGGAACGTCAGTTCGATAAGCTGCCCTGAACACGCACCCCAACGGATCAGCATAAAATCGCAGCCGAACCAGCCGTAAAAAGTCTCGCCTCACCCCTTACCAGGAGCGCCATGCTCGACGTCCACCCGCCCCACAACCCCACCCACACCTGGCGCGACTTCTTCATCCACATCGCCACCATCGTCGTCGGCCTCATCATCGCTGTTGCTCTCGAACAAACAGTCGAAGCCCTCCACCGCCACCACGAGCGCGTCGACCTCCAGGCCGACCTCCGCGCCGAGGCCGTCAACAATCGCGACATCATCGCCCGCAATCTCAACACGCGCACCCTTGAACCCTGGTTCGAGCAGGCCGCCCAGGCCGCCGACACCGCTACCCCCACCGACGGCAAAGTCCACTTCGTGCTCCCCGCGCCGCCCTGCCTTCCCGGCTCCGTTGGCACCTCCACCCTGCGCTACTTCGCGCCCTCCCAGGCCGTCTGGACCACCGCCAAGGAGTCTGCCCTCGTCCCTCTCCTGCCCGTCGAGCAGGCCCGCATGTACGGCCGCCTCGCCCATAACTATGAGCTCCTCGCCGACAGCCGCGAAAGCGTCTACCGCGGCTGCAACGCCATCGCCTCCATGCAGCAGCGCTTCGCCCACCCCACCCCCAACAGCACCACCCCCGGCGGCCCCGCACTCAACAGCACCACGCCCGACAGCCCCGCGCTCACTTGGACCATGACCCCCGCCCAAGCCGACCGCTTCGCCCAAACCGCCGCCGAAACCCGCAACGCCATCCAGGGCCTCTGCTTCCGCCTCCGCTGGTCCGACATCTACGAGCAGGCCCTCATCAACGGCGAAGTCAAAGCCGACGAACGCATGATGAAGATCAACCAGCAACGCTTCGAAGACCCCCCAGCCCCACCCACTCCCTGATCCCGTCACCCCAACTCCCCCGCACCCCTAAACCCCGCGCGGCCTGCCTTTGCCCTTGCCCTTGCCCTTGCCTTTGCCCTTGCCCTTGCCCTTGCCCTTGCCCTTGCCCTTGCCTGTTTCAGGCCGTCATCCTGGAGCGAAGCGAAGGATCCCTGTATTTTCCCTCGCACTCCTCCGCTTGCGCCTCTGCCTTTCTTTCTGTCATTCCCTCCGGGAATCTGCTTCTCTCCGCAACGCCGTCCCGCCCCACTCTGTCATCCTGAGCGAAGCGCAGCGCAGCCGAAGGACCCGGCACCAGCCTCTTCCTCGCACCCTACACCCTATTTCGGGCGACGGAGCCCCACCCGCGCAACCCTGTCAACCCCCCAAACCTCTCCAAAACCGCCAAACCCCCTATGAACACTGGCGATTTATATTTTCAAAACCTGGCATAGTTACCCCTTCCAATCCATTAAAATAGAACTAGGCCCAAACCACCGCCTCCACGCCCTCATCCTGGCGGCCGCTAACTCCATTAGAAAAGCTATTTTGCGTATAACCCTCCTGAATTCAATGGGTTAGAGCCAAAAATCGCTCCTGAACGAACAAGGATCTAGAGGGTTAACCGACCTATTTTGAACGGTTTGCGAGCAGTATTGACCTTATGGGTGGGGGGAGGGGGGTACCCCCCGCATCACCGAACAGCCGAGGCTCCTCGCAGTACACTAGGAAGGTTGCGCGCACCCGCGCCAAACCCGTACTGGAGCCGTCGTTGAAGATTGTTCTTGCAGAAAAAGTATCACCCGCCACGCTCGCGATCCTGCAGAAAGAGCAAGGCTGGAATGTAGTCACCGCAGACCAGATTGCGCCCGGCGGATTGCCCGCCGAACTAGCCGACGCGGATGCCCTGATCGTCCGCTCCGCCGTCCAGGCCGACGCGACCCTCCTTGCCGCCGCTCCCAAACTACGCATCATCGGCCGCGCCGGCGTAGGCGTCGACAACATTGACGCAGCCGAAGCCACCCGCCGCGGCATCGTCGTCATGAACACGCCGGGAGCGAACGCGGTCGCCGTCGCCGAACTTACCCTCGGCCTCATGATCTCCATGTGCCGCAGCATCCCCCGCGCCAACGCCTCGATGCACGCGGCCAAGTGGGACAAAAAATCGCTGCAAGGATCCGAACTCCGCAACAAGACACTCGGCATCATCGGCCTCGGCCGCATCGGCCTCGAAGTCGCGCGCCGCGCCCAGGCGTTCGGCATGGAAGTCATCGGCTACGACCCCTTCATCGCGCCTGTCATCGCCCGCGAAAACCACGTTGCCCTGCTCTCACTCGACGAAGTCCTCTCCGGCTCTGACTTCCTCTCACTCCACGTAGGCCTCACGCCACAGACCGAAGGCCTCATCAACCAGAAGTCCATCGCCCAGATGAAGAAGGGCGTCCGCATCGTCAACTGCGCGCGCGGCGAGCTGATCGTCGACGAAGCCCTCGCCGACGCAGTCAAGTCCGGCCACGTCGCCGGCGCTGCCCTCGACGTCTTCCGCCACGAGCCACTCAAGGATTCCCCCTACTTTGGCATCGACAACATCCTGCTCAGCCCGCACATCGCCGGCTCCACCGACGAAGCCCAGGAAGCCATCGGCATCCAGCTCGCCAACCAGGTCCGCGACTACCTCAAGCTCGGCGTCGTCCAGAACGCCGTCAACGTCGCCTCCCTCACCGAAGAGGAGTACGCCGAAGTCTCGCCCTACATTGAGATGGCCGCGCGTCTCGGCCAGCTGCTCGGCCACGCCAGCGGCTCCGGCACGCCCAACACCGCCCTCGGTCACGTCGAGAGCATCTCGCTGGTCTACAACGGCCGCCTCGCCGCCCTCAAGACCGACATGATCCGCAACGCCGCCGTCGCCGGCGTCCTCCACGGCGCCGACGGCGTCAACCGCATCAACGCCTCCGCCGCCGCTGCCGAGCGCGGCATCCGCGTCCAGGAAGACAAGCGCGAGCAGATCTCCGGAGGCACCGGCGCAACCCTCCGCCTAACCCTCCACTGGACCCGCAAGGCAACCGCGGGCCACGACGAGAGCGGCACTTGGACCGGCCTGGCCACCGTCCTCCACGGCCACTCCCCCCGCCTGCTAAGCTACGACGGCATCGACATCGAGGCCGAACTGGCCGGCACCCTGGTCATCATCCGCAACCAGGACGTTCCTGGCGTCATCGGCCGCATTGGTACAATTCTGGGGGAAGCCAGACTGAACATCGCCAGCTTCGCCCTTGGCCGTTCCAAGTCCGATCGCGCAAAACCGGGCCAACTCCAAAATTCCTCTTCGCGTGTTCCAGAAGGTCACGCCCTTGCCGTCGTACAACTCGATATCCCAAACACCGACGGTTCCACCTCCACTTCTCCCGAGCTCGAGCAGGCCCTGGCCGCCCTGCACAACGTCGACGCGATCACCAGCGTCCGCACTGTCGAACTCGGTAAGTTGTAAACTTAGAAGGCTGTGGCCTCTACTCCACAGTTCCAGGAATCCTCCTCGATGCCTAAGTCTGTTCGCACGTTTCGTACGCAATTCGTTCCTACGCTCAGTATTTTTCTCGCGTCCTCGCTCCTTCTCCTCGCCGGCTGCAAGAAGGGCCCGCAGCAGGGCGTCGTCGCCACCGTCAACGGTCATCCGATCTTCCAGACCGATGTGGACAAAGCCTACACAACACAGCTCGCCAGCAATCCGCAGCAGGCATCCACCCCTGACCAGGCTGATTCGTTGCGGTTGAATATCATTCACACACTTATCCTCGAAGCCATCATCGATCAGCGCGCCGCCAAGCAGGGCCTGACCGCGACCGACGCCGAGGTCGAGGCTAAGCTGGCCGAGATGAAGGCTCCCTACACTGAGGAGCAATTCCAAGCCAAACTCAAGGCCGGCAATTACACCCTCGATAGTCTGAAGCGCGACGTTCGCCGCACCCTCACTCAGGAAAAACTGATCAATAAGGAGATCAACTCCCGGATCACCGTCACCGACGCGGATGTGAGGAACTACTACGACGCGAACAAGGCTGCATTCAATCTCATCGAGCCCACCTATCGCCTCGCTGAAATTGTAGTCACCGATCAAGGCAGCTCTCAGTCTGGCAACCTGCAGAACAACAAGGCTGCTAACGACGACGATGCACGGAAGAAGATTCAGGCCATCAAGACCCGCATCGACTCCGGCGAGGATTTCGGCCAACTGGCAGCGAACTTCTCTGAGGACACTAGGACCAACCAGAACGGCGGAGAGATGGGCTTTCTTCCCGAGTCGCAGCTAAAGGGCATCCCCGTCGTCTACGCCGCGGTTACCAAGTTAAGTGCCGGCCAGACAACAGACATCATCCCGCAGGTTGATCCGAATACCCATAAGCCCGTGGCCTATGCCATTTTCAAGCTGATCAGCAAGGATGCCGCTGGCCAGCGTCAGTATGATGATCCGCGCGTCCAGCAGAGCATCCGCCAGCAGCTACACGAAAGCCGCGCTCAACTGTTGCAGACAGCCTACCGCGAGATGCTGAGTGACCAGGCCAAGGTGGAGAACTTCTTCGCTGAGCAGGTCTTCAAGCGTGGCGCACAGTAACACCGAAACTGGAGAACGAGCCCAAGTGAATCTGACACTTCCGACACGCCGAGCGTGGCTTCCCCTGTGCTCTCTCCTGGTTCTCTATCCGATCCTTGTCGGCTGCAAGCCCACCACGCCGCCGCCGATGCCACTCAACCAACTCAATGCGCAACAGGTGCGCGGCCACGCAATCTTCCAGGCAAGCTGTTCGCAGTGCCACGATGACCGCGACTCGGACGCATTGCATGGTCCTTCGATGCTCGGTATCTTCAAGCAGCAATACCTGCCGAGCGGCGCTCCGGCGAACGATGACCGCGTGCGCGTCGTCATCCAGGAAGGTCACGGCATGATGCCGGCTATCAACCTCGGCTCGCAGGACACCCAGGACCTGATCGCATACCTGCACACGCTGTAGAGCGGATCCATGACCCCAGACGATCCTCAACCGACAACCACAACCTCTTCCGCGCCGGCACAGGACACCGAATTTGCGACGCGACACCTCCCGGGCACTCCCGCCGGTGAGCTCAAAGGCATGCTCCCCGGCATGGCGTTCATCGGGATGTACATGCTGCTGCTGGCCATGCTGAACGCCTTCGCCGCGCTGCATGGGATCTACGGCAACGGTCTGCCGCGGTATGGCCTCTTTGGCATCTGCACCTTGATGGTGATTGGTGTCTTCGGCTTCCTTCGGCTCAGGCGCTGGGGCTGGGCCATCGTTGCCGCAGGCTTCCTGCTGCTCGCGGCCGGTGACTTCTATCTCTACGCGCACCAGCATGTAGGATTTCTGCTGATCCGTGCGCTCTTCAGCATCGTCTTCTTCCTCTACCTCAGCCGCACCGAGGTCCGCGAACGCCTCCGTTGAGCGAGATTGACCCTTGCGCAACCGTGACAGCCCTACACGACAGCGTCAGCGCGTTGTTTCAGGAAGGCTGCTCCTGATCCCAGCCATCCTCTTCCTTGCCACGCACTTTACGATCTTCGGTGTGAAAGCCAACGTGCACAACTACGGGTGAAAGCACGACGGCGACGGACGCCAGAGCGAGCAGAATGTCGGGGATCATACCCGATCTATCGACAGCGGGCGAGCAAGCCTTAGTTCGTGTCCAGAAGCGAGACGAATACGAAACCATCTACAATAAAGAGCAGATGGCTCCGCTCCTTCAACCCGACGCGCTGATCCAGATCGACCTCTCCCCACGCAAACCCGCCCCCAAGCCCGCATGGCTCAAGGCGCGCGCGCCCATGGGCGAGACCTTCCACAACCTCAAGAAGCTCGCCCGCGACCTGAACCTCCACACCGTCTGTGAAAGCGCCCATTGCCCCAATATCGGCGAGTGCTGGAACCACAAGACCGCCACCTTCATGATGCTCGGCAACCTCTGCACGCGCCGTTGCGGCTTCTGCGCGGTCCCCAAGGGTAAGCCCGAACCCATTGACCACGAAGAGCCCGCACGCGTCGCCTACGCCATCGCCCAGCTCGGCCTCGCTCACGCGGTCATCACCAGCGTCAATCGCGACGACGACAACCTCGGCGCCGCCCAGGCCTTCGTCAACGTCATCACAGAAATCCGCCGCCAGGCTCCCGGTTGCCGCGTCGAAGTCCTCACCCCCGACTTCCAGGGTGTCCCTGAAGCCCGCCGCATGGTCGTCGCTGCGCGCCCCGAGATCCTCAACCACAACATCGAGACTGTTCCACGACTCTACCGTGTCGCCAAATCCGGTGGCCGCTACGAGCGCTCCCTCGAATTCTTAGCCGAAGCCAAGACGGAATCCTCGCAGCACGAACTCGGCCCGATCGTCACCAAGACCGGCATCATCGTCGGCATGGGCGAAGAGATGCATGAGCTCCTCCGCGTCTTTCGCGACCTCGCCGACCGCAAGGTGGATATCCTCACCATCGGCCAATACCTTCGCCCCTCGCGCGATCATCTCGCCATGTCCCGCTTCTACACTCCGGAGGAGTTCGCCTTCCTCAAGCACGAAGCCCTGCAAATGGGTTTCCGCCACGTAGAGTCAGGCCCCCTGGTCCGCAGCAGCTACCACGCCCACGAGCAAGCCCAGTCCACCGGCCTCGCGTAATACGGACAACACCAGACTCTGACATCCACCTAACTGATCAACCACCTTCGCCTCCAATCGCTGCGTCGAATGGCCCGTGCGCTTTCGCATCAGCCATCTCCACCCGGAAGATGCAGTTTGATAAATCTCAGTCTGCCGCGAGCGCTCGTACCTTTTCCACCTCGACAAGCGTCGAATAGAATGTTGCCCCGCCACCAATATCGGTCAGCCGCTCGCTCGTTAGCGCATTGACGTTTGCGCCATCCTGGCTCAGCTTCTGCCAATCGAGCCGCGCCGCCACCACGCCCGGCGGAACCGTCTCTCCCACTCTCGCAGTCAGCGTAATTCGCCCCCGTCCATTCCACACCGAGACGCCGTCGCCAGACGTGACACCTCGGGCCGCAGCATCGATCGGATGCATCTCCAGCAACCCCGCCGTCTTCCGCTCCATCATCCGATGTCCGGGAAGATTCGCAAACGTCGAGTTCATAAAGTTGTCGGCCTTCCGCGGCAAAAACTCGAGCGGAAACTTACCTCCACCTTCGGACCCGTTACGCGATTCAACCGGCGCTACCCACACCGGCACCGGCATCAACTCAGCGCGGCCACTCGCGTTCTTGAACCACGTTGGTGAACTAAACGGCAAACTCTCGCTGCGCTCATTCTTCGGCAGCGACAGGGCAACATGCCCTTCCGACTCGAGCCGGCCCTTCGTCACCCCCACAAAAAACGGATGCTCGGTCTCGAGTGCCTGCGCAATCAATTCGTCTTCACCATCCTCAAACTCCGCCTCACCCGGAAACATCCGCCGCCCCAGTTCACCAAAGAGCCACACATTTGATCGTGCCTCTCCCAGCGGCGCAATCGCAGGCTGCGAGATTTGCGCGAAAAGATGCCCATACGCTCCCATCAGTTCCCTATGCTCCAGGAACGTTGTTGCTGGCAGCACCACATCTGCGTAGTCGGTCGTATCAGTAAAGAACTGCTCGTGCACCACTGTAAACAGATCTCCGCGCCGCAATCCCTGCAGCACACGCTCTGAATCCGGCGCGACTGTTGCCGCGTTGCAGTTGTACACGAACAACCCCTTCACCTTCGGATTATCCTTCGCGACGCTGCCCAGTTTCGTCAGTGAGAGGCCGAGCTCCGACATATTTACCACACGCGCCGGACGCCCCAACGGGCTCGCCTGCATCAGTTCCGGCATCTGCAGCCTCGTCGAGTTAAATGGAAACGACCCACTTACCGATAGCAACAAGCCCCCGCCACGCTGCTTCCAGCTCCCCGTAATCAACGGCAGCATAGACACCGCACGCACCGCAGTGCCGCCATTCTCGCTACGCTGAATTCCATAATTCAACCGAATCGCCGCCGCTCCTCGGCCGTCCCGTCCCGCCTGCCCATAGGCCTTCGCCAGCCACTCAATCTTCTCCTCGGCAATCCCCGTCACCTCGGCCGCCTGCTTCGGCGCATGCTCTTCGCGCATCGCATGTGCCCGCAGTTCTTCAGCGCCCTCGGTGCACTCGCGCAAATACTCGACGTCGTCATAGCCATCTCGAAACAGCACGTGCATCATTGCTAGCGCCAGAAGCCCATCGGTTCCCGGCCGAATCGCAAGGTGCTCATCCGCCAGCGCCGCCGTGCGCGTTCGGTATGGATCGATCACGACCAGCCGCGCGCCTTTGCGCCGAGCCTCCTCAATGAACGGCCACAGATGGATATTGTTCCCGTGGATGTTAGCGCCCCACGCGATGATCAATCCCGCGTGCGCGAAGTCCTGCGGCGCCGTGCCCAGCCGCACTCCGTACACCTGCTTCAGCGCCTCTCCACCCGCACTTGCGCAGATGGTCCGATCCAGCTGCGACGCGCCCAGTCGATGGAAAAAACGCCGGTCCATCGACCCATAACCCAACTGCCCAATCGTCCCCGCATAGCTGTAGGGCAGCACGCTCTCCGGTCCACACTCGTCCGCCGTTGCCTTCAACTTCCGCGCCACAAATTCCAGTGCCTCATCCCAGCTGATCCGCTCAAAGGCTTCGGCCTCGCGTCCCTTGGGCAACGGTCCCTTCGCAACGCCTGCACGCCGGCGCATCGGATACAGCAACCGGTCTGGCGAGTACACGCGATCCAGATAGCGCGCCACCTTTCCACACAGAAATCCACGCGTCACCGGGTGCGCCGGATCGCCCTGCACCTTTGTAGCGCGTCCTGTCAACGTATCGACCGTCACCAGCACGCCGCACGAATCCGGGCAGTCATGCGTGCACACGGCGTGTACCGTCTTCGTTCTCGCAGAGCTATTTGCACTCGTCGAAAACTCCTTGTTGGCATGCGGCTCAGGCATGGTTATATTGTAGGCGTCGCCCTCACTTCAGGCTTTTAAACTGGCTTCATTTCTTTGCGACCGAATGGAGAGCCCATGATCCGCCTAGCCCTCATCCTCATTCTCTGCGCACCTCTCGCCGCAAGCGCGCAGCCTGCCCCTTCCCCTCAAGCCAGGTCCATCATCAGCGTCCTTAACAAATCGGCCGACGATTGGAATCGTGGCGACATCGACGCTTTCGCCACGAGTTACAAAAACTCGCCCGACATCGTCTTCATGGGGCGCACCATCCAGCACGGCTACGCGCAGATGCTTGCCCGCTACAAATCTGCCTATCCCGCCCCCGCGGCTATGGGCACGCTCAGTTTCACGGAACTCGCCGTGCAACCGCTCGATGCTCGCTTCGCTACCGTCACTGGAAACTTCCACCTCGAGCGAACCACGGCCGGCGGCGGCAACGCTGACGGATACTTCCTGCTCGTCGTCGAATCCACTTCCGCCGGCTGGAAGATTATTCGCGACTCCACCACCGTCATCCCACCTCCAGCATCCAAATAGCCCCCTGCGATACCCTTGCTGCAGGAGCAGCATGACCCCCACACCCCTGATCGAAGCTCGCGATCTCGTCAAAGACTTCGGTCCCACGCGCGTCATCCACGGCGTCTCACTTGACGTCATGCGCGGCGAAACCCTCGGCCTCGTCGGAGAATCCGGCTCGGGCAAGAGCACCATCGCGCGCCTCCTATTGCGTCTCATCGAGCCCACCGGCGGCAAGGTTCTCTTCCACGACGCAGTCGAGTCTACGGCTCGCACCTACGATTTACTGCAACTGAATTCGAGCGAGATGCGCAGCCTGCGCCGCCGGCTTTCCATCGTCTTTCAGGATCCCTATTCCGCACTCAACCCCCGAATGTCCGTACGCCAGATCCTATCTGAGCCCTTCGCCATCCACGATGAACAACCGTCCCAAGGTCTCAACGGCCGCCTTCATGAGCTCCTTGCCGAGGTCGGCCTTGATGCCTCCGCGCTCCGCCGCTATCCCCACGAATTCTCCGGCGGCCAACGTCAGCGCATCAGCATAGCGCGCGCCATTGCGCTCCGCCCTGAGCTCCTTGTGCTCGACGAACCCGTGAGCGCGCTCGATGTCTCCGTTGGTGCGCAAGTCATCAACCTGCTCCGGGACCTTCAACAGCGCTACGGCCTCACCTACCTCTTCATCTCCCACTCCATGCCGCTGGTCCGCTATCTTTGTCATCGTGTCGCCGTCATGCAGCAGGGGCGTATCGTCGAAATCGGAACCTGGAGCGAGGTCTGCGACCGTCCCCGAGAACCCTACACCCAACAGCTCCTGGCCGCCACTCCCGAGCTCCTCGCACTCGATGCGCCGCGCATCCGTTAAACTCCCGTGGCTCCCTGCTTCTTTGCTTCCACGTCACACACGTTGCGCAGATAATCCCACGAATACAACCCCGCCTCGTGTCCATCATTCCATTTGAATCGCAACGCATAGTTCCCCACCGGCGTCACCTCCATGGGCCGCGGCGGCGCCTCGTACATCGGCAATAACGACGCGGGTTTCGGCTTCATCACTCCCGGAGCCCGTCCTTCTTTCTCTCGCTCCTCGTGGCACGTCGCGCACGGGCAAGCCGCACGCAGCCACGCGAAGTTCCACGAGCTCCGGTGACCATCCTTCCACTCGATCACCACGCCCGTGCCGCCGCTCTTATCCACCTTTACCTTCGCCGGACGAATCGCGTCGCCCGTGAGCTTCGGCGTGTCCTCGCCGCGCGCCTCGTCCTGACTGATAATTCGAATTCCTTCGTGGCTCATTTCAACCTCCTCACTCCACCGTTCATCGCTCTCACGCGTGCGCCTGCTTCCAGAAAAAGTATCCGGCGATGGCGACCCCGGTCACAACCACAAACGCGCGCAGAACGTCGCCGTTCACACGCCTCGCGAAACGCGCACCAACCCAACCACCGAACGCCGCAAATACCATCGACACCAGGCAGTAGTGCCACACAATCGCTCCCTGAAAGATGAACGTAATGATCGCGCAGAGATTCGAGAGCATCGCCGCCACTACCTTCAGCGCGTTCAGCGAATGCATCTCCTCCATCCCAAACAGCGCGAGAATCGTCATCACCAGGAACCCCGCACCCGCGCCAAAATAGCCAATATAGAAGCACACCGGAAACAGTGCACACGCGAGCGCAAACCGCGGAATATATGGTTCGACATCCTCGCGCAGCGAGCGCCGCCGGAGCCACTTCGATACCGGCCCGCTGACCCAGAAGATCACCGTCCCCACCAGGATTAGCCAAGGAATCAAATGCAGGAAAGTGCGCTGCGCGGTATGCAGCAGCACCTCCGCTCCGCACACGCCACCCAGCACCGACGTAATCGAAACGGTTGGCAACAGATCCCTGCGCACGTCTCCGCGCAGCGTTGCCACCGACGTCACCTGCCCCGGCCACAGCGCAACCGTGTTCGTCGCGTTGGCCTGCACGGGAAGTACACCCATCCCCAGCATCGCCGGAAACGAAAGAAACGATCCCCCTCCCGCCATCGCATTCATTACGCCCGCGATGGTCGAAGCAACGACCAGCCAGATGTAATTCAAATGAGGGATGTGATCGAGAATCATTCTCTCTTTATTGTATTCGTCGGTCCGCTTGGCCTTATTACATGCTCATCGAAAGCGCTTTAGCCGAGGCCAGCCAACCGCAGTGCCAGATCCGCGGTCTCCGCCACCAGCAGAATCCCGCGATTCCCACGCAACATCCCCTCGCGATCGCAAACATCCAGGAACGCCAGCATCGTGTCATAGAATCCGGAGACGTTCAGCAGCACTACCGGCTTCGAATGGATCTTCAGCGTCTGCCATGCCAAGACCTCGAACATCTCCTCGAACGTTCCATAGCCTCCTGGCAAAATGATGAAGGCATCGGCACGCTCGGCCATCAGTGCCTTACGCGTGTGCATGGTGCTGGTCACGTGCAACTCGCTCACGCCATCATGCGCCACCTCCAGATCCACAAGCACATGGGGAATGACCCCCACCACATACCCGCCGGCGGCCAGCGAACCGTCGGCCACCGCTCCCATCAGTCCTGTCTTGCCGCCGCCGTAGATCAGCCCAATACCCCGCTCCGCCAGGGTCCGTCCCAACTCTCCCGCGGCCGCTGCATACTCCGGTCGCGCACCGCTCGCCGAGGCGCAAAACACCGCCACGCTCTTCTTCGCAATCTGCTTATTCATGCATTCAGAATACAACTGCGCTCGCGGTATCATGACTTCGCAAGCATTTCGATCTCGGGACACCACCATGCGCCTTCGACAACTCTCGCTCGCATTCGCCGCAGCCTTCCTCGCCACCCTCCCGTTTGCTTCGTTAGCAAACGCTCAGGACAAGGGCGAACCCGGCCACTTCGACTTCTATCTCATGAATCTCTCCTGGTCGCCCGAGTTCTGTTCCATCCGGGGCACCTCGCCCGAGTGCGCAGCGCACCCCGGCTTCATCCTCCACGGCCTCTGGACCCAGAACAATGACGGCACCTATCCGGTCTTCTGCAGCGCGGAGCCAGCCCCCGCTAACATTGCGCAGAACCTCGATATCACGCCCGATCTCGCACTCCTCCATCACGAGTGGGACAAGCACGGAACCTGCTCCGGTGTGGGCCCGCAGCGCTTCTTCGCCATGGAGCATCAGGCCTTCCACTCGCTCAAGATTCCCCCGCAGTTCGCACACATTGATCACGAGATCAGCCTGACGCCTAACGCAATTCTCGATCTCTTCGCACAAGCGAATCCTGACTTCCCGCGGGGCAGCATCTTGCTCAGTTGCGGCCGCAACCATCTCACCGCAATCGAAGCCTGCTTCAGCAAGGACCTGAAACCAATCGTCTGCCAGGGCCTGCGAAGCTGTCGTGCCAACTCGGTAAAGATAACGCCGCCTGCGCCGGCCCAGTAGTTCGCGCCCACAAAACTAATTGGCCTCACCCGAAGGTGAGGCCAATCCTGTTTCCGAAGATTTTCGACGATTTACCACATGCCCCATGCCCGGCTAATGTAGTCCGTCAAGGTCATCGTGATCAGCACGATAAACAGGAAGAACCCGGCACCAATTGTCATCTTGATCAGCCGCGATTGATAAGCTGCGTGCATAAAAAACAGGATGACGATGCAGGCCTTAAAACAGGCAATGCCAAGTGCGATCACGGGATTGGCCCACCCCAGGTCGACATAAGCCGCGCCCACGGTGATGCCCGTGAACAGCAGCAACGTGGCGAAGACATAGGTGTATTGCAACGGCGTCACAATGTGATGCTGCGCGTGCTCAGGGTTCGTCACATTGCTCGGATCGTTCGCGTCGGTATGGATCTCGTGGGCCATCATGTTTCCTTCGTTGTCAGCTTGCAGACGTTTAGTGGAGCGGGTGCCGATTAATCAGATAGAGCAGCGGGAAGAGAAACAACCAGACAATATCGACGAAATGCCAGTAGAGCCCGAAGTTTTCTATTGGCGCCACATAGCCTGAGCTGAAGTCTCCTCGATGCGCTCTCCACGTCAACCAGAACAAAAGGACGATTCCGATGATCATGTGTACGGCATGCATTCCGGTCATTGCGAAGTACAGGAAGAAGAAGATCTGGGTCTTCTGCGCCATGTCCGGAGCCAGCGGCTCTTCCTTGATTCCGTAACCAGCTGGGTTGGTAAACATCGAGATGTTGAAGCTGTCGCCAGGAATGTGGTGCAGCTCATACTTCTCGTGATACTCGTCGTACTTAACTCCAAGGAAGATCAGGCCGAAAAAAGTGGTAAGCACCAACATGAGCACCAGAAGGCTCTTTCTGCGCATTTCGGCCGCCCACACGCCAACTGCCATGCAGAAGCCGGAAGAGATGAGCACCACGGTGTTGAATGCTCCCAGCGGTACGCTCAGTTGATTCGAGGCCGCTGCAAAGGCCGGATAATACCAGTTGCGATACAGTAGGTACGCAAAGAACAGGCCACCGAAGAACATGATTTCGGTCAACAGGAACAGCCACATACCAAAGCTGCCCGCCTCGCGCTGCTGCTCCTCAGTCTCAAAATGATGCCGGTGCTGCGGCAGCGCCACGTGGTCGTGCTCGGCGTGGACATCGGCGTGATCGGTAGTCGCGAGTGCGCTATCCAACGGTCGTCACCTCGTTTTTCGTCTTGTTCTCGAGCCACTCATAGTCATACGCTTCGTGATCCATGATCGGGATCTCGATAAAGTTTTCGGTCAGCGGCGGCGACTGAATCTGCCACTCAAGTCCCGTAGCCTGCCAGGGATTATTGCCAGCAATCGCTCCGTACTTCAGCGACCAGGCGAGGTAAAGCATCGGCAGCATGTAGCCGACGCCCAGCACCGTAGCACCTGCAGTCGACAGGACGTTAAGCACCTGGAACTCCGGCGGGTACGCGTGATAGCGCCGCGGCATACCGAGGTAGCCCAGAATAAACTGCGGCAGGAATGTCAGGTTGAATCCGATGAACGTCGTCACCGCCGCCAGCTTCGAAAGCGACTCAGGATACATGCGTCCCGTCATCTTCGGCCACCAGAAATGTACGCCCGCGAGGAATGCCATCAACATGCCGCCGACCATCACAAAGTGGAAGTGGGCAACGATGAAGTACGTTTCGGTAAGGTGAATGTCCATTCCCAGCGAGCCAAGGAACACGCCCGTCAGACCGCCGATCGTGAACAGTCCCATGAAGCCGAACGCATACAGCATCGGCGTCTCAAAGGTGATCGACCCCTTCTGCAGCGTGAACGCCCAGTTGAAGATCTTGATGGCAGACGGCACCGCAACCAGCATGGTCAACAGCGAGAAAACAAGCGCGGAATAGTTGGAGACACCCATGATGAACATGTGGTGCTCCCACACAAAGAAGCCGAACAGCGCAATCGCAACTGAGCTGAAGGCGACTGCCGTATATCCGAAGACGCGCTTTCGACTAAACGTCGAAATCACCTCGGAGATCACACCCATGCCCGGCAGAATCATGATGTACACGGCCGGATGCGAGTAGAACCAGAAGAGATGCTGGAAGAGCAGTGGATCGCCACCCTTGGCGGGATCGAAGACGCCGATACCGAATAACCGCTCCAGCGCAACTAGCACCAGCGTGATTGCCAGCACCGGCGTTCCCAGCACCATCAGCAGGGAAGCCGCATAGTGCGACCACACAAACAGCGGCATGCGGAACCACGTCATACCTGGGCAGCGCATGCGATGGATCGTGACGATGAAGTTCAGTCCTGTAAAGATTGAACTGAAACCCGCAATGAAGATTGCTGTCGCCGCAGTAATCACGTGCGTGTTTAGATAATGCGTCGAGAGAGGCGTGGTAAACGTCCAGCCCGTATCGACCCCACCCAGCACCAACGCCGCCAGCGTAAGGCCGCCGCCAACCAGATACAGATACCAGCTCAGCAGGTTGATCTTCGGGAAGGCAAGATCCTTCGCTCCCAGCATGATCGGGATAAGGAAGTTCCCCAGCGTCGCCGGCACCGACGGCACCAGGAACAGGAACACCATGATGACGCCATGCATCGTAAAGAACTTGTTGTACGTGTCCGCGGCAACCAGATCCGGCTGGGGGGTCAACAGTTCCAGACGAATCAAGCCCGCGAACGCTCCGCCGATAAAGAAGAAGAACGTGATCGAGATCAGATACAGAATCGCGATACGCTTGTGGTCACCCGTCAGCAACCAGCTCAACAAGCCGTGCTCGTTGTTGATGTAGTTGCGCTTGGGAATCTGCGCCGTGCTCTGGTCGGGCAGAGAGACGATGGTATTACCGATCGCAGCACTCATGGCTTCACCGTTTCCGTTGTGCCCCCTGAGGGCGTTGTTGGAGCTGCTTCCCCGCTGGTAGCAGTGACGAGTGTCTGCTGCACTCGGTAGTTCGATTGCATGTTCTTGATAAATTCCACGAGGTCGATCAATCCGTCTTCGCTGATTTGTCCTTGATACGTCGGCATGATCGGCGCAAAGCCGGCGGTCACATGTTCAGACGGATTCAAAATGGCGTTGCGCAGATAGGCGTCATCCACCAGGATTTGCCGTCCGTCGGTTAACGTGAGCTTCGAGCCATATACGCCCGCAAGGCTTGGCCCTCGCGCCGCGGCCGTACCGTTGTGGCAGGAGTTGCATCCCGTGCTCGCAAACAAGCGCTCGCCATTCTGCGCCAGGCTTTGGCCGGAGTTCGACTGCTCCAGCCACTTCTTATAATCCCCAGGCGTCATCACCGTGACTTCGCCCACCATGCCCGAGTGCTGTGTGCCGCAGTACTGTGTGCAGAACAGGTGATAGGTCCCTACCTGCGTAGCCTCAAACCAGACCGTCGAATAGCGTCCCGGAATCACTTCGCGCTTAATCCGGAAATCAGGAATCGAGAAGCTGTGGAACACGTCCTGCGAGATCATGGTCAACTGAATTGGCTTGCCCGTGGGTACGTGGAGCGCGTTAATCTCATGCTGCCCCCCCGGATGCTCCGCCTTCCACATCCACTGCTTGCCGACGATATAGATGTTCATCGAGTTCGCGGGTGGATCGTAAATGCGGAAGTAAAGTAGCGCGCCCCACACGAATGTGACCAGAAAAATTGCCAGCGGAATGATCGTCCACGTCGCTTCGAGCAACGTTGACCCTTCAATCTGGGTTGCGACCGGATTCTTCTCGCGCCGATAGCGAACCGAGAACACGAGCAGCAGAATCGCCACAAACGTCGTTCCGAAAATCGTCATCGCTACCAGGAAGAAATACAACGCATCGACATAGGGCGCGATACCGCTCGCCTCCGCCGGAAACAGCGCCGAAGCGTGCAGCCAGTGCACCAGAAATTGCCACAGTACTGGACTAAGTCCCATCGTTTAGCCTTTATCCATTTCACCGGACTTGTTTTTGCCCGGCTGAGGTATGTCTTGTTCGCGCGCAAGCTGGATATCGCGTCGAAACATTAGAAAGATGAAGCCGCCCAGCGACGCTACCGTAACAATACCGCCTAGCTGCACGACACGCACAACCATCAACGAATGCTTGTTGGTCTGCGGATCGTAGCGGTAGCAGTACGTCAAGATGTTTGCCACGGGTGATCCAATGTGATTCCCGGAAGCATCCACCAGCCCCAGCAGTACGTCCTTCGGCGAATACTCCACGCCTAGGTAATACTGCGCGAGTTTGCCTTGCGGCGTCGCAATCTCAATCGAGCTCGCATGCGCATACTGCGTCAGCCGGCCATCGGGTCCGGGCACCCGCACATAACCAAAGCCCACAGCCTTCGTCACAGCATCAATCGCCGGCGCCTGCCCGGTCAGATAGTGCCAGCCAGCGGCTGTCTCCGGATGACCATAGCGGCGCAGGTAGAACGCCTTCTTCTGCGCGGCCAGCTTCGGGGTCTCCGTTGGATCGATACTGACGATGACAATCTGAAAATCTTTGCCGGGCACCAGGTGCACCATCTCGAGCGCGCTGGTGAGACCGTCCATCTCTTCCGAGCACAGCATCGGGCAGTTGTAATAAACCGTCGTTAGCACTACCGGATGCTTGCCATCGAAGTAGTTCGCGAGCGTCACCAGCTTACCTTCGTCGTCGACGAACGGCGCATCAAGCGGCAGTTGAGCATTCAGATGCTGCGTCACCTGCACCTTGCTCAAAACCGTGGGAAGCTGATCGTTCAGGTTCTCGCCCTCGGTCTTCTCACCGGTTGCTGAGACCTGCGCACGACCCTGCAGCGGCGCGGCCATCAGGCCGAGCGCGAGCGTCAGCCCCATCAGGGCTGTGATGCTGCGAGTTGTGCGTCCTGCGATCACGCTGTCCTGCTCTCCTGAAACCAAGCGCTACTGCTTAGCCTCGGCACGCTTGTACTCGTTGTTTTCTTCGCGAGCTTCCATGGTTTGAAGCTCATAACCCGTCCGTGCAAATCCATCGGTGAGCGGAGCCGTTACCTTCGGCGCGCTCTCGCCTGCCATCAACGCCGTCGCCTGTTGCTGCGTTGTCTGCTGCGGCAACCCGCGCTGAAGGATCAATTGCATCGCGCGATCGATGGGAATACGAATCGCCCCCGCGGGAAGATCTTGTCCGATGGAATAGTAGTTAAGCAGCAGATCTTCACGTGCGTGCAGATCGGCAAGATCCTGGTTGCCGTCGTCGGTCTCAAGCCGCGGCGTCGGAAATACCTGGGTCATCTGTGACAGCTCGCGCTGCTCCATGACGGCGTTCGATGTCAGGTCTTCGCGCTTGTCGCCGCGCGGCGTCGCCCCGAGCGTCACCGGCTGCGAGTGCCATTTGTCCGGCTCGCCATCGTGCTTCACCAGCGCGTAATTGATCGCCTTGCCCATCGCGAAGCAGAAAAAGAAGAAAATAATAACAAAGCCCGACAGCCCGGCAAGAAACGTGATGATGCCGCCAACGCTGACATCCTGCGTTTCATAGCCAGGGTGTTCGCTATCGCGCTTGGGCGAACGGTGCACCTGTACTGCCTCTGGCTGGCCCATGTCGTGTCCCTCAGTGTGCATGTTCAGGCTCCAAAAGCTCTTCTGTGTGCGGATCGTTCACGTTGATCAGCGGCCGCTTCCTCAGCTCCGTCAGGTAGAACCACATCCAGGCCGCAACCACCGAAATCGGCACCGTCACGTACGCCAAAATTCCAAAGTTGCCGGTGATGTGCAGGTTGCTCGCCGCGTCCTTGAAGTTTGGCTCGATCAGCCAGAACATATCGATCAGCCGCGCGCACAGCATGAACGCGCAAAGCCAGATCATCTTGTGCTTCGAGCGCTTAATGTCCCGCGACAGCAGCAGGCAGAACGGAATGATCCAGTGGCAGATTACATCCAGCGAACAGATCACCCACCACCCGCCATGGATGCGGTGCAGGTACCAGGGAATCTCGTCCGGCACATTGCCTGACCAGATGATCAGGAACTCTGCGAATGTGAGGTAGATGTTGAGCATCGTGAAGGCGAAGGCCAGTTTGCCTAGATCGTGCTGTTCGGTGATCCGGAACATCGTCTTCATCGGCTCATAGCGCGATAGCAGCACCAGCGTCAAAATGCCGAGCGCCAACACCCCATATCCTTGCGCCACCAGAAACTGCAGCCCATATACGGACGAGTACCAGGTGACGTCGAGCGACTTCACGAACAAAATCACGAAGTCCGTCATCAAAATGACGTACAGCAAAATCGATGGTCCCGAAAGGTTTTCAAAGCGCGTTCGCCACTTGTCGAAGCTCGCAAGCGTACCTGCTGCAGGGTCCTGATCACGCTGCACCGACCAGTGATTCAAAATCGTGATCACCAGCGCCATGAAGCCGAGCACGATCACCGCCTGAACCACAGCCGCTGTCGGGTTGAGCATCGTGTGCTTGGAGTTCGCCGTCAATTGTTGTTCCTGCGTCATCAAGCCGTTCTTATAGGCCGACAACGTAGCTGATGCATTGGGGAACGCTGCCCACTGGTATAGATGCTTCATGAGTACTAGTACCGGCAAGAGCATTACGATGATCACCCAGATGGTGCGCGTCATCGCTTCCAGCGGACGCCGCAGAATCTGCCCCCACTTGCCGCCCGACACGTACTGCACCATCAAGAAGGCCAGCGCTCCGCCAACAAAGTTGAAGCACGTCATGTAGCCCATCAGGTACGCGCGCAACAGATGTTCGCGACCACCCGGAACAAATAGGAAGACCAGCGAGGTCAAGCCGAAAACCGCCGCCACAATCGCCGCGCGCGTGCGCCACGCCAGGACGACGTCGGGTGCTGCCAGGACAGCAGGCAGCGTGCGCGGACCGTGGTGTGCGTGTCCCAGCGTCAAATCCGCTCCGTGATGTTCGTTTGCCATTTCCATG
>Ga0302316_10000275_pt1 | contig 45883 bp, 34 predicted proteins | sample III_Palsa_N3_2_FD_200456 | JGI IMG/M metagenome (GOLD analysis project Ga0302316, IMG submission 200456) | Peat permafrost microbial communities from Stordalen Mire near Abisko, Sweden - III_Palsa_N3_2 | ecosystem: Environmental > Terrestrial > Soil > Palsa > Peat permafrost | place: Sweden...
CCCAATACCGTCGGGCGCTGATTGCCCGGTGCATTGGGATCGCCGTTGATCTGTCCGGCGGTCGCCATCGAGGCGAAGCCAATCCAGCCGAACGCTGCCCACACGCTCCAGCTTACGGGTCGCACGCGGGCCGTGCGCACGCCTCCGCTCACCGAGGCGCCACGGCCTGAACGACGCACCAGTTCGGACACCACCTGGTAAACGCGCAGGGCGTGGTTGAAGACGATGCGATACAGGTGCTTGTTCATGCGAAATCTTCCGTAACGTGCAGGCAAAGGCGTGCGTTGCCGCACGCACTGCGATCAGTACGACCAACTAAGACTGAAACTGGCAGTAGGCGAGGTGGTGGAAAAACCTTGTGGCTTGGTGATCGGGGCGCCGAGGGAGGCATCCCACGCCAGAGCGTGCCAGCCACCGCGCAAGCCGATAACCGCGCCGGCGAGGGTTTGACCGAGTTCCTGCGCCGTCGGTGCGCCATCGACATGACCGACATCCGCACCGAGATACAACTCTTCGCGACCCACGGTCCAGCCGACGTCGTTGCGAATCAGCCATCCGCGATCACCGGTGAGCTGAAGTTCTCCGTCAAACCCACGCACGCTATAAAGACCGCCGATGGCGAAGCGATCCTGCGGTACCAGTGGCGTCTGATTCCACTGCGCGCGCCAGCTGCCGATGTAGCGAAAGTGCTGATCGCCGAACGAGAACGGCACCGTCAGCTGGGCGTCGGCGGTGATGAGTTGAGTCCGCGCGGTGCCCTCGCCAAATAACTCCTCGGGCGCATGCAATGCATCGAACGCACCGGTGCCACGCCGATAGGCGGCATCGGCATCAAGCGTCGCCGCGCCAAGAAATTGCTTATACGTCAGACCGGCTTCCCAGCCGCCCTGGCGACGACGTTGCACCGCCACTTCGGTGTCGTCGATAAAATTACTGGAGTCACGCTCCCAGGCGCGCACGTACGCTCCAGCTTTGATGGTGGCATTGCGATAGAGCAGGCGGCCCAGTTTCAGATCGGCGTTGTCACTGCTGCCGCTATAGACATAATTCGTGACGTAGCCCGCCACGGTCTGGTGGTAGGTGTAGCCACCGGCGTTGGCAGCGAGCAACCAGTTGCCGTAGGGCACGTCGTAGTGCACGGTATCGCTGCGTGTGCCGCGACCATTACCGTCGAGTACGGCCTGCCCGACGTTGACGTAGAAGAGGTCGTTCCACGTCAGCAGGTTATCCAGCGACAGTGTGGCGGAGCCCTGCAGTTTGCCGGTTGCCTTGGTGCCGGAATTGTCCAGTGTCACGGCGATGCGCGCAGGCGACGATTGCTTCCAGACGATGACCAGGTCGCTCTCGCCCGGTCGCGCATCGCTGCCTTCCGCCGGGGCCATCTGGATATCAGCGTCAACGGTGGGGACGCGCTTGAAGTTTTCCAGAGCCTGTTCGATATCGCGCAGATTGAGCAGGTCGCCAGGACGCGACGGCAATGCGTCGCGCCATGAAACAGCCCGCGCATCGGCGCCCGGTGCGAAGCGAATCGCGTGGATGCGCCCAGGCACGACAGTCAACGTCAGCACACCTGTGTGCAGGTCCTGATTCTTGGCCAGCACACGGGTGGTGACATAGCCGCGCGCCACGATCGCGTTCTGAACGCGCTTCATTACGACATTGATGCCGCCGGTGCCGAGGCAGCGGCCGATGGCCGGATCGGCCGGCGGGTTAGCGGCTTTCAGTGCCCACTGGAACGTCGACGCTGCGTCACCGTCCAGCCGAATGGACCGAATCGGGAAGCACGGCGTTTCATTCAACGGCAGGCGATCCGGCGCTGTTGTCACCGGTTGGGAAAGGCGGACGTCCGGGGTGGTTTCCTGTTGTTCGCGCAGTGCTCGCTCACGATCCTGCTGACGCAGCAACTCTTGTGCGGGCGCCTGCGGGCCGATAATGGACTGGGCAGATACGGGCGTGACATACGTGGATAGCGCCAACGCGATGCCTGATGCGAGCATCCACGGACGCGCGATATTCGCGACGAGCCCAAAACGATGTGCTTCCATGCCCCGTGCCCACCCTGTAGAGGAGTGCGCTCGGGACCGATGGACTTCCTTCGGAGGAACAGGGGAGCGTTCCACCTAGGCAACAACCCCGAGTGCGCGTCGCACGGTAGGCGAGGCAACAGGTGTTCTCTATGAGATTTATCTCAAAAGATGGGCGCTGCGACAAACCGCCCCGTCCGTCATGCTTGCGTAGGCAGGAGCCCAGTGCTCTTGCTCATCGAGAACTTGATGTCACTGGGTCCCTGCCTACGCAGGAATGACGCGTAGGGAGTGCCGCGGATTCGTGCCGTTATTCGACTTCGTCGGAACCTTCGTTGACGCCTTCGAAGAGGAAGGTGGACAGATAGCGTTCGCCGGTGTCCGGCAGCATCGCCAGCAGTACCGCGCCTTTCGGTGCGTCGGCGGCGACTTTCAAAGCGGCCGCGAGGGTGGCTCCTGAAGAGATGCCTACGAAGATGCCTTCTTTCTGCGCGAGTTCGCGCGACGTATCGCGGGCAAGCACGTCGTCGATCAGCACGATGGTATCGGCCACTTTGCGATTGAGCACGGCGGGTACGAAGTCCGGGGTCCAGCCCTGGATCTTGTGCGGCTGCCATTCCTTGCCTGACAACAGCGCTGCGCCGGCCGGCTCGGTGACGATGATCTTTACTTCTGGACGCGCCACTTTCAGCACTTCGCCCACGCCGGTGAGCGTGCCGCCGGTGCCCCAGCCGGTGACGAAATAATCCAGTCGGCGGCCGGCGAAGTCGCGCAGGATTTCCGGCGCTGTGGTGTTGCGGTGATAGGCCGGGTTGGCCGGATTCTCGAACTGACGCGCGAGGAACCAACCGTGTTTTTCCGCGAGCTCCGCTGCCTTCTGCACCATGCCGCTGCCGCGTGCGGCCGCTGGCGTTAGCAAGACCTTGCCGCCATAGGCGCGGATCAGCTTGCGGCGTTCGACCGAGAACGTCTCGCTCATGACGGCCACGAAGGGGTAGCCGCGCGCCGCACACACGGCGGCCAATGCGACACCGGTATTGCCGGAGGTGGCTTCCACCACGGTCTGGCCGGGCTTCAGCGTGCCGTGAAGTTCGGCGTCGAGGATGATCGCCAGTGCGAGGCGATCCTTCACCGAGCCGGCCGGGTTGAATGCCTCCACCTTTACGTAGAGTTCAACGTGCTTGGGCGCCAACCGGTGGAGTTTGACGATCGGTGTATTGCCGATGGTGTCGAGGATGCTGTCGTAGATCATGGGTTACTCCATGGAGCCAGGGTTGAACAGCGCGAAACATCATGCGTCCGCGCATGTAAAAATTTGGATCAGGCGCGATGGATCGCCGTCAGTACGTCGTCGCGGGAACGGGTTTCGCCTTGGCGCGGCGCACGGCGCAGGTCATGAACCATCGCGCCCAGCGGCGGTTCACCGAACCACGCCAGCGACGTGGCCAACGCAGCGACTTCACCCAGGATCAGTAACGCCGGTGAGCGCACCGCATGCACTGCCGCGCGTTCAGCCAGATGGGCGAGGGTGCCGGTGATCACGCGTTGACCGGGGCGCGATCCGTTCTCGATCAGCGCGAACGGTGTCGATGCGGCACGTCCATGTTGGATCAGTCGAGTCTGTAGACCCTCCAGTTCGCCCACCCCCATGTACACCGCGAGCGTCTGCCGCTCCTGGGCCAACGCAACCCAGTCCAGCGTATCCAGCGATGACTGACAGTGCGCGGTGACGAAGCGCACCGACTGCGCGTGGTCGCGATGGGTCAACGGCACTCCCGCGTACGCGGCACAGGCCACCGCCGCGGTGATGCCGGGTACCACCTCGTAGGGAATGTCATGCGCGCGCAGGAACTCCAGTTCCTCGCCGCCGCGACCAAACACGAACGGATCGCCGCCTTTCAATCGCACCACGCGCCTGCCGGCTCGCGAATGTTCGAGCAGCAAGGTGTGAATACCCTCCTGGCTGGTGTGATGGTTGCCGGCTTGCTTGCCGACTTCGATGCGCTCGGCGTCGCGGCGTGCCAATTCCAGCACCTCAGGGCTGACCAGGCGGTCGTGCAGGATCACGTCCGCTTCGTTCAATGCGCGCAGCGCACGCAGCGTGAGTAGACCCGGATCGCCCGGGCCAGCACCCACTAGCACCACCGACCCTGTGGCGTTTGTCGATGCTGCCGCCAGTGCCGCCTCCGCTGTCGATAAAGCCGCCTTTGGCTGGCCCTGTCGCAGCAGTGTGGCAACAGGTCCTGTAAAAAACTCCTCATAAAAGCGTCGACGTGCGGCCATCTGTGGATAACGCAGCCGGATGCGGTTGCGCAGTCGGGCGGACAACGTGGCCAACGCGCCAAGCGAATGATCGAGCAGTGTCTCCAGCCGTTCGCGCAGCAACCGCGCCAGCATCGGCGACTCGCCGCCGCTGGAGATGGCGATCGTCAGTGGTGCCCGGTCGATGACAGCCGGCACGTGAAAACTCGACAGCGTTGCATCGTCGACCACATTGACGAAGATCCGCCGCAGCCCGGCAAGTGTCGCAATATGCCGGTTAAGCTCGCGATCGGATGTGGCGGCAACGACCAGCCAGATCTGCTCAAGCCAACTCTCCTGGAAAGCATCGTGCCGGCAGGCAATACGTCCCTGCGCCACCCATCGGTGCAACTGTGGAGTCAGCTTGCCGGCATTGACCGTGACTTGCGCTTGCGCGCCAAGCAAGGCGGCGATCTTGCGCTCGGCCACCGCACCGCCACCCACCACCAGAACCGCGCGGTGGGTGAGATCGGCGAACAGCGGGTAGAGCTTCATGGCAAGAACCTGCAGGGGGTGCAGCGAGGGAAAGTCACGCTACGGGCATGCTTCTGTACCCGACAAATGATTTATGTCCCCGTACATATGCCGCCCCGTTATGAGCCGGGCGAGGATAACAAAAACTTGACATGAACATGGATTGGACGTATAGACGTCTAACTATGATTGGCAATCGCCACCACCAGCAGCCCACCTGCGACCGCCTTGCGGCCATCCGCGCCGTCAATGCTGTCCATGCCGTCATGTCGTGCACGATACCGTCTCGTGCCATGCGATGTCCCCGTGCTCCGTTCGCGTATCAATCCATTGCCACCGACCGCTCACGAGCCATCCGCCATGACGCTTACCCAGCTGCGCTACCTGATTGCCATCGCCGACTCGGGCCTCAACATCACCTTGGCTGCCGAGCGGGTGCACGCTACCCAGCCAGGCCTGAGCAAGCAGCTCAGGCAGCTTGAGGACGAACTCGGCTTCCAGTTATTTGTGCGCAAGGGCAAGAGCCTCGACTCGGTCACCCATGCCGGTCAGCACGTGCTTGAGCGTGCGCGAACCATTCTCGCCGAGGCCGCCAACATCCGCTCGATCGCGGCAAACCTGCGCAACGAAGCGCGCGGCGAGTTGCGTATTGCCACTACGCATACCCAGGCACGCTTTGCATTGCCGCCGGCGATCGGCGCGCTTAGCCAGCGTTATCCGCAGGTCAGCGTGCATCTGCAACCCGGCCGCGACGCCGAAGTACTGGCGCAGCTGGAAGCGCGCCGCGTCGATCTGGCGGTGGTGAGCAGCGCCGGGCCGCCGCCTGCCGTCGGTATCGCCTTGCCGGCGTATCGGTGGCAGCGGGTGATCCTGGCGCCACAAGGTCATCCGCTGACCACGCGCAAGCAGTTGGCGACGCTGGATGAGTTGGCCACGTTGCCCTTGGTGAGTTACGAGTCATCATTGAAGGCAGAGTCGTCGTTGCGCCGCGCGTTCGACGCCGCAGGTTTGCGTCCGCAGATCGCAATGACCGCTGGTGACGCCGATCTGATCAAGACGTATGTGCGTGCGGGCCTTGGTATCGGCGTGTTGGCCGAGATGGCCGTGCTGACCGGCGACACGGATTTACAAGTGTTGCCGGCTGATCATCTGTTTCCGCAATGCACGACCTGGATCGTGCTGCGCCGGGAAAGTGTGCAGCGCGATTATGTGCTGGAGTTCATCAGCCAGTTCGCGCCCCATCTGGATCGCCGCGATGTGGTACGCGCACTGGCCAGCGATCCACCACGCACCGAGTGGCCTGCAGTGCCGCATTGGCGAGAACGACAGGCGTCGTTGCTTGATGTGGCGTGAGAGACGCAGGTTGGGCTGAACGCAGCGAAGCCCAACGTTGGGTTACTTGGAGGCTGCGGCGTTGGGCTACTTAGCAGCCGCGAAGCCAATCGTTGGGGTTACTTGGTGGCTGCGGTGTTGGGCTTCGCTGCGCTCAGCCCAACCTACGTGGGTTGCGGGCCGCCAATCAATCGGCTTCTTCGATCAGCCCTTTGTTGCGCAACAGCGCGAGGATCTGCTGCGCGAGCACTACCGGCTCGGCCGCGTTGCCGTCCAGGCGCAGCTCGGGATGCTCGGGCACTTCATACGGATCGCTGATGCCGGTGAAGTGGGTGATCTTGCCGGCGCGCGCCTGCGCGTAAAGACCCTTGCGGTCGCGTGCCTCACACACCTCCAGCGCTGTGGCGACGTGGATCTCGATGAACGCGCCGTGCGCCTCCACCAAGGCACGTGCCTCGGTGCGGGCGTCGGCAAAGGGCGCGATCGGTGCGCATATCGCGATGCCGCCATGACGCACGATCTCACTTGCGACATAGCCGATGCGCGTGACATTGGCGGCGCGATCTTCGCGTGAGAAACCCAGTCCGCGCGATAGGTGCTTGCGCACCTCGTCGCCATCGAGCACGGTGACCGGGCGGCTGCCTTGTTCCAGCAACTGCGCAATCAACGCTTGCGCGATGGTCGACTTGCCGGAGCCGGACAGGCCGGTGAAGAACAGCGCGAATCCGCGCGACGCACGCACCGGATGGCGTTCGCGCAAAATTTTCTCCACATCCGGAAAGCTGAACCACGTGGGGATCTCGGTACCCTCATGCAAATGCTTGCGCAGCTCGGTGCCGGAGATGTCGCGCACGGTGTCGGCATGCGTTACTTCGGTAGACGGCAGATACGTATCGCGATTCGCCGCGTAGACCATGGCCGGGAACGGCACGATCTGTATGCCGAGTTCGTCCTGGTATTGCTCCAGCAGCAGCTGTGCGTCGAAGGGACCGTAGAACGGCTGGCCGCGGGAGTCCTTGCCAGGCCCGGCATGATCACGTCCGACGATGAAGTGGCTGGCGCCGTAGTTTTTGCGGATGATCGCGTGCCACAGCGCTTCGCGTGGACCACCCATGCGCATGGCCAGCGGCAGCAATGACAGCTTCACGCTGTCCTGCGGGTACTGCGGCAATACGGCTTGGTAGCAACGCACACGGGTGTAGTGGTCGATGTCGCCCGGCTTGGTGCGGCCCACCGAAGGCTGAAGCAGCAACTTCGCACCAACCTGCTGCGCGGCGCGCAAAGTCAGTTCTCGATGCGCGCGGTGCATGGGATTGCGCGTCTGGAACGCCACGATGCGCGTCCAGCCATGCTCGGCGAACCAATCGCGCAGGCTGCGTGGTGTATCGCGCAGCTCGTCGAAATCGTAGTGCGCTGGCGCCTGGATACCGCGCAGCCGACCTCCCAGCGCCACGGGTTGGGTGCGCTCAAGCAACTCCGCCACGCCCGGGTGCAGGTGGTCGGTGCTGCCGAATACGCGCTTCGCTTCGTGCAGTCGATCCGGCCAAAAGATGTCCTGCACTTCGAGCACGGCAAGCGGCACGCCCTGACTATCGCGCAACGCCACCTCGCTGCCTGGTGCGAGTTTCGCGGCGAATTCCTCGCTCACATCCAGCGTGATCGGAATCGGCCAAAGCGTGCCGTCGGCCAGTCGCAGTTCTTCGACGACGCGGTCGTAGTCATGCCGTCCGAGAAAGCCTTCGAGCGGCGAGAACGCGCCACTCAACAAAAGCTCAAGATCGCAAAGCTGGCGAATATTCAGATCGACGCCTGGCAAGCTTCCACTACGTTGCTTCAGCGCTTCGCCTTCCGCGTGCGGCAGGTACAGTTCCTTCAACACGCCGCCATGTGGAGCGATGAGTTCGCTGTCCGGGGCGAGGTCCCTTTTTGGGACGATTGCGGTGTGGCTCATGGTGATGAATCCAATCGGGGTTGAGCGTAAATAAGTGTATGTCGCCGCGGCACGACGGCCTGCGAGTCACGCGATGTTGTGCAATCCGCATTCCCGTTTGAGTCCGAAGAACCGGGTGTCTTCGGGATCCATGCCGGGTTCCCAGCGGCGACTCGTATGGATATCGCCGATCGAGACATAGCCCTGCTCCCACAACGGGTGATAGGGCAGGCTGTGACGCTGCAGATACATGCCGACGTCGCGATCGCTCCAGTCCGCGAGCGGATGGAATTTCCAGCGGTCATTCCTGCGCTCGACAAAGGCAATGTCGGCGCGACTACGTGCCTGGCTTCGACGCAGGCCGGCGAACCAGCCACTGGCGCCGAGTTCATGCAGCGCGCGCTGCATGGGTTCGATCTTGCGGATGCTGTTGTAGCGGTCCAGGCCTTCGAGACCTTGCTCCCATAGCCGGCCGTAACGCGCTTCCATCCAGCTGATGCCGATACGTGGCCGATACACCTTGAGGTTCAGCGCGAAGCGCTCGGACAGCTCATCGATGAAACGGTAGGTCTCTGGAAACAAGTAGCCGGTATCGATCAACACCACCGGGATATTCGGCTTTTGCTGCGTGACCAGATGCAGCGAAACAGCCGACTGCGCGCCGAAGCTCGACGACAGCACGTGTTCGCCTGGCACGTGCTCAAGCGCCCATGCAACACGCTCCTCTGCGCTCAGTTTCGCCAACGCGGCGTTCAGTGACTTGAGCGCTCGTGCGTTGATCTTTGGCGGAAGCTCCAGCTCGCTCATGCCAACACCTGCACGGGAATCTGTCGGGTGGCATGCAGGTCATCGCGCAGCAGGTCGCGACGCAACAGGAAATCGCCGAAGCCTTCTTCATGCAAACGTTCGGTGGCGTAATAGGCGAACAACCGATCGAGCGCGGTGAGGATCGCGACCTCGTCTACATTTTCGCGATAGATCCGGTTCAGACGCTGGCCGCTGAAGTCCGCGCCGAGTCGCAGGTCATAACGTCCCGGGCCACGACCGACCAGCGCTATTTCGCCGAGGTAAGGCCGGGAGCAACCGTTCGGGCAACCGGACAGACGCAACAGGATCGGCGCGTCGGTAAGCTCATGCTGACTAAGCAGCTTTTCGAGCTTTGGCAGCAAGTCCGGCAGGTAGCGCTCGCTTTCAGCCATCGCCAGTCCGCAAGTGGGAAGGGCGACGCAGGCTACCGCGTGGCGGCGAATACCACTTTGGTTGAGATAGCCGTCCAGACCATGTTCCTGCACGATCGCATCGATACGCTTGCGATCGACAGCGGCGACGTTCGCCACGATGACGTTCTGGTTGCAGGTCATGCGGAAGTCGCCAGTGTGCACCTTCGCCAGCTCACGCAGACCGCTGAGCCAGCGGTGTGTGCCGACGTCGGCTAGACGGCCGGACTCGATATGCAAGGTGAGATGCCAATGTCCGTCATGGCCCTGGACCCAACCGTAACGGTCACCGTTGTGCTCAAACCGATACGCCCGTGCTGCCTGGAGCGCGAAGCCGACGCGCGACTCCAGCTCGGCCTTGAACGTGTCGAGGCCGCGATGATCCAGCGTGTACTTCAGGCGTGCATGTTTGCGCTCACTGCGGTTGCCCCAGTCGCGCTGGATACCGACGATCGTTTCCGCAACAGTGAACAACTCTTCGGGTGTCACGAAGCCGATCACGCTGCCGAGTCGCGGATAAGTGGTCGGGTCGCCATGTGTCGCGCCCATGCCACCGCCGATCGCGACGTTGAAGCCGCGCAGTGCGCCGTCCTCGATGATCGCGATCAGCCCCAGATCCTGGGAGAACACGTCGACATCGTTCAGTGGCGGAATCGCCAGCCCGATCTTGAATTTGCGCGGCAGGTACGTGGCGCCGTATAGCGGCTCCTGCTCCGCTGCCGCAGGTTCTTCGCTATCCAGCTTGACACCGTCAAGCCAGATCTCATGGTAGGCGCGCGTCCTGGGCGCGAGTTCGTCGGACAGGCGCACGGCCCAGGCATAAGCTTCGCCATGCGCTTCGGACTCGATCGGATTCGCCGTGCTCACCACGTTGCGCACTACATCGCCGCAGGCCGCAATCGTGCTGGCCAGAGCGTGATGAATCGCGGCAATGGTGGGCTTGAGCTTGTGCTTGATGATGCCGTGCCACTGGAAGGTCTGCCGCGTGGTGATGCGCAGCGTGCCGTTCGCATATTCACTGGCGATGCGATCGAACACCAGCCATTGGGCCGGTGTCACCACGCCGCCCGGCAAACGCGCACGCAGCATGAACGCATAGGCCGGTTCCAGCTTCTGCTGGCGACGCTCCTCGCGCAGGTCACGATCGTCCTGCAGATAGCTGCCGTGAAACTTCAGCACCTTGTTGTCGTCGTCGCTGATTGCGCCGGTGACCGGGTCGGCCAGGCCCTCGGCGATCGTGCCGCGCAGGTAGTTGCTGTTGGCCTTGATACGTTCGAAATCGGAGAATGTCGTTGTCATGTCAGTAGACGTCGCGGGCGTAGCGGCCCTGTTGCAGAAGTTCGTTGAGCCAGGCCTTCGCCTCTTCGGGCGACTGCTTGCCGTGAGTGGCGATGATGTCGACCAGGGCGGCATGCACGTCCTTGGCCATGTGCGCGGAGTCCCCGCAGACATAGAGATGCGCACCGTTTTGCAGCCACGCATACAGTTCTTCGGCTTGTTCGCGCAGACGATCCTGGACATAGGTTTTTTGTGCCCGGTCGCGTGAAAACGCGAGGTCCAGGCGATGCAGGGCGCCTTGTTTCAACGCGTCCTGCCACTCGGTCTGATAGAGGAAATCCTGCGCGAAATGGCGATTGCCGAAGAACAGCCAGTTGCGGCCGCTGGCGCCACTTTCCTGCCGTTCCTGCACGAACGCGCGAAACGGCGCGACGCCCGTGCCGGGCCCGATCATGATCACGTCACGCGTGCCGTCGGCAGGTAGGCGAAAGCGGTCGTTTGACTCGATGAACACCGGCACCTTGCTGTCCTCGCCGGTCGACCCGAGAAACACGGAAGCCGCGCCCCAGTGGGGGGTGCCGTGTGCTTCATAGTCAACGACCGCCACGGTCAAATGGACTTCCTCACCGACGACCTTCGAGCTGGACGCGATGGAGTACAGACGCGGCGTCAGCGGACGCAGCGCAGCGATCAGTGCATCGGGTTGCCATGTCGCCGGGTAGCGACGCAGTAGATCGATTGGCTGGTGGCCTTCCAGCAAGGCAGTGAACTGTGCCGCGTGCTGTGGCTGCAATACGCGCACCAGCTCGGCGTGCCCGCTGGCGACAGCAAGTGCCGCGATGAAGGGGCGACTGAGCCGAGTGATCTCACGCTCGCTCGTCAGCCATTGCGTCAGCGTCAGCGTGCGGCTTTCATGGGTTGCGTCCATCGCCCCATCGAGCTGCACAGCCGTCAGCCATTGTTCGACCAGTGCCGATGGATTACGCGGCCAGATCCCCAACGCATCGCCGGGCGCGTACTGCAAGCCCGAACTTTCCAGAGACAGCTCGATATGCCGCACGTCGCGTTCGTTGCCGCGCGCCACGATGCGCTGGTTCGCCAGCACGGTGGCGGCGAACGGCTTCTCGCGCGAATAGATGGACCGTTTCGATACGGCATGCAGTGGCGTAATGCGCGCTGAAGGCGCAGCACTCTTCATCACGTCGCGGGCGTGCTCAAGCGCGCGCGTCAGCCAGGGGTTGGCAACGGCTTCCACGTCCACATCCGCTTCGCCCGCGGGGGCAAAGCGCTTGCCACCCAATTCGGCCAGACGTGCGTCAAGCTGCCTACCGATCGCGCAGAACTGCGGATAGCTCGAGTCACCCAGACCCAACACGCTGAACTGCAGTGATGGCAGCTTGGGCGCCCGCTTGCTTGCAATGAAGTCGACGAGGCCACGCGCATCGTCGGGTGGCTCGCCTTCGCCCTGCGTGCTGATCACGATGGCGAGGTAACGCTCCTGTGCCAGTTCGCGTTGGGGATAGGCATTGGCGCGGACCAACCGCACCGGCAAGCCCGCCGCCTCGCTGCGCTCGGCCAGTTGCTCGGCAATGCGTTTGGCGTTGCCGGTTTGGCTGCCGTAGATGATGGTCAGGCGATCCGCGTTGGCCTTGATCGGCACGGGGGCCGCAGCGCCACTCTGTATCCGTGACGCCAGTGCTGAACTCCACGCCGCAACCCAGTACAGCTCCGCCGGTTGCAGACCCTCCACCAGCCGGGCCAGCAAGGCGGCCTTGTCGGCATCGAGCGGTGTGGATAGGAGATCGCTGGCAACCACGGCGTTCAAGTACGCTTTCCTTTTGGACGTCTATACTTCTCAGCGTCCAAAGTTAAGCATTACTTAACATCAGGGCAAAGGATGTATCGGCATGTGCATATGCCTAGTCCTTATGTCCCCCGCGTGCGGCGGCTGCCCCTGTTCGGCGGTGTCTTCAACCCTGCCAGACCCAGCGCCCTTCAGGTAACGCATGGACCCCTTGTTCGTCCAGCGCGAATACGATGGCCTGGCGTGGCGTGACGCGAAGTTCGGTGCCACTCTGAAGGCCCAGCCTGGCCACGTCCTCCCCGGCAACATCCGCCTCCAGCGTGTAGTCAATCGAGGGAACGTACAGCTCCAGGTGGGCTACGCTGCCGGCCAGGTAGATGTGCCGCAGCCGGGCCAGCCATCCTTGCTGGCTGTCGATGCCGCTCAGGGATAGATGTTCCGGGCGCACGTAGGCGACGACGTGGGCGTGACGTCCGCTCCACGGATCGCCCTCCAGCACCCATTCGCCTGCGCCAAGGCGATGGTTGGCATACGTCAAGGGAAGCTTGTTCACCTTGCCGATAAATTCGCAGACGAAAGGGGTGGCCGGCTGCTGATAGATCGCCTCCGGTGAGCCGACCTGTTCGATGCGACCGCGATTCATCACCGCAATACGGTCGGCGAGCTCCAGAGCTTCTTCCTGGTCGTGCGTGACGAACACCGTGGTGAGTTCCAGATCTTCGTGCAGCTCGCGCAACCAGCGGCGTAATGTGACCCTGACCTGTGCATCCAACGCGCCGAATGGCTCGTCCAGCAGCAGCAGGTCGGGCTCGACGGCGAGGGCGCGCGCCAATGCCACCCGTTGACGTTGGCCACCGGATAGTTGAGACGGGTAGCGCTGACCATGGTCATCCAGCTGGACGCGCTTCAGCAGTTGCTTCACGCGTTCGGTAATCTGCGCACGCGGCGGTCGCGCTTTGCGCGATCGAACGCGCAGACCGAACGCTACGTTCTCCGCCACCGTGAGGTGTCGAAACAGGGCGTAGTGCTGGAATACCAGGCCGATCTTGCGCTTGTGTGCTGGTGCCGCCAGAAAATCATGGCCTTCCCATTGCACGGCTCCGCTATCCGGATAATCCAGCCCCGCCAGGATACGCAGCAGGGTGGTCTTGCCTGAGCCGGAAGGCCCAAGCAGGGCGAGAAATTCGCCGGGCGCAATGACCAGGCTGACATCATCCAGCGCGGCGGAGTCGGTGAAGCGGCGGCTGAGGTGGGAGAGTTCCAAAGTCATGGATGATCAATGCCCGCCAGGCGCATGCGCGGCAATCTCGTCACCGTAACGCCATTCCAGCAACGCCTTGATGGCCAGTGTCGCCAGCGCAAGCAACGCGAGCAACGTCGCCACGGCAAACGCACCGACGTAGTTGTATTCGTTGTAGCGCATCTCAACCTCCAGGGGCATCGTCGTCGTTAAGCCGCGGATATGTCCCGACACAACGGATACGGCACCAAATTCACCCATGGCGCGCGCATTGCACAGCAACACGCCGTAGAGCAGTGCCCAGCGGATATTCGGCAAGGTCACCCGAAAAAACATCTGCCAGCCACCGGCTCCCAGTACACGTGCGGCTTCCTCTTCATCGCGACCCTGCGACTGCATCAGCGGAATCAATTCGCGTGCAACGAACGGCAGCGTGATGAAGATGGTTGCCAGCACCAGGCCCGGCACCGCGAAAATGATCTTGATGTCGTGCAGCTCGAGCCAGTGACCGAACCACCCTTGGGCACCGAACAACAGCACATAGACCAAGCCGGAAATCACCGGCGAAACGGAAAAGGGCAAATCGATAAAGGCGCCTAGCAGCGCTTTGCCGCGAAATTCGAAGCGGGCGATTGCCCAGGCCGCCGCTACGCCGAACACCACATTCAGCGGCACGGAAATCGCCGCCACCACAAGGGTCAGACGAATCGCGGACAACGCCTCGCGTTGCCCGATGGCCGAGAGATAGGCGTGCAGGCCCTGGCGGAACGCCTCCACAAAAACCACAGCCAGTGGCAGTACCAGAAAAATCGCCAGGAAGGTCGTGGCTGCCAACACCAGCAGCATTCGTACCATCCGTCGCGACCAGTGCGTTTGGCGCTTCGGCCTGCTCATTGAGCCTGCTCCGCCCAGCGACCACTCCAGCGCTGCAGCACGGCAATCAGGATCAGCAACGCAAACGAGGCGACAAGCATGATCGTGCCTAGCGCGGCGGCTCCGGCGTAGTCGAATTCCTCAAGTTTTTCCACGATGAGCAAGGGTGCAATCTCCGAGCGCATCGGGATGTTGCCGGCAATAAAGATCACCGAGCCGTATTCACCGACCGCCCTTGCCAACGCCAGCGCAAAGCCGGTCAGCAGCGTGGGTATCAACATTGGAAGGACGACGCGGAAAAAGGTTTGTCCATTGCTCGCGCCCAGGCTTTCGGCTGCTTCCTCTACATCGCGATCCAGTGATTCCAGCACGGGTTGGAGCGTGCGAACCACAAACGGGAAGCCGACAAAGACCATCGCGAGGATCACCCCCGGCGGCGCGTACGCGATCTTGATGCCCCATTGCATGAGCCACCCACCCAGCCAGCCGTTGGGCGCGTACAACGCTGTCAGCGCAATACCGGCGACGGCTGTGGGCAGCGCGAACGGCAGATCGACAAGCGCATCAAACAGGCGGCGTCCGGGAAATCGATAGCGCACCAGGACCCACGCGACCAGTAAACCGACACCGACATTGATGATGGCCGCCAGCGTGGCGCCGCCAAAACTGAGTTTGAGCGCCGCCAGCGTGCGCGGCGAGCTCAGCAAATGCAGCATGCCGGCCATACCGATGCCCGAAGCCTTCCAGGTCAATGCCAGCAACGGCAGCAATACGATCAATCCGAGATACGTGATGGCGTATCCCAGACTGAGCCCAAAGCCGGGCAGTATGCGTCGGCGCATCGTGACCTTCAGTGCCCGGGACCGATCTGGTCGAAGATGGCGCCTTCGGCAAAGAACTTCGCCTGCGCCTGACGCCAGTCACCGAACACATCCTTGATGGTGAACGTGTTGACCTTCGGAAACTGCGTGGCGTATTGGGCCGACGCGGCGGACAAGCGTGGCCGATAGAAGTTCTTTGCTTCGATAGCCTGACCCTGCGGCGAGTAGAGGAATTTGACGTAGGCTTCTGCCACGGCGCGCGTACCGTGCTTGTCGACATTGGTGTCGACCACCGAGACCGGTGGCTCAGCGAGAATGCTGATGGAAGGCACCACGATGTCGAACGCGTTTTTGCCGAGTTCCTGCTGCGCCAGCAAGGCTTCACTCTCCCAGGCCACCAGTACGTCGCCAACCCCGCGCTGCGCGAAGGTATTGGTGGCTCCCCGGGCGCCGGCATCGAGCACCGGCACATGCTGGTAAAGCGCCTGCACGTAAGCCCGCGCTTTGGCCTCGTTGCCGCCGGGTTGCTTCAGCGCATAACCCCATGCCGCCAGAAAATTCCAGCGCGCGCCGCCGGAGGTCTTCGGGTTGGGCGTAATCACCTGGATGCCCGGTCTGATCAGGTCGGGCCAGTCCTTGATGTTCTTTGGATTGTCCTTGCGCACCAGCAAAACGATGGTGGAAGTGTACGGCGAGGCGTTGTCCGGCAGGCGCTTCTGCCAGTCCTTGGCGATAAGCCCATGGTCCGCTACTGCATCGATGTCGTAGGCCAGCGCAAGCGTAACGACATCGGCGGCAAGCCCGTCGACAACGGAGCGCGCCTGCTTGCCGGAACCGCCATGCGACATGTTGATCGTCACGGTATCCCCGTGCTGCGCCTTCCACTGAGCAATAAACGCGGTGTTGATATCACGATACAGCTCTCGCGTGGGGTCGTAGGACACGTTCAACAGGGTGATGTCCTTGGCCGCCGCTGTCGCGACGAACACGGCATTCACCAGGACAAGCAACAACAGAAACTTCTTCATGGCCGTCTCCCATACGGATAGAGGGTCAGCCTAGCCACCACAGCATCCGGCGCGAAATGGCCAAAATCCATTTGCTTATATCCGAAGCGACATTCGGCGGGGCAACGCTTCGATAAAGAGCCATGGTCGAGGCGAGACATGCCGTGGCTCTGCCAGCATTTCCGGCAAGCGGCGGAGCTTTGCACGACGCACGCTGGATCTCGTTGGTCGCGCCTTCACAGAGGGCTATGCAGGTTATATGGATCGCTCATTTGGACGTCTTTACGCCTTTGTGTCCAAATTCAAGTTAAGAAACTCGTTAAAAAAAGCAAAGTTGGCATATCCATATGTCAACGCTTCATTTTTCCCATCCTGTCACACATGTCCAAACTGAATTCACCTCAGAGCGATGACTTGGGAATGAAGATGACTGGATTTAGAACACTCCTGCTCGCCGGCTTGCTGCTGACGCAGGTCGTTCACGCGGATGACAACACCTACGTCAATACACCGTTTATAGGCCTGCGTTATCGCGACAGCACATTGCACCAGGACAATCTGGCCGATACCGGGCATGCCCACACGCTACGCCTTCAACTGGGTTACCTTTGGGCTTTGACGCCACACCTTGCCGCGTATGCCGAAGGTACCAAGGTGTGGTCGCTGTTCGGCATGCAATACAACGACACCACCGGCCGGCGCACTCCATACCCAGCGGAAGCGGACCCGCCGTCGACCGAACTCAGCAGTGCCTGGGTGGGTTACGACAATGGCCAGGTCGGCGTTCGGGTCGGTCGGCAATACCTGAATCTGGACGACAGGCGGTTCTTCAGTTCCAACTTGTGGCGACAGAATCCGCAGTCGTTCGATGGCGTCACTACTTATCTGAAAGTGGGTAGCAGCACGACGCTGAGCTATGACTGGATCAACCAGGTCAACCGCACCGTGGGCGAGGATTTTCCCGACGTCACCCAGCGCCGCTGGAAGCTCGATGGAAAACTGGTGCGTCTTGAGCAGGAGCTGCCTCTAGGGTCCCTGACCGCCTACGGCTACTTTGTGAAAAACGAGACCATTGCTGCGGATTCCGTGCGTACGGAAGGTGCACGCTGGACCGGCAGTGAATCCTTGCTGGGCGATCAAACCAAGCTGACCTGGACGCTGGAAGGCGCGCAGCAATACAACTACGCCAACAATCCGGCGCATTTCAGCCTGCCTTATCACCTGTTCGAACTTAGCTACGGCCTACCCTATCTGGCAGCGCGTGTCGGTCAGGAATCGCTTGGTGGGAATGGCCACACGGCATTCAACATCGCTTACGGGTCGGGTCACAGCTTCGATGGCTGGGTCGGCGTTTTCAGCATCCCGCCACACGGCCTGGTCGATACTTATGGTGGCCTGCACGGCGAGTTGGTGTGGCACGACCTGGCATGGCAGTTGACGTATCACGACTTTCAACCCGCTACCGGGGGTGGCACGCGTTACGGCGACGAAATCGACGTTGGCGTACGCGCCAGCCTCACCTCGCGTTTCAGCCTGGAACTGCAGTACGGCGACTACCGCGCCGACAGCTTCACCGTGAGCCAGCGCAAACTGTGGTTGCTCGCCGAGTACCGCTACGGCAAACAGACGATGTAACCACAGCTGGTGCCTTTCTCAGAAGGAACGTTCGCCGCGCACCCACACATTTCGCACGATTGGCAAACCTTCCACCGCCCGCATGCGCACCACATCCGCACGATAGCCCGGCTTGAGTTGGCCGCGATCGTCGAGTCCAAGCACCTTGGCAGGGTTGCTCGCCACCGTGGCAACGGCGCGCGGCATCGACCAGCCGGCCTGGGTGTGCAGCATGAAGGCGCCATGCAGCAGGCTGGCCGGCACGTAGTCGGAAGAGAGCAGATCCAGACGATCGACTTTGGCCAATTCCATCGCGGCGACATTGCCGGAGTGTGAGCCGCCGCGTACCACGTTCGGCGCGCCCATAACGGTGGCCAGGCCATGTTTACGTGCCGCTTCGGCGGCTTCGTGAGTGGTTGGGAATTCAGAGATGGTCACGCCGATGCGATGCGCATACTCCACCTGCCTGGCATCGGTATCGTCATGGCTGGCCAGCACGATATTCCTGCCATGTGCCATTGCCAGTACCGCGCTCTCATGACGCTTGCTGTAAGTGGCCTGTTGATCGATGCGGCGGTTCACCACGTCGGTGAACTCGTCTTCCGTCCAGCTCATGTGGTTCTTGCTGTAGTACTTGCGGTACTGCTGGATATCGCGGTACTGCCGCTGGCCCGGTGTGTGATCCATCAACGACAGCAGGCGCACGCTGCTGTGATTCATCAGTGGCTCAAGTGCCTGAAGCAGGTGCGGGTAGGCCAGCTCGCAACGCAGGTGGATCCAGTGATCGGCGCGCAGTGCGCCGCTGGCCTGACCGGCGAGGATCGCGTCGTACGTACCGCGCAGGGTTTCGATGCGTACGCTTTCTTCTTCCAGATCGCCGACCGACAACGCATCGAAGACCGTGGTAATACCGGCGGCGACGACTTGCGCATCATGGGTAATTACGGCCGGCAGCGCCGGCCATAGCACCCCGGCGCGCGGCATCAGGTGCTTTTCCAGGTTGTCGGTGTGCAGCTCGATCAGGCCCGGAATCACGTAGTCGCCGTCGCAGTCGATCGCACCGGGTGCCTGCGTCGACCCTTCGTCGACGAGCCGGATAAAACCATTCCGGGAAATAAGTGTGCCATGGACGACGCGATCGTCGAGCACGATGCGGGCGTTGGTCAGAACGAGATCATTCATAAGAAAGCCGATGAGTTGAGATTAGGTGATCTGGAAGGCGCGCATCGGAAACAGACGGGTGGCGACGCGGTCGCGCATGTCCTCGTCGTGGAAGATGCCAAGCACCGCGGAGCCCGCAGCGCGCGCTTCCTCCAGCAGATCGGCGACAACGGCGCGATTGTCGGAATCTAGCGATGCCGTAGGCTCGTCGAGCAAGAGCAAGGGGCGCGATACGATCAAGCCGCGGGCAATGTTCACGCGCTGCTGTTCGCCGCCGGAGAAGGTGCCAGGTGGCAGCCGCCACAACCGCTCGGGAACGTTCAGCCGATGCAGCAGTGCGCCGGCACGGTGACGCGCTTCCTGCGCGGACAAGCCTGCTTCGATCAGCGGTTCGGCCACAATGTCGAGTGCCGGCACACGCGGGATCACCCGCAGAAACTGGCTGACATAGCCCAGCGTGCGTCGCCGCACGTCGAGTATCTGATGGGGGGTGGCTTGGGCGAGATCGAGCCACTCACCATCGTGACGAACGCGCACAACGCCACGACTGGCCCGGTAGTTCGCGTAGATCACCCGCAGCAGGCTGCTTTTGCCCACGCCGGATGGGCCTGACAGCACGACGCATTCGCCGGCATGCAGGGTCAGCTCGACGTCGTCGAGGACATCGAGACGGGCGCCATGCTGATGATGCAGTTCGAACGATTTCCCCAGGCCATGAAGTTGCAGCATGGCCGATGGGGAAGATGCTGTGATGGAAGCGCTCATGTGGTCAGCACCGAGGAAACCAGCAATTGGGTATAGGGGTGCTGAGGGTCGTCGAGAATCTGGTCAGTGAGCCCGGTTTCGACGACGCGGCCCCCCTGCATCACCATCGTGCGCGCAGCCAGCAGGCGCGCCACGGCAAGATCATGCGTGACCATTACGGCGGCGAGCCCCAGTTCGTTCACCAGTCGACGCAGCAGATCGAGAATGCGCGCCTGCACCGATACGTCGAGTCCGGCGGTCGGTTCATCCATGAACACCAGCCTGGGCTGGGTGACCAGGGTGCGGGCGATCTGCAAACGCTGTTGCATGCCGCCGGAAAAAGTCGTTGGGGCATCATCGATGCGCGATGGATCGATCTCGACCCGGTCCAGCCAGGCACGTGCGATATCGCGCAGCTGGCCATAGTTGCGCATGCCCAGCGCCATCAATCGCTCGGCGACGTTGGCGCCCGCGCTGACGTTGAGGCGCAACCCGTCGCGCGGGTTCTGCGTTACGAAACCCCATTCCTCTCGGGCCAGGCGACGACGCTCCGCTTCGCTCAATTCGTCCAGGTCCAGCCACGCACCATTGCGTTGGTGATAACGCACCGAGCCTGAGCTTGGAACGAGTTGCGCCGCCGCGGCCTTGAGCAAAGTCGATTTGCCCGAGCCCGATTCGCCGACAATGCACAGCAGTTCGCCAGGGTGCAGATCGAAGCTCACGTCCTGACAACCGATGCGCTGGCCGTAGTGATGGCTCAGGCTACGTACTTGCAGCAATGCGCTCATGCGGGTTGCCCCGTGCGACGCTGGCCGCAATAGTCCGTGTCGGAGCAGACGAACATGCGCGAGCCACGATCGTCCACCACTACTTCGTCCAGGTAGCTCTGGTCCGATCCACACAGTTCGCAGCGGTTTTCCCAATGCTGGATCTCGAATGGATGATCTTCGAACGCGAGGCTTTCGACTCGCGTATAGGGCGGAATGGCATACAGACGCTTCTCGCGACCCGCACCGAACAACATCAGCGCCGGCGAATGATCCAGTTTGGGATTGTCGAACTTCGGTATCGGCGACGGCGACGTCAGGAAGCGGCCGTCAACCAGCACCGGATAGTCGTAGCTGGTGGCGATATGCCCATACTGGGCGATGTCTTCGTACAACTTCACGTGCATCAATCCGTAATCGGCCAGCGCATGCAGGGTGCGCGTTTCCGCTTCGCGTGGTTCCAGCGTGCGCAGGGGTTCCGGCTCGGGTACCTGGAACACCAGGATCTGATCTTCCCGCAACGGTGTTTCAGGAATGCGATGGCGGGTCTGGATCACACTGGCCTCGACGGTGTGTTCGGTAGTCGCCACCCCGGCCACGCGGGCAAAAAAGCGGCGGATATTCACCGCGTTGGTGGTGTCGTCGGCGCCCTGATCGATCACCTTCAATACGTCATCGGGCCCCAGCAATGCCGCGGTGAGCTGGATACCGCCGGTACCCCAGCCGTAAGGCAGTGGCATCTCGCGGCTGCCGAACGGCACCTGGTAGCCGGGAATCGCCACCGCCTTGAGCAGGGCGCGGCGCAACATGCGCTTGGTGTTTTCGTCGAGAAAGGCGAAGTTGTAGTTCGACGTCATGACGAGGTCTCCCGAATGGCTGATTCCTCGTCGAAGGCACGCTGTGCGTGCTGTTTACTCAACGTGCGCAATAGCGATAGTTCAGCCTGGAAGTCCACGTAATGTGGCAGCTTCAAGTGCTGCACGAAGCCCGATGCTTCCACGCTATCGGAGTGCGACAACACGAACTCCTGGTTCTGTGCGGGCGCGTACGAAGCCTCGCCAAGTTCGTCGCAGCGAAGCGTGCGGTCGACCAACGCCATCGACATTGCCTTACGCTCGCCTTCGCCCATGCATAAGCCATAGCCACGCGTGAATTGCGGCGGCAAACCGTTGCCACCGTGGAACTGATTGATCATCTGGCACTCGGTCAGGGTGATCGCGCCGATCTCGATGGTGAAACCGAGCTCTTCCGGACAGATCAGCACATCGACTTCACCCATGCGTATTTCACCGGCGAAGGGGTGGGTTTCGGCGTAGCCACGCTGAGTGGAATAGGCCATCCCCAGCAGAAAGCCCTCGTCGCCACGCGCAAGATTCTGCAGACGGGTGGCGCGATCGGCCGGAAACATCAGCGGCTCGCGCGTGAGGTCGATCGGCTCGGGATCGCTGCCGGCATCGATGCGTTCGATCAACGCTTCCGCGTCCAGCAGATCCAGTACGCGCGGCATGGTATCGGGCAGTGGCTCGGTTGCCTCTGCCGGGGTATCCGATGCTGTCGATTCGAACTCGAGCAGGCGCTGGGTGTAGTCGTAGGTCGGGCCGAGTACCTGGCCGCCGGGGACATCCTTGAACGTTCCCGACACGCGACGGTGCACGCGCATCGCATTGGTATCCAGCGGTTGGGTATAACCAAAGCGCGGCAGCGTAGTGCGATAGGCACGCAGCAAGAAAATCGCCTCGAGCATGTCACCGGCGGCCTGGCGCATTGCCATCGCCGCCAGCTCCTCGTCGTACAGCGAGCCCTCCTGCATGACGCGGGCAACGCCCAGGCGCAGTTGCTGGCGAATCTGATCCAGTGTCAACTCGGGTGTGGCTGGATCGCCACGACGCGCTTCGGCGAGCAATTGCAGCGAGCGGGTAATGGCCTGCTCGCCACCTTTAACAGCAACGTACATTCAATCCTCCAGAACGCGGGTCGTACGTGGCAGCGCGACCATGCGCTCCCCACAGATAAAGATCAGGTCGACACCGAGTGGCAATTGCGTGCTCATCACGGCGCGCTGTTGCCAGAATTCCGCAGGCAAACCTTCGATCGCCAGTTGCTCGACATCGCGGATGCCGGGCCCCGCGAAACGCTGGCCCGCGTCGTCGTGAAAGCCGTCGACCTGCATGATCAGACTGGCCGAACGGTCCGGGTAACGCAGATCGCCATGGGCGAACGCGCTCAGCGCAGGCATCGAGGACGGTTCGGTGATCAGCGCAAAATCGGCATCGGCCGGATGCTCGACCAGCCGCACACCGGCATGGAAGCGCAGATGCGATGCCACTTCGTCATTGGGCTGTTGCAGCCAGAGTGAGGTATCGGCGTCACACAAGGTAAGCAAGACGGCCATCGTTGCCGGCAGGATCGGAGCAGGCGCCGCCGCTGGCACCGGCACGACGCGCGGGTTCGCGGGACGGGCCATCGCCTGCAGCAACTCGCGAAAGTTGCGCTGGCTATCGAATACGGGGTGGGCGAAGGCGGCAAGCATCATTCGCCACGCACCACGGTGAAGAACTCCACCTTGCTGGCAGCGGCCTTCCGGCTGGCGGTCGCGCGGCGTCGGTCCAGCGATTCGCGCAAGGGCTGCAACACCTGGACATGCAACTGCGGGCGTTGTTCGGCGTCCTGCATCAACGCATCGACACAAGCGGCCAGTTCGGCATGATGACTGTTGCCACCGCGCACCCATGCGTGGCCGATGCGCTCACCAATCTGAACGCTGCAGCGGGTTACGCTGACTTCGCCGAGATTGAACTGCGGCCCGCCGCCGCCGATTCGGCCGCGCAACATGTAAAGCCCGGTCTGCGGGGGGCGCAGCCAGGTGGTGGCCGCCGCCGCTGACGCAAACGGCTCCATGGCCCGGGCCAGCTCGGCCGGCTCGGCTTGCGCCAGCAATGACATCCATTGCGCCCGCGCCAGGTGTGGGGGGGTGTCCATGCGTATTCCTCCGCTTGTAACAAATGTCTAGTTATCTAGACAGACCGGGTCGTACTGACCCGACGCAATGCATTTCAGCAGGCCAGCGTGCCGCTGCCATGACGGTGAATAGACAGGCGGGTGAAGTGGTATGAACGAAATAGAGCGTGGACGTGGCGTGGCGCTATGGAGCCAGATAGGCGACATCCTTGCCGACGACATCCTCAAAGGACGGTTGCAGCAGGGCCAGATGCTGCCTTCTGCGCAAGAGCTGGCCACGCGTTTCGACGTCAACCGGCACACCGTGCGGCGAGCGATGGCTGCGCTGGAGCAGCGCAATCTGGTGCGCACCGAACAGGGACGCGGCACGTTCGTGCAAGAGCAGACGCTGGACTACGCGATCAGCCGGCGCACTCGCTTCACCCAGAACATGCGCAACCTCAATGTCGACACCGATACCGAGATCCTGGAAGACGCGCGCGAGATACCGCCGACGCAGGTGGCGGAAGCGCTGGGCCTGGGGCGCAACGAGTATGTCTATCGCATCGAAACGACGAGTCGAGCGGATGGCCATATCGTCGACCACAGCACGGCGTATTTTCCCGCGGCGCGCTTTCCCGGACTGCCGGCGATCTATCGGCGCACGCAGTCAGTCACGCAGACGCTGAACGAGTTTGGCATCAGCGACTATGTGCGCAAACACACCCGCGTCTCTGCACGCTTGCCGGATGCCCATACGGCGCGGCTGATGAAACAGTCACCTAACCGCCCGGTGCTGCACGTGCAATCGATCAATGCTGACCCACGCGGCATGCCCGTGCAATATGGCATAACGCGTTTTTCGGGCGACTGGGTGCAACTTGTGCTGATGGCGGGCGATTGATGCGTTATGCGATTTATTTTTGTCCTGCCGCTGACACGGCGCTGGGACAACTGGGCCACCACTGGCTCGCGGCCTCGCCCCATGCGCCTGAACTTTCCGGTATCAGTACGGAACGGCGAAATGCTCTGCTGATCAAAGCGCGCCGCTATGGCTGGCATGCGACGATTCGCGCCCCGTTCACGCCGCTGACCGATGTCGCCTATGACGACATGCGTCGTGCCGTCATCTCGGTGGCACGCGTCTTCGAACCCCTGGAATTGCGATTGCATCTTCATCGGCTGGCTGGCTTTCTTGCGCTTCGCCCCGACGTCGACGACGAAGGTCCCCGGCATTTGGCTGCGGCCTGCCTGGAGGCGTTGATGCCGTTGTGCGCCCCGCTATCGAACGAAGTGCTGCAGCGGCGCAGTGCCGGCCTCGATGCGGATGAGATCAATCTTCTTCGCAACCACGGCTATCCCTATGTCATGGAGCGTTACCGCTTCCATCTGACACTGTCCGCTCCTGCCACCGAGGCGGAAGAAAGCATCATGCGCCAATGGCTGACGCCGCGAGTGGCTGAGCTTCCATCGACGCGGCTGGACGCGTTGTCGATCTGTCGCGAAGTCACACCGGGCGGCGCGTTCGAGTGGGTCGAACGCATTCCGTTACACACAGCGGACAGGGAGCACACGGCGTGAGCGAAGGACGTTTGTACTACGTGATGGGACCGTCGGGTGCAGGCAAGGACAGCGTGCTTGGCTGGGTGCGCGCGCATGGTGTATCTCACGACGTGCTGTGCGCGCACCGCTACATCACGCGACCGGCGGATGCGGGCGGGGAAAATCATGTGGCGCTGAGCGAGGCGGAATTCGCATCGCGTGCGGGTCGCGGTCTGTTCGCGCTGACTTGGCAGGCGCATGGTCTGCACTACGGTATTGGCCGTGAAATCGAGCACTGGCTGGAACGCGGTATCAGGGTCTTGGTGAATGGCTCGCGCGATGCGTATCCACAGGCCTGCGCCCGGTTCCCTGCATTGCAGCCGGTGCTGATCACTGCCAGCAATGAAACCATCGCCCGGCGCCTGGCTTCGCGCGGACGTGAAACCAGCGAGGACATCGCCGCGCGACTGGCCCGTGGCGATGCCTACCCGGTGCCGGTCGGTGCCATGGTGATCCGCAACGATGGCGATCTTGCCGAAGCAGGTACCTCGTTACTCGGGGCGATCACGCAGCTTCGTCGCGATGCAAGCACAGCGCCCCAGTGCTGAGACACGCCGCATCCACGGCGGTCATGCCGTGGATTCAGGCCAGCGTCGGCATGGCCACGGGCATCTCGACCCGCCTGGCCTTGGCCTTGAAATAGAATGCCGAGGCGAGGGTGATCAGCATGCCGATGCTCGATAGCGCAACCACGGCACTGGCGTAAAACGCTGACCACGACAGATGCATGCCGCCGAATTCCTTGAACAGAATGATGGCGACACTGCCCATGTACCCGCTGGCGTCCGAGATATACATGATAAAGCCGACGTTTCCGCCAACCCGGAAGGTCGCCAGCAAGCGTTCGAAAAATGTGCAGTTGTAGGGCACGTACGCGAGGTAGAGGCCAAAGCCGCTGCCGCCAACCCACCATACCGGGTCGATCATCCCCCGACTGTGCAACCAGGTCGCCAGCACCGCGAGGGCAAAGCCGCTGAAAATCATCACGTGGTTCAGCATTAGCGCCTTGAAGTTGTCCCGCACCAGCATCGTGCAGGCAGTGATCAGCAGCACGGCGATCGCTATCGGCACTTCAGTCTGGGTGAACACGGCAGCGCTGTTGCCAAGGCCGAGATCAGCCCAGATCTCGGCGGCAAAGTTGTCCCGAAAGTCGCGCATGATCGTCAGCGCGACGTATGCCATCGCAATCATGATCACGCCTGGCAGAAACCTTGCCAGGAACGCGCTGCGACTGCGCGCATCCATCGGTATACGCGCGCTGCGTGCCGCCATGTCGTCGGCACTGGGTGCTGGCAGGCGTTCGAGCGCCCATGTGGCAAGACACAGCGGTGGCACGAACACCATGCCGGTAACGAATGGCATCCAGAACTCGCTGACCCCGTGCCGCACCATCAGGTACTTGCCCACCGTTTTCACCACGCCGGAGGCAACGATGAAGCTGGCACACATGAAGGCGCCCATCAGTTCCGTGGCGCGCCGGCCTTCCAGATAACCGAAGATCACGCCCCACACCATGCCCAACGGCAAGCCGTTGAGAAACAGACAGGCAATATTCCAGGGTGCCGGAATCAGCGCAAAGCCGAGCAGCGCCAGCCATGAAAAGCCGATCAGTCCAACCAGCGCCCGCGCCCGGTTCTGCCGCTGCATCTCGGCTATCCAGGTAATGCCGCGAACCTTGCTGAGCATGTAGCCGAACACCTGGGCGATGACCAGCCACACCTTGTAGTCGACGCCAGCGAAATGCAGACCGCTGAATTCAGCGGCCGTGAACGGCTTGCGGAACGCATACATCGAGGCGTACGCCAGAAACGCGGCGCTGCCGGCGAGCAGATTGATCGCCATCCGATGACGATGTTGGCCAGACAGCCAGGAAGCGACGCGCATACCGACAACCCTTTACGGAATGTCCGGCATGGTGTGGCCAGCACATGACAGCGTCGTGGCGTTGGCTAGGTCGGGTCGGCTATTTGGCGCGTGCGGATCTGTCTGGACGCGCAAGGACAGAGCGTAAGAACACTAGACAACCGTGCACAAGCGTCCGCTTTCCGTAAGCCGTTTGTCCTGTGATTGGCTACCGACTGACACGCGAATGCGGTCTGATAACGCAGGCTGGATGGCGAATGGCATGGGTGTCTGCATCCCTACGTCGCAATAGCAATTTCATGCGACGACCCGCCGCGGGCGCGGGCGGGGTGCTGCGCAGTTGATGTATTGACCCCTCATGTCAGAGCTGGCTACGCCTCCATTGGGCAAGCCGATCTAGATAAGTAGCCCTGCATGTCGCATCCGCGAAGCCGCTGCGCAATACCCGCACAACATTCATGCAATGAGACTCCGTTGAAATACGAGGGGTCGTGATCCGCAGTGCGGACCAGGGGACGCTTGAAACTTTTCATTCACTCAAGGGCGCTTTAGGGAGCTGTTCAGCGCCTCACCAAACCTTGCGATTACCTGTCGTTGTTTCGTTGTCAGCGCCATCCAAAACGCCACAACCCTCATGCGTCAACGGTGCCACTCGCGTCGCCCGGTGCCGACGCAGCGCTGTTGTGACACTCAGTTACAGACCATCTGGAGAGACCCTTGAAAGTCAATAAGATCGCCTTCGCGGTGCTGACTGCGCTCGTTGCATGCCGCGCGTCCTATGCCGCTGAAGACAACACCGCGCCCGTCAACAACGCTCCGGCCACCAGCGCAGTCGCAGCTCCGGCCGCTACGCCCGCAGCACCCGCGGCCGACGCGGCAGCCTCCGGCGCCACCACGTTGCAGTCGGTCTCCGTCACCGCGCAGCACACTGTACAGGACATTCAGGTCGTTCCGATCACGATCCAGGCTTTTACCGGCGCTACGCTGCAGCAGATGAATGTGTCGTCGTTCAACGACCTGATCAAATATCTGCCCAACGTTACGTTTGCCGCAAACGGTCCGGGTCAGGGCAACATTTACATGCGCGGCCTGAGCACGGGCTTTCTCGGTAACCAGTCCAGCGCGTCGATCGCACCGTTTCCGAACGTGGCCGTCTATCTGGACGACCAGTCGATGCAATTTCCTGCGCGTAATCTCGACATCTACATGGTCGACATGGAGCGTGTGGAAGTACTCGAAGGTCCGCAGGGCACGCTGTTCGGCGGTGGCGCCGAGGCTGGTGCCGTGCGTTACATCACCAACAAGCCTAATCTGGACAAGTTCGGCGGCAACGTCGAAGCCAGCGCTGGCGTCACCGCCGGCGGCGGTCCGAACAATGCCGCGAACGCCGAGCTGAACCTGCCGATCATTCCCGGCACATTCGCCGTGCGTGGCGTGATCTTCAACGATCATCAGGGCGGCTACATCGACAACGTGCCAAGCACATTCACTCGCCAGCCCACAGACGGTGGCGGCGCCATGGCGCCTTACGTCGCCGCGGGTGGTACCTCGGTGGCCAACAACTACCGCGTCGCCCAGAACGACTGGAATCCGGTCGACTACCAGGGCGCCCGTCTTTCCGGATTGTGGAAGATCAACGACGACTGGAATTTGTTGATTGCCGAGAGCTACCAGAACCTGGACGCGAAGGGCCAGTCATCTACGTATCCAGTGGGTTCGGACGGCCAAACGCTGGGCACCAACCAGATCACCGCGTTCGTGCCGGCCTGGAACAACGATCACTACACCAACAGTGCGTGGACGCTAAACGGCCAGATCGGCGACCTCTCGATGGTGTACACCGGCGGCTTCACCAATCGCCACATCAGCGAGCAGCAGGATTACACCAACTATTCGCGCAGCGCCGGCGGTATGTACTACAGCTGCACCGGTACCTCGGCAGGGCTTTCCAGTGCCGGCAAGCCGACCTGCTATTCGCCGATCGGCTACTGGAACGATCAGGTTGCCAGTACGCATCAGAGCCACGAGCTGCGCTTCAGCACGCCGGAAGACTATCGCTTCCGCGCCATCGGTGGTCTTTACTACGAAGACTTCAACATCAACGATCACATGGACTTCAACTACAAGACCATCCCGTCTTGTACACCGCAGAACCTGGCTAGCGCCCTTGCCGATGGTGCGCCCTGCGTGGCCAACGCGATGTCTTCGCCGGGCGTCATGCTGCCCGACAACACGGCGTTCGGCGAAGTCGAGCAGCGCGGCTATAAGCAGGAAGCATTGTTTGGCTCGGCATCGTACGACATCATTCCGGACGTGCTGACTGCCACCGCGGGCACGCGTTACTACCATTATTCCGAATGGCAGACCGGTACGGAGTTCTACACCACCGCAGCCCAAGTGAATGTCCCCAACGGCACTTACGTGGGCAATGACACGGAGATGAACTACCACACCACGTATCACGGCTTTAAGAGTCGGGCGAACCTGCAGTGGCAGATTGCGCCGAACATGATGGTGTACTACACGTTCTCGCAGGGCTTCCGCCCGGGCGGTTTCAACCGCACCACGTCGGATGTCGCGAAGCTCGATGGCGAGCCGCAGTACAGCAAGCCAACCAGCTATGCGCCCGACACGCTGACCAACAACGAAGTCGGTTTCAAGTCCACTTTCCTGGACGACCGCCTGTTGTTCAACGCCTCGGTGTATGACATGCGTTGGGACAATGTGCAGATGCAGTTCTTCAACCCATTGGTACTGGGTAATACCACCTTCGCGGTGAATGGGCCGAACTACAAAGTGGACGGCATGGAACTGCAATTCCAGGCGCGGATTACCGATGGCCTCTCGCTCATCAGCTCCGGTTCGCTCAACCATGCCAAACAGACCAACTCACCCTGCCTGGTCAACAATATCGCGACCTCGGCCAACTACGGCGACTGTATCGTCGAAACCGGAACCATCGGCGCCCTGGCGTCGTTCGCCAATCCGTTCGGCGAAGTAGGCAGCACACCGGCATTCTCACCGCGCTCGCAGTTCGATCTGCGCCTGCGTTACGACTGGACGTTCGGCGATGCCTACAAGGCGTTCTGGCAGGTTGGCGCAAATCGCACCGGCTCGATGTACAACCAGCCGGCAACCTACCCGAGTGGCGCGGGCGTGACGGACGTGACTACGGTGGAGCTGCGTTACCTGCAGGCCGCCTACACCACAGTCGACGCATCGTTGGGTGTGGCCAAGGACAACTGGAATGTGTCGCTTTACGGCACCAACCTCAACAACAGTCACGCCAGCGTGTTTACGTCCTCGGCCCAGTTCATCGAGTCGCAGGTACCGGTACGCCCACGCGTGATCGGCTTGAAGTTCGGCTTCAAGTTCTAGGCGCTGCTCTCATCTGAAATCGATGCAAACAGGTCGATGCACATAGAATGGGGCGGGCAGGAAGCCCGCCCTTACTTTTCGATGGTTTCCCTTTGTCCCCCATGAACGCTACGGCAACCGATCCCAACCTTCCGCCGCTTGAGTTTCAGATCCAGCGCATCCATCAGCTGCACGTGGACGGGCAGCATGCGCAAGCCCTGCAGGCTGCTCAAGCGTTGCTGGCCGAGAGGCCTGACCAGGTCGAAGGGTTGTATCTCGCCGCCCGCAGTCAACGTTACCTGGGACAGATCGATGCGGCGCTGCAAACGCTGGCACGAATGGAACTGGAGTGCCCTCTCTACAGCCGACTGCACGAGGAACGCGGCCACTGCTACGTGGTGTTGCGCGATGCACCGCGTGCGATTGATGCGTTGCTGCGTGCGGTCAATCTCAACCCGGCACTGCCTTCGAGCTGGAGCTTGCTCGAAGGCCTCTACCGGATGACCGGCGATGCCGCCAACGCCGCGACGGCCGCCTCTCACGTCGCCACGCTGAAACGCCTGGCACCTGACGTCGTGCGTGCAACCGGTTATTTTTCAGATGGCGAACTCGAGCCTGCCGAACAGATCATCCGTGCGTATCTGCTCCAGGCCGGCAACGATGTTGAAGCGATGCGTCTACTCGCCCGCATAGGTCTGGTGCGCGATGTGCTCGACGATGCGGAAATACTGCTCGAATCGGTGCTGAAGATCGCTCCGGATTATCGCGCGGCACGATACGACTATGCATGCGTTCTGCTCGAGCGACACTTGTACAAACGTGCCTGCGAGGAAGCAGAGAAGCTACTCGCGATCGATCCCCATCATCCCGACTATCGGGCGCTGTACGCTAGCGCTAGTGTCGGCGTGGGCGAGCATGAGCGCGCCATCACGCTGTACCAGAAGCTTGTGCAGGAACTTCCTGGCGCAGCCGAGCTGCATTTGTCGCTGGCGCATTCGCTCAAGACACAGGGACGGCAAGCAGAATCGATCGAGGCCTATCGGGCCGCCGCGGCCGCCCGTCCGGATTTCGGAGACGCGTACTGGAGCCTGGCCAACCTGAAAACGCATCGCTTCACCGACGACGAGATCGCCCGCATGCGTTCCGCGGAAGCATCGCCATCCACGAAGGCCGTCGATCGATACCATCTGAGCTTCGCACTCGCCAAGGCACTCGAAGATCGCGGTGACTATGCCGAATCGTGGCATCACTATCGCCAGGGCAACGCGCTTAAGCGAACGGAGAGTCGCTACCGCGCCGAGATTATCGAGATCAACACGCGCAAGCAGGCCGAAGTCTGCACGCAGGAGTTCTTCGCAAGCCGCAAAGGTTTCGGCATTCCGCAGCCGGACCCGATTTTTATCGTCGGTTTGCCGCGCGCTGGTTCAACCCTGATCGAACAGATACTGGCGTCCCATTCATGCGTCGACGGCACGCATGAGCTGGGTGAAATTCCCCGCATCGTACTCGATCTGCAGGGGCGCCAGCCCGATCTCGATAACCCGCGCTATCCCGGCGTCCTGGCCGAGCTTACGTCGGAAGATTTTCGACAGCTTGGTGAACAGTACCTTGTCGATACCCGCAGTTATCGGGGTGACAGGCCGTACTTCATCGACAAGATGCCGAACAACTTCCGGCATATCGGCCTGATCCACCTAATGCTGTCCAACGCAAAGATCATCGACGTGCGGCGCGAACCGATCGCCTGTTGTTTCAGCAACCTGAAACAGCTCTTTGCCACCGGTCAGGAGTTTACCTATAGCGTCGAAGATATCGCGCGTTACTACCGCAGCTATCTCGATGCCATGCATCACTGGGATGCAGTGCTGCCGGGGCGCGTGCTGCGAGTCCAGCATGAAGACATCGTCGAGGATCTGGAGAGTGGTGTGCGGCGCATTCTCGATTTTTGCGGATTGGCGTTCGAGCCGTCCTGCCTCGAGTTCTACAAGACGGCACGCAGCGTACGCACGGCCAGCTCGGAACAGGTGCGCCAGCCGATATTTCGCGACGGACTGGATCAATGGACAAAGTACGAGCCCTGGTTGGGGCCACTGAAAGAAGCGCTCGGCGATGCGCTGGTGCGCTATCGCTGATTCATGGTGCGGTTCAAGAACTCACTTCAGGAAGCTCGATGAAATCGTATGGATTGGCGCTGGTCGGTTTGGTTGCACTCACGTCCCTGGCCGCTTGCGTTCGCGTAAGTGGTTTGGCAGGACACGCGAGCCATCAGGTAACCGGTATCGCGGGCAGCGACGTGCCGCTGGCGGGCGTGCCGGTGACGATGACGGACGGCGCGGGAAATCGAACTCAATCGGCCGTGACGGACGCGCATGGCCACTACACAATCGAGACGGCCGGCCTCGGACCGTTCGTGCTGACAGCGCCGTTCAACGACAGCGATGGCCGGCCAGCCACGTTGTCGGCCGTGATCGCTTCGCCGGCTGACCCCGCGGTGTCCCCGGTGGTAGCGAATCTGAATCCGCTGACGACTTTGCTGACGCAGCGCGTATTGGGCAATGTACTTGACGGCGCACCCACCTCGGCGCAGATGAGCGCGGCTGGAATCACGGCCGAGCGCATCGCGCAGGCCGACGCGGATCTGACCGGCGTGCTGCAGCCGCTGTTCACGGCATTCCATTTGCCCGCGCATGCCGTTGCCGATCCGGTGGGTGAAGCGAACTATCGGGCGAACGTTGCTGACCCACTGGGCAATTTGTTCGCGGTCACGCACTTCAATGTGCACGACGGTACGGTGGTTGTCGGCAGCGATGCTGATCGCATGGTCGTTTCGGTGCCGGCCAGTGGCGCGTTGTCCGCCGTCGTATCGGCCAGGGCGGTGGCGTCAGCGGTAACACTCGCTGCTGGCCCAACGACAACACCGATCCAGCACGTGATCGTCATCATCGGTGAGAACCAGAGCCTGGACGGCCTGTTCGGTGGCTACGTACCGTCGCCGGGCCAGACCATCAGGAACCTGCTGTCCGAGGGCATCGTCCAGGCCGATGGCTCACCAGGGCCCAACTTCGGTGTCGCGGCACAGGCCAAAGGTTCGATTCAAACCAGCTACAGCATCGATCCTGTTCGTGCCGGCATCTATCCCACGCTGCCGCAACCAAAGACGATCGGCGAACTGGATCCCGTCACGTTCCAGACCGCTGGCGGACTTCCCGATAATCGCTTTCCCGCCACACTGCCCAACGGCCCGTTCCAGATCACCCGGTACGTGCCCTATAGCAAGGCAGACACGACGGTCGTGACGGGAGATCCGGTGCACCGTTTCTTCCAGATGTGGCAGCAGACCGGAGGCGATAACAGCCGACACGACATGTTTACGTGGGTGGCTGCCACGACGGGCATGGGCGGCGACACCAAAAACGTCACGCCAGCCAACCCGGCGCAAGGTGGCGAGCTGATGGGTTTCATGAACATGTCGACGGGTGATGCCCCGCTGTTTCGTTCGTTGGCGCAAGCCTTCGCCTTGAGCGACAACTACCATCAGTCCGTGATGGGTGGCACCGGCGACAACTTCTTCTCGATGGCTACGGGCGACATGCCCTACTTCAACCAGGGAGGAGTGATTGCTGCACCACCGACAAACCAGATCGAGAATCCAAACCCGATGCCTGGCACGCCGAACTTTTACTCTCAAGATGGGTATGAAGGTGGTTCCTACGTCAATTGTTCCGACCCGGCGCAGCCTGGAGTGGGTAGCATCCTGGCATTCCTGCACGCGAAACACATCGACAGCAAGTGTGTGCCCGGCGCGTATTACCTGGTGAACAATTACGATCCCGGCTATGACCTGGATGGCGGCGTGCAGCCGATCGGCCCAAACAACTACAACTATCCTCCACAGAATGTGCCCACGATTGCTGCAGCTTTGGCGCAAAAAGGCGTGACGTGGAAGTGGTACACCGGCGGACGCGACGCAGCGGATCTCACGACCGACGCTGCGGTCATGCATCTGCCCATGGCGTTGGCGCGGACGGAGCAGTACAACAACATCGGCGATCCGCTGGTGGGATCGGCCGACGTGATGGGAAGTACAGCCTTGAAAAGCAGGCTCGCCGGACTCGCCACGTTGTTCGACGACATCTCCAAGCATGATTTGCCGGCGGTTTCTTTCGTGGTGCCGAAGAATTTCGACAGTGGACATCCGGGCTATTCGGCGCCGGCAAGGTACGAGGGGTTTCTACGAACGGTATTGGCCCAAGTGCGGGCAGATCCGGCGCTATGGGCGCATACGGCGATTCTGGTAACCACCGACGAAGGCGGCGGCCACTTCGATACCGGTTATATCCAGACGCTGGATTTCTTTGGCGACGGCCCGCGTATTCCCATGCTGGTAGTGTCGGCGTACGCGCGCCGGGGCAACGTCGAACATACCTACTACGATCATGCATCGGTGCTGAAATTCATCGAGCGCAACTGGCGTATGCCGCCATTGTCGACACGCAGTCGCGATACCTTGCCCAACCCGGTGACCGTGGCGGGGAATCCGTATCAGCCGATCAATACCCCCGCAGTGGGTGATCTGATGTCGATGTTCGCGTTCTGAATGCGTTGGAGGTCAAGCGTGACAGCAAGCTCCCATTCAACGCAGGGCAGGCCGGTGTGATGCTTGCTGGATGGATGATACGTCGTGGCATCCGCGTGGCAGTCCTCGCGTTTTCTGCAGCGGTCGGTGCATGGACTTCGCTGCCGGCCGTGGCGGACGAATCGATGCGGATGTGGGTGCGGTACCCGCAAGTAGCTGCCCAGTTGAGTGCATCGGCTGCTGTGGGAAAAAGGATTTTCTTCGACGCTTCGCTCTCGGCATCGGGACGAATGTCCTGTGCGAGCTGTCACAGTCCGCAGCATGCCTACGGGCCACCGAATGGTCTGGCGGTCCAGCGAGGCGGGGTGGACTTGCACCAGGCGGGAACGCGTTCGGTGCCATCGCTGCGCTACCTCACGTTTACGCCGTTGTTCAGTCGTCACTTCTATACGCCGGCCTCCGAAGACAGTGAGGACGAGGGTCCGACTGGCGGCTTCACCCGGGATGGCGCATCGGCTTCGCTACACCAGCAGGCAGCCATGCCATTGCTGCATGCGAACGAGATGGCTAACCCGAATGAACGAGCCGTTGTAACAAAAATACAGCACGGTGCGTACGCGCAGGAGTTCGCGCAGGTGTTCGGAGCAAACATCTTTAGCCGCACCGATCAGGCCTTCAACGACATTGGTCTGGCACTGGAAGCATTCCAGAAGGAAGACGTCAGTTTTCATCCGTACACCAGCAAATTCGATGCAGTGATGGCGGGCCATGACAAGCTCACGCTGCAGGAAATACGCGGCTACGCACTTTTCAACAATCCGCAGAAAGGCAACTGCGCGAAGTGTCATGTCGACACACCCGGCCCCGGTGGGCGACCGGCGGCATTCACGGATTATTCGTTTGCCGCGCTGGGTGTGCCGCGCAACCCCGAGATACCCGCCAATCGCGATGCCCATTATTTCGATCTTGGTTTATGCGGGCCCTATCGCAATGATCTGGTGCATGAGACCGGCTATTGCGGCATGTTCAAGACACCGACCCTGCGTAACGTCGCGACACGCAGGGCGTTCTTCCACAACGGGCGGTTCCATCGCCTGGAAGATGTGATGCACTTTTATGTCGAGCGCGACACCCACCCGTGGAAGTGGTATCCGACGGTGGCGGGTTCGCTCGACGAATTCGATGATCTGCCGCCGGGATACCGCGACAACATCGATCATACCGATGCGCCCCTGGATCGCCCCAAAGGGGGAAGCCCAGCCCTGAACGAAGTCGAGATCCGCGACCTGATCGCGTTCTTAAAGACGCTCAACGACGGTTACTCAGCCACGGCTGGTGGAGGTTAGCGGGGAACGTCGCGCCGCGCAGTCGTGGCCATTGACGGTGTCGTGCCGACTACAGAATCTGCGACAGCAGCGCTGACGGGGCCTGTGAAATCGAGGGCGAAGGAGCAGCGGCCCTTGTGAGCCGGGCATACGAAGAGCGATGATTTGACAGGATTTCAATCTCTGATTGAATGTGGCGGCCGGTAACATTCCGCACGAGTGCAGTCAGCCCGAACGGTGCCATCCCCTTTTATACGGCGAAAAAAGGGTGTCAACACTTGCACGGTCGACACGCACGTATTTGCAACAACACCCCATAGGGTTGCCAGATCAGCGCGCATGAACGCCGAACCTCACATCACCGAAAGCCTCATGCGCGCCGCGCAGGGTGATCCCGCGGCGATCGATGCGCTGATTCCCAAGATCTACGCCACGCTTCGCCAACTGGCCCGCCGCCAGCGCGCGCATGACGCGGCGCATACGCTGGAAACAACGGCGCTGGTCCACGAAGCCTATCTGAAGCTGGCCGGCCAGAGCGAGGTCACGTTTGCCGATCGTGCGCACTTGTACGCGTACATGAGCCAGGTGATGCGCCACATCCTGATCGACCACGCGCGCCGCAAGAAAGCACAGAAACGCCAGGCGCCCGAGATGATGGAGGCACAAGAGCGGTCCGACATCATCGATGTGCTCGCCATCGACGAGGCATTGAGTCGGCTCCATGCCCTGGATCAACGCCTTGCACAGGTTGCCGAGCTGCGATTGTTCGCCGACCTGTCGAGCCCGGACATTGCCGAGGCGCTTGGCGTCAATGCGCGCACGGTAGAGCGTGACTGGCTGAAAGCGCGCACGTTTCTGTCAGCCTGCCTGACACCGGATGTGTGAGGCGATGTCGGTAAAGGCGGGGTGATTGCGCTATAGAGATAGGTCGGGACGGAACTGCACTGCCAATGATCACCAACTTTGCCCAACGATGGCTGGAGATCGAACCGCTGATCGATCAGCTGTTCGAGGTGCCCGCGCCTGAGCGCCCGGCGTGGTTGAGCAGGAATTGCAAAGACCCGACGCTGCGCGCGTTGGTGACGCAGGCGCTCGATAATGCGCCGGCGATCGAGGTACTCGAAGGCGGCATGGCGCAATGGTTGCCGCAGCTCGCCGAGAATTCGCCCGATAAGCTGCCGACGATCTCGGGCTACCGCGTACTTCGCTTCGTGGGTGCAGGTGGCATGGCCAGCGTGTTCGAGGCCGAGCGCGAACTGCCTGGCGGGCCCCAGATCGTCGCTCTCAAGCTGTTGCGCATCGACGTTCACGACGCTGATGAACGCCGACGCTTCCTGCGCGAGCAACATATCCTCGCCCGACTACAGCACCCGCACATTGCGCAGTTGCTCGATGCGGGATTTTCGCCAACGGGCACACCCTTTCTCGCTCTGGAATTTGTTGCCGGAGTTGACCTCGTTACGCATTGCGAACAGCGCGCCCTGACGTTGCGGGAGCGCCTTGCGTTGTTCATCGATGTATCTGCCGCGGTCGAGCATGCGCATCGCAGCCTGATCGTGCATCGCGACTTGAAGCCCAGCAACGTGCTGGTTGGCGCGGACGGTTGCGTCAAGCTGGTTGATTTCGGTATCGCCAAGCTCCTTACCAGCGAAGGCGATCAGACACGCACCGAGGTGCGGCGCCTGACCCGATCGTATGCAGCACCCGAACAGTACGTGGGTGATGTCGCGACGACCGCCATCGATGTATACGCATTGGGCGTACTGTTGGCCGAACTGCTTTGCGGTCGGCAGCATCGCGCCGATAAACACATCGACACAAAGTACATGGCGTTCGACGACGGAACCTTGCGCCAGAAACTCGGCGTCGATTTCCACGCCATCGTACGCAAGGCAACCCAGCCGGATCCGCTTCGCCGTTATACGAGCGTTGCGGCATTACGCGAGGACATCGAACGCTACCTCGACGGCAGGCCGTTGCAAGCCAGGCCGGACACATTCGCCTACCGTGTCTTCACGCTCATAAAGCGACGCGCCCTGGCTGTTTCGGTCGGTGCCGTGATCGCCATCATCCTGGCCAGCGCGACGGCCGTCGGTCTGTACGAGGCGCGTCTCGCCCGTCACTCGGCGCAGGAGGCGCGTGCGCAGACGTCCGCGGCGGAAGGCGAGGCCAAGCGCGCTGATGCGCTGAAATCTTTTCTCGAAGGCCTGTTCGACGGCGGGTCGGATGGAGCGCCGGCCAATGAAACCGCTGCCGAGCTGCTGGCGCATGGCCGCGAACGAGCCAACCGCGATTTCGCGATGCAACCTGCGTTGCGCGTCGAGATTCTCGCGTTGGTCGGCGATCTGGAGCGCCGCAGTGGACGACCCGACAGCGCACAGCAGCCGCTCGAAGAAGCAGCGGCGCTGGCGAAGCTTCGGTTTGGTGCGACGGACAGGCGAACGCTCCACGTCGAATATCTGCTGGCGAAAGAAGCTGATGACCTCGGTCGCGTCCGCGACGCAAAGTTGCGGCTGCAGAGCGCGATCACCGCATTCGAGTCAGGCCCGAATCGCGGTTCGCCGGAAGAAGTGGTGGCGCTCGCATGGCTCGCCGGCCTTGACGAGCGCATCGGCGACTCGGTGAAAGCGATCGACGTTGGCAGCAAGGCGCTGGCGCTAGCGCGTCGCGCAGTACCGCAAGACAGCGACTCATTGACCGAGGCAGTGACCAATCTGGGCTGGATCCAGATGGACGCGGGCCATCCCGGCGACGCTGAGCCGCTGTTGCGTGAAGCTCTGGTGCGCAAGCGCAATTCTCTGGGTAACCGGCACCCCGATGTCGCCGATACGATGGCCTACCTGACGTCGACACTGACCGACCTTGGTCGCTATGGCGAGGGCGAACAATTCATGCGTGACGCGCTGGATATCGATGCCGGCGCGTATGTGCGTCCCAACGCTCATACCGCCTGGCATCTCAACGATCTCGCCACCGTGCTGACGCTGGAAGGCAAATTGAGCGAAGCCAGCGCGTTCTACGCCAAGGCCAATGTTATCTATCAAGCGCTTGCGCCGACGGCAACGCTCAACCATGCGGTAACCCTCGGCAACCTGGCGCGTATCCATTTCAGACAGGGCGCCTACGCCGAATCCGAAGCGGGCCTGCGCGACGTAATCGACCGCAAGCAGCGCCTGCTCGGCGCAGATTATGGCGACAACGGCCGCAGTTTTGATCAGGATTTTTTGGCCGAAGTTCTTGTTGCACGCGGTCGTTTCGACGAAGCCCGCATACTCGCCGACAGCGCACTCGCGGATGCGCAGCAACGGCATCGCGAGGCGCATCCGGATGTCGCTTTCGCGCTCGCCGTCGAGGCGGAGCTAATGGCTGCAAGCGGCGCTTACGAACGCGCCGCCAGCTTTGCGGACAAGGCCGTACTGATGTACGCGGAACTGGCGGATCAGGGATCCCAAAGAGCAATCAGGGCACGTCTTCTGTCCGGCGATGTCCAACTTGTTCTCGGTCATAACAGTGAAGCAAGGTTGCAGCTCGAAGGAGCGCTTGCGGACGCTGACAGGAGCGCTCCGAAAAATGTCACGCTGGTCGCACACGCCGAGGCCGATCTTGCTCGTGTCGACGTCACCATGGGTGACTATGCCGCTGCGAACCTGCGTCGCGAGGAGGCCAACGCGGCACTCGCCGAAATAGAAAAAGGTCCGAATACCGAGCGCGACACCGCGGTGCGCCTGCTCGCGAATGTTCGGACCAGGTCTCACTGATTCGGGATTGCCGATACGCGTCTCGGAATGTCTCGGCAAATAACCCGAAGCTGCGCGCATTCATGAACGCGCTCGGGGAGCAAAAGTTGAGTTCAGCCGGGTGGTGACGTAAGCCACTCTAATTTCGCCCAAGCCCCCAAAGTGGGCAGACATGGCCGTATTGGGTGGCTGTCTGGCGCGGTTACAGCTGCGTTTACGATTTCATCACCCTTGCGCGCATAGAAAAGCGGGATTGATCTGGCCTCACGCGTTATCCATTCGCGCGAAACTCAGACGCGTAAACCCATGTCTTTCGGTAATGCGGGGGTGTCCCATGGATAAGCCCATTCCTGGCCGGCGTCGTTTCCTTATCAGCACCGCTGTCGTGGCAGGCACCGGCTTGGCAGGTGCGCTCGGCGCCAAAATACATGACGGCGAACTTGGTGCTCCGCCACGTACTTATAAGGGAGGCGTTCCGTGGACCGAGGGTCAGGCGGACGCGCCGCCGGGTGTTTCAGGCACAGACTTCAAGTTCTTTACTCCCGCCGAACGCGTGTTTATCGAGGCCGCGGTTAGCCGTCTAATTCCAAACGACGAGGTTGGACCGGGTGCCCTCGAAGCGAATGTGCCGTTCTTCCTGGATCGGCAACTGGCAGGGCCATTCGGTCGCGGTGACCACTACTACTTGGGCGGCCCGTGGCCCAAAGGGACGCCTGAGCAGGGCTATCAGAGCCGCTTTTCGCCGGCTCAACTTTATCGCGCGGCGATTGCAGCCATCGACAAGTACACACGCGCGAATTTCAATGGCGCCGATTTCGCGAAGCTTTCCGACGACGATCGGGACAAGCTGCTGAAGAGCATGGAAAGCGGATCTCTACAGCTCGAAGACGGGGTCGATGCCAAGACATTCTTCACCATGCTGTTGCAGAACACCAAGGAAGGTTATTTCTCAGATCCGATTTATGGCGGCAACAAGGACATGGCGGCATGGAAAATGATTGGCTTCCCCGGCGCACATTACGACTACCGGGAATGGGTGACTCGGCACGGTGAACCGGTGCCCTTTCCGCCCGTGGGTTTCAAGGGCCGTCCAGGCTGGAATGGAGAGACCTGAGCATGGTAACGACCTTAAAACCGGTGGAAGCAGTCATCGTAGGATTTGGCTGGACCGGGGCGATCCTGGCTCAGCAACTGTGTGATGCAGGCCTCGAAGTCGTTGCGCTTGAGCGCGGTCCATGGCGAGACACATCGACGGACTTTGCGACGGGGTTTGCCCAAGATGAGCTGCGCTATATGTGGCGGCATCATCTTTTTCAAAACGTCTCCGACGACACGCTGACCATCCGCAACAACGTCAATCAGACCGCGCTGCCGATGCGGCATCTTGGCTCATTTCTTCTAGGCACAGGTGTTGGTAGCGGTGGCGTCCACTGGAACGGGCAGATATGGCGATTTCTGCCATCGGATTTTCTGACCAAGAGCCACAACGAACAACGCTACGGAAAGAAATCGGTCACCGACTACGATCTCACCGTACAGGATTGGGGCGTGACGTACGACGAGCTCGAACCTTTCTACAACCAGTTCGACGTGCTGTGCGGGACCAGCGGTAAAGCAGGCAATCTCAACGGCCAGATTCAACCGGGCGGCAATCCATTCGAAGGTTCGCGTTCAGCGGAATACCCCACGCCACCCATGCCGCAAACCTACGGGCCGACGTTGTTCGGTAAAGCGGCGGCCGAACTTGGGCGGCATCCGTTCCCTCACCCCACCGGCAATCTCTCGCAACCTTACGTCAACAATCTCGGCGCGCAGCTTGGCGCTTGCACGTACTGCGGCTTCTGCGAAAAATTCGGTTGCGGAAATTACTCGAAGGCCAGTCCGCAAACGACCGTCTTGCCCTATGTAATGGCCAAGAGCAATTTTACGCTGCGCACGGAAAGCGAAGTGCTGAAGGTCGAACTGTCGCCCGACCGCAAACATGCTACGGGAGTGAGTTACGTCAACAGCGCCGGTGAGGAATTCTTTCAGCCAGCCTCGATCGTTATTCTGTCGTCGTACGTTCTGCAGAACGTGCGTCTGTTGTTGCTTTCGGGAATTGGCACGCCGTATGACCCGAAAACGGGTTTGGGGGTGGTCGGGAAAAACTATGCGTACCAGACGATGTCATCGGTGAACGTCTTCTTTGATGACAAGCTGATCAACCCGTTCATTGGCGCTGGTGCACTAGCCACCGTTGTCGACGATTTCAACGGTGACAATTTCGATCACTCCGGTCTGGGTTTTATCGGTGGCGCCTACATCGCCGGTATGGTTACAGGCGGTCGTCCCATCGAAATGATCTATACGCCGCAAGGCACACCCGCCTGGGGCATGGCGTGGAAACATGCGGCAGCAAAGAACTATCTGCGGTCGTTTAGCTTGAGTGTGCATGGCTCTTGCATGAGTCATCGTGGGAATTATCTCGACCTTGATCCCACCTATCGGGACATTCATGGCCGTCCGATGCTGCGAATGACGTTCGACTTTACGGACAACGAACACAAGATGTCGGACTACCTGACGGATCGCGCCGGGGAGATCGCCAAAGCGATGAACCCACGTGAGATCAAACTCAATCGGCGTACCGGCTCATGGAACGTGGTGCCTTATCAAACCACGCACAACACGGGCGGAGCCATCATGGGCGATAGCCCCGCCAACAGCGTGGTCAATAAGTACCTGCAAAGCTGGGACGTGCCCAACGTATTCTCGATGGGTGCCGGCGCCTTTCCGCAGAACGCCGGCTACAACCCCACCGCCACCTTGGCTGCGTTGGCGTACCACTCGGCGCAGGCAATCATTCAGCAATATCTTAAAAATCCCGGTCCATTGGTACAGGCGTAACTGCCATGCGCATGCTGCTTCGTGTCGTAGGGGTGCTGATTGTTCTCGGCCTGATAGCCGGTGCTTATTTTGCCTGGAGCGTGAGTAACGCTAGCGCGTTGCCTGCAGGACCCGTTACGTCGGTAGCTGCGGCGAAGATGTTGCTGGAGCCTATCGCGGATGGCCCCAACGCGGCGCAACTTCGCCATGGCCAATATCTGGCTCGCGTAGGCGATTGTCTCTCATGTCACCTGCGCGCTGACGGCGAACCGTTCGCCGGAGGTCTGAGCTTGAATACGCCGTTTGGCGTGATCTACACCTCGAATATTTCTTCAGACCCCCAACACGGCATAGGTCATTGGACGACCGATCAATTCTATCGCGCCATGCATGACGGCATCGGTGGCCAGGGTCAGCATCTGTACCCCGCATTTCCGTATCCGTGGTTTCGTCATCTGAGCCGTCAGGACGATGACGACCTGCTTGCGTATTTGAAGACGACACCACCTGCCGCGTATCAACCACCCGACAATAAACTCGCTTTTCCCATGAACGTACGGGCCGCGATAACCGTGTGGAACCTGCTGTCGTTACCGCAGCAGCCGGCGCTGCAGACGCCGCAAGGCGCCTCCGCCGAATGGCTTCGTGGCCAGGCACTTGTTCTGGGACCTGGACACTGCAGTCAATGTCACACGCCGCGCAATCTGCTGGGCGCCGACAAGCGCGGTGAGGCATTCCAGGGCGGCCTCCTGGACAACTTCATATCGCCTGACTTGACGGGCAATCAGCGCACCGGTTTGGGGCGCTGGTCCGTCGACGACATCACCGAATATCTGCATACGGGACGAAATGCGCGCGCAGCAGCGGGCGGCCCGATGGGCGATGTCGTCACCTACTCGACGTCGATGATCACGGACGAAGATCGGCATGCGATTGCGGCATACCTGAAAAGTCTGCCTGCCAGCGCCGATGTCGAGGTCGCCACTCCGGATCCGGCATCGATGAAGCGCGGCGGCGCCATTTTCTCCGATGCCTGCACCGCTTGTCATCTCGAGAACGCCGTGGGTCAGCCGACGCTTTTTCCCCCATTGGGAAATAATTCGGTCGCCCAGCAAAATGATCCCACGGGAGTGCTGCACATCATTTTGGCGGGAGTGCGTGTAGGTCCATCGCCGACGCGTCCCTCTCCGCTGACCATGCCGAGCTTTGCGTGGAAGCTTACGGACCAGCAGGTTGCGGACGTCAGTACCTATATCCGGAATAGTTGGGGCAATCGAGCACCGTCGGTGACAGCCGCGGACGCGGAAAAACTACGTGGCAAATTGCAGCTTGATCAGACCCATCTCACTGACAATTCTGGCGACCACTAAGTTTTGAGTGGTCGATGAACGATGAACAACGTCTTGCTTGCCCATCCATAGCTTCTTAAGGAGCTGCCATGAAAACGAGTCGAATCATCGCCGGCACGGCACTGACCCTCGCATGCGCTTTCGTGTTTCCACTGGCGTTGGCGCAGCAGTCGGGAGTTCACCGCACCGAACTGCAGCGACACGACATCAGCGTCCCCGGCTGGGAGGCTGTGCAAGTGCGTATCGACATCGATCCAGGAATGATCGTCCCCAATCACAGGCACCCTGGCGAAGAGGTTGTCTACGTTCTTGCTGGCTCGCTTGAGTATCGCATCGAAGGCAAGCCACCCTTTACGCTCAAGGCTGGCGATGTTTTCTTCATTCCGAAGGGCGTTGTCCATAACGTGAAAAATGTTGGCCACGACAATGCGTCGGAACTCTCGACGTATGTCGTCGAAAAAGGAAAGCCACTGGTCGAACCGGTTAAGTGATCGGACATGTTTACGGCCAACTTCATGAAATGATCTTCGAGGCATTTGCGCTGCTCAGTTATGTCGAAGTTGGCGGTCCGAGCCAGGTAGCCAAGGCGTCGGCAAGTTCTCGATCCGAGCCTTCTCCTACCCAGGCCACATAGCCATCGGGTCAAATCAATACTGCGCCGGGCGCGGTGACAATGAGGGTCGGTTCGTGGACCGTGGCGTTAGGCGGCGGTGTCGGCGGGAAGCGATTGAGTGGACGCGGCTGGCCGCGGCAACTAGCGTACGAAGCGAAAGCTGAGGCCCATATTCGCCAGGGTACGTCGATAGGCCGCAGAGGAACGGTCCGCCGGAAAGTGCGCTTCTTCCATGAGATCCAGCGGTAGATCCTCAGGCTTTTGACCTTCGATGATGGCCTGGTCTTCGGCGAAGATTTTCGCATTGAAAGCGTGGATAGCTTCGGTTGATATGTCGAAACCGAAGTTCTGCGCTATCGGTACGAACAGACGCGTTCGGTGTGCCGAGACCGGGCTTGCGGCATTCAAGATGTGCAATTTGCCTTCATCTGGGAAATGCACGATCAATCGCGCGGTGAAGGGCGGATAGACGTCGAATTCGCGTAGCCACACGAAGCCTTCCGGTGCTGTGGCGGGGGAGCCGTGAGGGAAATTGGGGATGTCACTGCGGTACTCGGCGTGTACGCGACCGGTATCGTCGATCGTTGCACTGTAATCGGGTACAACTGGATTGTCCCGATGGGCAAACGTTTCGTGATGGATCCAGGCAAAGTGCGCCACGTCCACGAATCCTTCGACTTGGCGACCACAGGAACCCGCTATGTCCACAGAGGGAGGCAGAATCTGGCGAAAGCCCTCGGAGTTCCATTCCGGAAAGGGTGGGACCTCCGCTTCAGTCGCTGGCGTCAGAGTGGTCCAGACAAGGCCGTAGTGTTCCTTTACGGGAAAGATGGTCAGGTCGAAGCGCTTTGATGGCTGGAGTTCCGGGTGCGCGGGAATGCGCACGCAATGGCCGTCCGGCGCATAACGCAGACCATGGTACGGACAAACAATATCCTCGCCCTCTACCCAGCCTTTAGACAGCGGTGCACCGCGATGAGGACAAAGGTCACGCGCAACACGAATGCCTATCGGCGTGCGGTAGACCACCAACGCCACATCCAGCAAAGTCACTGCAAGCGGCTTTTCGCCC
>Ga0302316_10000278_pt1 | contig 45463 bp, 41 predicted proteins | sample III_Palsa_N3_2_FD_200456 | JGI IMG/M metagenome (GOLD analysis project Ga0302316, IMG submission 200456) | Peat permafrost microbial communities from Stordalen Mire near Abisko, Sweden - III_Palsa_N3_2 | ecosystem: Environmental > Terrestrial > Soil > Palsa > Peat permafrost | place: Sweden...
CCGAGAGGCAATTTGAGGTCGCGTAAGGACCTGTAACCCTCGACAGCAATGGTGCGGATCATGAATGCAGCATACTAGGATCGCTGCTACGGTCGCTGATCAATCAACTTCACCAAATCCAAAAACAAATCCGCCGCCACCTGCAGACTCGCCACGCTCAACTTATCCATCGTGTCCTGCTCGGTATGATGAAACGCCTCAGGATCCGTCGCCGTCCCATACTGAAAATCAATCACGTCCAACGACGGCACCCCCCGCTGCACAAACGGTAGATGATCATCCTGAATCGCCTGCGAGTCCTTAAACAAATACTTAGAGTGCCCCGTATCTTTCCCCGCCTTCGCCTCCAACTCCAGCAGCCACGCCGTCGAGTTCGACTCCTTATCGATGTTCAACTGCTTCCACCCAATCATGTCCGCCAGCACAAACGCCTTGATATGTCCCAGCGTCCCATCCCCCGACCACTTCGCCGCAATATGCCGCGTCCCATACAGCGAATCCGAATCCGTCCACTCCTTGTTAATCGACTCCTCGCCATCCGTAAACAGCAACCAAACGGAGTACCCCTGCGGCGGATGTTCCCGGTAATACTGCCCCAGTGCAATCAACAACGCAGTAGTGCAAGCCCCATCATTCGCCCCGATAAAGTGAATATCCTTGAGCCAATAGTTGGTCTCATAATGAGAAGCCAGAACAATAATCCCGTCCTTCTTCCCGGGAAACTTCACAATCAGGTTATGCATCGTCAACGGCCCAATCGGCGTCCGAGCCGTGAACTTGTCATCGACGAAATTCCCCTTCGCGACCTCCGGCTTGAACTGGTCCTTGATAAAGGCCTCAGCGGCCGCATGTCCCGGCGATCCGATATACCGTTTCGGCGCCGCATTCACATACGCCTGCGTAAGCCGCATCACCTCAGCCCCACTCACCCCATGCGTCTGCGCCTGCATCGCAGGTCCCACCGCCAGCAACACCCCCACCACCGCCCAAACCCGTACTCTCACCTAAGCCGCTCCCTGAACAACATCCTTCTTCTTCCGGTTCCGAGTAACAATCCACGCCACCCCCACCCCCACGAAATACAACACCAGCATCGGCGACGCGAACAAGCACATCCCCACCGGACTGGGATCCGGGCAGATCACCGCGGCCAGCAGAAAGATCGCCATCACGGCATACCGAAAATTCTTCAGCAGAAACTTCGCATCCACAATTCCGAACAGCGCCAAAAAGAAAATCACAATCGGCATCTCGAACGTAATGCCCAACCCAAGAATCACGGCCAGAAAGAATCCCGTGTAATCGTCGATCGTGATCATGTGCGTAAAGTTCTTGCCAAAATCCTGGATCAAAAACACCATGGCCCCAGGCAGCACATACCGATACCCAAACCAGGTCCCCGCCAGAAACAGCCCCACCGTAGCCGTCATAAACGGCCAAACATACTTCTTCTCGTTCTGATACATCCCCGGCGAAATAAACAGCCACACCTGGTAAAGAATGAACGGCGAAGCAATAATCGCGCCGCATACCAGCGAAGTCTTAATAAAGAAATTGATCGCATCGGTAGGATGCGTCATCGTCATCTTCAGCCCGATATCCACCAGCGGCTTCTGGATATACCCCACCAGCCGATTCCGGAAAATCCAAGCCACGACGAACCCAATCAGCAGATACCCGAAGATCCAGAACAGCCGCGTCCGCAGCTCTTCCAAATGCTCCATCAAGCTCATCCCCGGCAGCTCAGCCCGGTCATGCACCGCCGTCCGTGCGCGGTCTACCAGATCAGTCGCCATGGGCCGTCGTCTCCGCCGCAGTTTCATCCGCAGCCGTCTCCGCCGCCGGAATCGCATCCAGCAACCCCTTCAGCGCGCTGTTTCTTGGGCCAGACGCCGCCGCCACCGGCAACCCCGTCTTCGGCGGCATAATCTTCAACTCACCCGACACTGCAATCGGCAACGGCGTCTTCACCCCATCCACCACCTCATACTCCGCCGCAGGCTTCTCTTCTGACCCCGCCTCAACTCCGGGTGCCCCATGTCCCGCTTCTGGGACGTGGGTCTCGACCGAACCCTCGTCCACCGCCGCGGTCTCAGTAATCGCTGGAGCCACAGGCGCCGCCGCTTCCATCGCCGCAATCTGCTTATTCCGATCAGCCTGTTCGCTCAGCCGCAACTCATCTTCCATCTGCATCTTGAACTCATTGCTAGCCCGCCGAAACTCGCCCACCCATTTCCCCAACTCGCGCGCCAGCACCGGCAACCGCTTCGGCCCAAACAGCAGCAGCGCCAACACAAACAAAAAAATGCTGTCAGGAAAACTCGGCATACAGACTCAGATGATACGGCCTAGCCCTCGCAGTTGAAAGCAGCCGCCTGTTCAAGAGACGTTCCATCTCTCCCGCCGGATTGCCAAACTCTTCTTTCCGCCCGCGATCATGAAATCTTCGCCCCCCAGCGAAACCCTTCCCCCTCCCATCCGTCCTAAGCTTCAGCACTCCCACACGGTGCACCTGATCCAATGAACCACTAATCCAATGAACTACTATCAGAGGGCAAACGACTGCCCGATGGCTATGGAGAGTCCGACAATGGCGCCTGCCCCCCGCCCATCTGAGTTTCGCCGCCTCGCACCCCGCCCGAACCCTGCGCACCTCTGCGCCCTCGCCCTCCTCTCAGCCATCACCCTCCTCAACGGCTGCGGCGGCTTCTTCCAGTGCGAAGGCAAAGCCGACTGCCCCACCGCCCCCTGTGTCCCATCCTCCACGGTCACCTGCCCCGCCACCGGCACCGACTTCGCCTACGTAGCCAACCCCTCCACCTCCGCCAACACGGTCAACGGCTACAACCTCGCCAACGGTAATCTCACCACCAACGTCACCAGCGCTCCTTTCTCCTTTGGCTACCAGCCCATCGCCATGGCCATCACCCCGGCCAACACCTTCCTCTACACCGCCAACAACCCAGGAGTCTCCACCGGCTATCTCTACGGCTACTCCATCGAAACCGGCGGAGCTCTCAACATCCTCTCCAGCGGCGCACCCCTCGTCACCGAAAGCGCCGTCTCTCTCGCCGTCTCGCCTGACGGCAACTGGCTCTTCGTCCTCGACGCCAACAGCCTCATCCTCAACGAATACTCCATCAACACCTCCACCGGCGCCCTCACCTACGCAACCTTCGCCGCCATCACACCCGGCGCCGGCAGCACCGGCAACACATCCATCGACGTCGCCGTCGCGCCCAGCGGCGATTACGTTGCCGTAGCCCTCGGCACCGGAGGCCTCCAGACCTTCACCTTCGACACCACCACCGGCATCCTCACCCCCCAGAACCCCCTTGCCCCAGCGAACACCCAAACCGGCATCTACGCGGTAGCCATCGACGCCAACAACTACCTCTACGCCGCGGCCACCAACGGCCTGGCCGTCTTTTCCGCCACCACGGCCGGCGTCCCCACCGCGCTCAAGACCTACACCGCCGGAGCCGGCCCCCGCTCCGTAGCCATCAACAAGGCTTCCACCTTCGTCTACGTCGGCAATAAGACGGACGGCACCATCTCCGCCTACTCCATCGGCACCAACGCGGTCCTCACCGCCATCTCCGGCAGCCCCTTCACCGCACCCACCTCCATCGGCGCGCTAGCCATCGACAACACTGGCGACTACCTCATCGCCTCCGGCTACAACACCTCCACCGGCATCGAGCTCTTCTCCATCGGCACCACCGGAGCCCTCACCTCCTCCGGCACAGCCGGCAGCGGCGCCACCAGCTCCGTAGTCAGCGCCATCGCCACCACCCACTAATCAACCCACGATCCCTCACTCCATCCCGTTCTCCTGAAGTAGCAGGGCCTTCAACCCTTGGACCCCTCAGCCAACGGGCTTTTGTCCCTCATCGCCCTCCTTTGCATCGCGCTGCTCACACTTCTCCCACCCCGACCGTCACCCTCTAACAAGAAGCTCGGAGTAAGAAGCTAAAAGCGTCTCCGCTCATACCGCATCGCCACCGCACCCGACCCGAACTCCACCCGGCTCACCAACCGCAAGTCCACACGCTTCGATATCCCGGCGAACAACGTAGGCCCGTAGCCTGCCACCCTGGGATGCACCACGAACTCGTACTCGTCGATCAAACCCAGCTCCGCCAACGCCAGCGGAAGCGTCACGCCTCCCACCAGCAGTCCGTTACCCGACTCTCGCTTGAGTTCCTCAACGGCCGTCCCCACATCCCCGCGCACGAGTTCCGCATTCCAATCGACCCGCTCCAGCGTACTCGACACCACGTACTTCTTTGCCGCGTCGATCGTCCGCGCAAAAGGTTCCATCCACTCAGGCCTTGCCACCGCCTTCGCCGGCGGCCGCCACGCTGCCTCCATCATTTCGTACGTGACCCGGCCAAAGAGAAGAGCATCGGCCCGCTTCAGGTTTTCCGCCGCGTTACGATGTAAGTCCTCGTCCGGGATCATCTCGCGATGATCGCAGCACCCGTCCAATGTCACGTTGATGGAATACCGAAGAGGTCGCATGAAGCAAAAAATACCTCCGCTGGGGATACACCAGCAAGGTTAATCCGCTTCAGGCCAAGACCATTTACATCCCAATTCGGAACCAACCACCCCCACCGTATCCCCGCGAACACTCCCATCCCTCCCACTTCGCGCTACTCTGGATGCAGCGTCATTTCACCGCGCGCATCTGAACCCATACATCGCAGACACGTCCACAAGGCATCCCCTAACCATGCAGCAAATTCCTTCGAAGCGGATGACTCAGCGCCGCGCGCGCGTCTTGACAGCGGCGGCCCCGCGCATTTTGTTAGCGATCGCCCTCACCTGCGCGCTCTCCGGCTGCTCCCGCCTCCGTCCCCACCCCTCTGATAAATACATCTACGTCACGGCCAAGCAGACCTTCCTCCGCGACCGCGTCGCCGCTGTCTCCAATCGCACCGGCACGACCAGCAACGGCGAACAGCTCGTCGTCCTCGACCGCGCCCGCCGCTGGGTCAAGGTCCGCACCCCGAGCGGCGAAATCGGCTGGATCGAAGAACGCCTCACCGTCCCACAGGACATCGCCGACAAATTCGACGCCCTCCGCAAAGATCACGCCAAGGACCCCGTAGTAGCCACCGCTACCACCAGTGACGACGCGTACCTCCACGTCACCCCCGGCCGCCTCACCGACAAGCTCTACCTGCTCACCCAGAACGGCCCCCTCAGCCTTCTCCAGCGCGCCTCCGTAGCCAAGCCCGTCACCCCCGGCGCACAACCCGCGCAAGCCTCCGCCGACGCCAACGCCCCGCCCCCGGGCCCCATCTACGAAGACTGGTGGCTCGTCCGCGATGCGAAGGGTCAGACCGGCTGGGTCTACAGTCGCCTACTCGAGGTCAGCGCCCCTGACTCCCTCCTGCGCTACGCCGAAGGCCAGCGCATCGTCGGCGCCTACATCCTCGCCCACGTCGACGACCCCGCCTCCGGCATCCTCGACAACGGCAACACCATCTCCTCAATCCCCGAGTACGTCACCGTCCTCTCTCCCTACAAAGCCGGCCTCCCCTACGACTTCAACCAAGTCCGCGTCTTCATCTGGAACACCAAAAAGCACCGCTATGAGACCGGCTTCTCCGAACGCAACATAGTAGGCTACCTGCCCGTAAAGCTAGGCTCCAGCAAGGATCCCTACGGTAAGGGAGCAGACGCAGCCCTGATGCTCCCCACCTTCACCTACCGCGTCCTGGCCGCCGACCAGCCCATCCCCGTACCCGACCCCACCACCGGCCTCATCAAGCCCGGCCGCACCATCGCCAAGACCTACCGACTCGAAGGCAACATCTGCCGCCGCATCCTCCCCCCCAACACCCAACCCGAACCCGAAGCCCACCCCGAAGCCGAACCGGCAAAGCCCGGCTCCAAGGCCGCCAAGAAGGCCGCCCGAAAAGCCGCAAAGCCATCCCCAAAGCCTGCCAAGCGCCCCAAACATTAGCCCCCAAAAAGCCGGGTGCCCCATCTTCGCGCCCGCTTTTGGGAGCTAAGGTGGGATCGCAGGATGCGGGTGGCCCATAGGCACGCACCGGGTGCCCCATTCATACGCGCATTTTGCGGATGGGTGGGGTCTGCCGTGCCGCAAAGCCTAACCCACGGCGCTGCACTGGCCTTTGCCTTTGTCGTTCTGTCTGTCATTCCGAGCGCAGTGAGGAACCTGCTTCTCGCGCGAAGCGCGTCCGTTCTCTCCCGCCCATCACCTCGTCATCTCGACCGGAGCATCATGGCTTCATCATGATGCGCAGTGGAGAGACCCCTGTATTGGCCATTTACGGGTGCCCCATTCATATGCGCTTTTGCGGATGGGTGGGGAAGCGACGATGCGGACAAGCGCGTTCCGCCTCTCCCAAGCCCGCCGCCAAGGGTCAGGTGGGTCAAATGACCCACCTAGCTGGAAGCTACATCCGCCGGTACGCAAAAACCCACGCTCAAATCATCGATTTGCAGCCCGAAACCCACCTAAAGCACTCGATTTGCAGCCCGAAATTTACGAAAAACGGGCCAAACAACCCATTTAAGCGTAAAACCGCCGAATCGCTTCGACCACCGTCTCCAACTCCTCCATCCGCAATTCCGGATAAATCGGCAGCGCCAAAACCTCCTCAGCAGCCCTCTCACTCACCGGGAAATCCCCCTTTTTATAGCCCAGAAACTTCAAGCTCTCCTGCAAGCTAAGTACAAGAGGGTAATACACTTCCGACCCAATCGAGTGCGCCGTCAAATACTCCCGCAGAGCATCCCGCCGCGGTGCCCGAATCACATACTGGTGAAACACATGCTCCGCCCGAGGATCGGTGAAGGGAAGCACGACCCCCTCCGCCGTAGTCCTTCCCACCAACCCAGCCGCCGTAAACCGCTCATTATAAAGGAAAGCCAGCTCCAGCCGCCGCCGATTCCCAGCCTCCACCCGCCGCAGCTTGACCTCCAAAACCGCCGCCTGCAGCGTATCCAGCCGCGAATTCCAGCCCACCTCGTCGTGGTAGTACCGTCGCCGCATCCCATGCTGTCTCAACATCTTAGCCCGCTCCGCAATCACCTCGTCGCGAGTAGAAACCATCCCAGCATCCCCAAATGCCGCCAGGTTCTTAGTCGGATAAAAGCTAAACGCAGCAGCGTCCCCCAACCCCCCAGCCCGAACCCCCTCCCACGACGCCCCAAACGCCTGCGCCGCATCCTCCACCACCTTCAACCCCCGCTCCTTCGCTAGTTCCGTAAATGCCGTCATATCAGCACATTGCCCATACAGATGCACCGGCATAACCCCCACAACCTCGGCATCCAAAACCTCCTCGACCGCCCCCGCTGAAAGGTTGAAAGTCCCCTCGTCAATATCGGCCAAAACCGGCCGAGCCCCCACCCGCAAAATCGAACTCACCGTAGCAAAAAAACTGAACGGCGTAGTAACAACAGCATCACCAGCCCCTATCTTCAATGCTGCCAACGCCAACCACAGCGCATCGGTACCACTAGCACACCCAACCGCAAACGGAACCCCACAAGCCGCCGCTGCCGCCGCCTCAAACCGCGCCACTTCCGGCCCCAAAATGAACCGCTGCGACTCACAAACCACAGCAATCGCGGCCAGCACTTCTTCGCGAATTTCCGCGAATTCGCGGCTAAAATCCAGCATCGGAACAGCAAGCAGTTTCGGGCGAGTATCAGTCTCAATCATCTCTATGATCGTAATCTTCCAAGACCTTCCCCGCCCAATCCATGTTCAAACCCCTTGTCCTGAAGCATCGAAGGCGATAGGGTGAAGGGTGCACGTCTGCTTTGCTGCAAGGTTCGACCGCGAGTCTTTGGCGCGGAATGTCAAAAAATGGTTGAGTGCAATGATAAGAGGAGATCGGCCCATGGATTCCAAGCCGGCACAGAATATTCAGGATACGTTCCTGAATACGGTCCGTAAGGACAAAAGCCCCATTACCATCTACCTCGTCAGCGGTGTAAAGCTGACAGGAAAGATTCGTTCCTTTGATAAATATTCTGTTCTGCTCGAAAACAACGCGCAGGAACAGCTGATCTTCAAGCATGCAATCTCCACGGTGGTCAGCGGTCGCCCCTCCGGCTTTGGCGAGACGCGTAGCGAGACTCGTCCTGCCGCAACAACTCACGCGGAGACTCCTCAGCCAGCCACGGGAGCGGCCAATAGCTAGCCGATCCGCCGCCTCCAGGCGACCTCTGCGCGCGAGAGTTACAAGGCAACGTGCCCATTAAGCCAGCATCCAAGGCAAGAACGAATCGCGAAGCGGTGGATCGGAATCTCCTGCGCTCGCGGCAGGGAACTTCGCGCGAAAGCGCCGTTCTGGTTGCTGTCGAGTTCACCTCGGATCGCTTTCGCCCCTCGAGCGTAGCGCAGCAGGCGCGGGCAGCCGCTGCGATCTCGGAACGTGATCCGTCCTCCGTCACTCACGACGACTTGCCCGAAACTCCGCCGCCCGCAGCCGAGCCTCCGGTCGATCTGGACTTTGACGCCTCTCTAGCTGAGTTTCAGGAGCTAGCCAGGTCTGCCGGCGCAACCATCGCAGCGGTCCTGATCCAGCGTCGCGGCCGGCCGGATCCGGCCACCCTGGTAGGCGGAGGAAAACTCGATGAGATCATTGCGACGGTAGCATCCACCGGCGCGAGTCTTGTCCTTTTCGATCACGATCTGACACCGTCCCAGGCCCGCAACGTCGAAGCGCGATTGCCTTGCACGGTCATCGATCGCACCCAACTCATTCTCGACATCTTTGCCCGCCACGCTCGCACGCGCGAAGGGCAGTTGCAGGTGGAGTTGGCACAGCTTGAATATCAACTCCCCCGACTTGCAGGTCGCGGAAAGACCATGTCGCAGACCGGCGGAGGCATCGGAACCCGCGGTCCTGGTGAAACGCAACTCGAGACCGATCGCCGCAAGATCAATTCTCGGCTCGATCGCATCAAGCAGCAGTTGGAGGCCGTCAGGCGCATTCGGCGTCAGCAGCGCGGCAGGCGCGAGGCCGTCCCGGTGCCCACCGTGGCCCTGGTTGGATATACAAACGCCGGCAAATCCACCCTGTTCAACTCGCTTACCGGCGGAGAGGTCCTTGCTTCAGAGCGAATGTTCGCCACACTCGACCCCAAACTGCGTCAGTTGACCCTTCCTTCGCGACGCAAAGTGCTGCTCTCAGACACCGTTGGATTCATCCGAAACCTTCCCCACGCTCTCGTAACTAGCTTCCGCGCAACGCTTGAAGAGGTCGAACGCGCCGAGCTCCTGCTACATGTGCGCGATGCCGCCAGCCCTACGCTGGACGAACAGCGATCCCAGGTGGAGGCCGTCCTGACGGAGCTCGGCGTGATGGACAAACCCACACTGCAAGTCCTGAATAAGATTGATCTGCTGCCCGCGGGATCAGGTATTCAACCGGGCTCTCAAGGAAAGGGGACGATCGCCGTTTCGGCTCTCACGGGCGACGGCCTGGAAGATCTGCTACATGCCATCGACGCTGCATTGACAGCCGATCCGCTCGAATCTGTGGAATTTCGCATTCCGCAGGCTGAAGGTCGAATCCTCGCCGCGCTGGAGCGCGGAGCGACCATCACAAGACAACGATTCGAGGGGAATCTGGTCTACCTTCACGCCATTGGACCGAGTTCTCTATTGGAGCGATACAAGCGTTACCAGCACCGCCACGTGAAGCCACTAGAAGCGGTTCATGATTAACCCCGTAAACAAGTACAGGCCGCCTGATCGGGAGCGGAGGTGGTGTCCCGTTTCACGCGGCCTGCATGACCCGGAATGGGTCTCAGGGTGGTAAGAACATCTTACGCTCGACACGCAAAATGCAAGAAGAAATTATTGAGAAATCGAGCGAGAAAAGCGATTACCGTGCCTACCGGGAGAATCTTCCAGAATTGCTTCCATAACGCGTTCATTCTTTGACTTCCAACTCCCAGCTTTGCTACAAATGAAGGGAGCGAATTGAAAAAATAGGAATGCTTGAGCGGTGCTCGGCAGTAGACAACAGGGCTTGGTTTGCTCCTGGAAGCAACGAGCCTTTACCCCCTCCTGAAGAACCCTAGAATCTCATGGAAATTTTGCATCAACTTGGTGGTCTAGTGCTCGGCTCTGTGCCGACGATGGTCTTTTTTCTGCTGCTGGTAGCAGCGTACGGACCCTTGGTACGCAAGCCTCTCGACAAGACTCTGGCCGAGCGTCGCGCGCGAACCACGGGCGCCGTCGAAAGAGCTCGCACCGCGATTTCCGCGGCTGAGGCCGAGGCCACGGTCTATGAGGAAAAGTTGCGTGCTGCGCGCAGCGAAATGATGGCTGCACGCGAGCGCAAGGTACAGCAGTGGCAGGCGGAGCGAGATCAAGCCGTGAAGAGCGCCCGTGAGGCCGCTCAGACTCGTGTAAATGCAGCGCGGCAGGAGATTGAGGGAATGTCCGCCGGAGCCCGCAAGCAGATTGAAGAGTCGACCGCGCAGCTCAGCGAGCAGATCTTGCGTGCCGTGCTTCCAGCTGGAACCAAGCTCTCGGAGGCGCGCCAATCATGATCTCTCGTCTCTTCACTGCTTCGTTGCGCCGGGTGTTGATCGTTACGCCGGGCCTGTTCTTTGTCCTGTCCATCGCTCAACCCATCTACGCGCAAAGCGCTGCACCAGCTCCGTCGAATCCCGCGAGCGGGCACCAGACAGTCCTGAGCGAGACAGACCAGTACCGGATGTCCGCGCCAGTGGTGAAGATCGGCGCGCTGTTGGGTATGAAGCCAGAGACGGCTGCGAATGTCTTCACAATCTTCAACATTGTTATTTTGTTTGGCGGCATTGGATATGGGTTGTTGAAGGTCCTTCCCAAAACCTTCCGCAATCGCAGCACGGCAATCCAGAAGCATCTGGTGGACGCCCGCACCGCGACCGAAGAAGCCACGGCCAGACTGAGTTCGGTGGAAGATCGGCTCGCCAAACTGGACGATCAAATTGCCGCGATGCGCGCTCAGGCCGAGGCGGATTCCGCGCGAGATGAAGAGCGGATCCTGGCCAGCGTGGAAGACGAGAAAAACAAGATCCTTGCCGCTGCAGAAGCCGAGATTCAGAGCGCAACAACCCTCGCGCGCCGCGACATTCAGAAGTATGCCGCAGAACTGGCAATCGAGCAGGCTGCCCGCAAACTTGTCGTCACCGCGGAGACGGATCGTTTACTGGTGGAAAGTTTTGCTCACAAGCTTGGCGAAGGGAGCAACAACTAATGGCTGCTGTTGATCTTCGTTATGCGCGTGCCCTGGCTGCTGTCATCTCCGACCAAAAACTGAATGTGGTCGCCACGCAAGGGCAGTTAAATGACTTTGTCGACACGCTGGAAGCCAGCGCGGAGCTCCGCGAAGTCCTCGAAAACCCGTCGATCCCGGAGCCGCAGAAGCTCAAGGTGCTCGATGCCATCGCTGCAAAATCCGGCATGAGCAAGACGGTGCGGAATTTCATCGCGGTCATTGCCCATCATCAACGTCTGCACGAGCTGCGCAGCATGGTAGCGGCTTATGCCACGATTGCGGACGAAAACGCCAGCGTCGCCGAGGCTGAAATTGTCAGCGCCCTGCCGCTGGATGAGAAGAACCGCAAGCTCCTTGAGGAAAAGATCTCGACCATGACCGGCCAGCAGCACGTTCATGCCACCTACAGCGAAGACGCAACCTTGCTGGGCGGAGCCGTCGTCACCATAGGATCGACTGTTTACGATGGGTCGATTCGCGCGCAACTACAGCAACTCAAAGCTCGGCTGATTGCGGCCGGAGCGTAGACGCATACGCAACAAGATTTGAAGGATTCGAAGGAAAAGGAACACCATGGCAAAGATTCAGGCAAACGAGATCACCGAACTGCTTCGCCAGCAGATTGAGAACTACGAACAGCGCATCCAGGTGGATGAGATTGGAACGATCATCTCGCTGGGTGACGGTATCGCGCGCATTCATGGGCTCGACAAGGTTATGGCTGGCGAACTGATTGACTTCCCGCACGGCATCTCCGGCCTCGCCATGAACCTCGACGAAGACCAGGTTGGCTCGGTAATTCTCGGCGACTACAGCGAGCTCAAAGAGGGCGATCAGGTTAAGCGCACCGGCAAGATCATGTCCGTGCCAGTAGGCGATGCGTTGATTGGTCGCGTAGTGAATGCGCTCGGCCAGCCTATCGATGACAAGGGACCGATCAACACGAATACCTTCCTCCCCGTTGAGCGGCTCGCTCCCGGTGTGATCTCGCGTCAGTCCGTCACCGAGCCCATGAACACCGGCATCAAGGCCATCGACACGATGATTCCGATCGGCCGCGGACAGCGCGAGTTGCTCATCGGTGACCGCCAGACCGGTAAGACCGCTGTGGCGCTCGACACCATCATCAACTCCGCCAAGAACGACCTGATCTGCATCTACTGCGCCATCGGCCAGAAGCGTTCGTCGGTTGCCAGCGTCGTACAGACGCTAGAAGAGTATGGGGCGATGGCGTACACCATAGTCGTCGCTGCAACGGCCTCTGAGCCTGCGCCCATGCAGTACCTCGCTCCGTTCGCGGCCACCGCGATGGGCGAGTACTTCCGCGACAATGGCAAGCACGCGCTAATCATCTACGACGATCTTTCCAAGCACGCTGCCAGCTATCGCGAGATCTCGCTGCTGTTGCGCCGTCCGCCAGGCCGCGAAGCGTATCCCGGAGACGTGTTCTACCTCCACTCGCGTCTGCTCGAGCGCTCGGCCAAGATGTCCAAGGAGCTGGGCGGCGGTTCGCTGACCGCTCTGCCGATCATCGAGACGCAGGCCGGCGACGTTTCGGCTTACATTCCGACCAACGTCATCTCGATCACCGACGGACAGATCTTCTTCGAGACCGACCTGTTCAACTCCGGCGTTCGCCCAGCCGTCAACGTAGGCCTCTCGGTTTCGCGCGTCGGATTCGCAGCCGCGATCAAGGCCACCAAGCAGGTGGGTTCGACGCTCAAGCTCGACCTCGCGCAGTATCGCGAACTCGCGGCCTTCGCGCAGTTTGGCTCGGACCTCGATAAGGTGACGCAGAATCAGCTCAACCGAGGCGCCCGCTTGACCGAGCTCCTCAAGCAGCCGCAGTTTGCTCCGCTTACCGCGGCACAGCAGGTGGCAATTCTGTTCGCCGGAACGCAGGGCTTGCTCGATGACGTCGAGGTTTCTGATCTCCGCGCCTTCGAAGATGGCTACTATCCGTTCCTCGACTCCGCGCATCCGGATATTCTCGCGGACATCACCAAGAAGAAGGCGTTGGACGACGATCTGCGCAAGCGCATGACCGATGCCATCAACGAGTACAAGCAGGACTTCCTCGCCGCCCGCAAGGAAGCTAAGACCACGGTAACCGCGTAACAGCGCAGCATAAGGACGAATGGCAAACGTACTCGATCTACGGCGACGCATCCGCAGTGTGAAGAACACGCGGCAGATCACCAAGGCCATGAAGATGGTCTCGGCTGCAAAGCTGCGTCGCGCGCAGGAACACGCACTCCAGGCGAGACCCTATGCACAGATGCTCGCCAATGTGCTGCAGTCGCTGGTGCGGCGTACCGACCTCTACAACGAACAGACTGGCGAGATCATGCATCCGCTGCTGGTGGAGCGCGAGGAGAAGAACGTTCTCATCCTCGTGATCGCCGGCGACAAAGGCTTCGCTGGCGGCTTCAACTCCAACATCGGCAAGGCGGCGCAGCGGTTCATCGACGAGCGGCGCGCGATGGGCCAGAACATCGATCTCGAGCCCATCGGCAAGAAGGCGATTGGCCTGTTCAAGAAGCGCTTCCCGATGGCCATCTATGAGCACAAGGAAGAGCTGTACGACAACGATCTTTCCAAGCACATCGAAGATATCCGGCACCGTGCAGCTCCAATCGAAGTCGCTTCCGAACACCCCACGCTGTTGTTGAAGGCGAGCTTCTCGGAAGTGACGGCGGTCGCGAACTCCATTATCACGCGCTACGAACGGGCAGAGATTGACTCCGTCTATATCGTCTTCAACGAGTTCAAGTCCGTGATCTCGCAGCGCGTTGTTGTCGAGAAGTTGCTGCCCATCCGCAAGCTTGGATCCCAGCAGGTCACGGTCCTCGAAGAGATGACCGAGGAGCAAAAAGAAGCCGCGGGTAAGGCTGCCCAGGAATCAGGCGTTTCGATCAACGAGCCGGAAGAGTCCGCCTACGAGCAGGAGGCCAAGAAGTTTGGCACTGCTGACGTCGACTACCTCTTCGACCAATCACCCGAGCGGCTGTTTCGTCACCTCATGCCGCGATACATCACCACGCAAATCTTCCACGCGCTGTTGGAGTCGATTGCGGCGGAACATGCAGCGCGCATGACCGCGACCGACGCAGCTACCAAGAATGCAGGAGAGCTGATCGACAAGCTCTCGCTCACCATGAACCGCTTGCGTCAAGCAGCAATCACCAAAGAGATTATTGAAATCGTTAGCGGAGCGGCTGCACTGTAAGCGCAAACGCGACCGTACGAAAGAGACTTATGGCAGACACACAAAACATCGATAAAAAACCAAACCAGAACATTGGGAAGGTCGTCAGCATCAGCGGCCCGGCCGTTGACATTCAATTCGAAGAGGCGCACATGCCTCCGATCTTCCAGGCGTTGCGGATCGTCAGCGAGGGCTTCGACGTGCCCACGCCGATGGACGTCGTCGTGGAGGTGCAGCAGCATCTCGGCGAAGGTCGCGTTCGTTGCATCGCCATGGTCGCGACCGAGGGTTTGGTGCGCGGCATGAAGGCCATCGACACTGGCGGGATGATCTCGGTGCCTGTTGGCCGCGAGACGCTTGGCCGCGTGCTCAACGTTCTCGGCGAGCCGGTGGACGAGCTCGGTCCTGTGAACGCGAAGCTGCGCATGCCGATTCATCGCCAGGCTCCGGCTTTCGATGAGCAGGCGACCTCGGAAGAGATGTTCGAGACCGGCATCAAGGTCGTTGACCTGATCCTGCCCTTCTTGAAGGGTGGCAAGATTGGTCTGTTCGGCGGCGCTGGTGTGGGCAAGACCGTCGTGATTCAGGAGCTGATCAACAACGTGGCCCAGCAGCATGGTGGGTTCTCTGTGTTCGCTGGCGTCGGCGAGCGTACCCGCGAGGGCAACGATCTTTGGCACGAGTTCCAGGAGTCGGGCGTTATCGACGTCCACGACTTCAACAAGAGCAAGGCCGCGCTGATCTATGGCCAGATGACCGAGCCGCCGGGGGCGCGTTTGCGCGTGGCGCTGACTGGCCTGACCGTCGCGGAATACTTCCGTGACGAAGAGGGTGCGGACACGCTGCTGTTCATCGACAACATCTTCCGCTTCACGCAGGCGGGTTCCGAGGTCTCGACGCTGCTTGGGCGTATGCCTTCGGCCGTTGGCTACCAGCCGAACCTTGCCACCGAAATGGGTGAGCTGCAGGAGCGAATCACCTCAACCAAGAAGGGCTCGATCACTTCGGTGCAGGCTGTGTACGTGCCTGCCGATGACATCACCGATCCCGCGCCGGCGACCACCTTCGCTCACCTGGATGCGACGATGCTTCTGTCGCGTCCGCTGTCGGAGCTGGGCATCTATCCGGCTGTCGATCCGCTGACGTCGACCTCGCGCATCCTGTCCGCCCGCATCGTTGGTCAGGAGCACTACGACGTTGCGCAGGGCGTGAAGAAGATCCTGCAGCGCTACAAGGATTTGCAGGACATCATCGCGATCCTGGGTATCGATGAGCTCTCGGAAGAGGACAAGCTCACCGTGTCGCGCGCGCGCAAGGTGCAGCGCTTCCTCTCGCAGCCGTTCCATGTTGCCGAGATCTTTACCGGCATTCCTGGAGCGTATGTGAAGGTCGAAGACACGGTGCGCAGCTTCAAGGAGATCATCGAAGGCAAGCACGATGATATTCCGGAGCAGGCGTTCTATCTCAAGGGCGGCATCGAGGATGTACTCGCGGCAGCCGAGAAGCTGAAGGCAACGGCGTAAACCTATGGCTGAGGCTGGAAACAATTCGGGGCTGCTGACGGTACGGCTGGTAACGCCGGACCGGGTGCTGCTGGATGCGACGGCGACGGCGGTCGAACTGCCGTCGATGTCGGGCTATCTGGAGACGCTGTACGGCGCGGCGCCGCTGCTGGCGGAGCTGGGTGCGGGCGAGGTGCGCTTGCACGGCGGCTCGGCTGGCGAGCAGACCTTCTTCGTGGCCTGGGGCTTTGCCGAGGTGCTGCCGGAGCGGGTCACCATCCTGGCAGAGACAGCGCTGCATCCCGATGAGATTGATCCCGCCGAGGCGCAGGCTGAGCTGGTTCACGGACAGGAACTTTGGGATCAGGCTGGCGACGATCAGGCCAAGTATGACGAGGCCAATGCCGTGACGCGCGTTGCCGAAGAGAAGATCGCCAGCGCGCAGGGCAAGCACTGAGTCGCTGAGAATTTGGTGCAGCAGAAAGCCTCGCGCGAGCGGGTTTTTTTGTTGTGGGCAACGGGCGAGCGTTGGAGGCACCCCCCACCCCCCCTCCCCCATACTTTGCCCCCAAAGTAGTCTCTGCAAACGGGTTAGGTGGCAAAGTATGACTTGGGTACGCTTGGAAATGGCTCCTAAAGTAGGCCAACCAGAGCCTTTAAGGGCAAAAGTACCCCAACGAAAGACTTTAGCTCGCATTCGGACGAAAGTTCCGCATTTGGGAACGCGATGGTGTGCACGCGACTGCTGATTAGGGATGGATTGGAAGAGGGGCTACTTCAATTGTAGCTAGTTGGAGGGAGTAACTATGCCAAGTTTGGAAAAGATTTATCGCCAGTGTTCATGAGGGTTTTGTCGATATTGGGCGGTCTCGGGGGCTTGACAGGTTTTGCCACCCACCCTGCGCAGAGCGCTTCCTGAACGATTCGATTATGCTTCAGTGGGTCTTCATTCCGATCGCGCTCGGAAGCGAGACGGTGGAACGGTGCGGCCGCGCCCGCGGGAGGCAAGACGGAAGATGAGGCCGACAAAGCAGTGGGTGGTGGTGCTGATCTGTGTGGCATGGAGCGGGGGATGGGCGCAGTCGCGGCAAGTGGTGTGCGATCGGGGCACTGGGCACTTCGAGGCGAGTTTTCCGACTGGCGTGACGCTGCGCGTAGGTGCGGTCAGGAGCGGAGGATTTGCCACTCGGGCCTGCGAAGCGGTGCTGCGCTGGGGCGACGAGAGGGCCGTGGTGGTGGAGACGGCGGCGCAGGTGGACATCGATGTGCTTGGAGCCGACCTGGGATTGGGCGTGCCGGTGGCTGCCTTTGTGGTGCGGCCAGCGCAGGATGACAGGAACGCGCGCTATGAGATCTGGTCGATGGAGAGGAAGCCGCGGCACCTGCTGACGCTGACGGGCGGAGAGTCGTATCGGGCGGTCGATGCGGAGTTCAATGGGCAGGTGGCGATCTGGGCGACGGATGCGGCCGCGGTGGAGGGTTTTGACGGATTGGGCCACGCAGACTTCGCGTCTCCTCCGGTGGTGGCGCTGCGGTTTGAGCACGGACGGCTGCTCGATGTGAGCGCGTGGTATCGCGCGCTGTATGACCATCAGATTGCAGCGCTGCGCGACGGCGTGACGGCGGAGGAGTTGGCGGAGTTTCGAAGCAGCGACGGGCAGCTCAACTCCGGCTCGGTTCGGGCTGAGGACGAGGTTCGGCTGCGGAAGACAAAGGCGACGGTGCTGGAAATCGTGTGGGCTTACCTATACAGCGGCAGGCAGGAACGGGCGTGGGCAGAGTTGGAGAGTGCGTGGCCGGCTGGTGACGTGGCGCGAGTGAAGGCAGCGATGATGGCGGCACGTGCGCGCGGAATCGAGACACAGGTGGCGAAGGTGGCTTCGGCTACGTTGCCGCCGAAGTGGATGGAGAGGCCGCCGGTGTACGAGTATTTGAAGTCAGATCCGTCCCAGCAGAACGGTGGCCGGCTGATGTATGGCGCTCCTGGAGTAAGCGGGAGCGAGGGTCCGGTGCTCGTAAAGGATGAGCAATCGACGGGGCTTTATGCCGCGGATAAGGAGCCGAAGGCAATTCTGATGTGGAGGCCGCCGCCGACAATATCGGAGCAGTCGTTAGCACAGGGAGTGGAGACCGTTCTGCTAACGATTGATGCTGCCGGCAAGGTGGAAGCGACGAAGATGCTGGCGCCAGGAAGCGATCCGGAGTTGGTGCAAGCGGCAAAGGACTGGAAGTTTATCCCTGCGTCGGTAGATGGCAGACCGGTGGCGTATCAGCTGAAGATGGATGTGCGGTTGCTTCGGTAATTTGCCGAGTCCTGCGCGGACGGCGAGGGGCTTCGCGTGGCGAGTTAGGCTTTGGGAGCGGACCCAGTGAGTGGGTGCGGTGATCGGATTGAGGGTCGCGCTATGTTGCAAATTGATTCCTGCTCCTCCAGACTAGGGAGAGCAGGTTGTTGCCCGCCTTCGTGGTGGACGGGCGGTTCGAGGCCCGTTGGGGGCGTCGACCTTCTATAATCAGCAACGGCTTAGGCAATGATCAAGAAGGCCTTAAGCCATGTCCCCGTCGTCTAGTGGCCCAGGACGACACCACACTCATGGTGTAAACACGTGGTTCGAATCCCGTCGGGGACGCCAACGTCTGCTGCCTGATGCGCTTGAGCGATGCTCGCGCGTCGGGGGTGCTTGGTAGCAGAAGCAATTTTCCGAGGGGACAGACCGAAAGAAAACAATAGCCGAGGGCTAGTGGGCGCTGGGTTTCACAGGCGCGGTGGATTCGCGGACGATCAGTGCTGGCTTGACGGGGATGCTGCCGGCGTATTGTGCTGCGGGGTTGGCGATGCGGTCCAGCAGGATGCTGGCGGCGAGCTTGCCCATGTGCTTGAGCGGCTGGCGGATGGTGGTGAGGCTGGGCACATGGAATTCGGCAGAAACGATGTCGTCGAAGCCGATGACGGAGACGTCGTTGGGGACGCGCATGCCGGCCTCATGCAGGACGCGCATGGCGCCGATGGCGGCGGTGTCGTTGAAGCAGATGAGGGCGGTGAAGTCGCGGGTGGCGGACAGCAGGCGCTGGGTGGGCTCATAGCCGATCTGCGGTGTCCAGCCGCCGACGGTGAGCTGCACGGTGCGCTCTGGGGTAGGCTCGACGCCGAACTCGCGGGCGACCTGCATCATGGCCTCCCAGCGGAAGTCAGTGTCCATGACGGAGCGGTGGCCTTTCATGAAGGCGATCTTGCGGTGGCCGAGGTCGTAGAGGTGGCGGATGGCCAGGCGAGCGGCCGCGCGGTGGTCGATGAAGACGTTGGTGACGCCCTCCTTCTCCTTGTGGCCGGAGATGGTGACGACGGGCAGGGGAGTGTCGAAGTCGGCGTTGGTGTTGAGCAAGAGAAGGCCCTCAGCGCCGCGGTTCATCAGCAACTCCGAGTACTCCTTGACCAGCTTGTGCTTGCCGTAGTGGCAGGCAGTGAAGTAGAGGAAGTGCTTCTGCAGGAGATAGCGCTCGACGCCTTCCATGACGACGGTGAAGTAGCCTTCACTGTGTTCGGGGACGATGACGCCGACCGAATCGCTGCCGGTTTTATGGAGATTCAGAGCGAAGTAGCTTGGCCGGTAGTTAAACTTGCGTGCCGCTTCATGTACGCGGCGACGGGTCTCAGCGGTCAGGTTCTTGGCCAGGGGAGCATCGTTGAGAACGAAGGAGACCGTGGTCTGCGAGACGCCGAGATAGGTGGCGAGGTCCTTGAGGCTGGTGCGTTTTTTAGGAGGCTGGGAAGGCTCAGACGAGCTGGGCGGTTTCGTTCTCATGCGTGGCTCCGCGAACACGTTGGGAGCCGCGACTTTTTCGATCTGGAAATGTCCATCACGATCGATTTGAGTATACAAGGATGATCGGTTTGCGCAGTCAGTCAATCGATTGACCTGGTATCGGCGCGTATACGTGGACGGGCGCGGGAAGGCTCTGCGCAGGTTGGGAGAGTTTAGCGGAGGGTGCCGGGAAGGCTGCCGCCCATGAGGCGCTCGACTTCGGGTAGGGTGGCCATGGAGGCGTCGCCCGGGGTGGTCATGGCGAGGGCGCCGTGGGCGATGCCGCAGTTGAGCGACCAGGCGAGATCCTTGCCGGTGACGAGGCCATAGATCAAGCCAGCCGCGAAGGAGTCGCCGCCGCCGACGCGGTCGAGGATGTCGAGGTCGTCGAAGGCGAGGCCGGCGATGGCGTTGTGGTTGGCGAAAGCAAAGGCGCTCCAGCTGTTGCGATTCGCAGTGTGGGGGCGGCGAATGGTGGTGGCGAGGATCTTGAGGTTCGGGTACTCGGCGGCAACGCGCTCGGCCATGGGCGCGAAGGTGTCGAGCGTGTGCCAGGCCGGACGGTGGGCATCCTCGCCGAGCGCTGCGGCGACGTCGCCTTCGTGCCCGAAGAATACGTCGACATGGGGAAGAATGGTGCGGTTGACCTCGACGGAGCGTTCACGGCCTCCGCGAGACTTCCATAGCGAGGCGCGATAGTTGCCGTCGTAGCTGACGAGCGTGCCGTGGCGGCGGGCCGCGGCGATGGCCTCGCGCACGACTTCGGTCGCGTCTTCCGAGAGCGCGGTCATGATGCCGCCGGTGTGGAAGACGCGCACGCCTTCCGTGCCGAAGAGTGCGTCCCAGTCGATGTTGCCGGGTTTGAGTTGCGAGATGGCGGTGTGGCCGCGATCCATCATGCCGAGGCCCGCACGGACGCCGAAGCCGCGCTCGAGGAAGTAGATGCCGTTGCGTGCGTCGCGGCCCACGCCGTCGAAGGGCTGCCAATGGATGTGCGAGGTGTCGACGCCGCCTTGCAGGATGAGATCTTCGACCAGTCGGCCGACCGGGTTGTCGACCAGCGCGGTGGCAATGGAGGTGCGCAGTCTGAAGCAGCGGCGCAGGCCGCGGGCGACGTTGTACTCGCCTCCACCTTCCCAGACGCGGAAATTGCGTGCGCCGACGATGCGGCCTTCGCCGGGATCGAAGCGCAGCATCACTTCGCCGAGGGAGACGAGGTCCCAGCGGCATGTGGAGGCCGGTCGGAGAGTGAGGGCGTTCGGTGCGGGCACCTGGTTGAGTGCTTCGTTCATGGCTATTTGCTATCTCCTAAGGGGCTGCCGTTAAGGTGTCCCGCGGCCGGTTAGCTGGCGGATCAGGTCGACCTCATGCTGACGGTAGGGCGTGTCGTCCTGGCGAAAGACCTCGTGGAACCAGACGGTGGGTTGGGAAAGGACGTAGGGTTTCTGCCACGAATCCCACGGATAGTAGGTTTGGGTTTTGCCCGCGACGAAGCCCCAGTTGATCGCGGCTACGTGATACTGCTTTGCGATGGGCAGGTCGTTGTCGAAGGTGCTGCCTGCGCCACGCGCCATGTACTCGGTGCAGATGAGGGGCCGGCCGAGGGGCTGGAGTTCCTTGATGCGGGCTTCGAATTCTTCTGGCCAGCCGTAATTGTGGAAGCTGATGACGTCGGACTCGGCTAGCTGAATTTTGGTGGTGGCGCTTTCGCGGTCGGGGTGCGACCAGTCGCCTACCCAGACGCCGCTGGTGAGAGGCTGGGTTGGGTGCTCGGCGCGTGCCCAGGCGAAGGCGAGGGGGAGAAGGTGATCTACGCGCTCGGTCTTGTGTGGCTGTGGGCCATATTGCTCGGCGGGATTGTCGGGCTCGTTCCACACGTCCCACGCCAGAATGCGGGGATCGTTGGCGAAGGCGCCGACGACGCCCTTCACGTAAGCCTCTAGCTTGGGCTCGGCGGCGGGGTCGGTGAGCTCTTCCATGCCGGGACTCTGTACCCAGCCGGAGTTATGCACGCCGGGGATGGGGGGATGCTGTGGGCCGAGCTTCGGGTTGGGATCCCAGCAGGAATCGAACAGCACCAGGATTGGCTTGATGCCATGATGCGAGGCGATCGTGAGGAAGGCGTCGAGGCGCTGCTTGAATCCTTCGGGATCCTGCTGCCAGAGCTGGTCCTGCAGGAAGACGCGCATGGTGTTCATGCCGATGCCCTGCGCCATGCCGAGCTCTTTGTCGTTCAACTGCGGGTTCCAGGTCGCGGCCTGGAACATTTCGAGCTGATTGATGGCGTCGGAGGGCACGTAGTTTGCGCCCACCAGCCACGGTTGCTGCGCGTACCAGGCGGTTGCCTTTTCGGTCGACCAGCGCGCCGGGTGTTGGGCGATACCGCTGGTTGCGGTGGCGATGATCGCCAGCAACGCGCAAAGAAATCTTGCTCCTGACTTCATGTTTCCCTCACAGATTGGTCCACGTAAGTGCAACGAATTTATAGTAGCCGAATGAGCGGGGGCTTGGGTCATCCAATGCCCAATCGGCGGCCCGATATTCGTGCGGCAGCCGAACTATGTATGCTCTGCGAGCAAGGCTAACCCTCGAACGTGTCGTTCACTGGTGCGAGAGGATCGGCTATGATGGGGCATTCAAAGGCCGCGCGAGACTGCGAGGTAATAGGAGCTGAATTCGTTGGAGACCCCTATGAATGATCGATCGACCAGCACCTTCGATCTGTCCGGGCGATGTGCCGTGGTGGTGGGTGCAACGTCGGGCCTGGGGCGCGAGATTGCGCTGGGTCTGGCTCGCGCCGGAGCGAACGTGGTCGCGAGCTCACGACGCAGCGAGCAGGTGGAAGAGGTCGCTGCGGCCATTGAAGCGGAGGGTCGGCGCACGCTGCGTTTGTGCTCGGACGTATTGCGGCGGGACAGCCTGGAGGTGCTGCATGCGGGCGTTCTACAGGAGTTTGGAAGCGTGGAGATCCTGGTAAACGCCGCTGGCATTACATCGCGCCTGCCGACAATCGATTGCCCGGAAGAGACCTGGCAGCGCATCTTCGATACGAATCTTACGGGGACGCTGCGAGCCTGCCAGATCTTTGGACGAACGATGCTGGAGCAGGGGCGCGGCAGCATCATCAATATCGCGTCACTCTCAAGCTTCGTCGCGTTCCACGAAGTGGCCGCGTACGGCGCGAGCAAGGCCGGCGTGGCCGCACTGACGCGCTCGCTGGCGGTCGAGTTTGCGTCGAAAAATGTGCGCGTGAATGGGATCGCGCCAGGAATCTTTCCCACCGACCTCAATCGCGAGCTGCTGTTCACGACGGAGCGCGGCCGCGAGGAGATTCTTCGCACGCCGATGGCGCGCTTCGGACGTCTGGAGGAAGTGGCGGGCGCCGCGGTGTTTCTTGCGTCCGATGCAGCGTCGTTTGTGACCGGCGAGATTCTTACGGTGGATGGCGGGTATCTTGCAAGCGGCGTGAATCAGTAACTGCTGAGGGAATTTTCGGGCACTAGAATAGGGCAAAATCTCAATCAAGAGGTTGGCGTGGCCAAGCAGGGCAGGGAATTCAGCGGGATGCGGCGTGTCGATCTGGCCTACGCGCAGGTAGCGTCCAGCGAGGTGGCGCGCGACATGAACCGCGATATCGTGCTGGAGTTGATCCGCGCCAAACAGCCGGTGTCGCGCGCAGATCTGGCGCGGCTGTCGGGGCTGCAGCGAAGCACGGTGTCTGAGATTGTGGAGGACCTGATGCGCGAGGATTGGGTGCGCGAAGGGTCCATTGCTCGACGCCCACGCGGACGGCGACCCACGATGCTGGGGCTCAACGAAGACCTCGTGATCCTGGCCGTGGATGTGCATCCCCGGCAGGCGATTGTGGCGGTCGTCGATCTGAATGGCCATTTCCTTTCGCGCGATGTGGTGACGATCGCGTCGAATCCCGAGCGCGCAATCCAGCAGATGGTTGACTCGATGCGGAAGCTGCGCGAGAAGCATTCTGGCAAGTCGTTTGAGGGGATCGGCATCAGCCTTCCGGGCAGAGTGGACGCGGAGACGCAGCGCCTGGTCTTTGCGCCGAATATGGCGCCGAACTTGAAGTGGTCGAGCGTCGACATACGCGGCACCGTGGAAAAAACGATGGGCCTGAAGGTCGAGATAGACAACGCAGCGAATGCGTGGCTGCTCTCGGAGATGTGGTTTGGAAAGATGGACGGTGTGCGCCACGCCGTGCTGGTGACGATCGCGGAGGGCGTTGGCACGGGCATCCTGGCCAACGGGCAACCGGTTTATGGCAAGAACGGCATGGCGGGCGAGTTTGGACATATCGTGATGGATCCGCAAGGGCCGCAATGTGCCTGTGGCGCGCGGGGTTGCTGGGAGACGTTCGCTTCCTCCAATGCTGCGCTGCGTTATTTTGCAGAACGCAAACCGAGGAACGCGGAGATCGGGATTACCGAACTGCATGCGCTGGCTGAGGAGGGCGACAAGGATGCCGTGGCGGCGTTGACCGAGCAGGCGAAACACATTGGGCGAGGCTTGCGTATGGTGACGGCATCGCTCTCGCCTGAGGTCATCTTTATCGCGGGCGACATCACGCAGGCCTGGAGAGTGGTTGGACCCGTGATCGAGGCGGAGATGAAAGCAACGCTGTTGGCCGGCTCGACGCCTCGCCTGATGCCGTCAGAAGAGGGAGGCCTGGCGAGGCTGCGCGGCGCGTCGGCACTGGTACTGCAGCGGCACTCCGGCAAGCGGCACTCCCGGGATGTGCCTGCACGCGGAAAACCGGCAAGACCCGCGATTAGGAAGAAGAATACGAGATGAGTGCCGGGCGCTTACAGCCAATCGTTGTATGCCTTCGATATACTTTATTGCATTCCGCCGGAGTTCGAACAAAATGTCCTTTGTAGTTTCCAGATCTGACGACCAGCAATTCACCTCGCGTCCCGCAGAGTCGAACATTCGCTGGTTTGTGTGCCTGCTACTGTTTCTGGCGACGACGATCAACTACATGGACAGGTCGGTCCTCTCGCTGATCGAGCCGCTGCTTCACTTGCCGTTCATGGGCTGGGTTCCAGGCGTGAGCGCCGCGTATCAGTCGGGGTATCACCTGAACTACGGGCACATCGTGGAGTGCTTCCAGATTGCGTACGCGGTGGGATTCCTGTTGGCGGCGCCGTTCATCGATCGGCTGGGCACAAAGATCGGCTACGCGGTGGCGATCGGAGTCTGGGCGGTGTCCTCGATCAGCCATTCGCTGGTGCATTCGGTGCTTGGATTCTGCATCGCGCGCGCGTGTCTGGGGCTGGGCGAGTCGGGTAATTTTCCGGCGGCCATCAAGGCGACCAGCGAATGGTTTGCCAGCGAAGACCGCGCACTGGCTATCGGCTTATTTAATTCCGGCGCGAATGCAGCGTTCTTTATTGCGCCGGCGATCGTGCCTCTCGTGACGCTGCACTTCGGCGGATGGCGCGCCGCGTTTCTATGTACTGGCGGCATGGGGCTTTGCTGGCTGGTGCTGTGGCTGGCGTTTCCGTATAACCGGCTGCGTCGCGGCTTGACCACGACCCAGGCGGATCTTCGGCGCGTCGTGCCAAACGTTACAGGCAAGAAGCTCTATGGGATTCTCCTGCGCAATCGCGGGCTCTATGCGTTCTCCATTGCAAAAGGGCTTACTGACCCAGTGTGGTGGTTCTATCTTTTCTACCTGCCGATGTATTTGAACGACAACTATGGACTCAGTTTGAAGCAGGCTTACTGGCCTATCGTGGTGGTGTATGCGGTGTCGTCGGTGGGCTCGTTTTTAGGCGGAGGGTTGTCGGGGCTGCGCATGAAGCGCGGCCATACCGTGAACAGCGGACGCAAGTTTGCGATGCTGGTCACGTCGCTGTGCGTGCTGCCGTTGATGCTGGTTCCACACATGCACGCGCTGTTCCCGCATAATGCATGGCCGGCGATCGCGCTGTTTGCGCTGGCCGCCGCAGCCCACCAGGGTTGGTCGGCGACGTTGTTCGCGACGCCTACGGATATGTTTCCGTCGACCTCGGTATCGACGGTGGTGGGTATCGGCGGAGCGGTCGGATCGCTTGGCGGAGCACTCTTCACCGTGCTGGTCTCGCACATGCTCTCGCTGCATCCGCTGGTTATCTTTGCACTGGCGAGCAGCGCCTATGTTGTCTCGCTGTTGATCTTCCAGCTGCTGGTTCCGAGGATTGGCGTGTCTCCCAAGGGTGACGGTGGGGTTGATCTGTGGGCGGAGACGAACGGATAACGGTCAACGCGAAGATAACGGCGCGCCACGCAACGTCAATCGGCATCCAACGGAGTGAGTGAATCTGCGTGAGATCTCGCGTGGAATCTTCGCTTCCCAGGAGCCTCGTTCTGATGAAAGCCGCCGTCTTCGATGGAGTCGTTCGTTCGCCGGGCGAGTTTGTGCGCATCGAGGATGTGCCGCGCCCTGAGATGCAGCCGGGACACCTGTTGCTGCGCGTGCTGGCCTGCGGCGTGTGCCGCACCGATCTGCATATCGTCGAAGGCGATCTGCCGCAGTTGAAGAAACGATTGATTCCGGGGCATCAGATTGTGGGAGAGGTGGTCGAGGGCGCGACCGCGGAGATGCCGGTGGGGACGCGCGTTGGCGTTTCGTGGATGGGTGGCGTGGATGGCGACTGCTGGTTCTGCAAACACGCGATGGAAAACCTCTGCGACCACCCGACGTTTACGGGCTACACGATTGACGGAGGGTACGCAGAGCATGCGTTAGTGCGGGCGGACTTTGCGTATCCACTGGCTGACGGACTCGATCCTGTGCACGTGGCGCCGTTGCTGTGCGCGGGCATCATCGGATTTCGAAGCTTGCGCGTCGCGGGCGTTCAGAAGGGTGAGCGCGTGGGACTGTTTGGCTTTGGTAGCTCGGCGGCGCTGGCGATTCGGGTGCTGCAATCGTGGAGTTGCGAGGTGTATGTGGTGACGCGTGGCGAAAGCCATCGCAAGACCGCCGAATCGCTGGGAGCGACCTGGGTGGGCGCTGAAGATAGGAAGCCGCCAGTGGAATTGGACCGCGCGATTACGTTTGCGCCCGCCGGCAAAGTCGTCGTGGATGCGTTGTCGAGTCTGCGCAAAGGCGGCGTAGTTGCGATCAACGCGATTCACCTGGACACCATGCCGGCCTTCGATTACGACAAGCTGCTTTGGGGCGAGCGGCAGATTCGCAGCGTCGCGAATATGACGCGGGAGGATGCGCGAGACTTCCTGAAAATTGCGCAGGAGCTGGCGATTAAGCCGCAGGTCGTTACGTTCTCGCTGGACGATGCCAATAAGGCGCTGGTAGCGGTGAAGGATGAGACCGAGGCTGGGTCCTCCGTCATCGTGATGTAATCCTCGTATGTTGTGATGGGGATGTGAATGACGTAAACGCATAGGCAGGCAGGAAACACGATGCAGATACTGGTAATCAATAGCGGATCGTCTTCGATCAAGTTTTCGATCTTTGAAGCGCATGCCCCGCAAGGAGGAGATGTGCCGACGGTTGCGCCGCGCTCGTTGTTCGAGGGGGCGCTGAGCGATATTGGGGAAGCTGAGAGCACGCTGATCACGCTTGCAACAAGTGAGGGCGCGGAGAAGTCGGCGACGAAAAAAGTTGGGATTCATGGCGTGGAGCAGGCCATCGCCGCGGTGCTCGACGTGGTATCGGGCAGCAGCCTGCCAGCGTTTGAGGCGGTTGGGTACCGGGTGGTGCATCCTGGGCCAAAGCTACGCGAGCATGTGCGGATCACGTCGGAGGTTCTGGCTGATCTTGAAGGTGCAAGCGAGTTTGCGCCGCTGCATGATCCCGAAGTGGTGCTGATGATTCGCGCCTTCATGAAGCGATTTCCGACGCTACCGCATTACGCTTGCTTCGACACCGTGTTCCATCAGACCATGCCTGCAGAGGCGAGCACGTATGCGCTGCCGCCGGAATATGCAGAGCGTGGCGTGCGGCGGTACGGGTTTCATGGTCTGAGCTGCGAGTCGATCGTGCGGCAGTTGCGGCGTGAGGGCGAAGTGCCGCGGCGGATGGTTATTGCGCATCTAGGCAGCGGATGCAGCGTGACGGCGCTGGTGGACGGGCGGTCGGTGGATACGACGATGGGACTGACACCGACAGGTGGCGTCGTAATGGGAACGCGGTCAGGCGATTTGGATCCGGGACTGGTGCTGTACCTGTTGCGTGAGGGCGAGGGCGATCGAGTGACGGAGGTGGAGGCGCTGCTGAATCATCGGTCGGGGCTTGTCGCGTTGAGTGGGATGGAGAATGATGTGAAGGCGATGCGCGAGGCGGCGGGGAACGGAAACGCGCGCGCGACGCTCGCGCTGAAGATTTTTGCGCGTAGTGTGACCAAGGCGATGGGCGGGTTCAGCTGGCTGCTGGGAGGGTTGGACGCGATCGTGTTCGCGGGAGGGATCGGCGAGCATGATCCGCAGACGCGCGCGGAAGTTGTAGGCGGCCTGGGGGCGCTTGGCGTGAGTCTGGACGCGTTGCTCAACCTGAATCTCGAAAGAACACAAAACGAGGCGGGCGCGGGCAGCATCCAACGTATCAGCTCACCGGATTTTGCTACTTCGGTCCTCGTTGTTCCTGCACGCGAAGACCAAATGATCGCTGTGCATGTGGAACGCATGGCACGGCAAGAGGCGCCGAAATAGCTTCAGCAGCTGCAGGCAGCAAACGTTGATCAGCGAATCAAAACGCGTGGTGAGAATGAGGTACCGATGAAGACAAACGATTCTGCCGAAGTTGTCATGGAGCCAGTGGAAGCGCTTAGTGCGGATGAGCAGCGCAGGATGGATGCTTATTGGCGCGCCTGCAATTATCTGTGCGCGGGCATGCTGTACCTGATGAAAAATCCTCTGCTGCGCGAGCCGCTGAAGCCCGAGCACATCAAGAATCGGCTGCTGGGTCACTGGGGCAGCGATCCCGGGCAGACGTTTACGTGGGTGCATTTGAACCGGCTCATCACGAAGTACGATCTCGATACGATTTACATTTCGGGGCCGGGGCATGGGGCGCCTGCGACGTTGTCGAACAGCTACCTCGAGGGAGTGTATTCGGAAATCTATCCGGCGATCAGCCAGGATCTCGAAGGCCTGCAAAAATTCATGAAGCAGTTTTCCTTTCCGGGCGGGATCGGCAGCCATTGCACGCCGGAGACTCCGGGATCGATCCACGAGGGTGGGGAGTTGGGATACAGCCTCTCGCACGGATTTGGCGCGGCCTTCGATAACCCTGACCTGATTGTGGCAGTGATGGTTGGAGATGGCGAGTCGGAGACGGGACCGCTTGCAACCTCGTGGCACTCGAACAAATTTCTCAATCCGATTACGGATGGGGCCGTACTTCCGGTGCTGCATTTGAACGGCTACAAGATTGCGAACCCGACGATCCTCGCACGCATTCCGCACGAAGAGCTGAACAGCCTGTTGATCGGCTATGGGTGGAAGCCGTATTACGTGGAGGGCGACGATCCTGCGGTGATGCATCCGAAGATGGCCGGAGTGATGGAGCAGTGCGTGCTTGAGATTCGCGCGATCCAGGCGAAGGCGCGGTCGGCGCCGGCAGGGACACCGGTGGAGCGGCAGCGGTGGCCGATGATTGTGCTGCGTTCGCCCAAGGGCTGGACTTGTCCGAAGGAGGTGGACGGACACAAGCTGGAGGGCTCGTGGCGCGCGCACCAGATGCCGATCCTCGATCCGAAGAGTAACCCGGAGCACCTGAAGCTGGTGGAAGAATGGCTGCGGAGTTATCGCCCGGAAGATTTATTTGATGAAGCGGGCAAGCTCATCGAGGAGTTGCGCGAGCTTCCGCCGAAAGGTACGCGACGCATCTCCGGCAATCCGCACGCGAATGGTGGCGTGCTGCGCAAGCCGTTGGACCTTCCTGATTTTCGCGAATATGCCGTGAAGGTGGATGACCCGGCCAAGATACAGGCGTCGTCGACCAACGTTCTCGGAACGTTTCTCGCCGAGGTGATGCGGAAAAACATGACGAGCTTTCGCGTGTTTGGGCCGGACGAAACGGCTTCGAATAAGTTAGACGGAATTTATGCGGCGAGCGAAAAGACCTGGCTCGAAGAAAGACTGCCTTCGGATGACGACGGTGGATTTTTGTCCACCGACGGCCGCGTGATGGAGATGCTGAGCGAACATACGCTTGAGGGATGGTTTGAGGGCTACCTCTTGACTGGACGGCATGGATTATTCGCGACGTATGAGTCCTTTGTGCATGTGATCGACTCGATGTTCAACCAGCATGCCAAGTGGCTGGAGAAGAGCAAGCTGGAGCTGCGCTGGCGGGCGCCGATCTCTTCGCTCAATCTGCTGATTACGTCGCTGGTGTGGCGTCAGGATCACAACGGATTTACTCACCAGGATCCGGGCTTTCTGGACCTCGTGACGAACAAAAGTCCGGAGGTGACGCGCATCTATCTGCCGCCTGATGCCAACTGCCTGCTTAGTGTGGCCGACCACTGCCTGCGGAGTACGAACTATGTGAATGTAATTGTTGCGGACAAGGCGCTGCACCTGCAATATCTGCCGATGGATAAAGCTTCCGACCACTGTACCAAGGGCATCGGCATCTGGGATTTTGCCAGCAACGACCAAGGGGTTGAGCCGGACGTCGTGATGGCGTGCGCCGGAGACATTCCAACGGCGGAAGCGCTGGCCGCGGTTGCGATTCTGCGCGAGCGCTGTCCGGAGGTGAAGATACGGTTTGTGAATGTGGTGGACCTGTTCCGCTTGATGCCAGACACGGAGCATCCGCACGGTCTTTCGGAGCGTGAGTTCGATGGCTTATTTACCAAGGACAAGCCAGTCATTTTTAACTTCCATGCCTATGCTTCGCTGATTCACAAGTTCACGTACAACCGGACGAATCACGACAACTTCCATGTGCGCGGTTACAAGGAAAAGGGGAACATCAACACGCCGCTGGAGCTGGCGATCCTGAACCAGATCGATCGTTTCAACCTCGCGATTGATGTGATCGATCGCGTGCCCGCGCTGCAGGTGACGGCGGCGCACACCAAGGAGTGGCTGAAGGACCAGATCATTGATTCGATCTGTTACGCGAATGAGAACGGCATCGATCGTCCAGAGATCAATGACTGGAAGTGGCCGGCGCGACGAACGCAGATGTAGGTCCTGCACGGACGGCGAGGGGCTTCGCGTGGCTGGGCGCGAGATCTGCGCGAGCGTTACGCGCTGGGCTTCTCCGCTAGCTTGTGAGCCTCTGACGTACGCTGCTCAACGGGTGTGTAGGGTGCAGGGTACGTAGGGCCGGTGTAATTAGCACGTGGGCGGATCAGCCGATTGTCGTCGTGCTGCTCGATGACGTGCGCGCACCAGCCCGAGATGCGGCTTAGAGCGAAGATCGGCGTAAACAGATCGATGTCGATGCCAAGCGTAGTGTAGGTGCTGGCCGAGTAGAAGTCGACGTTGGCGTTTAGCTTCTTCTCCTCTTTCACGAACAGCTCGATCTTGCGCGACATCTCGTACCACTTGGGATTGGCGTCCTTGCCGAGGTCCTCGGACATGCGACGCAGGTGCGTGGCGCGGGGATCCTCGGTGGTGTACACGCGGTGGCCGAAGCCGGAGATCTTTTCCTTGTTCGCGATCATCGTGCGCACGTGTTCGACGGGATCTTCGCCGGCTTGGTCGATCGCGTACAGCAGGTGCATCACTGCCTCGTTCGCCCCGCCGTGCAGCGGCCCCTTTAGCGCCCCGATCGCCCCGGTGATGGCCGAATGCAAATCCGAGAGCGTTGCCGCAATCACGCGCGCTGCAAAGGTGCTCGCGTTCAACTCGTGGTCGGCATGCAGGACCAGCGCGACATCGAGCGCCTTGGTCGCCGTCTCCGATGGCTTTTCGCCGTTGAGCATCCAGAGGAAGTTGGCAGCGTGCGAGAGCGAGGTGTCCGGCTTCACGATCTCCTTGCCCTTGCGAATGCGGTCGAAGAACGCGATGATCATGGCGATCTGCGCAGTGAGGCGGAAGCTCTTGCGGATGTTGGCTGTATGCAGCACGGACTTCTCGTCGGGATCGTAGATAGAAAGCAGCGAGACGGCGGTGCGCAGGACCTCCATCGGGCTCGCGGTCTTGGGCAGGCGGGTGAGGAAGTCAATCACATCGTCGGGCAGTTGCCGGGCGGCCGCCAGCTGGTGCGAAAAGTCATTGAGTTCCGCAGCGGTGGGCAGGCTTCCATTCCAAAGTAAAAAAGTTGTCTCTTCGAAAGACGACTTTTGCGCGAGCTCGTGGATGTCGATGCCACGATACGACAGAATTCCTTTGCCGCCGTCGATGAAACAGATCGAGGAATCGTTGGCAATGACGTCTTGCAAACCCTTGGGTGCGACGGTGGACATAGATGCAGCTCTCCTGAAAACCTCATGCGTACGCAGTACCCTGCGATTATCGGGCAGCGCAGAAGTGGTTGTCACGAGAGGTTGGCCGAATATCGATTTGAGTAGTCGATTAGCTGTTTAAGTGGTGATTGAGCAGGCAAAGCGCAGTGGGGAAAGCGCCGAAACATCGATGGATGGGGACTTTCCTTCGAGCAGGTCGGCCATCACCTGGGCCGTGCCTGGCGCCTGCAAGATGCCATTGCGGTAGTGCCCGGTCGCGATGAATTGCCCAGGACGGGAACATGCGCCCAATATGGGCAGCCTGTCCGGAGTGGCGGGACGCAGCCCTGCCCAGGATTCGATCATGGGGGCTATGGCGTGGGATGCGAGCTCAGGGATGAGCTTCGCGGCGACAGCCCGCAGCACGTCCAGATCGACGGCGTGTACGGATGTATCGAAGCCGGCATCTTCCACTGTCGCACCGATCAGTGCGGTGCCTGCCTGCGGGCCGCTCGTGCGCGGGCAGATGTAGATTCGCTCGCTGCGATGAACCTCGTCGAGTGGGAACGGCAGTCGCACGCGCAGCATCTGTCCCTTGCAGGGCGTGATGGAGATTGGATCACCGTCGAACGCCGCCATCACCTCGGAAGTCCACGCACCGGCTGCGTAGACGACTGCCTGAGCAGCAATTGCCTTGCCGCCGCTCAGCCGAATTGTGGCGCCGCCGACGTTCTGATCCATGCCTGTGATCTGCGTATGCTCGAGCAATCGAATCGATGTAGCATTCACCGCCGCGCGCAGGGCCGCGGCCAATTGCCGGGGGTCGAGAGAGTGTTCGGCCAGCCGCACCGTCGACCTGTCCTCCAGGTATTGGACCGTGGAGTTTGTCTGGAAGGGAACCGTGATACCGGAGAGCGCTTCCAGCCGGCCAAGAAACGCTGGATAGCGTTCGGCGCTCAGTCGAGAGAGCTCTCGAAGTTCAGGAGGATTGCCCGGATCATTGGCGGCCAGCATTCCGGCGGCAGCCGTCGAGGCGCCCCCCAGGCTCTGGCCGCGATCGACGACGGTGACGTTCGCACCACGATCGTTTAGCTCCAACGCAATCGCCAATCCGATCAGCCCGGCGCCAATCACGACGAGGTCGGGCGTTCGGATTGAGTCGAATCGGAAGGTCATCTGCTCCCATTATCCATCGCGTCCTTCTGGCCGTCGGAGTTGCGGGATTTGATACATCGCTATGCGATCCATCTATATGTGTTCGATGGGAACGTACAATCGAGATCACCCTCGGTTTTGGCTGCTTTTTGCGCCCTCACCCGAGCGGAATCTGCATCTTATCGTTCAGGTAAGCTCTGGGCGAATTCACGCTCAAAGAGCGCACCTGCAAGGAGGAAGTCAACGAATGAGCCTATTAGATGACAATGGAAGCACAACTCATGACACCTACGTGGAGCATAAGCCCGCAACATGGCTGGTAGGTGTTGCGGTTGCGGCGTTGATCGTCGCCTTAGGTGGCCTGGCCTGGAGTTTCGGGCTGCAGAGCCATCTGACGGATGCGGAGTCCAAGCTTTCTGCCGCAACCGCGCAAAACGCTGCGCTTTCGGAAAAGATTGATGATACGAATGAGCGCATGAAGGCCCAGGGGCAGGCGCTTGCTCAAAGCGTCGGTCTGACCCAGAAGCAGCTTCAAGACAAGTCAGATGAACTCGTCGCAACCGAGCAGAAAGAGGCGATCCAGACGCAGCGTTTGGCCCGCGAACAGAAGGCGACCGCGCAGCAGGTTGGCGCCGTGCAGACGGACGTATCGAGTGTGAAGACGGATGTTGGTGGCGTAAAGACTGACGTTGCCAGCACCAAAGCAGATCTCGACGCGACCAAAACCCAGCTGAACCGCGTGATGGGCGATGCCGGTGTGATGAGCGGCTTGATCGCTACCAATCACACCGAACTCGAGGAATTGAAGCATAAGGGCGACCGCAACTACTACGAGTTCACCCTCGATAAGGGTGCGGGTGCCAAGAATGTCGGGACCATCAAGATCGATCTGAAGAAGATTGATGTGAAGCGCTCCAAGTTCACGCTCGTGGTTAGTTCGGACGACCGGAGCATCGAGAAGAAGGACCGGACGCTCGACGAGCCTATCCAGTTCTACTCTGGAAAGACGCCGGCGCTGTTTGAGATCGTCGTAAACAACATCGGCAAGAAGACAGTTTCGGGTTATCTCAGCACGCCGAAGAATGCGCCTGAGCCGATGGCCGCTCCCAGCGCCGGTCAGTAGATCACTTGCAAAGCGTATTGCTACGAAGGGGCTGCACAGACATTGTGCAGCCCCTGAATTCTTAAGGAAGAGCGACCTCGATGGGTGCGGCGTCATGCGCGAGACGCACGGTCAGCGTCGCCGACTTTTTTGCACGCCATTGCTTCTCCGATGTCTGTGGAAACAGCAAAACGACGGTGCCGGCGCGACTGGTTCCCGCTGCGATCGCGTCCTCGAACTGAAGCGGCGGCGGTGCAGGCGCGCTGACCAGCGGAACGATCTGCGGGAACGTCTCCTCAAGGCGCGGCAGATCGAGTGGAGAGATCACGGTCGCTTCCAGTGTCGTGCCATCGTCCTTCGTCATCGTGGCGGAGGTGTTGGACAGGAAGATCGGCAAACGCAGCTTGTCCTGAATTCGCAGCGTAGCAACTACATACACATCGTCCTCGGCCACCGGTGCCGCACCGACGATCTGACTGGTGCTCGGTGCTTGCTTGAATACAGTGTGGGGCGCGAAGAGCTCGGTCTTCTGCACGGTAATCACCGCGGTCTTGCGAGGATTCAGCATATAGACCGCTACGCCGACGGCGGTCATCACAATGCCGGCGATGACGAGCATGGGGATCAGGCGATGGCTGTCGGGTGGAGGTGCGAGTTTGAGATCAGGTTCAAGCATCGTCCCTTAAGGATACCGCGGCGTTGGCTCAGGCTCTTCGCAGCGCTGCCAGTAGCTCCTCAACCGGACGCGTATTGAGTATGTCGGCCGCACTCAGCCACGCCCGACGCAGCTGCACAATCCCATGGTCAATCTGGTCGAGTTCGTCGGTCACGTGCGCGTCGGTGTTTACCACGATCTTGCAGCCATGTTCTTTGGCCAGGCGGAGATTCAAGTCGTTCAGATCCGCGCGCGCCGGCGCTGCATTGTGTTCGACGGCGACCCCCAGGCGTGCTGCCGCGGGAAGTAGTTGGGCGAGGTCGATCTTGTAGCCCTCGCGCTGCAACACCTTGCGGCCAGTCGGGTGGCCAAGGATATGTACGTGCGGGTTTTCAGCAGCGCGCAGTACGCGCGCCGTCACCTCTTCCGGAGTCTGGTTGAAGCCGGAATGAACGCTCGCCACCACGATGTCCAGCTGCGAAAGGGTCTCATCAGTTAGATCCAAAGAGCCGTCGAGCAGGATATCGACTTCGACGCCGGCGAGAATGCGGAAGGGAACTGCCGGCTTGATCACGTCGGGTTCGTTGTTCTTCAGGCGAGCCTCGTAGCGTTCCCACTGGGGGCCGCGACCGGCGGCAAACTCTGCGGCGAGCTCAGCGGAGGCCTCGCGAATGCGGCGCGCATGGGTCAAGGCGCGTGGGTCGTCCATGCCATTGGTCATGGCCAGGTTCTTGGAGTGGTCCGTGATCGCGATGTATTCCAGCCCTCGATCGATTGCCGCCTCGGCCATCTCGCGGATCGAGTTGCTGCCGTCGGACTCGGTGGTGTGCATGTGCAGATCGCCGCGGATATCCCCGCGCACGATCAGTTGCGGCAGCGTGTGCTTCGCCGCAGCCTCAAGTTCGCCGCAGTTCTCGCGCAGTTCGGGAGGAATGTAATCGAGATCCAGCGCGTTATAAATCTCCTGCTCGCTAGCTGCCGCGACGACCACATTATCTTCCAGCCGGAGCAACGCATATTCACTAAGCGTGAGGCCGCGTTTGATTGCCCGCTGGCGCAGCGCCACGTTGTGCATCTTCGAGCCGGTGAAGTATTGCAGCGCGGCGCCATAGCTCGCGCGCGGCAGCAGACGGACGTCGACCTGCAGATTGTTGCGCAGGGTGAAGCTCACTTTGTTCTGGCCTCTCGCCAGCAGTTTGTCGATGAGCGGCAGAGTTGCTACGTGCTCGACGGCTGCTGCAACCACGTCGGACTCGCAGGCTGGGCCGGTCACCAGCAGATCAAGGTCGCCGACTGTCTCGCGGCCGCGACGCAGGGAGCCGGCGGGAGTGATCGTCTCAATGCCCGGGAATACTCGAATCAGTTCGCTGATACGCTCTGCATGTTGGCGCGCCACGTCGATGCGAAAGCGCGAAGAGTTCTTGCGGTAGTCCTCAATCCCCTTGAGCAGCTTGTCGGTAAACTTCTGACCCATGCGCGGTAGCGGCAGCAGATCACCGCGCTTAGCCGCTTCTTCGAGACCGTCGATATCGCTCACACCCAGTGCGGAGTAAACCAGCGCGACAGTCTTCGGGCCCATGCCCGGCAGACGCAACAGTTCCAGCATGCTTGCCTTGTAGCGCTGCAGCAACTCTTCACGCAGGGGCATCGTTCCGGTGGCCACCAAGTCGCGGATATTAGCCGCCATGCCTTTGCCAATTCCGGCAATTGCGAGCAGCGCCTTCGGGTTGGCGTCTTCCGTTGTGAGCGTGGCAAGCTGTGTGGTTTGCTGTTCGACTGCTTCCGCGGCGCGACGATACGATCGAATGCGAAACGGGTCAGCCGCATCGATTTCCAACAGTGCCGCTGTCTCATCGAGCAGCCGGGCGAGGGTAATGTTGTCCATAAAAAGTCGAAGTCCGGGCTCAACGTAAAACGCGGCCCGGATCAGCTTCGATTGTAAGGTTTTGGGCCGTTCCCCAGCGAATCGCGGCCCTGATACGCTAAACGGCCTTCGTCCGCGTGACCTGGTCCGCCTGCGGACCTTTGGTTCCCTGGATCACGTCGAACTCCACCTCGTCGCCCTCCTTCAGCGTCTTGTAGCCGTCCAGCTTGATGGAACTGTAATGTACGAAGACATCCGGGCCATCCTCACGCCCCAGAAATCCGTAGCCCTTTGCGTTGTTGAACCACTTAACTGTCCCTTTGTACTGTGCCATGGGTCCCTTACCGTGCTCGAAATGTAACTTCCGCGTGGCCGGAAGATAAAGGTAAGACGCAAATGCAAGCACTTAGGCGGCCTGAAGAATTCCCGGAATCGTGGAATTCCCACATCTTTTTTCTATGTCACTTGTCGCACATACAGGCGGTAAATGAAAGGAAAGCGGGGAGTTGCTAAGGATCGGAAGCATCCAAATATCTCAGCCTCGGGCAGACTTCGAGCGCCACAGGTCGTCGTATAACAGCACGCCGATCAACGTCTTGCCGTCTTCGATCTTGCCTGTGCGAATGAGACGCAGCACCTCGGACAACGGCGTCATGTGCAGCTCGATCTTCTCGTCTTCCTCGGGCGCGGCTTCGCCCTGGGTAAGGCCCTCTGCCAGCAGAATCGTCATCGTCTCGGTAAGGAAGCCGGGGCTGGCGTAGTAGTTGCAGTGGTGTGACCAGCGTTTCGCGCGGTAGCCAGTCTCCTCGATGAGCTCGCGCTTGCCGGCGGGAATTACTTTTTCTCCAGGCTCAATCCGTCCCGCTGGCAACTCCAGCATCAGCTTGCCAGCGGCGTGACGATACTGCCGGATCAACAGGATGCCCGGGTCCTTCGGGTTGGTTTCCGTATCGACGGCAAGAACCACCACGGAGCCATTGTGGCGAATCACATCGCGGGTCGCTTTCACGCCGCCAGGCTCCTCCACCTCGTCCCGCGTCACCCAGAACACGTTGCCCTGGTACACGGTCTTGGACGAGACGGTTCGACCGCGCCCCGTCAGCTTGAGTGGCTTCGGCGCCTTTGTCGCAGCGGTGTTTGCGGAAGTTGTCTTCGCAGGGTTTGATTTTGCCGGGGATGGTGAAGTGGTCTTGGGTTTTTTAGCAGTCGAGGTCTTTTTGGTTCCCATGACCGTACAGTACACGACGCGGCCAGACAGGCGCACGCAAGGATTTGCTGCATCGGCTCCCCCGCTCGAGCATCCAAAGAGTCTCAGGATGAGAGACTGAAACCTGCATGGACCCCCAGTGTTACCCCATCTCGACGCTGCCCGGTACCACCCCGCTCTTCCGTGACTATGCGGATAGCTCCGCAGCTTCTCATCCTGCGGCTCTGCGGCGCTGGTATCCGTCCAATCCGTTTTCCATGGACTGGGCGAAGACTTCGCCGATCCTGGAGGCCTCTCACCGCAACCGCCTCGCCGACGCACTGCGGGCGCAGGCTGAAAACTTCGCTGCCGGCGAGGCTGTCTTCGCAAATATCGAGCGCCTCAAGCAAGGCGCTGCTGCCGTCGTCACCGGCCAGCAGGTAGTCTTGTTTGGAGGCCCACTGCTGACTCTCCTCAAGGCCGCCACCGCCATTCGTAAAGCGCAGGACGCCACCAAGGCGAGCGGCCGTGAGCATGTCCCCATCTTCTGGCTGGCCACCGAGGACCACGATCTCGCCGAGGTCGATCAACTCGCGCTGCTCTCCAAGACTGGCGTCGAAACCCTGAGCCTGGACCTCAAGGCCTCTCGTCCGGTGCCGGTGGGCATACTAGCCGTCGATGGCGGCAGCGATGAAGGCCTGAAGCATCTCGAAGCGACGCTCAACCAGGCCAGCGAGCTGCTCGCCTGGGCGCCCATCAGCAACGTGTTGCGCGAGTGCTACGTCCCCGGCGCAACGCTTGCCTCGGCCTTTGGCCGGCTCCTCACGAAAATTTTTGCCGACTACGGGTTGATCATCATGGACGCCGCCTCGCGTGATTTCCATGCCATGGGCGCAGGTGTTCTGCAGGCCGCGCTGGAGCGGGCCGACGAGCTCGAAGACGCGCTGCTGGTGCGCTCGCAGGATCTCGAGGCCGGCGGATATCACGCGCAGGTGCTGGTCACCGCAGATCATTCGCTGCTCTTCCTCATCGACGCCGAAACCGGCGCCCGCCTGCCGTTGCGTCGCACCGCCGACGGCGAGTGGAAGGCCGGCACGCACGCCTATACAACCGCCGAGCTGCTCCAGATTCTTGCTGCCGAGCCGGAGCGTTTGAGCCCCAACGCGCTGCTGCGACCCGTCTTCCAGGACGCGATTCTGCCCACCGCGGCCTACATCGGTGGCCCCGCCGAGATCGCTTACTTTGCGCAGTCGGAGGTGCTATACACCCGCATCAGTGGGCGCGTAACGCCGGTGCTCCCGCGGCTGATGGCGACGTTAGTAGAACCCGCGATCGCCTTCACCATGGCGGTGCACGAGGTGCAGTTTCCACAGGTGCTCGAAGCGAAGACCACCACCAACCTCGCCCTCCGCCTCGCCGCCCGCGCCATGCCCATTGAAGGTAAGCGCAAAATCGCATCCGTTGGCAACTCCATGGACGCCGAGCTCACAGCGCTCACCGCGTACATGGCGGCAATGTCCGCCGATTTGGGCCGCGCCGCCGGCGTCTCTGCCAGCAAGATGCGCTACCAGATGAACCGCCTACGCCGCATGGCTGCGAACTTCGAGCTGCAGAAACAGGCATCGCTGCACAAGCACGCGGCGGCCATCATGCTGAACCTCTACCCCGATGGCCACCTGCAGGAGCGCCTGCTCGGCGGCGTTTGGTTCCTCGCCCGCTACGGCGATACGCTGCCCGCCCTCCTGGTGGATCACGCTGCCCAGGAATGCCCGGGGCATCGAGTTGTATTCCTCTGACCTCTATACATAAGTAACTACGTGCGCGATACTTTCGTGCATGACCTTTCTTTTGGGATTACCAATCCTGGTGTTGGTCCTAATCGGTGTCTTCGCGTTCTTCATCCACTTCCTCCCAACCTTTGTCGCCGGATCTCGTCACGTCGAGAACTTCTGGTGGATCTTTCTGGTGAATCTCTTCTTTGGCTGGACGCTGATCGGCTGGATCCTCGCCCTCGTATGGGCCGCAAATGACACACCCCGCTACGTCTACAGATATGTGCCGCCGCCGCCGTACAATCGCTAGAGAAGTTTCCCGCAATTGGGGAGACTGTTCTAGTTGAGGATTTGTTATGGGATTGAGCGACCAGCCATTTGAAGTGATGTGCCCGGACTGCGGCGGGATGTTGAAGGTGGACCCGGTTAGCCGCTCGGTGATTGCGCATACGCCCGCGCCGCGCAAAAAGACCTTTGAGGACTTCGGCGCCGCCGCGAAAGCCCTGAAGGAACAGGACGCACGGCGAGAGTCCATCTTTGCGCAATCGGTGCAGGCCGAGAAAAACAAGGACGACGTCATGGCCAAGAAGTTTGCTGAAGCCGTCAAGAAGGCCAAAGAGTCGCCCATGACCGGCAAGCCCCTGCGCGACTTCGACCTCGACTAGCTTCCGTTGGGTTAGGCTTGTTCCGCAGCGCATCTCGCAGCACGGAGCAGAGCGACGATGGAGACCAACCCCCCGCTAACCAGCGTTCCCAATCAACAGCCTCACCAACCGCCCCGGCGCCCTTTCACGCTGCCTCCTGCTCCGCCGGCAGATCTCAAGCCGATTCCGCGCTGGATCTGGATCACTTCCATCCTCGGCGTCCTGCTCCTGGTAGGCTTGGCGATTCCTGTCGTCCGGTCCTTCCGGCATCAACGAGCCGAAGTCACAGCCGTAGTTGAACGTCTCCATAGCAGCATGGCCAGGGGGGACGACGCCGGCATTTTCTTCCATGCCGATCCTCACTATCAACAACAGGTCGGAAAGGAGAAATCGGCCAGGCTTTTTGCCAACGTTCGATCACAGCTCGGCGCTCCCCGCAGCTCAAAACTGACCAGCACTCGCTTCTCCACCAACCCGGCCGTCGGTCAAGTCATCACGGCCCGATTTGCGACCGTCTTCGACAAAGGCTCTGGTACGGAGACCATCACGCTGCATAACGTGAATGGCCAGTATCTGATTCTCGGCTATTACGTTCGGTCGAAGCTGATACCACCATCGCAGATTCCGGCGGATCTCAGATCCAATTGATTCGCCCGAGCTTCCTACCACGCGAAACCGGAACCCGCTAAGACGGTAAACTAGAACCATGCCGCCGATTTTGAATGCTCAGGGCGTGTCGAAACGCTTTGGGGCGACGCCACTCTTCGAAAAAATATCCTTTGCAGTGAACGAGGGCGACCGGATCGGTCTCATTGGCCCCAACGGCGCCGGCAAGTCCACACTGCTGGCCGTGCTGGCCGGTGAAGTCGAACCCAACTCCGGCGAGGTCTCCGTGCGCCGCCGCGCCCGCATCGGCTATGTCCGCCAGATCTCCGAGTATGCCTCGGGCCTCACCGTCCGCAGCGTGATGGAGGCTGCCCTCGAGCGCGCCAGCGTCCCCGCCAATGAACGCGAGCAGCGCCTGCGCGAGACCCTGGGCCGTGCTGGTTTTGCCGACGATGGCACCGACACCTCCATCCGCATGGATGCCGAGGCGGCCAGCCTGTCGGGTGGCTGGAGGAAGCGTCTCGCCATCGCCGAAGCCATGGTCACCGAGCCCGACGTGCTCCTCCTCGACGAGCCGACCAATCACCTGGATCTCGAAGGCATTGAGTGGCTCGAGGGCGTGCTCCGGAGCGCGCGCTTTGCCTGCGTCGTCGTCTCCCACGATCGCTACTTCCTCGAGAATGTTGCTAGTGAGGTGGTCGAGCTGAGCCGCGTCTATGCCGAGGGCGTGCTGCGTGTGCGAGGGACCTACTCTAAATTCCTCGAAGGCCGCGAGCTCTACGTCGAAGCCCAGAGCAAGATGCAGGAAGGTCTGCGCAACCGCGTGAAGACCGAGATCGAGTGGCTGCGCCGCGGTCCCAAGGCTCGCGCCACCAAGGCTAAAGCGCGCATCGACAACGCACACGAACTCATCGGCAAGCTCGCGGATGTTGATGCGCGCACGCGTACCTCGAGTGCCGGCATTGAGTTCAACGCAACCGAGCGCCAGACCAAGCGGCTGATCGAGTTCGAAGACGTCAGCATCTCGCTGGGAGGCCGCGAGATCGTCGGCGGTGTCAGCTTCAGCGTGACCAACGGCATGAAGCTAGGCCTCGTCGGCCCCAACGGTAGTGGCAAGACGACCATCCTGCGCGCTATGTCCGGCGAAATCCCCGCGACCAAAGGCTTGATCAAACGCGCCAACGGCCTGCGCATTGTGTACTTCTCGCAACTGCGCGAGATCGACCCGACACTCACGCTGCGCCGCGCCCTCGCGCCAGACTCCGACTCCGTCGTCTACCAGGATCGCGTGGTGCATGTGGCGAGTTACGCCGCGAAGTTTCTCTTCACCGGCGACCAGCTCAACCAGCCCGTCGAACGCCTGAGCGGTGGCGAGCGCGGCCGCGTCCTGATCGCGCGCCTCATGCTGCAGCCGGCCGATGTCTTGATGCTCGACGAGCCGACTAACGACCTCGACATTCCCACTCTCGAAATCCTCGAGGAGGCGCTGCTCGAGTTCAAGGGCGCGCTCGTGCTGGTCACGCACGATCGCTACATGCTCGATCGCGTCTCGAACATCGTGCTTGGCCTCGATGGCCACGCCCACGCGCGCGTCTTCGCGGATTATTCGCAGTGGGAAGAGTGGAAGGGTGTCGAGCAGGGCTACGTCGCGAACCAGCAGGCCGCAGCCAACAGCTCGCAGCGGGCCTCGACTGCTTCCAACTCACCATCAACGCCGGGCAAGAAGAAGCTCTCCTACCTGGAGCAGCGCGAGTTTGATGCCATCGAAGAGCGCGTCGACAAAGCCGATGCACGCATGGCGGCGGCGCATGATCGGCTGGAAGACACGGCCGTCGTCACCAACCCTGCCGCACTCACCGAGGCGCTCGCGGAGATGGAAGCCGCGCAGGCAGAACACGATGCCGTCTATCAGCGCTGGGCTGAGCTCACCGAGAAGGCCGGCTAAGATTACGCTGGCCAAACCTTAATCCTTGCGCAGCACCTCGCCGTTCTTCATCACGAAGACGGTCTTCTTCAGCACGATAATATCGTCCAGCGGATTCCCCGGCACGGCGATCACATCCGCATAAAAGCCCGGCTTCAGCTGCCCAATTTCGTCCGCCCAGCGGAGCAGTCGTGCGCCGTTGATCAAGTCCGCGCGCAGCACGTCGGCTGCCGGCATGCCAAACTTCACCATCAACTCCAACTCACGCGCCTGCGTCCCATGCGGAAACGGCCCCACGTCCGATCCCACCGCAAACGGGACGCCCGCGGCCATCTGCTTTTTGAATTGCTCGGCGTGGTAGGCAAGTTCGCGACGGTCCTCCGAGCCATCTCCGTGCTGCGGATGGTCGGCAAAATACTCGACGACAGCAAACGTCGGCACTGCGTAGATCTGCCTCTCGCGCATGATCTTCATTGTCGAGGGCGAGAGATCATAGGCGTGGTCGATGGCTGCTACACCAGCCTCTGCCGCATACGAAGCGCCTGGCTCGCCGGTGCAGTGCACTCCCACAAACGAGCCGGTACGATCGGCCTCTGCGACCGCCGCGGCAAGCTGCGATTCGGTGTACTGGTAAGGCGTTGTGAAAGAGTCGCCTTCGAGATGATCTCGCCCCGTCTCGTAAATCTTTGTGAAGTCGGCGCCACCTTTACGCTGCTCACGCATCACAGCGACGATCTGGTCTGCGGAATTGGCGTAGTCTGCGTTTGATAGCACCTGTTGCGCAGGATTGAATCCGATGGCATCTTCATGCCCCCCGAGAATGTCGATCGCGTTGCATGAAACACGCATGCGCGGGCCAGGAATCAGGCCGTTGTTGATCGCATTGCGCACGGCAACGTCGGCGCACCCAGCTCCCTCCGTTCCCATGTCGCGCTCTGCGGTGAATCCGGCCATCACATCGGCCCTGGCGGCAGCCGCAGCCTGCAAGGTGCGCTGCGGCACGGACTCCTCCACCGTCTGCAGTCCCTCGTTGCCGGGGTGGAGGAAGAGATGAGTATGCGCGTCGATGAGCCCAGGCATCAGCGTCGTATCGCCGAGGTCGATCACCACAGCGCCGGCTGGCCGCGTGACACGTGTGCCTGCCTCGCGAATCCGCTCGCCTTCCACCAGCACTTCGCCGGGCGAAAGAACCTTGCCAGCCGCGACATCGAGGAGGCGTGCCGCGTGCAGAACCGTGACGTGAGTTTCAGGCTGCTGGGCCGCGGTAGCGATCGCGTAGCCCGCAAGAGCAACGGCCAGAATTGAAAGTCTCATCGTGCAAGAAGAATACTGCAAACCCGCAGTGCCGTCCGCAGCGTTGCTTACTTCGGCGCCCACTGCTCGTCCGCCGACGGCCCATACAGCGCAGGCACGGGAAGTTCGTTCAACCGCAGATAGACGCCGAGCTGCGCCGTGTGGTGGATCAGGTGATTGAAGAACATCAGCCGGTAGGTCTTGGAGCGCGAGGCGTTGGAGATCATGTGCTCGCCAAAGGAAAAGGGCCAGAGCTTGGCGAGATGTTCATCGCTGGAGGCAACCAACGCTGCGCGACACTTGGCCGCAGACTCATCCAGCCGCTCCAGGCAAAGATCGCGCGACTCGAAGATCAGCGGCGCATGCGGGCGTTTAGAGTTCGCCATGTCCATGCCGTCGTCTTCGAGAATGTAATAGCCAAACAGAGGCATGGTCGCGCAGTGCATGGCCAGCTTGCCCAGCTTCATCGATTTATCGTGCGGCACCCACTCCGGCTTGTCGTTGGGCACACGCTCCAGCGTGCGACGGGTGTTCGAGATCTCAACATCAAAGTCTTCGAGCAATAATTCAGCGGTGGTCATCTCTGAGCTCCTTTGAATCGTGCATTAAATTCCCGTGATACTGAACCCGCAATCGACGAACGTCACGCCGCCGGTCATACCGCTGGCGAGGTCGCTGGCAAGGAACAGCGCCACTTTGCCAACCTCCTGCTGCTCGATATTCCGATGCAGCGGGGCGCGCGCGGTTACGGCGTCAAGGATGGTAGCAAAGTCGCTGACCCCCCGGGCTGCAAGCGTTTTGATGGGGCCAGCCGAGATCGCATTTACGCGAATCCCCTTGGCGCCCAGCGACGCCGCAAGGTAACGCACCGTGGCCTCCAGTGCCGCCTTGGCTACACCCATTACGTTGTAGTTCGGGAACACCTTGGTGCTGCCGTAGTAGGTCAACGTGATGATCGATCCGCCCTCAGTCATCAGCGGAGCAGCCGAGCGCGCGATCGCAATCAGGGAATAAACACTTACATCATGCGCGATACGAAACTCTTCGCGCTTGGTCATCAGGAAATCATTCTTCAGCGCGTCCTGCGGAGCGAAGGCTACCGAATGCACCACCG